>SAMEA104315437__coassemble_104_pt1 | contig 172909 bp, 131 predicted proteins | sample SAMEA104315437__metabat2_high_PE_027 | metagenome-assembled genome bin SAMEA104315437 (sample SAMEA104315437) | gut metagenome | biome: Monkey gut; feature: monkey-associated habitat; material: faeces | place: China | collected 2013
TCATGTCAATCCAGACGTCACTCTTCTTAATTTTTACTTTACCCATAGCGATAAATTTTTAAAGGGTTAGCAAAAATTAAGCCTCGTCTGCGTGGTTAGCTTCGTATGTCTGAGCAATTGAGTAACCTACCTCGTCGAGTGCGTATGTCAACTTATCTACCTTGTTGGTGAATGTGTTGTAAGATACAACGGCACACCAAGATGTCAAGATACCGAATGCGGTGTTGATCAAAGCCTCAGAAATACCTACAGAAAGTGCTGCTGAGTCAGCGCCACCACCTTCACCCATGGCCTGGAATGACTTGATCATACCAGTTACAGTACCAAGAAGTCCGGTCAATGTACCAAGTGTTACGATAGTTGCGATGATAGGCAAGTTCATTGTCAATGTAGGCATCTCCAACTGTGTTGCCTCCTCGTGAGCCTGCTGAATCTTAGCTACCTTCTGAGCCTTCTTCAAAGATGCATTTGCACCAGACTCCATTGACTTGTAAGCGTTCAAAGAAGCCAATACTACGTTAGCTACAGTACCCTTCTGCTTGTTGCAAAGTTGCTCAGCCTTAGCGAAGTCGTTTGCATTCAAAGCTGCCTTGATGTTAGCAACGAACTTAGGAAGAGCACCTGTACCTGTAGCGGTCTTAAGAGCCAACCAACGCTCGATAGTCATAGCCAACACTGTGAGCAACAATGTGTGGATAACTGGTACGATTACACCACCTTTGTAAATTGTACCCCAAATGTCTGCTGGGTGATCCTGTACACCTGGATCCTGGAAGTGCATGTCGTTACCGAACCATGTGAAGAACAATGTGAATGCGATGATAGCACATACCACGATGATCCAGAATGCGCCTCTTACTCCCTGAAAGCCCTCAGACTTCTTAGCTGGGGCTGCTTGTTTTGTAGTTGCCATAATTTTACTTTTTAAATTATTAGTTAATAAATTTATTTATTGTATTCTTTTGCTTTAGTGACCTATAGTGTTATTTGAAAAACACGATGTAGGTTATCATTCTTAGTCATTCTCTTGGCAAAGATAATAATTTAATAAGAACTACGAACCTAATTAAGAAGTTTTAACGAGATATTATTGAATTTTCTCCAAAATATCTCGTTAAAAATAGCTTTTTCTCGTTTTTTCAACCTTTTTCGACTTTATTTTTCGAAAAACACATTTTCGTTACTTCAACTTTGCCAAAGCTTCCTTGATGCGACGGATAGCCTCCACGATGTTCTCATCGCTAGTAGCATAGCTCATACGGAAGCAGTCTGGATCACCAAACGCATCACCTCCTACAGTAGCAACATGAGCCTCTTCCAAGAGATACATTGCGAAATCCGTTGAGTTATTAATTGTCTTCTCGCCATTACTCTTACCAAAGTAAGAGTTGCACTTAGGGAAGAGATAGAAAGCACCTTGTGGCACATTCACCTCCAATCCAGGAACTTCCTTAGCCAACTTTACAATAAGGTCTCTTCTGCGTTCGAATGCTTGACGCATTTTCTCTACTGCGCTTTGGTCGAGCGTATAGGCCGCTTCTGCCGCCTTCTGGCTAACAGAGCAAGTACCACTCGTATATTGACCCTGAAGTTTATTGCACCCCTTGATAATCCATTCCGGACCAGCCAAGAAACCGATTCTCCATCCAGTCATAGCGTAAGCTTTGGAAACGCCATTGGCGATAATCACCTGTTCTTTCAAACCTGGTTCTTGGGCAATACTATGATGTTTGCCAACATAATTGATATGCTCGTAAATCTCATCAGCAAGTACAAACACGTCAGGATGCTTTCTTAGCACTTCCGCCAATGAAGCCAATTCCTCTTTACTATATACGCTACCAGTAGGATTGCTAGGAGAGCAAAGAATAAGCATCTTAGTTTTGTCGGTGATGGCATTTTCCAATTGCTCGGCTGTCATCTTGAAGTCCTGTTCGAAGCCAGCGCTTACAGTAACAGGCACACCGCCAGCCAATTTCACCATCTGTGGATAGCTTACCCAATATGGTGCAGGAATGATAACCTCATCGCCTGGATTGACAAGAGCGAGGATTACATTGCAGATGCCCTGCTTACCACCCGTACCAACAATCACCTCGTTAGCAGTATAGTCGAGACCATTCTCGTTCTTGAGTTTGGCAACAATAGCTTTTCGCAAGTCAGGATAGCCAGGAACAGGTGAATATCTAGAGAAGTTGTCATCGATAGCTTTCTTTGCAGCTTCCTTAATATTCTCTGGAGTATTGAAGTCTGGTTCTCCTACGCTCATGTTGATTACGTCAACTCCTTGAGCCTTCATTTCATTACTTTTCTGTGACATCGCCAGCGTTGCTGAAGGTGCCAATCTGTTTAGACGATCAGATAATTGTGCCATAATTCATTATTTTGTTTGTAATTTGCTTGCAAAATTAAGCAATTTATTTCTTTTAGCGAAAGAAAAGTGTCATTATTTCACGTTTCAACATAAAATAATAACAACTTTTTATAAATCGCTACAATTGCATGAGCTTATCCACTGATTATTTCAGATGCAGCGTATGCCCCATGCGATCTCTTTTTGTACGAAGATAACGTTCATTGTATTTATTAGGTGTCACTTCGATTGGTACGTTCTCTACGATTTCAAGTCCATAAGCCTCCAAGCCAACACGCTTCACAGGATTGTTGGTGAGTAAACGCATCTTATGCACACCTAGGTGTCTGAGCATCTGCGCACCGCAACCATAGTCACGTTCATCAGGTTTGAAACCGAGGTGAGTATTAGCATCCACAGTATCGTAGCCTTCCTCCTGCAACTTATAAGCTGCGATTTTGTTCATCAGTCCTATGCCACGTCCTTCCTGCTGCATGTAAATCACAACACCCTTGCCAGCCTTTTCGATAGCCTGCATTGCCTTGTGTAACTGTTGTCCACAGTCGCATCTCATACTGCCAAGGATGTCGCCTGTTGCGCAAGAAGAATGAACTCTGACAAGAACTGGCTCATCCTCAGCCCATTCACCCTTAATTAGCGCCATATGCTCCAACCCGTTGCTTGCCTGGCGGAAAGGTATGAGATGGAAATGTCCATATTCAGTTGGCATATCAACTTCCTCACCGACCTCAATGAGTGACTCTTTCTTCAGTCTATAAGTAATCATATCCTTGATGGAGATCACCTTCAAGTCCCACTCCTTTGCAAATTCGAGGAGTTGTGGCAAGCGAGCCATCGTTCCGTCTTCATTCATAATCTCCATAAGTGCGCCAGCAGGATAGAGGCCAGCCATCTTACAGAGATCAATAGCAGCTTCAGTGTGTCCACTTCGGCGAAGCACACCATTGTCTTGTGCATAGAGAGGATTGATGTGTCCTGGACGTCCAAACGTCTGTGCCGTAGAGTTAGGATCAGCAAGCGCCTTGATCGTCTCTGCACGATCATGAGCTGAGACACCCGTGGTACAACCTTCGAGTTTGTCAATTGTCACCGTGAAAGGAGTACCGAGCATAGAGGTGTTCTCTGAAACCTGATGCGGGAGATCCAATTCATCACATCTGCTGATTGTAATAGGTGCGCAAAGCACTCCACGCGCATGCTTGAGCATGAAATTCACCTTATCAGCATCTATTTTTTCAGCTGCGATGATAAGGTCACCCTCATTCTCACGATCTTCGTCATCTACCACGATTACGAACTTGCCTTCCTTGAAGTCTTTTATTGCATCTTCAACAGTACTTAGTCTTACGTCTTCCATATTCTAATTGATACCTTATTTAATATTAGTTACATTTCTTATTTTAATATAGCTTACCATTAAAGCCATATCTTTCACCTACTATTTCCTAACTTTGATGTCCTTTATGCGGTTAATGACATCATCATTGGTTTGTTTCACCACACGCAAGTCACGATACATACGCAAACGGAATCTCCACATTCTGAAGTAAAGTACCGTTCCCAATGGGATGATGATGGCAGCCATTATGTTGAGCCACTTGCGTTCAAACGGACGAGTATGAGCCTTGGTTGACAACACTGGATATTGGTTGATGTCATGCAGAATGTACTTGTTCTTTGTATTTGTCAAGTCATCAATCACTTTTTCCAGCTCTTCGTTGATACGTTCTATCTCATGATCTGGCTGATATTTGAAAAAGACATTGATGAAATTCGGCGCCCTCTTCAACTTATGTACCTTATTATATAATATAATGTCCCCATTGATAGTAGTCAACGACTGGGCATCTGCGGCGTAGTCTGGATCATGAATAATCACTTCCTTACCAAAGTAATGACGCTTCATGCGCAGTCCAAGTAACTTCATGAAAAACTCTTTGTACGCATCGATGTTGAACACAGCCGAATCATTGGTGGCTTTCCATGTCACGAAGATAGCTAGTGGAGCAAGTACAGCCGTCGAAAGGAGTCGGCCAAACCAAATGGACCACATACCACTACGCGCCATACGGAATCCAGAGTTATCAAGAATAAAATAGATGATGAAGACCAACACAGAGATGACCACTGGGAATCCCAAGCCACCTTTTCGAATAATAGCTCCAAGTGGCGCACCGATGAAAAAGAAGATAAGACATGACAAGGCAAGAGTAAACTTACCTATGCCTTCCAACTGATGCTGACGGATGACATAGTCTGCATCATCAGTAATCATTCTCTTAAAATCGAGGTCACTAGTCGCCTGTTGGACATCTGCTAGCGCCGCATTCACCACCCTAGCCTTCTCATCTTGCCTAAGTCGATTGAACACAGAGTCTATGTTTGCGTTCTTCTGCTCTCCTCTCTTCACTGCCAAGAGGGAGTCTTTTTTGTCAATAGATGGTATGTTATAATACCTAACCATTGCTTCTCTCATATAACTTCTACCCACAGAATCGTAGGTACAGTCGAGCGAGTCGATAGCATGTTTGATTTGTGCAAGACTCTTCGCCTTAGCATTATTCGACAGCGATGTTGCATCTGTCATATTGAAATCACCATCGAAGTCTAATACGATGCGCTTATTAATGAACGATTCACGGCGATAAGGAACGGCAGCACTATTTGCTATCTCACTGCTCTTCATGTTCTCAAACCATTCTCCACTCCATAGCGTGAGCAATAGATGTTTCTTCTCGGCAGTACTCTGCAACATGGCAGAGTCAGCAAGAATGATAGCTGCATCCTCATAACTATCGGTCATTCGATAGATCATCACGCCATAGAGTTTGCCCGTTTTCAAGTCCTTTTTCTGTACGTAGAGATTGCAGTTAGGTATCCCATCATAGAATATGCCTTCAGGAATCTCAAGTTCAGGGCTTTTCTGCTTCATGGAAATAAGCAGTTGCGTCAACTTCATATTGGCATGCGGACCCACGTTGTTTTGGAAATAGAAAGAGCCAATCATAATCAAGATGGTGATGACGATGAGCGAACGGAAAGCCTGCATCAGAGAAATACCCGCCGCCTTGATGGCTGTAAGTTCAGAACTTTCTCCTAAGTTTCCAAAGGTAATAAGAGAAGAAAGGAGAATGGCTAGTGGAAGCGCTTGCGATACCAAGAAAAGTCCCATGTACCAGAAGAACTGTGCCATTATCTCCATTGACAAACCCTTTCCGATGAGTTCGTCGATGTATCTCCACAAGAATTGCATCATCAGCACAAATTGGCAGATGAAGAAGGTACCTATGAAGAGGAGTCCAAATTGCTTGGCTATGAATATGTCTAATTTCTTAATTCGAAACATGTCCTTGTCTTTAGAGGGAAATCGCTTGATAAGGCGAAAATCCTATTTGGTGTGCAAAGGTAACATAAAAAAATAAAATAACCTTCTTTTTTGCAGTTTTTATATTATTAATAGGTGTAAGAATGGGGCGCAAGGCACGAAAAAGCAGAAAAAACATATTTTTTTGAAAAAACTTTCAGAAAAATTTGTTCAAACCGAAAAAATGTATTACCTTTGCACCCGCAAATGAGAAATCATTATGCTGTTTGGCGGGATAGCTCAGCTGGTTAGAGCGTCGGATTCATAATCCGGAGGTCGTGGGTTCGGGTCCCACCCCCGCTACAGAAGAGAGCAAATCACTTTTTAAGTGGTTCGCTCTTTTTTTTATGCATTCAAATTACCCAAAGAGGGTATGCCATACCCATAGCATACCCTCTTATCTTTCTGAAAGATCATTATCCAAGAAGAGCGTCAAACTTAGCCTGGAGTGTTGCCTTTGAGGCAGCACCCACAAACTTGTCAACCAACTCACCACCCTTGAAGAACAAGATAGTAGGAATATTGCGAACACCAAACTCCATTGGGATGTCATCATTTTCCTCAATGTCGCACTTACCTACTACCAACTTGCCATCATACTCTGCAGCAAGTTCAGAAACGATAGGAGCAATCTGACGGCATGGACCGCACCATGTTGCCCACAAATCTACCACCAAAGGGAGCTCACCATTCTTGTAGCTCTCGAAATTGTCTTTTGTAATTGTAACTTCCATTGTTTTTTATATTTAATAATGAATAATTTGTCTCTTTTTCAGAGGGCATTACCAGCAATTTCCATGCCAACCATCTTCTCTAGTTGATGTGATAAGCCATCTTCGGGTTAGAGTCGATGTAATGTATCAATTCCTTGCCCACATTCACCGTTCTATCTTGCGCACGTAGCATGATGAAGTTGTTGGTTTCCACATCGTGGATTTGGAAGAAGAGCTGCGTCTTTCCAGCCGCATCCTCCTGAAGCATCGTCTTGAAATCATTAACCACCGTTTCGTCAATGATATCACTATCTACTGTTATGGTTATTCGCTCGATACGTTTCTCCTTAACCGTCTGCATGTAATCGATGCTAGAAATGCGAAAGTCTAGATAGTCACTGTTGGCATAACGTGGTGCGCATTTTGCCGTGACATATACAGTTGCGCCCTCTATAAGGACGCCTCTCCACATACCCCAATCCTCACCAAATAGGGCCAATTCACCTGAGCCCTCGAAGTCTTCCAAGGTAACGAATCCACAAGGTTTTCCCGTCTTTGTAAACTTCGACTTCACACCCGTCACGATTCCACCGAACAAAATATCAGCCTTCTTGGCAAGCTCGGCCTTGTCGCCCAGCTCGGAACAATGCGTATTACACATAGAATTGAGAATGATACTATAGTCATCCAAAGGATGTGCAGACAAATAGATGCCCACCAACTCACGCTCACGATTCAAACGCTCGATAGTACTCCATGGCTCAGCCTTAGGAATAGGTGGCGTAGCTATCTCCGCCGCATCTTCCTCACCAAACAGAGAGTTCTGTACTTCTCTCTGTTCTTGCTGATAGAGCTGTCCGTACTTCACCAGGGAATCAAGGAACACAACACCCTTGTTGTCCTTACCAAAGAAGTCCTCACGAGGAATACCGAAACTATCAAAACCACCACTCAGGGCAAGACTTTCAAAAGCCTTACGATTCACATTGGAGAAATCCACACGTTGAGCAAAGTCAAAGATATCCTTATAAGGTCCATTCTTTTGACGCTCCGCCACAATGGCATCAGCAGCAGGAGCACCCATACCCTTAATAGCAGAAAGACCAAAACGAATCTCGCCATGCTCATTCACACCGAAGGCACGATAACTTTCATTGACATCAGGACCCAACGTCTTGATATTCATCGACTGGCACTCCTCCATCAACTTGGTGATTTCGGTGATTTGCGCAAATCTTCTAGTCATCAGCGCAGCCATATACTCAGCAGGATAGTGTGCCTTCATATATGCCGTCTGATAAGCTACCCAAGAGTAACAGGTGGCATGCGACTTATTGAAGGCATAGGAAGCGAACTTTTCCCAGTCACCCCAAATCTTCTCCAAGATGGCTGGATCATGTCCATTTTCCTGTCCCTGCTTAATAAACTTAGGCTTCATCGCATCAACGATGTCCTTCTTCTTCTTACCCATCGCCTTACGCAAGGCATCAGACTCACCTCGGGTGAAGTTAGCCAATTGTCGGGAAAGAAGCATCACCTGCTCCTGATACACCGTAATGCCATAAGTATCCTTCAAGTACTTCTCCATACAAGGGATATCATACTTGATTTCCTCTTGACCGTTCTTACGGGCGATGAACGAAGGGATATAATCCATAGGTCCCGGACGATACAAGGCATTCATCGCAATCAAGTCCTCAAACACGGTTGGCTTCAACTCACGAAGATACTTCTGCATACCAGGCGACTCAAACTGGAACGTACCAATGGTCTGTCCTCGCTGGTAAAGTTCGTAAGTCAACGTATCATCTATCGGAATATGGTCGAGATCGACGTCCTCACCGAGCGTCTGTTTCACTACCTTGCATGCCTCCTTCAACTCAGAGAGAGTCTTCAAGCCCAAGAAGTCCATCTTGATCAAACCAGTTGATTCGATGACGTGCCCATCATACTGAGTGACAGCTGTTTTCAAGCCAGGGAAATCAGGGTCATCAGCCGTCGATACAGGTACCCAGTTACTAATAGGGTCACGACAGATGATAAATCCACAGGCATGGATACCGGTACCACGAATAGTTCCCTCCAACATCTTGGCGTACTTGATGGTATTGCTCTCACGGGGGTCAGTAGAATATTCCGCATCTCTGAGTTCAGGCGTGTATTTAATAGCGTTGGTCAAGTTCATCTTAGCGCCCTCAGGCAGACGGTCAGGTATCGCCTTACAGAGTGCATTCGCCTTATCGAGTGGCAACTTTTCCACACGGGCGACATCCTTGATAGAGTTCTTCGTCGCCATACTACCATAAGTAATGATATGCGCACAGTTCTCATGACCATACTTATCCATTACCCATCTCAGCACCTTTCCTCGACCATCATCATCGAAGTCGGTATCTATATCAGGAAGGTTGACACGGTCTGGATTCAAGAAACGTTCAAACAGCAAATCGTACTTCAATGGGTCTATCTTTGTGATACCCAAACAGTAAGCCACTACAGAGCCAGCAGCGGAACCACGTCCTGGCCCGACGACAACCCCCAGTTCCTCACGTGCTGCACGAATGAAGTCAGACACAATCAAGAAGTAGCCAGGGAAACCCATCGTTTTCATGACATGCAACTCAAAGTTGACATGTTCATCCACATTCTCAGGCAGCGGATCGCCATACCGTTCCTTGGCACCTTCATATGCCAAGTGCTTCAAATACTCCGCCTCAAACTTGATGCGGTATATCTTGTCATATCCACCCAAACGGTCGATGACTTTCTGTCCTTCCTCTGGTGGAAGTTGGTTTTGCCCATTTTCATCGGAAGTAAACTCCTTGAACAAGTCTTCCTCGGAAACCTTCTGTCGTAATTGTTCCTCTGTACCGAAACTCTCAGGAATTGGGAAGAATGGCATGATAGGACCATGGTCGATACTGTAGATTTCCACCTTATTATATATATCGAGCGTGTTCGACAAGGCTTCAGGGATGTCAGAGAACACTTCGTTCATCTCCTCACGGGTCTTAAACCACTCCTGTTTGGAGTAGCGCATACGATTAGGATCGTCCAAATCCTTGCCCGTGGCAATACAGAGCAAATGGTCATGCGCCTCAGCCGTCTCCTTGTCCTCAAAGTGGCAGTCGTTGGTACAAATCAACTTGATACCATATTCCTTGGCAAACTCGATGAGCACTTTATTGGCACGCTGTTGCAATTCGTAAGCCTCACGATTCGCCAACAATCCCGGAATATCCGGAACCTTATGGCGCTGCAACTCCAGGTAATAATCATCGCCGAAAAGATTGTGATACCACTCGCATGCCTCACGAGCACCTTCGATGTCGCCCTTCAAAATTTTGGCAGGCACCTCACCTGCGATACAAGCAGAACAAACGATGAGGTCCTCATGATATTTCTCCAAGTCGGCACGGTCGGTACGTGGGCGCATATAATAACCATCCACCCACGAATTGCTCACAAGCTTGATCAAGTTCTTGTAACCATTATAGTTTTTTGCCAAGACTATCAAGTGATAGCCACTCATATCGCCCTTGTCTTTTTCCTTGTCCTCCTTGCGACGATGAGCCACATACATCTCGCAACCGATGATAGGCTTGAAAGGTTCCAGTCCTTCCTTCTTTCTACCCTTGTTGACCTTTCCACAATAGTCGGTCAGTTCCTTGATGCCAAACATGACACCATGATCGGTCACTGCCATACCCTTCATACCATCCTTGATAGCCTTATCGACAAGATGCGGAATCTTCGACTGACCATCAAGAATGGAGTACTGCGTATGGACGTGTAAATGTATGAAATCTTCCATTTTTTAATACAAAAAGCTAAATTTGAGTTCAAAGTTACTGCTAAAAGTTGAGATAACCAAAAGAAAGTACTGAAAAATTTGCAAAAACGACAAAAATGATGTACCTTTGCACTGATAAAAACTTAATATCTCTATAATGGGACAGAAAATAAAGAAACTGAAAAAGATAAGATTGCACCGCGAGGGTACTGACCAACTCGTTTATGGAATCATTGCCATCGTAGCTATTGCGGTGATATTGTGGTACACTTTTGACAACAAAATTCCTTTTTGGATATTCTCTGTAGTCTTTGGTGTAGTTTATTGCATCGTGCTCAATTTCTATCGTTGCCCGATACGTTACTTGAATGTAGAGGACACCGAGAATTTGGTGGTAGCTCCTGCCGACGGCAAGATTGTGGTCATCGAGGAAGTTGACAACGCTCCGTATTTCAACGATAAGCGCATCATGGTATCCATCTTTATGAGCCTTTGGAACGTACATGCCAATTGGTTCCCTGTGGATGGCAAAGTGAAGTTTGTGAAGCATGTCGATGGCAACTACCACAAGGCTTGGCTTCCTAAGGCAAGCGAGGAGAACGAGCACGCCGACGTGATGATCACGACCCCACAAGGCGTGGATGTACTATGTCGCCAGATTGCTGGTGCCGTAGCTCGCCGCATCGTCACCTATGCTAAGGATGGCGAGGAGTGCTACATCGACGAGCATTTGGGCTTCATCAAGTTGGGTTCTCGCGTAGATGTCTATCTCCCAGTAGGTACTGAGATTTGCGTGAAGATGGGACAATCCACCACGGGTGACCAGACCATCATCGCCAAGCTGAAATAATTCAAGCCGAGACGAGAAAAGAAATGAAAGAATTAGACGAACTCATGATATAAATTGGAAAATGAGTATCAAGAAACATATTCCTAACACGATTACTTGCTGCAACCTTATATCCGGTTGCATTGCGACTTCTTATGCCTTTGGAGGCTCACCTAAGATGGCTCTCCTTTGGATCATCATTGGTGCCACATTCGACTTCTTCGATGGCATGAGTGCTCGATTGCTCCATGTTTCGTCACCTATTGGAAAAGAGTTGGATAGCTTGGCAGACGATGTGACATTCGGTGTGGCTCCTGCCACTATCGTTTTCTCACAGCTCTTCGTGATGAACTATCCACAAGCATTGGAACCTTTGCGTCCATACTTGCCTTATGCTGCTTTCATCATTGCGGCATTCTCGGCATTGCGTCTCGCCAAGTTCAACCTAGACGAGCGCCAGACCACTTCCTTCATCGGAGTTCCTACTCCAGCCAACGCCCTCTTTTGGGGCTCTCTGATTGTCTTCGACCCATTTTGGCTCAGCTGTAGCATTTGGTCCATATGGATCGTATTGGCACTCATCCTCATCACCAGCTATCTCTTAGTATGTGAGATGCCGCTCTTCGCACTGAAGTTCAAGCAGTGGTCGTACAAGGGGAACGAAATCAAGTATTGGTTTGCAGGTTTCACCCTCGCCACTCTAACGATTGCCACTTTGGAAGGAGGACTCACGGGATTTCTCAGCGCATGGTGGATCATCATCGTAGTCTATGTACTCATCTCTGCCATCAAGTGCTTGAAGAAGTAATAAATCATCATACATTGAATAAAGGCGCATCGTCATAGACGATACGCCTTTTTTGCTATTAGCTCAATGCTTTGGAATCATCGGATTTAGTTGTGAACGAGCGTGCCTATCTCCTCACCTTCCATCACTTTCTTCAGATTGCCCACTACATCCATATTGAACACATAGATAGGGAGATTGTTCTCCTTGCACATGGTCGTAGCAGTCAAGTCCATCACCTTTAAGCCCTTGGTATAGATCTCATCGTATGTAATGTCCTTAAACTTGGTAGCAGTAGGATCCTTCTCTGGGTCGGCGGTATAGATACCATCCACACGAGTACCCTTCAGCATCACGTCAGCCTCTATCTCGATACCACGGAGAGAGGAACCTGTGTCTGTGGTAAAGTAAGGACTACCCGTACCAGCTGAGAAGATGCAGATATATCCATCCTCCATTGCCTCGATAGCCTTCCACTTGGTATAGAACTCACCAATAGGTTCCATACGGATGGCTGTAAGCACCTTATTCTTGACACCAAGCGCACCCAAGGCACTGCTCAAAGCGAGCGAGTTGATGACCGTGGCACACATACCCATCTGGTCGCCCTTCACACGGTCGAAACCCTTCTGGCTTCCACTCAAACCACGGAAGATGTTACCACCACCGATGACAATGCCTATCTGCACACCCATCTCATGCACTTCCTTGATTTGCTTAGCATAATCACTCAAGCGCTCAGGGTCGATGCCAAAGCTCTGCTTTCCCATCAAGCTCTCACCGCTCAACTTCAAAAGAATTCTCTTAAACTTAGCCATATTCTATAGTATTTATAATTTATGATTGATCATTTGAATTTCACTTCCCCAAAGGAATAGGAACGAATCACTCCCTGCTTGTCGTGCAGAATCAGATGCCCATCATCTTCAACCTCCACAAAGGCACCCTCGAAGTCACCATCCGCATCCTCATAACGATGGAATCCCTTACGACGATAGAGCGACAGATGATAGATGCCGGACACATCCATATAGTCGGCACGGCGCAAGAGTTCATAATATCGTCTGAAACCCTCTATCACCTTCTGTAGGAGTTCGTCTCTATCCACCTCATGTCCTAGGATTTGGCGAAGCGACACAGGGTTGGGTGCATCACTATGGAAAGCCTCCTGGTTGACATTGATGCCGATGCCAAAGATGCAAGTCTTGATACCCTTTGAATCGATGGAGGTCTCTATCAACGTACCGCTGATTTTCTTGTCGTTCCAATATACATCGTTAGGCCATTTCAGCGTAATGCCATCCACGTATGTTTCAAGCGCTTCCTTGATGGCGATGGCACCAGCCATGGAGAGCAAGAACTGTTGGCGAACAGGTACCCAACGAGGATGCACCTTGATGCTGAAGAGCAAGTTCCTGCCAGCCTCGCTTTCCCAGGTATGCGAACCTTGTCCTTTGCCAGCAGTCTGAAAGTCAGCCACGGCCACCACCATCTCGTCCTCTTGTTCGTCCTTCAGTTCACGCAAGAAGCGATTGGTAGAATCTATCTCTTTCAATCTTATGATTTTTTCTTCCATTCTCTTATTGTTATTAATTATCTTTTATCATCCATCCATGATTCTATGGCATTCACCATCACCAGCCCAAGACCTTTCATCATGCTTTCTATAAAATAAGCAAAGGATTGAAAGCATCCTCAAAACATTCGATAGATTCCACGCAAGAACATTTTCCTATCACCGAGATGATATCAAAACGCACGTCCATATCCAAGCCGTGCAACTTGACATAGGCATTGGCGGCTATGGCGAGATTGCGCATTTTCTTCACATCCACCGCCTCTTCAGGTTCCTGAAGATCATTATTCTGGCGAGTCTTCACTTCCACGAAGACGAGCGTGTCTTTGTCTTCCGTCAAGGCAATGAGGTCAATGTCACGCTTACCTACTTTCCAGTCTCGTTCAAGTATTTCATAACCTCTATCCTCATAGTAAAGAGCCGCCTCGTCCTCGCCCCACTTACCTAAATCGTTATGTTCTGCCATATCTCAATCCATGTTTTTACACTTTTATTTGCAAAAGTAACATTTTTCCTTTTAACATCAAACTTTTTTATGTATTTTTGCATCCAAAATGCGACAATCATAAAGAAAAAGATACAAGATGGAAGAACAGAACAAGAAAGACGAAGAATACATGCGCAAGGCTTTGATGGAAGCCCAGCGTGCCTTCGACGAGGATGAGATTCCCGTTGGTGCCATCATCGTTTGCCAAGACAAGATTGTCTCCAGGGCGCACAACCTCACGGAGATGTTGCACGATGTCACCGCCCATGCCGAGATGCAAGCCATCACCTCTGGCGCCAACATGCTTGGTGGAAAATATCTCAAGGACTGCACGCTCTACGTCACCGTGGAGCCTTGCGTGATGTGCGCTGGTGCCATCGGATGGGCACAGATTTCGAGAGTGGTGTATGGAGCTTGCGATGAGAAGAGAGGTTACTCCAGATATGCCCCCAATGCACTCCACCCGAAGACAACCGTTACATCGGGTGTGTTGGAAGAGGAATGCAAGTCTCTCATGCAAGCATTCTTTCAGGCGAAGAGATAATTCTCTGTCAAATATTCATCATTGCATGGAGAGTAGTTCACCACAAGCCTTCCCCACATTAGCAAGAAATGCAAGCCTAGAGAGTTTTTCGTCCCTGCCTAGGAAAAATTTCATACCTAACTAGGAAAGAATTTTTTCCTAACTAGGGAAAAATAAAAGTGCCCCCTGACCAGATGAAGCGTCTAGTCAAGGGGCATTTCTTTTTATATCCCAACAGACAAGTCGTCACACGACAAATCTGTATATTTTTATTACTTCACAAGAACAACCAAGTACTTGCTAGTGCTCCAGAAGATCTGTGGATTGGTGATGCGCAATGTATATTGCTTGTTGGCATCACGTACCAAGCTATAACTGCTGGATGGATGAGCTGTGAGCAACTTAGCTGTCTTCGAATACAACTTGATCTCGGTAGTATTGCGAATATCGATCTTGGTGAAGTAGTTCTTATTGAAGTTACCATTCATCACCTTACCATTTTCCATGATGTGCTGACCCTTCAACTCCTTCTTGGTACCGAATACATACCAAGCGGTGTTCAACTGCTTATCTTGGGCATTGATGGTCTCGGTCTTCTTCTGGCTCTCAGTAGTCAGATTGTTGACGTTGGTGTGCAAGTTGTTGATAGACTCATCCAACTCTGCGATATGAATATCCTTCTTGTCCAATTCCTCACGAAGAGCCTGGAGTTGCTTCTCCTTCTCAGCCAACTGGGCAGTCAAGTCCTCGATGGTCTTCTTCAGTTGGGTGGCATTCAAAGAACTGTTCTCCAATTTCTTCTGAAGTTGGGCGATGAGTTCCTTGTTCTTCTTCATTTGGTCGGCGATGAAGCGGATGTCCTCCTTGATTTTCTGTTTACTGTTCACACCCTCGCCAGCCTTAGCCAAGGCTACACGATTCTCGGCATCGCTGATTTGGCGAAGTCCCTCTTGCACCTCATTGAAAGTGCCCATCAAGTCATTGATTTCACTATCTTTTTGAGCAATGATGTTATTGAGCGAATCTGACTGTTGCATATTAGCCAAATCAGACGAGTTCTTGCCATCCTTACAGCCTGTCACGAGCATTGCTGCACAACAAGCGATGAAAAATAGTTTCTTCATAATCTTTCTCCTTATTATTTTTGATTATTATTCTTTTTACGTTCTTCACGTCGCTTTTCTTTCATTTCTTCCTTGAGTTGCTTCGGGTCCTTACCGGCAAGTACGATGACGAACTCACCCCTAGGCTCCGTTTCCTCAAAATGGGCGATGACCTCAGCCAAGGTACCTCTCACGCTCTCCTCGTGTATCTTGGAAATCTCACGACAGCAGCTCACTTGTCGGTCTTCACCAAACACCTCGGCAAACTGTTGCAAGGTTTTCACCACACGATAAGGCGACTCATAGAATATCATCGTACGCGTCTCGTTCTGCAAAGACTCCAGATAGGTCTGCCTTCCCTTCTTCTGAGGGATGAACCCCTCGAAGCAGAAGCGATCGCAAGGCAATCCTGAGGAGACGATGGCAGGGATGCAAGCGGTAGGTCCCGGCAAGGTCTGCACGGTGATGCCCGCCTTTGCCGCCTCACGAGCCAGATAGAAACCGGGATCGCTGATACCCGGTGTGCCTGCATCGGATATGAGGGCGATGGTCTCACCAGCCTTCAAACGTTCGACCACCGAAGCCGACGTGCCGTGCTCATTGAACTTATGATGCGCCATCAATCGGTTTTTGATGTCGAAATGCTTCAACAGGACGCTCGATGTTCGAGTGTCTTCGGCGAGTACCAAATCAGCTTCTTTCAGAACCCTGATAGCTCGCATTGTCATGTCCTCCATGTTGCCAACTGGAGTCGGTACGATATATAATATGCCCATACAGCGTACAAATGTAGTTAATAAATCTTTCTAAGCAAAAAAAAATCGTTTTTCTTTGCATTTTTTAAAACCTTATTGCTAATTTTGTGGTCGAAATGACAGAAAATCTTATTGGGGAGGCACACCGTCCCGGTAGAATAGAAGTGGTGTGCGGTTCTATGTTCTCTGGCAAAACAGAGGAATTGATCCGTAGAATGAAGCGAGCTAAGTTCGCCAAGCAGAAGGTGGAAATCTTCAAACCTTCCATTGATACGCGTTACTCAGATGAAGATGTCGTGAGCCATGATCAGAACTCGATCCACTCCACTCCGATAGAATCATCCGGGTCACTGCTTTTATTGGCTTCCGACATCGACGTGGTCGGTATCGATGAAGCCCAGTTTTTTGACAACGGTCTTGTGGAGGTCTGCAATGAGCTTGCCAATCGTGGCGTACGCGTCATCGTGGCTGGCCTCGACATGGACTTCAAGGGAATCCCCTTCGGTCCTATCCCAGCCCTCTGCGCCATCGCCGACGAGGTGACCAAGGTGCATGCCATCTGTGTGAGATGCGGTGCCCTTGCCTACGTAAGCCATCGATTGATCAGCAATGATCGTCGTGTGCTCCTCGGCGAGAAAGACGAGTATGAACCTCTGTGCAGGGAGTGCTACCAAAAGGCAATATCTATAGAAAAAGAGAAAAATGGCTAAAGAGATAACATTCGATAAATTTATCCGATGGACAGGCATCACCCTCATCGTACTGGGCGTACTGTATGTCACCAACTACCTGAGCAGTGTCTTGCTGCCCTTCTTCATCGCATGGTTCTTCGCATACCTGCTCTACCCTGTGGTGAAGTTCATCGAGAACAAGTTGCATGTCAAGGTGAGGGCATTGTCCATCATCATCGCCATGCTCCTTGCCATCGGCGTTATCGGAGGCGTCATCTGGCTGATTATCCCTCCGATGATCGACCAGTTGGACAAGTTGGGCGAGGTGCTGACAAGATGGTTGCATCAGACCACCCACACCAACAACCTGACCGCCGTCATCAAGGAATGGCTCCAGGACAACCAGGTGCAGATAGAGAGATTCTTGAAAAGCAAGGATTTCTCGGATGCCGTGAAGACCACCATGCCGAAGGTATTCTCTGTGGTGGGACAAACCGCCAACATCCTCATCAGTATCGTGGCATCGATGATTACCTTATTATATATGTTCTTCATCCTGCTCGATTACGAGACGTTGACCGCCAACTGGATTCGCATCTTTCCGAAGAAGAGCCGCCCTTTCTGGCAAGAGTTGATGAAGGACGTGGAAAGGGAACTCAACAATTACATCCGTGGACAAGGAATGGTGGCTCTCTGCATGGGCATCATGTTCTGCATCGGCTTCACCATCATCGGTTTCCCGATGGCGATAGGCTTGGGCATCTTGATAGGCATCATGGACTTGGTACCTTACCTCCATACCTTTGCCCTCATCCCTACGGCATTCCTTGCCATGCTCAAGGCAGCAGACACCGGACAGAACTTCTGGATAGTCTTTGGCTTGGCATTCTTGGTATTCTGTGTGGTACAGATACTTACCGACATGGTGGTTACGCCAAAGATTATGGGCAAGGCGATGGGACTCAACCCAGCCATCCTCCTACTCAGCCTCTCCGTATGGGGAGCCTTGTTGGGATTCCTCGGTTTGATTGTCGCCCTTCCGCTCACCACCCTTCTCATTGCCTATTGGCAGAGATACGTAACGAGGGAAAAGCCACAATACGGCACCTCGCATAGTGCGGAAGAAATCGTTAGCGAATTGAAGGAGAACACTCCTAGGGATACAAGCTTACACTCCTAGGAGCGTAGCCCTATACTCCTAGGAGCGTAAAACGCAGCTCTCAAAGAATGAAAACAGAGAGAAAAGAAGAGTATCTAGGAGGAAAAAGAAGAAAAAACATACGATTTTTGCAAAAATATGGCATTTTATTTGGAGGATTCAGAAAAATGTCGTACCTTTGCACTCGCTTTTGAAACATAAGTTGGAGATTGACTCGCTAGCTCAGCTGGTAGAGCACAACACTTTTAATGTTGGGGTCATGGGTTCGAGCCCCATGCGAGTCACAAGATCCAATGAAAAAGGACTTCTCTTTAGGGAAGTCCTTTTTTCGTATATATCTCTTTTAGGAACAGATTAATGATGCATTGGTATTTTTAGGCACGGATTACACAGAAGCCAATGCCTTTATCATACAGACGCAATGCCCTATATAGAAAAACCGTGCCTTAAATTCTCTACCACTCATTGATGTCGGCGTGAGCCTCCACCTTATCCTCGATGTCATCGGGCAACTTAGAGAAGAAGTCGTAACCCGTGATGCGCTCCACATCGTCAATGGTATTGATGAAGTCGGTTTTCTTCTTGCCCTTCTGCGACTGGTTTCGACAGATGAAACCGATGGCTTTCGGAGTACCCTCCATGCAAAGCACCACCTTGAAGAAAGCCTCAGGTACCACCACCTTGTTCTTGCCTATCTTGCGATGCTGCAGGTTGAGGTAGATAGGTCCACACACCACATACACCTTACCATATTTCTTAGCCCAAGCACGGCATTGCTGTTCGATGGAGTTCCACATACCACGGTTCAACCCACCATCTTGCGGACACATATTGGTGATTCTGAAGCAATCCTCCATCGCCTTCTCGCTCCACTTGTTGTCGCCAGCCGGACACATGTGCCCTCTATCATATCCACTGTTATAGTAATCAGAGAGATAGCCCTTAGGATCTGGCATGTCATCATCATCCCAGAAGTCCGTGCGCTGCACCTTGCCCGAAGCATGGTCGGCGGTGATAGACCAAGCCACCCAGTTAGGGTTTTTCATCTGATGATTGTAAGATACAGTATAGGAATAGCGATGCTTGATGGTTTCGGAGAGATTTCCCTTCGTATAGACGGGGATTTCGACACCATCATACTTCGATGAAGCTGTAGGCGAAATCTCTTTTTCTTCATCCTGGGCATAAGAATCTCCATCGTTCGACTTGTCATCCGACACAGGATCGGAAGAAGCTTCCTTCGCCGACTTCTCCAGCTCCGAATAGATTTCCGAGGCGGCATCTTTCAACAACTTGCGTTCAGCTTTGCTTCCCGTACATCCCAACAAGAGCAAGAAAGCCGCAAAGAGAGGCATCAGTCTCAGCCTCATCCAATTCCATTTCTTCATAAACATATTGCTTTTTAATTGTTTTCTTTCAATACATCTCCTCCCAAATACGTTTCGTTCCATTAGAAAATTCCTAAAAACTCCTAATATCTTTGTGAAATCGAAAACTTTCCCCTACCTTTGCAGCACAAAAACCAAAAGGTTTCGGGATTTGGCGCAGTTGGTAGCGCACACGTCTGGGGGGCGCGAGGTCGCTGGTTCGAGTCCAGTAATCCCGACTATTTCAAGTTAAACGACTGAGCAAGAGAAATATTGCCTTTGCCAATATATTTCTCGGTGCAGAATCGGAACCCCCTTTTTCACGTTTAACAAACATTAACTAGATTTTCGTGCAAGATATTTTGTTTTCCTAGTTTATATGTGTAGTTTTGCAGCGTTTTTCTACAGATAGAGGAAGAACGCTAGCGAGAAGAAAGGACTAGAATACAAACAATCATAAAATAACAAGAAAAAACAATGAAGAAATTCAAATTACTTTCAGTAGTGGCAGTATGCCTTGCAGCATTCGCCTTCACATCATGTAACACCGGTGATGATACCTATAGCTATCTCACCCTCGAACAGCAAAAGGCTTACCAGAGCAATATGGCCATGGCAGGCACTTACTCTGACATGAAGATCTTGTGGGACCACAAGAACGATGCTGATGTCAAGAATCAGGCAGACTCTGTTGACACACAAGTATCCATCAGCATGATTGGCGATAGCACCATGACTGTAAGAAACTTCCCTATAGCTAAGTTGGCAGAGCACATCAGCGATGCTGACTTGAAGGAGGCTATCTCAAAGGTTGAGCCACAGACCATCAAGATCAAGTATATGGTTTTGCCTAACAGCAACCAGTCCTTGGCATACATCTACGCTTGCCCTTCACCTATCAAGTTGAACCTCAACTATGGTGCAGACAACAAGTCACACGAGGTAGTATTGAACTTCGGTTACAACGCATATTACTCAGGCTACTGCCAGTGGGGCACCAAGCAGATGGGCTTCCCATTCTACTTGTACAACATCTTGGTAGATGGCAAGCAGACCAACTATATCTCTAATAGCATCAGCAGTGGCACCAAAACAGTAAGCTTTGCCATCCGCAACGCTTGGAAGAAGAAGAGCAATTAAAAAAACAGCACAAAATAAAGACCATATAATAAAACATTTTATAAGGTTCTTACAAGAAACAATACATCACAAATATGATGCAATTTAGTTAATACTCTCTTAAATAAACTCATTCGAAAGAAATGATAAAGGCGCAACCGTCGGGATGACGATTGCGCCTTATTTTATGCCCTTAAGCCATCCTGCCCCAAGAGCAGGACGGCATCACGATGTCTTATTCTTTCTTCCAAAGCTTGGTCATATCCTCCAAGGTCTTGCCCTTGGTCTCTGGCACGAGCTTCCATACGAAGATGGCGGCAATGATACAGATGACACCATACAAGCCATAGGTGAACCAGTAGCCCATGCTATTGGCAAGTGGCACGAAGGAAGTGGAGACGATCCAGTTGAAAATCCACTGGAAGGCAACGGCGATGGCAACGGCTGCACCACGGATGGTATTTGGGAATACCTCGGCGATGAGCACCCAGCAGATAGGTCCCCAAGAGAACATGAAGGATGCTGAATATACCATGATGGAAACCATGCAGAAGAGTTGCATGCTTGGATTGCCAAAGGTGATGGCAACACCGATAGCACCCAATGCCATACCGAGCGAACCGACGATGAGCAAAGGTTTGCGACCCAACTTCTCCACGGTGAAGATAGCCACGCAGGTGAAGCCCAGGTTGACGATACCATTGAACACGGTGAGCACCATAGGATTGTCGAAGCCCATTGCCTCATAGATACGAGGAGCATAGTAGAGCACGGCATTGATACCCACAGCCTGCTGGAATACAGAGAGCATCACGCCCACGAAGATGCAGAGGAAACCATAGGTCATCAACTTCTCGGTCTTCTCGGTCACGGTGTTCTTGATTTCGCTCAAGATATTCTCAGCCTCCAAGTCACCATTGATGCGAGTGAGCACATGCAAAGCCTTGTCGTCCTGACCTACCATGGCGAGATAGCGAGGAGTCTCTGGCACGAAGCAGATGAGCACGGCGAACAAGCCCGCTGGCACCATCTCCGAACCAAACATATATCTCCAACCAGTCTCGATAGCCCATGCAGCCTCTCCTCCATTGAGAATCTCGTTCATACCATTGCCGATGCTCTGGATGGCAGGAGCAATGTGGTCGCCGAGAATGAAGAAGTTGACGAAATAGACCACCAGCTGACCGAAGATGATGGCAAACTGGTTCCAGCTCACGAGCATACCACGGATATTGCTAGGGGCAATCTCACCGATATACATCGGGCAGACGGCAGAAGCCAATCCCACGCCGACACCACCGATCACACGATAGATGTTGAACACGATGAGCAAGGTGAGGTTTGGCTTTCCCTCTGGGAGAACCATCGTCTCAGGACACATGGAACCCCATGCAGAGACGAAGAACATCACACCGGCGAAAATCAAGGTACGCTTACGTCCCCAGTTGGAAGCAAGCACGCCTGAGAGCGCCGAACCGATGATACATCCGATCAAGGCACTCGAACTAGTGAATCCATGCCAAAAGTCGGTATAGGTAAAGTCGGTGGCACCCATGAAGAATGCCTGCAAACCCTTCTCGGCTCCCGAAATCACGGCGGTGTCATAGCCGAAAAGCAGACCGCCGAGTACGGCGACCATCACAATTCTGATAAGATAGGCTTTAGAGCCCGTTTGATTTTGTTGCATAATTATATAGGTTTTAAATTTATGTTCTAACGATATCGAGAATAGCATTTCTCCATGAGGAGATGAGAACATTATATTTTCAAGTAGTCTCTTTGAAAAAACGTCCTTTTGCATCTGATATTACATGATTTCTTATTAAATAATACGTCAAACCTTCGTTTTTCCCCCATTTTTTTGCATTTCCCCCTATTTTTTCGTATTTTTGCAAACAAATACGCCCATACTTGTATCATGTATGGCGATGATAACACCATATAATTCAATAAGAAGATATGAACATAGCAGATTTTTTAGATAAAGAAGGAGACAAGAAGGGATTCTCTTTCGAGGTTCTTCCTCCATTGAAGGGCAATGGCACGGCGGCTCTCTTCCGCACCATCGACTCCTTGAAAGAGTTTGGTCCTCGCTTCATCAACATCACCACTCATCATAGCGAGTATGTGTATAAGGAGCTGGAGAACGGCTTGCTCACTCGCCAACGTGTGCGCCGCCGTCCGGGTACGGTTGCCATCGCTGGTGCTATCCAGAACAAGTACGACATCCCTGTCATCCCTCACGTCATCTGTAGTGGTGCCAGCAAGGAAGACATCGAGTATGAGTTGCTCGACCTCCAGTTCCTCGGCATCAGCAATGTGCTCTTGCTCCGTGGTGACAAGGCGAAGGAAGACCGCCAGTTTACCCCAACCCCTAATGGTCATGCCCATGCCACCGACCTCTTGAAGCAGGTGGCACAGTTCAACGAGGGGTTCTTTGCCGATGGCACTCCTATCAAGCACCCTGGCGAGAAGTTCTGCTATGGCGTGGCTTGCTACCCTGAGAAGCACGAGGAAGCTCCCAACTTGGAGATGGACATGCAGCACCTCTTGGAGAAGCAGCAGCTCGGCGCATCTTATGCCGTCACACAGCTCTTCTACGACAACGAGAAGTTCTACCAGTTTGTGGAGAAGGCTCGACAGATGGGCGTCACGATTCCTATCATCCCTGCCCTCAAGCCATTCGCCAAACTCTCCCAGCTCACCGTCGTGCCTAAGACCTTCCATTGCGACATCCCAGAGGCACTCGCCCAGGAGGTATTGAAGTGCAAGACCGATGAGGATGCCAAGGCACTCGGCATTGAGTGGACCACGGCACAGGTGAAAGACCTCTTCGCACATGGTTACAACAATGTGCATTTCTTCACCGTATCAGCCGTAGATAGCGTGAAGCAGATAGCAAAAACTTTATTCTAAAATAAAAAAATGTCGATTCATGAAGTCATAGGTCAGAAGGAAGTATGGGGACGCCTCATGCAGATGGTGGAGGAGAACCGAATCCCCCACGCCTTGCTATTCTGCGGTCCGAGGGGATGCGGCAAGATGGCGACGGCATTGGCGTTTGCCAGTTATCTGATGGGCGAGCGTGACGAAGCCAACCTGGCACCGGGGGAATCCCTCTCCGATGAACAGCGCCGAGCCAAGGCGATGCTCAAGAAGTGGGAACATCCCGACCTCCACTTCACCTACCCCACTATCAAGACTTCGGATATGCCTAGCGACCACAAGCCGGTGAGCGATGACTTCGCCACCCAGTGGAGAGAGATGCTTGCCAAGGGTCCCTACTTCCAGATAGACGAATGGATGAGACGCATCGGCAAGACCGACACCGACCTCAACAAGCAAGCCATCATCACGGCAGAGGAAGCCGACGACATCTCGCACAAGCTCAACTTCAAGTCGGTGATGGGCGGCTACAAGGTGAGCCTTATCTGGCTTCCCGAGCGTATGAACCTGCCTAGTGCCAACAAGATATTGAAACTCTTGGAGGAACCGCCTTCGAAGACCTTCTTCATCATGGTGAGCGAGGAACCGGAACTCCTCTTGGAGACCATCCGAAGCCGTACCCAGCGCATCGACTTCAAGAAGATAGACGACGAGAGCCTGGAGCAAGCACTCATCGAGCGCCGAGCCTTGGAGCCAAATATGGCGCATCGCATCGCGCGCATCGCCCATGGCAATTGGAATGCAGCCCTGGAGGAACTTGATTCCGGCAATGAGAATCGCCAGCATCTCGATATGTTTATCATGCTGATGCGACTCGCCTACATGCGCAACATCCACGACTTGAAGAAGTGGAGCGAGGTGGTGGCTACCTTCGGACGAGAGAAGCAGAAGCGTATGCTCGATTACTTCAACCACATGGTGAGGGAAAGCTTCATGTACAATTTCCGCAACGAGGAACTCACCTACATGACGCAAGAGGAAGAGGAATTCGCCCGAAACTTCGCCCGATTCATCAACGAGGCGAACGTCATCGACATCTTCAACCTCTTCGATGAGTGCAAGCGATTCATCGGTCAGAATGCCAATGCCAAGATTGTCTTCTTCGACCTCGCACTCAAAATCATCGTCCTGCTCATTAGGAAGTGACATCAATCATATAATCAATATAACCCCAAGGATGATAACGATGGCGAAAGCCTCATTATTCATTCTTAATTATTAATTCTTAATTTAAAAAACGCAGCGTGGATTACAAAGATATGAAATTCAGAATGTGGCATGGTTGTGACCGTGGACTTTGTTGTAAAGCCGCTGGTCGCCAAGACCGCCAACTGAATACCTACGACTGGCTTGCCGACGTACCGGGCAATGCCGAGAGCACCGACCTCGTGGAGGTGCAGTTCAAGAATACCCGCAAGGGATATTATCATAATGTCAACAACCTCGACCTCAAGAAGGGCGACGTGGTGGCTGTAGAGGCTAGTCCTGGACACGACATCGGTGTGGTAACTCTCACCGGAAGGCTGGTGAGGCTTCAAATCAAGAAAGCCAACCTCAAGTCATCCGACGACATCAAGCGCATCTACCGCATCGCCAAGCCTGTAGATATCGAGAAGTGCAAGGAGGCGAAGAGCCGTGAGCATGGCACGATGATACAGAGCCGACAGATCGCCAAGGACCTCGGTCTGAAGATGAAGATCGGTGACGTGGAATACCAAGGCGATGGCAACAAGGCGATATTCTACTACATCGCCGACGAGCGTGTCGATTTCCGTCAACTCATCAAGGTGCTCGCCGATACCTTCCATGTTCGTATCGAGATGAAGCAGATCGGTGCTCGACAAGAGGCTGGTCGCATCGGTGGTACCGGACCTTGCGGACGCGAGCTTTGTTGCGCCACTTGGATGAAGAACTTCGTGAGCGTGAGCACCAATGCCGCACGCTACCAGGACATCTCGCTCAATCCTCAGAAGCTTGCCGGCATGTGCGCCAAGTTGAAGTGCTGCCTCAACTATGAGGTGGACAACTATGTGGAGGCTAGCAAGAAGATTCCTGCACGTGACATTGTCTTGCAGACCGCCGATGGCGACTTCCACCAGTTTAAGACCGACATCTTGGCTGGTCTCATCACCTACTCATCCGACAAGAACATGGCTTCCAACTTGGAGACCATCACGGCAGAGCGTGCGATGGAAATCATCGAGATGAATCGTCGTGGCGAGAAACCTCTCAGCCTCATGGAGAATGGCAAGGTGAAGGAGAAGCCAAAGTCTGCCGACCTTCTTGCCGAAGCAGACCTCAGCCGATTCGACAAGGCGAAGAGAAAGAAAAAGAACAATAATAGAAATCGCAACAATCGTCCGCAGGGAGAGAGAAACCAGCAGGGTGATAGAAGCCAGCAGGGCAATGCTCCGCAGGGAGAGAGAAGCCAGCAGGGCAATGCTCCGCAGGGAGAGAGAGGGCAGCAGGGCAATGCTTTCCAGGGAGAAAGAAGCCAGCAGGGCAATGCTCCGCAAGGCGAAAGAGGCGAACGTAGAAATAATAGACAAAACAACAATCGCCGTCGTGACAACCGAAACCGAGGTGAGCGCAGACAAGGCGAACGCCCTCAAAACAACCGCCCACAAGGTGAGCGTCAGCAAGGCGAACGTCCTCAAAACAATCGCCCACAAGGCGAGCGACCTCAAGGCGACAATCGCCCTCAACCTCAGCAAGGCGAATAAGGAAACAAATAGCAGGGAGAATAAGAAATGAAAAGATTATTCTACACCTTATTAATAATAGGGAGCCTTAGCTTGTCGATGATGGTTACATCCTGCAAGGAGTCAACGGTATATTACAAATATGCCCACACTCCTATTGCTGGATGGGAGAAGAACGACACACTCTCGTTTGCCATTCCTCCATTGACCTCCACCGGGCTCTATCAAGAGAATCTGGGCTTGCGCATCACGGGTGCCTATCCTTTCATGGGCATCACACTGATCGTAGAGCAAGAAATCTTCCCTAATCAGGAGAGCAAGAAGGAGAAGGAAGAAAGAAACAAGTTGCAAATCATGGGTGTCAAGAGCCATCAAGCCAAGAAAGTCGCCCATGGGGAAAAGATCGTCAAGCTCGATACCATCCAGTGCAACCTCATCAATAAGGATGGCGTGACAACAGGTCAGGGAATCAGTTATTACCAATACAACTTCCACATCAACCTGTATCACTTCAACGAGAATGACTCCATCCACATCATGATTCGCCACGACATGAAGCGAGAAATCCTTCCTGGCATCAGCGACATCGGAATCAAACTCGAAAAACGTTGAGAAGAAATCCATGGCATAAGTGCCTAGGCGATTTTATCATATACAAAAAGTCCTCTTATCAGACACTCGAAAGAGTATCTCATAAGAGGACTTTTCTTATTCATTTATGAGTCCACTTTAAAAAGTCAGAGCCCCTTTCAATTTAAAACTTAGACAGGTGAGAAGCAGATAAAAACCATAAGTTTTTTGGCTTCATGCTCACTTTTTAAAGTTCGGAATTGAAGAGTTCCGTTCTTTTGCTTACAGATTGTAACTAAAATTTGTTAATTAAATTTTTCGAGCCACTTTTTCAAATTGGCTCATTTATATTTAAAAAGAGGGGTTCGTTATCTATAAGAAAGAGTATCCATTCTATAAAAGAGGCTTTACCAAACGTATGTTAGTGCATAAGCCACTAAAAATGAACAAATAAAAAATGCTAAATATTTGCATGATTTCCTCTATCTTTATTTTTCTTTATTATCTTTGCATTCAAATTACCCAAAAATACATTATTAGTTATGGAATCAGATAAAGGAAGAAGCCTTGACACCGACATTAATGTTGATAGTCTATGGCTAATAGGACCAAGAGCGAAAGGAGGTAAACGCGAGAACAATTACCATGGCAACTTTGTTCCACAGATACCCGAGCAGATGTTGCGACGTTATACCAAAGAAGGTGGCGTTGTGCTTGATATGTTTATGGGCAGTGGTACTGTATTGTATGAGGCAGAAACACTTGCACGTTCATATATAGGCTTTGATATAAATGATGAAATCATTGCGAAAGTACAAAATAAAATGAAAGGTAGCAATGCTAAATATCTGATACACAATTGTGATGTAACCAATTCTGAGAAGGTGAGTCTAGCTTTGTCTGATGACCTTATCAGTCTTGAAAAAACAGGAGTTGACCTTATTATGGCTCATCCTCCCTATTTGGACATAATAAAATTTACTAATAAAACAGAAGACTTGTCCAACATTTCAAATGTGAATAGTTTTATAAAACAGTTCATCAAAGGAGTTCGAAACGTTTGGCCTTTTCTGAAAGACAATCAATACTTTGTATTGGTAATCGGTGATTTGTGGCGTAATAGTGAGGTAATACCTCTTGGCTTCTATTTAATGTATGCCATAAAGAAAGCTGTGAAATGTCAGTTAAAAGGTATCGTGGTAAAAGATATGGTTGGAAACAGAGGAAAAATAGGGGCTGAATCTCTTTGGAGGTATCGAGCATTAAAAAATGGAAATTTTCTGTTTAAACATGAGTATATATTTGTTTTCAAAAAACAATTAAGCAATAAAAATAATGAAAGATAATAAAACGTATTCTATTAATGAAATAGCAAAAACGATGAAGATGACCTTAAAGGTCGTTCGTCGTTATGTAGCCTCAGGTGAACTGAAAACAAGCAAGAATAACAACACCTATAGTATTAGTGAAGAAGACTTTGAGGCATTTAAAAAGTATATCGAAGACGGAGGCGACACTAAGCATGCGCAAGAGGTTGCAGACACTTTCATAGTGAAAGAACAACATAGCAAAAAAGATATTAAGAAAGACGAGGTCAATAATGATAGCAATGGAATTGAGTGTGTAAATTGGACTGATATTAGAAAGTATTGGGACAAGCCAACCCAATCGGAAATGACTTTTGTTGATCTGTTTTGTGGGGCAGGAGGTCTTAGTAAAGGACTTGAAATGGCTGGGCTCGAAGGCATCTGTGGTCTTGACTGGTTCAATGAAGCTTGTATGACATACAACCGAAACTTTGCCCATCCATTCATAAATGGCGACATCAAAGATCCTGAGAATAAGAAAAAGTTTTATGAGACGGTGAGAAAGCAACTGAATGGGCGTCATTTGGACATTGTTGCTGGTGGCTTCCCATGCCAAGGCTTTTCTATGGCAGGCAATCGTATCGTAGATGACCCAAGAAACTCATTATATAAAGAACTCATAGAGATAGTTGGTGAGCTACAACCGAATTTCGTTATCTGTGAAAACGTAAAGGGATTGCGCACGATGCTTGGTGGGCTAGTAGAAAAGAAGATTATCGCCGACTTCAAAGAGATAGGTTATGATATGAATGTTGCCACTCTTTGTGCAGCAGACTATTATACTCCACAAAAAAGAGAGCGTGTTATATTCATTGGTAATAGAAAAGGATTGACGAATTTTCATCCAAAACCAATTCTTTCTCCAAAGGAGTATATTACCACAGGGCAAGCTATCGGCGACTTAATCAACCATCCAGTTGATCCTGCTTTCAACCATGTTCCTACGATACACCGTGAGGATATGGCTAGACGTATAATGGAAACGCCTGAAGGCAAGAGTCTTTACAAAGGGTATAGTGATGCTTGGAAAAAATGTCCTTGGAATGCGCCATCGTGTACAATCAAGGAAAACCATGGGGGAGTCAATCTTCATCCAAAACTTCCACGTGTACTAACAGCTAGAGAAATGGCTCGACTTCAGTCTTTCCCTGATGATTTCATCTTTGAAGGAAAGAAGAACAAACAACTTGTTCAGATAGGCAATGCAGTTCCTCCTTTGCTTGGAAAAGCAATTGGTCTTGCCGTCCGTTATTCTAATAAGGATTTCTGATACACGTACTAGGGGGTGGGTTATCCACCCTCTCTAATTGTAAATATTATGATACCGAAATTCAAATATTATTTTTTCCCTTTTCTAAATAATTTATTTCAAAGAGGTAATTGTAGATTATACGATTTGTCACGCTATATTGGAATAGATTTACATTTATCTGAAAAGGATTTGAAGGAATGCACCAAAAGTGGGCGGATTACTAAACATAGTAGCAGGGTCAATTATTGTGCCTCTTATTTGAAAAAAATGGGATTGGTAGAAACTTTCTCTATTGGTTCATATAAAATAACTAATAAAGGGGAAGATGTCCTCGAAAAGTATGGGCAAAATCTAACTCTTGATAGTTTAAGAGAACTGCCTGAATTTGTTGCAACTCAGGCAAATTTAGAAAATACAGATTTGGTATACGTTAAACCTCACAAACGTGGATCCAAAAATATAGGTCCTTACATTTGTAGTAAAAAACTCTTAAATGAAAGAAATCCCAATATGGAGAGTTCTGTTATAGATTCATTCCGGGCTGGACTCAATAAGGAAAATACCAAATAATAAGGAAAAGTAATGCAAAAATGAAATAGTAAATGTGATTTTTCAACAAATGTTTGAAAATAGTGTTTGTTTTCAATAAAATTTATTATCTTTGCACTGCATATGAAATATTTATGCAGCACATATAATAAAATAATAGCTAATGCGATTGCCAATGAAATAAAGAAACGTATCGTAACATCTATGACTCGACTGAGTATCAGAATTTGCACTTCACACTAACTCTTCGTCGCTGTCAAATCATCAGATGCTCACGCACCTTCTAGGGGCGTGGACAAGGATGGTTATTGACTGAAGAAGGCCGTGCAAAGCCTTGATACTAATAATCTCCCCCACGCCCCCTTTCTAGGAAGAGGGCGTTTTTCTGTCCTTAATAGTCGCTCTATAATATTTAGCTATATTGTAAATATGCAGTAATAAGTAAATTTAAATATAAAGCTGAATTATTATGGCAATACAAAAGAATAACAGTGATTATGGATTTTCTCTACAAAAACTCATATGTGACAAGTATGACTTGGAAGTATGGGGTAGCGCTATAGGACTTTTTGCAAAAGGTTATAATAGCGATTACGATGCAGAATTAATGCCTCTTTGCGAGAAAATCTTTAAAGAAGTAGGTACGGTTCCTGTGAAGCTATTGACTCCTGCCAAGATGCGAATCAAGAACAGATTAACAAAATCTCCCCATAATTTTCTTTTGGCAGATGGTAAAACCCTCTCTATTAGAACTTCAAAGAGAAGTGGTAAGATGTCACCTCACATTGTAGGGCAAGCTGGCATTGATACTATGAATGATTACTTTGCCGACTTCTTTGGGGGAATCCTTACTTCTCAAAGTGATATTCGAAGAATGGTAGTTGACCACATTCACGAAATTCTTCCGATATTTATTGACAACTCATTTCTGTCTGATTATACAGTTATCATTGATCGTAAAGATTTGTCAAAATTGCAAATCTTTAGATCATCTGATGTTGGGCAATATACATTTTCCAAAGACGATTTTTCGTTTACTAGGGATTTGGAACATTGGACAGAAAGTACAACATTAAAGTACCATGGGTCGTCTATAGCAGAAATCCAAACTCATAAAAACAGAAATTTTAAATTCCGTTTTATAATTTCTGCAATACCAGAATGGTTCAGAATAGTAAAGGAAAACAACGAAACCTTGGGTATGTCTGCAGAATCTGCCATATGTGATTATTTCCATTTGCAACAGCCTAAAAGTTTCCAAACTCGTTGTTCTCCAAAGCTTAAAAAACAACTGGCTACAGTTGTAAAGGATGCGTTCAAAATCGTACCAAAGGCTATTAAGCATACAGGTTCTGAATCTGGTGAACGAGGAGAACAAAGCAAGTGTTCATATGATTTTGTCCTTGATGGTAATAAAACTCTATCACTAAAGACAAATAAGGGCAAAATGGTTTGTCCACCAGAAGTAGGGCAACCTGGTGGTAAAACTTGTCTTGCATATTTTAGAGAGTTTTTTCCTAAGGGTTTAGCCGAGGTTACAAACGATGAGTTCAAAAAAATGGTATATAATCATATTGTTGATATTATGCCTATTTATGTTGAGCACTTGTTTGACTCCGACTGGTTACTATGGATTTATCTAGAAAAGTCGAAATTTACATTTAGAGCTATTAGCCAATCAGATATAAAGAACTATAAATGGGAAAAAGAAAAATTCTCGTTTACAAAAAACCAAATAGAAAAGTGGAATGAAAGCAATACCTTGAAGTATAATGGACTAACCATTGGTGAGTTTCAGGTTCATACGCATCGTTCATGCTTCAAGTTTCGTTTCCATTTGGCCAATCTTTTAACGCTAATTGGTAAGTAATTTGATTTGGCACTTATATGAATACCCCACTTCGGGATAGTGCAAACAGCTAATCCAGGTTGTTTGCACTATTTTTAACGGGCATACGACCTCCTGCCATACTATAATATAATATGGTAACTTGAAGTCATAATAAGTCAATATTTTCCGCTAACGTTTAAAACAAACTCAATTGGTTTGTATTCTCGATACAGTATCCAGGCTGCCTTCGGCTTGTTGTCAAAGAAACAATAAGCACCCAATGCAGAAATGATATTCATGATGAAGTTGCCAACAGACCTATGGCGTGAATGTACTATTTGTGCTGTATTCTTCAGCATGTCATTGATTGTCTCAATGATATATCTTTTTCGAAGCATCATTCTATCATAAAATGGCATAAGTTTATTTTTCATGTTGACTCTCAGTCCCGTCACCAACTGTATCCCATCCTCAAAAAGACAGTCGAAAAGTCTTTGCGATATATAGCCCTTGTCGGCAAACAGCTTGCCATACAAGCGTTTAGCCAAGACTTTGAACACCTCAGGGTCCTTATCACTCACATTGGCACCTGTAAGTACAAACGCTACGATTTCTCCCCGATCATTGTATGCCAAGTGCAGTTTGAATCCGTGACACCATCCCATGGTTCCCTTTCCATCTGTAGCTATTCCCTTGAATACTTTGTTCGCATATCTTCTGAGATTATGACAAATAGGTATCATAGTTGAATCCACAAAGGTTATGCCAGTACATCTTCCAAAAGCCTGCAAGTTTAGGAAGAACATCATCTGGAAGAAGACTCTTCCTTCCAACTCCACAAAGCGATTATAGGATACTGCTGTAGGAAACTCCTTCTTCAGCACAATCTTTATAAATGAGAGATAATAATGCTTGAAATTACGATAACTCCCGAAGTGAAACAACAGGAGAATTGTCATAATCTCACTGTCTGACATAGTGGCTGAACGCCTACGTCGAGAGGTAACCTTTGATGATATTAACACTTTTTGGGCATTTTCTGCATCAAAATGTTTGCAAAACTCATCGATAATACAAAATATTTCTGTAACTTTGTCCTTGGTAATCATTTGGTAGTCTTTCTTTATTGTTCGTAACTAATTGATTTACAACCACAAAGATACGAATAATATTGAAGACTACCAAATTCTAATCCAATTTTCTTTATCCCGAACTGGGGTATATGAATACAAAAAAATGCCAAATCAAAAAAGCTTCTAAAACAACGAATTCATTACAAAAGAACATTTTATATTGAGATAATAAAAATGAACATACCAAAAAGTCCTCTTACCAGACACTCGAAAGAGTATCTCATAAGAGGACTTTTCTTATTCATTTATATCTAAAAAGGAGGGGTGCGGAAAATCGAACTGTAATTGTCATTGTCATCGCAAGTCCAAAGCTCCAATTCATTTCATCTCTTATATCTCAATCTCCCCCTAGCTTCTCACCAGATTTCTTCCGGCATCAATCCTCAGGAAGATGAAGAGCAAGATGGTGAAACCCCAAAGCGAACTACCTCCATAACTGAAGAAAGGCAGAGGAATGCCGATAACCGGTGTCAAGCCGAGCACCATGCCCACATTGATAAACAAGTGGAAGAGGAACACACTCAGCACGCAATATCCATACACTCGCCCAAACTTGAAGGGTTGCCGCTCCGCCAAATGTATCAACCTCAATATCAACGCCAGGAAGAGCAATAAGACTCCTGCCGAGCCGAGGAAACCTTCCTCCTCGCCCACCGTACAGAAGATGAAGTCAGTATCTTGCTCTGGCACAAACTTCAACTTCGTCTGCGTTCCATTCAAGAAGCCCTTGCCTTGCAAGCCACCCGAGCCGATGGCTATCTCACTCTGATGCACATTATATCCAGCACCAGCCAAGTCTTCATCCAAGCCCAAGAGCACATTGATACGTACTCTCTGGTGAGGCTCCATCACATTGTTGAGCACATAGTCGGCTGAATAGAAGAAGGCGATGGAGCCGAGCGCAAACGCCGCTATGAAGTAATAATTGCGGATGCGAGTCGCCAAACCTTGATATACCAGGAAGCCCAGCATCGCCGCACACAAGCCCAACTGAATCCAGACGATGTCGAATGGGATGACAAAGGTGGAGAAGAGCAAGAACAGAATAGTGCCTCCCAAACTATAGCACAAGATGATGAGGAAATGCTTCATATTGCCCGTGTAAGACTTCACCATAAACGCCGTGAAGACTTGCACCAGCAAGAGCACCACAAACTTGCCCACCGAGGTATAGGTGTCCCAGAGCATCACATTCTCATACTTGACACCCACCACGAAATAGACCACCATCGACACACCCGTGAAGAGGATGGCACCCGGCATTCCCTCACGATAAAGCATCAGGAAGAAAGCCGAATACACCAATGCCGAACCCGTCTCTCGCTGTCCTACGATGCAAAGCATAGGAAGTACGATGATCGCCACCGACGTGAGGAAGTGCTTCGTTTTGTGGATGTCGAAACCATAGTTGGACATAAACTTAGCCACCGCCAATGCCGTGGCAAACTTTCCGAACTCAGCCGGTTGCAATCGCAGAGGTCCCAGCACGAGCCACGAGTGAGAGCCCTTGATGCTATGCGGATTGAATATCGTGGCGAAGAGCAAGAGGATGAGCACACCATAGATGACGTACGAGAACGTATCATAGAAGCGGTCGTCGAGCATCAGGATGACAAAACCCAACGCTATCGACGTACCTATCCAGATGATTTGCATACCCGAACGAGTTCCCAAGCTGAAAATATCATTGTCACCATACGTATAGCTGGCACCGCAGACACTGATCCATCCGAAGGTGAGCAGTGCCAGGTAGATGCCTATCGTCCACCAGTCGAGTGAGCGAAGCACGCTAGGTTGTCTATTATCTGCCATAATATTTAAATTATTTATCTCTTATCTGCTGCTAGAGCCATATCCGATTCTTCGAGCCTGCATCTCGGCAGCTTGTTTCTCCGAAGATGGAGAGAGCTTGCCCTTGATGTATTGCTCCATCATCAATCCTCCGATAGGCACACCATAGTCGGCACCCCATCCACCATTCTCCACATACACGGCAATGGCGATCTTTGGATTGTTCATCGGAGCAAATCCCATGAACACAGAGTGGTCGTGACCACGGTTCTGAGCCGTACCCGTCTTGCCACAAGGCTCGAAGTCGTAGCGACCCAACATCTTACAGGTTCCCTTCAACGCCGAACTGCGCATACCTGCCACCACATAGTCGTAAGCTCGCCTTGATGCCTTCGTCACATGACGGCGGGTATAGAGCGTGTCGAGAGGCTCACCCTGCACCTTGCGCACTACGTGAGGCACATAGTAATAACCACGGTTGGCGATGGTAGCGCCTAGGTTGGCTATCTGGAGAGGAGTCAAGTTGACCTCACCCTGACCGATGGAGATACTGATGATAGTAAGTCCATTCCATGAGCCCTTGTAAGCTCGGTCGTAATACTCGGCGTTAGGAATCAGTCCTCGTTTCTCACCCGGCAAGTCGATGCCGAGCTTGTATCCGAATCCCATGCTCACCATATAGTCGCGCCATGTATCCATCGCCTTCTGCACAGAGCCATACTTGCGCTTGGCACCCATCATATAGTAGAGTCCCCAACAGAAATAGCCATTGCAGGAAGTGCTGATGGCATCGACCAAGGCGATAGGTGAAGGGTGACCATGGCAGCCCACGTGAAGTCCCTTGTAGGAGAATCCATGATGGCAAGGGAAAGCCGTACCCGGCGTGATGATACCCTCGGAGAGATAGGTGAGCGCCTGCGTGGTCTTGAAGGTAGAACCCGGAGGATATTGTCCCATGATGCTTCGGTTGAGCAGAGGCTTCCATGGGTTCAAGGAGAGCCACTTGTGCATCTTGCCTCGGTTCTTGCCCACGAGTCGGCGAGGGTCGTAGGTAGGAGAAGACACCATCGCCAGCACCTCGCCCGTACGAGGGTCGATGGCGACGATACTGCCTATCTTGCCTTCGAGCAATCGCTCGCCCAGGGCTTGCAGGTTGACATCAAGACCCAGCGTCAAGTCCTTGCCCGCGATAGGTCGCTGGTCGAACTTACCATTCTGGTAGTTGCCCTGTATTCTTCCTCGTGCATCACGAAGCATGATCTTCACACCCTTTTGTCCACGGAGCACCTTCTCGTACGACTTCTCCAGTCCGAGCTTTCCGATGTAGTCGCCCGGCTGATAGTAGTCATCCTCCTCGATGTTGCTCTCCGACACCTCGCCCACATCACCGAGCACGTGAGCCGCATAAGGATAAGTATATTCTCGGATGCTACGCTTCTGGATATAGAAGCCAGGGAAGCGGAACATCTTCTCTTGGAACACACTGAAGTCCTTGTCGCTCAACTGGGTCATGAAGAGCTGTTGGGTATAACGAGAATAACCGGGATTCTTGGTTCGGTCCTTGATGTCGTTCATACGCTGGATGAAAAACTCCTTGGTGATGCCCAGGGCATTGCAGAAGTCCATCGTGTCGAGACGGTTCTTCTCCTCGTTCATCACCACCATCAAGTCGTAAGAAGGTTGGTTATATACCATCAGCTTGCCATTTCGGTCGTAGATAGCGCCACGCGAAGGATACTCTATCTGCTTGAGGAAGGCATTACTGTCGGCATTTTTCTTATAGTCGTCGCTCATAATCTGGAGCGTAAAGAGACGTATCGTATAGATGACGACAATAGCTATCGCCACACCACCTATCACAAACCTACGCTTATCAAGATTATAATCTATCATTCTGTTTTTTTCTCTTAATTTCTAAAGTTCTCCAATGCCATCACCAGCACGAAGGTGAGCAAGGTGCTCGCACTGATGCACTCCAACCACTGCAACCAGTTGAAGAAGTTGAACGTCTCCAGGGTGAAGAATACCAGACAGTACAGGAGCACCATCAGGAAGGCATACCACGAATAGGAGGTCATGCCGATGCTGCGGATGGAAGGCGAGAGGTCTTCGGCACTATCCCTTGGCACAAAAAGCTCGAAGAAATAGGGCTGAACCAAGCCTACCAAGGTCATGGATGCTGCTGCCACACCTGGGGTATTGGCAAAGATGTCGATACCGAGACCCAAGGCAAAGCTCCATAGCAAAGCCGACCAGCGTGGTTGGTTTCTCCGGAAATGGAGCACCATGATAATATAAAGCAATGGTGTCGCACAATCAAACAAGTGGATGTGATTCAGCACCAGTCCTTGTGCCAAGAGAAGAATCACAAACCAAAAGATGCGCTTAACTTGATCTATACTCATATCATTAAAATCTATCTTTCTTGTTATCGAATAGGAGAGTCTTTACGGCTTGATGGAATCTTGTGCCGCACGCATGATCTCCAAGCGCTCACGCATAGGAGTATCGTCGATGACACACACGTCACGGAGCTTGCCAAAATCGGTGGAAACCTTGAGCATCACCCTATAGGAGAGACCATCAGAGGAGTTGAACACATGGAGTATCTTGCCCACGAGCACCCCAGGAGGGAAGACGGCGGAGTAACCACTCGTCACCACATTGTCGCCCAACTTGAAGTGGGCATGGCGTGGAACCTCCTCCAGGTAGGCATATTCCGATGCCCCACCCTTCCAGCGCAGATAACCGAAATAGCCACGGTTCTGTATCTTGCAACTGATGTTCGACTTCACGTTGAGCACCGGTATCACCACGCTATAACGCTGAGACACGAGATAGACGATGCCCACGACACCCGTGCCGCACACTACGCCCATGTCCTTGTGGATGCCATCGGCACTACCCTTGTCGAGCGTGATGAGATTGTTGGGGTCATCGATGCTGTTGCTCACCACCTTGGCAGGTATCAAGCGATAATTCTGAAGAAGACTGATCTGATTGCGCTGCACCCAGGTGCTGTCCTTGGTGACATCGGTGAGACGCTCAGAGAGCTGTTGCACTTGCTGTTCTAGATAGACATTGCGCTGGCTCAACTCCTGGTTCAACTTGGTGAGCGAGAAGAAAGACTCAACGTCGGAGTTCCAATCATAGAGCTTGCCCGACACGGCATTGGCAGAAGAAAACCACACGCTGCCCTGATAGCTGTTGTACTGAAAGAGGAGCGTGAAGCTCACTGCCTCCAGCACCACGAAGAGCAACCAATGGTTGTATTTAGCCAAAAACTCTAAAAGGTTGTGCATACTTTAATATCTAAATGAAAACGAATACTTATTGGAATGTAAAGCAGGAGGGATAAGAGTTGAAAAAAAGGAGATGATAATCCCCTATTGATAGAGGATAATCATCTCTTTTCCAATCTTTTGCCTTGTAAAAAAACTCAAATATTTTGACCATGAAGTAGTGCCTCCAGTATCGAAAGCCCGAAGGTACACCCTTCACGAGTATTATCTCATCAAGAATGAGAAGCGATCCACATTCTTCAAGGCGATACCAGCACCCTTTGCCACACTGTGCAATGGGTCTTCTGCGATATGGAATGGGATGTTGATCTTATCCTGCAAGCGCTTGTCCAAGCCACGGAGCAAAGCACCACCACCAGAGAGCCAGATACCATTCTTCACGATGTCGGCATAAAGCTCAGGAGGAGTATTCTCCAAGGCTGAGAGCACTGCGTTCTCTATCTTAGCCACAGTCTTGTCGAGACAGTGAGCGATCTCCTGATAGCATACAGGCACCTCCATTGGGAGAGCGGTGATACGGTTAGGACCATGTACCACGAAGTCCTCAGGAGCCTGGTCGCCCAGGTCGGTCAAGGCAGAGCCCACATGTATCTTGATACGCTCAGCCATACGCTCAGATACCTTCACGTTGTGCTGGCGGCTCATGTACTCCTGGATGTCGGCTGTGAGGTCGTCACCAGCGGTACGGATGGAGTTGTTGCTCACGATACCACCGAGTGAGATGACTGCGATCTCGGTACTACCACCACCTATATCAACTATCATGTTGCCTTCTGGTGCCTCCACGTCGATACCGATACCGATAGCGGCAGCCATAGGCTCAAAAATCAAATATACATCACGTCCATCAGCGTGCTCTGCAGAGTCACGTACGGCACGAAGCTCCACCTCAGTAGAACCAGAAGGTACACCAATCACCATGCGGAGGGATGGTGAGAAGAGACGGCTTCCGGTGTGAACCATCTTGATAAGTCCACGCATCATCTGCTCACAAGCAGTGAAGTCGGCGATGACGCCATCGCGCAAAGGACGGATAGTGCGGATGTTGTCGTGCGTCTTCTCGTACATCATCTTGGCCTTCTCGCCCACGGCAATCATCTTGTCGGTGCGGCGGTCAAGAGCGACAACAGAAGGTTCGTCCACCACAATCTTATCATCACTGATAATGATGGTGTTGGCGGTACCCAAGTCCATTGCGATTTCCTGAATAAATGAAAAAAATCCCATTTGTTAAATCTAATATATTTTTAAGCTTAAAAATTATCTTACTTGGCGAACCAAGCGTGGATGGCAGTGTCGTAGTGAGAGCTGACGCCGAAGGCACGCTCCGCAAACATCTTGCGATCCTCGATGCTGGTCTCAGCGCCTTTCTCCTTCAAGATGTCGAGGAGCACGCTGTACTCAGCCTTGCTAGGCACGATGACTACATCCTTGAAGTTCTTGGCTCCGGCACGAATCAAGGAGATACCACCTATGTCGATCTTCTCGATGATGTCGGCATCGCTAGCACCGCTTGCCACGGTCTGCTCGAATGGATACAAGTCAACGATGACGAGGTCGATGGCAGGAATCTCATATTCCTTCATCTGCTCCTGGTCGCCCTCGTTGTCACGGCGTGCCAAAATACCTCCAAATATTTTAGGGTGAAGAGTCTTCACACGACCACCCAAGATAGATGGATACGTGGTGACATCCTCAACTTTCTGACATTCATAACCCAAAGACTCGATGAACTTCTGAGTACCACCAGTGCTCAAGAATTTCACACCCTCTTCGTTCAACTTGGCGAGCAACTCATCCAAGCCATCCTTATGGAAGACTGACACCAACGCAGTCTTGATTTTCTTATTTGCCATTGGAAATGATTTATAATGTAAATTTGACGCTGCAAAGTTACAAAAACATTTTGAAACAACCAAATCAAAAAGGCAAATAATAGCATTATTTAAGGTATAATTGCGATAAATCAAGGCTTATCACAAAAAGAGCGTATCTTATGGCGAACAGAGGCAAACGATGACAATGACAATTACAGTTCGAAAATCCGCTGGGTGTACAGTTGAGAAAAAAGGTAAAAAGAGAAAGTTATAATATATATATAATATATATTATAAAATATATTTTACATTTCCTACCTACCCTCCATGAAGCCGCAAACTTCGCAAGGGGAAGGCTCGGAATTTCAAACTGTAATTGTCATTGTCATCGTTCATTTCGCAAAAAGGGATTTCAAAACAAGGATGCAACGCCTATAAATCAGTAAGGCAAAGGCAATGAACTGGTTCATGCAAAAATTACGAGTTGGCTCGTGCAAAGCTATGAGTTAGCTGCTTGAAAGCTATGAGTTAGCAAATACAAGCTACCAGTTAATCTTTATTTACCAACCATTTCCTCCGCCAAACCAACAACCATTTCTCCATCAAAATCATCAACTACCTTCCGCCGAAAATCCACATTTCCCCCTTTTTGCTCAATTTCGCCCCTTATCACACCTCATTATTTGGTAGTTCCAAACAAAAGTTGTAATTTTGCAGCAGCCACCCCCGAAAATGCCATTATGACAGAGAAAACAACCTTCAGAATGTATCAAAACAAGCAAAAACAAGACAATTTGTCAGAAAAAGATACAAATTCCAAAGCTAGGCACGCTATTCGCTTTCACCACCACCGAAGTCGAAAATCGACTGGAGAATTAAGAAACAAAAAAACAAGAAAGGAGTTTAAGATATGACATTCGACAAATTTACAATCAAGGCGCAGGAGACGGTACAGGAAGCCGTGAACATTGCGCAGCGAAATGGTCAGCAGACCATCGAACCGGTGCATCTTCTCAGCGGTATCATCGAGAAAGCACCGGATGTAACCAACTATATCTTCCAGAAGTTGGGTATGAACGCCAACCAAATCTCCTTGCTTCTGAAGCAAGAGATGCAGCACTTGCCTAGAGTGCAGGGCGCTGGTCAGCCATACCTCTCCGGAGACACCAACCAAATCCTCTTGAATGCTGAGGACATCGCCAAGAAGATGGGCGACGAGTTCGTGAGCGTGGAGCCTATCCTCCTCGCCATCGTGAAGGGCAACACCACCGCCGCTCGCATCCTCAAGGACGCTGGTGCCAACGAGAAGGATATGCTTGCCGCCATCCAAGCGCTCCGCCAAGGTCAGAGCGTGAAATCCCAGAGCGCCGACGACAACTACCAGAGCCTGGAGAAGTACGCCAAGAACCTCGTGGAGCAAGCTCGCAGTGGCAAGCTCGACCCTGTGATTGGTCGTGACGAGGAAATCAGACGTGTGCTTCAGATTCTCTCTCGCCGTACCAAGAACAACCCTATATTAATAGGTGAGCCTGGTACGGGCAAGACCGCCATCGTGGAGGGCCTTGCTGAGCGTATCGTACGTGGTGATGTACCTGAGAACTTGAAGAACAAGCAACTCTACTCCCTCGACATGGGTGCCCTCGTGGCAGGTGCCAAGTACAAAGGTGAGTTTGAGGAGCGATTGAAGAGCGTCATCAAGGAGGTGACCAACGCCAACGGACAGATCATCCTCTTCATCGATGAGATTCATACCTTGGTAGGTGCAGGCGGTGGCGAGGGTGCCATGGATGCAGCCAACATCTTGAAGCCAGCCTTGGCTCGTGGTGAGTTGAGAGCCATCGGTGCCACTACCCTCAACGAGTACCAGAAGTACTTCGAGAAGGACAAGGCACTGGAGCGCCGATTCCAGACCGTGATGGTCAACGAGCCTGACGAGGTGGATGCCATCAGCATCCTTCGTGGTATCAAGGAGCGTTACGAGAACCACCACAAGGTTCGTATCCAGGATGATGCTTGTATCGCAGCTGTCAAGCTGTCAGAGCGTTACATCTCTGATAGATTCCTCCCAGACAAGGCGATCGACCTGATGGATGAGGCAGCAGCCAAGCTTCGTATGGAGCGCGACTCTGTGCCTGAGGAGTTGGACGAGATCACTCGTCACCTGAAGCAGTTGGAGATTGAGCGTGAGGCCATCAAGCGTGAGAACGACCAGCCTAAGATCGCCCAACTCGACAAGGAGATAGCCGAGCTGAAGGACCAGGAGCATGACTTCCGTGCTAAATGGGAAGGCGAGAAGGCACTCGTCAACAAGATTCAGCAAGACAAGCAAGAGATGGAGAACCTCAAGTTTGAGGCTGAGCGCATGGAGCGTGAAGGCAACTACGAGCGTGTGGCTGAGATTCGCTACTCCAAGCTCGTGGCTCTCGAGGACGACATCAAGAAGATTCAGGAGCAGCTGAAGAGTACCCAGGGTGGTGCTGCCATGGTGCGTGAGGAGGTGACCGCCGACGACATCGCCGAGGTAGTGAGCCGCTGGACGGGCATACCAGTGAGCCGTATGATGCAGAGCGAGCGTGAGAAACTGCTCCACCTGGAGGAGGAACTCCACAAGCGTGTCATCGGCCAGGACGAGGCGATTACCGCCGTGAGCGATGCCGTACGCCGCAGTCGTGCTGGCTTGCAAGACCCTAAGCGTCCTATCGCCAGCTTCATCTTCCTCGGTACCACGGGTGTGGGTAAGACCGAGCTTGCCAAGGCCTTGGCTGAGTACCTCTTCAATGATGAGTCGATGATGACTCGTATTGATATGAGCGAGTATCAAGAGAAGTTCAGCGTCACTCGTTTGATCGGTGCGCCTCCGGGGTACGTAGGATATGACGAGGGTGGTCAGTTGACCGAGGCTGTGCGCCGCAAACCATACAGCGTGGTTCTCTTCGATGAGATCGAGAAGGCTCACCCAGACGTCTTCAACACCTTGCTTCAGGTATTGGACGATGGTCGATTGACCGACAACAAGGGCAGGGTGGTCAACTTCAAAAACACCATCATCATCATGACTTCCAATGCGAGCCGTGAGATGTTGAAGAGCACTTTCCGCCCTGAGTTCTTGAACCGTATCGACGACATCATCACCTTCAAGCCACTCACCAAGGAGCAGATTGCCAGCGTGGTAGAGCTTCAGATGAACAGAGTCAAGAAGATGTTGGAGCCTCAGGGCTTTGACCTCCGTTGGACTCCAGCCGCCATCGCTTATCTCGCCGAGGTAGGTTACGACCCAGAGTTTGGTGCTCGTCCTGTCAAGCGTGCCATCCAAGACTACGTGCTCAACGACCTGAGCAAGAAGATTCTTGCCGAGGAGGTGAGCCGTGAGAAACCAATCACCATCGACCACACGGCAGATGGCTTGGTTTTCGAGAACAAGTAATATCTCAATAGGTTTTCACATATATCAGAAAAGGTTCCTTCGAGGAGTAACATCCTCCGGAGGAACCTTTTTTATTTTAGTCAATAACAATACCACCCATTGGCTGGATAGTGACTTTCGCCTTGCCGTCCTTCCCTACTTTCAAGGTTTTCTTGACAGAGGTGAAGAACTTGTCACCCTTCTTCTTAGGCATATCCGTGAGATACTCCACGGTCTTGCCGGCAAACATCGGAAGGTCGAGGGTGAGGGTGAGAGGCTTGTCGGTAGCATTCAGTCCACCCACAAACCACTTGCCATTGCTCTCCTGGGCAGTGCTTCCGTTAGCTGAGGAAGCCTTGCGAGCCACCACGGCATACTGGGTAGGATAACCGGCGATAAACTTCACGTCCTCCCAAGCCGTAGGCACAGCCTTGAGCCAATCCAACTCCCACTGAGGCACGTCCTCCAAGTTGTTAGGATAGAGGCAAACACAGTTGACGCTGCTCTGGTTGGTGATGGCGGTTGCCATCTCGAAGACATCGCTGGTGAAGCGCTGATGACGGCTCTTGTTGTCGCGAGACATATACTTATTCATCATCACACCACCCCAGTCGAAACTTCCCACGGCATTGCGTGAGAAAGGATGCATCGTCATCTCGAAAGCCTCCTTCTTGGCATGATAGTCGGTGAAATAAACGTTCTCGGAAGCCAAGGCAGCCTCGCTTGCCACATAGTTAGGGTACATACGCTCCCATCCACGAGGCATGGTGCAGCCATGGAAGATGACCTCCAAGCCATAGTCGTTGGCATCGCTGAGGATGTCCTCATAGAGTTTCATCGTCTCCTGCTTGTCACCTCCGAAGAAATCCACCTTGATACCGCATACGCCGATCTTCTTCATCCAAGCCATGTAGCTCTTGCGGGCGATGGAGTTGTTCATCACCTGGCGAGGAGTCTGAGGCGCATCGTTCTCGAAACCATTCGAGTTGTACCAGAGCATCAGCTTCACGCCCTTGCTCTGCGCATACTTGCTCAACTCCTCGATGCGACCATAACCGATCTGTGTGTCCCAGCATCCATCCACCAAGACCGCCTCATATCCCTGGGCAGCAGCCACATCTATCATCTTGATTTGGTCGTCGTAGTTGATGGAGTTGTCTTGCCAGATGAGCCAGCTCCAGGTATATCGTGCAGGCTTGTAATTGATGCTAGGCTCATAGAGCGGAGCCACGACATCGAATGGGATGGTGGTCTCCACGATAGGGGCGAGTGTCTTGCCTATGGTGATGGTGCGCCATGGAGTCTTGCCTGGCAATGGGATGCCGGCATACTCTGAGCCGATGCCATTGTTCTCGCCCTTCTGAGGGAAGGCGATGGTATAGCCGTGCTCCGGGTCATAGTCGGAGAGGCGACTTCCTGGGTAGGCACTCGACACGCCCGTCTCGCTCACCAAGACCCATCCGTCTCCTCCCACCTTGAAGAGGCAAGGGAAGGTGTAGCCCACGCCAAATTGCGACTTCTTGTTCATCGGAGCATCCGGTGTGTATTCCTCCTCGTAGGATGGTTTGGTGCGCTCCCATCCCGTCATCGGGGTGATCTGCGGACAGAGGAAGGTGGTGGTCTGCTGAGGGAAATTGAATCCGCTCACCTCTTTATATATAATGACCGACTTCGGATTGTCCTTCTTCGGGCGAATCATCTCATAGTGATAAGCCATGTCGTTGTTGGAGACGTGCAGGTGAAGGGTCATGGAGTCCTTCTTCTCATTGAGGAAGCCGATGTAAGCCTCCACCACGTCTTTCTCCACATGTGCCTTCTTGATGCGAGACTCATCATAGGCTACGTGCTCCACGCCCATGTCGGTGAGCTTTCCCATGGTGAGATTTTGCGAGAAGTCACCATAGTTTGCCACCAATCCGAGTGCCGAGCGAGTGAGCATCTGCTTACCCTCGTAATCTACTGTGTAAGAGACCTTGCCGCCCTCGCACTCCACATTGACTTGGAGTTTGCCGTCGGGCGACTTCACTGTGTAATTGTTTGCTTGCGCACAGAGGGCAGCAAGCAAGAAAAGTCCAGTTGTGATACTTTTTTGCATTTTATTATCTTTGATATTTAGGTTTCCGAGGGCAAAGATAGCAAAATAAATGAGAAACACAAAGGAAAATAGTGTAAAATTTACAAAGAAAAATGCCCCGACCTCACGTCGGGGCAATCTCTAAGTTTTTGAATGTTTCAGCAGTTTTGTGTTTTTATGTAGTTATGATCTTTGTTTTTGAAAATCAGTTTTGTTTTACGATTGCAAAAGTAACACAATTCTTGATTTAAATCAAATATTTCTCCACTTTTTACGTAAAAAAGTACGTAAACGTTTGCAAGATTTGCGTACGTAAAGAGCTATTTTCGTGGGATTTAGAGGCTGATTTGTGCGCATTGTGCGTTAGAAGATCGCTGTGCGTTTGAGGGAGAAGGAAACGATGAACGATAAAAATACTAAAATCTTTACTGATAATTTTGTAGTGTCTCCTTTTTGCTGTATCTTTGCACCTATTATAATAAGGTATAAAATAGATGAAAGAATTTGTCATATCAGAAGTCAAGGCTGAAACCGCCATCCTCGTGGGTCTGGTGACCAAGGAGCAGGACGAGGCCAAGACCAAGGAATATCTCGACGAGCTGGAATTTCTCGCCGATACCGCCGGTGCCGTCACCGTGAAGAGATTCACCCAGAAGGTGGTGGCTCCCAACCAGACCTCTTACGTGGGTAAGGGTAAGCTGGAGGAAATCAAGCAATACATCAAGGACGAAGAAGAGGAAGACCGTGAGATCGGTATGGTCATCTTCGATGATGAGTTGTCCGCCAAGCAGATACGCAACATCGAGAACGAGCTTCAGGTGAAAATCCTCGACCGCACCTCCCTCATCCTCGACATCTTCGCCATGCGTGCCCAGACCGCCGCTGCCAAGACCCAGGTGGAGTTGGCGCAATATCGCTACATGCTCCCTCGCTTGCAGAGACTTTGGACTCACTTGGAGCGCCAAGGTGGTGGTTCTGGCTCTGGCGGTGGAAAGGGTTCCGTGGGATTGCGTGGACCTGGTGAGACCCAGTTGGAGATGGACCGCCGTATCATCCTTGGCAGAATGAGCCTCCTCAAGGAGCGACTCGCCGAGATAGACAAGCAGAAGACCACCCAGCGCAAGAACCGCGGGCGACTCATCCGTGTGGCACTCGTGGGCTATACCAACGTGGGCAAGAGCACCATCATGAACCTCCTCTCCAAGAGCGAGGTGTTCGCCGAGAACAAACTCTTCGCCACCCTCGATACCACCGTGCGCAAGGTGGTGGTGGAGAACCTTCCATTCCTCCTCGCCGACACCGTAGGATTCATCCGCAAGTTGCCTACCGACCTGGTGGATTCCTTCAAGAGCACCCTCGATGAGACCCGTGAGGCTGACCTCCTACTCCACGTAGTAGATATCTCCCACCCCGACTTCGAGGAACAGATTCAAGTGGTGGAGAACACCCTGAAGGAACTGGGATGCTCCGACAAGCCATCGATGATTATCTTCAACAAGATAGACAACTACTCCTGGGTGGAGAAAGAGGAAGACGACCTCACCCCGATGCAGAAGGAGAACATCCCTCTCGAAGACCTCAAGAAGACCTGGATGGCGAAGCTACACGACGATTGCCTCTTCATCTCGGCAAAGAACAAGGAGAACATCGAGGAGTTCCGCAATGTACTCTACAAGAAGGTAAGAGAGTTGCACGTGCAGAAGTATCCGTACAACGACTTCCTCTATCAGGATTATGAATAACTAGTATTGGGAATCCCATCAATTTCCCACAAAACAAGCAAACAAAATGAACGACTATAGACCCCTAACCAGCGAAGAAATCGAGGTGCTCAAGCAAAACAACTGCTGGGCGGAAGACTGGACCTCTGTGAACGTCGGTGAAAACTTCAAGCCAAACTTCATGCACCGTGTGATGCTCTATGGCGAGGTGAACATCGGAGGATTCGACAAGAACGTGGAGGTGAGCCAAGGCTTCGTGAAGCACTCAGGCATCAACAATGCCACACTTCGCAACGTGACCATCGGTGACGACTGTCTCATCGAGAACATCGGCAATTTCATCAACAACTATACCATCGGTGACGATTGCTATATCTCCAACATCTCGACCCTGGAGACCACCGAGGGAGCAACCTACGGCGAGGGCAACCTAGTGAGCGTGCTCAATGAGGTGGGCGAAGGAAACGTCATCCTCTTCTCCGACCTCAATAGTCAGCTCGCCGCCTTCATGGTGAAGCACTTCTCCGACAAGGAACTCAAGGAGCGCATTCGCCAACTCATCAAGACCGACATCGACACCAAGATGCCTGAGCGTGGACGCATCGGCAACAACGTGAAGATTATCAACACCAAGGAAATCACCAACTGCGTGATCAACGACTTCTGTGAGGTGAATGGTGCTTCCCGACTGAGCGATTGTACCCTGCTCGGAAGCATCCATGGCAATGTATATATCGGCACTGGCGTCATCGCCGAGAACTCCATCATCGCCGAGGGCGCAAGCGTCATCAACAGTGTGAAGATACAAGATTGCTTCGTGGGCGAGGCTTGCCAGTTGAGCAATGGTTTTACGGCATCCGCCTCCGTCTTCTTCGCCAACTCCTACATGAGCAATGGCGAGGCTTGTGCGGCATTCTGCGGTCCTTTCACCGCCTCCCACCACAAGAGCAGCTTGCTCATCGGTGGCATGTTCTCATTCTACAATGCCGGCTCAGCCACCAACTTCTCCAATCACGCCTACAAGATGGGACCTATGCACTGGGGTATCCTAGAGCGTGGCTCGAAGACCGCCAGTGGCGCTTACCTCTTGATGCCAGCCACCCTAGGCACCTTCTCCGTGTGCTTCGGCAAGCTGATGCACCATCCTAACACCCGCAACCTGCCATTCGCCTACCTGATAGCCGATGGCGACAAGATGTTCCTCATCCCTGGACGAAACATCACCACCGTGGGTCTTTACCGAGACATCAAGAAATGGCCTAAGCGTGACCTCCGTGCAATGGAGAACCGCAAGAGCATCGTCAACTTCGACTGGCTCTCCCCTTACTCCGTGGGCGAGGTATTGAAGGGCAAGAAGATATTGGAGAACTTGCGTGAGGTGACGGGCGACAATGTTTCGCAATATCTCTATCACGAGTATATCATCCCTTCTTCCTCCCTCCACAAGGGCATCAAGTACTACGACATCGCCCTGCGCATCTACATGGGCGCCGTATTGAAGAGAGTGTTGAAGCGTGACCCAGCCATCACCCCTCCTACCACCCACATCGGTGAAGGCGACTGGGACGACCTCTCAGGACTTCTCCTCCCTGTATCAGAGGAACAACGCATCGTCGATGACCTCAAGGATGGCACCATCTCCGACATCCTCACCCTCCTGAAGAGATTTGAGGACATCGATGCCAACTATCGTGACTATCAGTGGGCGTGGACCTACAAGATGGTTTGCGACTATTACCATATCGACGAGATTACCCTGGAGGATGCCAACCGCATCCACGAGGACTATATCAAGGCACGCCGCCAATGGATAGCTGAGATCAAGAAGGATGCCGAGAAGGAGTTTGCCATGGGCGATGTGGAGGAAGAGGTATTCCGCAACTTCGTGGATAGTCTCGACCAAGAAGTGGATTATGAGAACTAAAACAACTATATTATCATAAAATGAGATTAAAGCATGTAATGATGGCCGCTCTCTTGATGGGAGCCTTGAACGCCACCGCCAAGGATTATCATTACACCACCGTGCCAGGCGATGCAATGAAGACACGCATCTACACCCTCGACAATGGTCTGAAGGTGTATATGTCAGTTAACAAGGAGAAGCCTCGCTTGCAGGCTAACATCGCCGTAAAGACTGGTTCGAGAAACGACCCTGCCGAGACCACCGGTTTGGCTCACTATCTGGAGCATCTGATGTTCAAGGGCACCACCCATTTCGGCACCACCGACGTGGAGAAGGAGAAGCCTTACCTCGACGAGATCACTCGCCGATACGAGTCTTATCGCAAACTCATCGACCCAGCACAGCGCAAGCAGGCTTATCACGAGATAGATTCCATCTCCCAACTTGCCGCCCGATACAATATCCCTAACGAGTACGACAAGCTGATGGCAAGCATCGGAAGCGAAGGCTCCAATGCCTACACCAGCAATGACGTGACTTGCTATGTAGAGAACATCCCGAACAACGAGATCGAGAACTGGGCGAAGATTCAGAGCGATCGCTTCCAGAACATGGTAATCCGTGGTTTCCACACCGAGTTGGAAGCCGTTTACGAGGAGAAGAACATCGCCATGGCAAGCGATGATGACAAGAGATGGGCTGCCCTCTGGAAGCTCCTCACCCCTACCCACCCTTATGGCACTCAGACCACCATCGGTGAGCAGGAGCACTTGAAGAACCCTAGCATCGTCAACATACAGAACTATTTCCACCATTACTATGTGCCAAACAATGTGGCTATCGTATTGGCAGGCGATTTCGACCCAGACCAAACCATCCAGGTCATCGACAAGTACTTCGGTGGATGGAAGAAGAGCGACAAGGTGACAAGACCTGAGTTTGCTCCTCAACCAGAGATTACAGCCGCCAAGGACACCACCGTGGTGGGTCAAGACGCAGAGAACGTGACGATGGCTTGGCGATTCAAGGGAGCCAATCAGGGCGAGGGCGACATCCTCGACATCATCTCCAGCATCCTCAGCAATGGCAAGGCAGGCCTCTTCGATACCGACCTCAATCAGCCCATGAAGGTACAAGGAGTGGATGCTGGTACCGATGAACAGCACGACTATACCGCCTTCATCGCCTTAGGTATGCCTAACCAAGGACAGAAGCTCGAAGAGGTACGTGCGCTCATCCTCGAAGAGATGGGCAAGTTGCGCCGTGGAGAGTTTGCCGACGACCTCATCCCTGCCGTCATCGCCAACAAGAAGTTGGATTTCTACAAATCATTGGACGACAACGATCAGCGTGCCACCATGATGGGCAATGCCTTCATCAACGACCAAGACTGGGCACAAGTAGCCAACCAGCTCGAACGCCAGAGCAAGCTCACCAAGAAGGACATCGTGGAGTTTGCCCAGAAATACTTGCGTGACGACAACTTCGTATGTGTCTATAAGCGCATGGGCGAGGACAAGACTCTCGTGAAAATCGAGAAGCCTGCCATCACCCCTATCCCAGCCAACCGTGAGTATGAGAGCGACTTCCTCAAGGAGGTGAAGAACTCCAAGGTAACGCCTATCCAGCCACAGTTCCTCGACTTCAAGAAGGACTTGACCATTGGCAAGACCTCCAAGAACATCCCACTCGTCTATAAGCAGAACACACAGGATGGCTTGTTCAACCTCGTCTTCCGCTATGAGTTTGGCGATGAGGATGACCTCCGCTATGGCTATGCCGCCGATTACCTCAACTATATCGGCACCAAGAAGATGGACGTGAGCGACATCAACAAGGCTTTCTACGACTTGGCTTGCAACTATAGTGTCTCGACCACCTACAACACCTTGCAAATCAGCCTCAACGGACTGAACGAGAACCTGTCTAAGGCTCTCAACCTCATGGAGAACTTGTTGAAGAACGCCAAGGCAGACAAGGAGAGTTGGGCACAATACATCGAGCAAGTGGAGAAAGGAAGAGAGGATGCCAAGACCGACCAGAAGACCAACTTCAACTATCTCTGGAACTATTGCAAGTATGGCAAGTACAATCCTGCCCGCAATGACATCAGCACAGAAGAATTGAAGAAGGTAAATCCTCAAGAGTACATCAACCTCTTGGCTGGCTTGAACAACCTCCAACACACCATATTATATTATGGTCCATACACCGAGACCCAACTCAACACCCTCCTCGCCAAGGAGCACAAGACGGCAAAGACACTTGCCGCTGTGCCTCAGGGCAAGAAGTATGAGTTGACCGAGACACCACAGACAGAGATCATCATCGCTCCATACGATGCCAAGAACATCTATCTGCGCCAGTATCATAACGAGGGCAAGCAGTGGAAGCCTGAGAATGCACCAGTAGAGGCACTCTTCAATGAGTACTTTGGTGGAGGCATGAACACGGTGGTATTCCAGGAGTTGCGCGAGACACGAGGCTTGGCTTATAATGCCACCGCCCTGTATGCGATGCCAGCCCTGAAGAACCAGCCTGAGTTCTTCTATACTCACATCATCTCCCAGAACGACAAGATGATGGACTGCATCAACGTGTTCAAGGAGATTGTGGATACGATGCCTCAGAACCAGGCAGCGTTCGACCTCGCCAAGCAAAGCCTCATCAAGAGTTTGCAGAGTATGAGAACCACCAAGTTTGGTGTCATCAGCTCTTATCTCTTCTACAAGAACCAAGGCATCGACTATGACTTGAACAAGCTCATCTATGAGAAGTTGCCATCCCTCACCCTGCAAGACATCGTGAAGTTTGAGCAAGAGAACATGGTGAACAAGCCTTATCGCATGATGATTCTTGGCAATGAGAAAGAACTCGACATGAAGAGCTTGGAAAAGATAGCACCAATCAAGCGTCTATCACAAAAAGAAATATTCGGATATTAATTAAATATACAAAAACGTAGTTATGGCTAAGACTCCAGATTTCAAGTACGCTCCTATGTTTCAGTTAGGAGAGGACAAGACAGAGTATCGCTTGCTTACCAAGGAAGGTGTAAGCACAGCAGAGTTTGAGGGTAAGACAATCCTCAAGGTTTCTAAGGAAGCATTGACCTTGCTCGCTCAGCAGGGTTTCCACGACGTAGAGTTCATGCTCCGTCATGAGCACAATGCTCAGGTAGCTAAGATTTTGACCGACCCAGAGGCTTCAGAGAACGACAAGTACGTGGCTCTCCAGTTCCTCCGCAATGCAGAGACTGCCGTCAAGGGCATCCTCCCATTCTGCCAGGATACTGGTACCGCTATCATCCATGGTGAGAAAGGTCAACGTGTATGGACCGACTTCGAGGATGAAGAGGCTTTGAGCCTTGGTGTCTATAACACTTACACCCAGGACAACCTCCGCTATTCTCAGAACGCTCCTCTCAACATGTATGATGAGGTGAACACTCGTTGCAACCTCCCTGCACAGATCGACATCGAGGCAACAGAGGGTGATGAGTATCGCTTCGTAATGGTTGCCAAGGGTGGTGGTTCTGCCAACAAGACTTACTTCTACCCTATGACCAAGGCTACTATCCAGAACGAGGGCACACTCCTCCCATTCTTGGTAGAGAAGATGAAGAGCCTCGGTACAGCTGCCTGCCCTCCTTACCACATCGCATTCGTGATCGGTGGTACCAGTGCTGAGAAGAACCTTCTTACCGTGAAGTTGGCTTCTATCAAGTATTACGATGAATTGCCTACTACAGGCGATGAGACAGGTCGTGCCTTCCGTGACATCGACTTGGAGAACAAGCTCCTCGAAGAGGCTCACAAGATTGGCTTGGGTGCTCAGTTTGGTGGTAAGTACTTGGCTCACGACATCCGTGTCATCCGCCTTCCTCGTCATGGCGCTAGCTGCCCTATCGGTATGGGTGTAAGCTGCTCTGCCGACCGCAACATCAAGGCTAAGATCAACAAGGACGGTATCTGGTTGGAGAAGATGGATGAGAACCCAACAGAGTTGATTCCTGAGGAACTTCGCAAGCCAGGCGAGGGTGCCAAGGGTATCGAGATCGACCTCGACAAGGGTATCGACGCCGTACGTGCAGAATTGACCAAGTATCCTGTCAGCACTCGTGTCAACTTGAAGGGTACTATCATCGTGGCTCGTGACATCGCTCACGCTAAGCTCAAGGCTCGCTTGGACGCTGGCGAGGAGATGCCAGAGTACTTCAAGAATCATCCTATCCTCTATGCAGGACCTGCTAAGACTCCAGAGGGTTACCCATGTGGTTCTATGGGTCCTACCACTGCCAACCGTATGGACCCATACGTTGACGAGTTCCAGGATCATGGCGCAAGCTTGGTGATGATTGCCAAGGGTAATCGTGGTCAGGTGGTTACTGATGCCTGCAAGAAGCATGGTGGTTTCTATCTCGGTACCATCGGTGGTGTAGCCGCCGTTCTTTCTCAGAGCAGCATCAAGAGCATCGAGTGCGTAGAGTACCCAGAGCTTGGCATGGAGGCTATCTGGAAGATTACCGTTGAGGACTTCCCAGCTTTCATCCTCGTAGATGACAAGGGCAACGACTTCTTTAAGCAGTTGAAGCCTTGGACTCCTTGCAAGGAATGCCAGAAGTAAGATGTAAGCAATGACACTTACAATTACAGTTCGAAAATCCGCATGGGATGTTTGCTCGAAGAAGAGCTGACTAGGACAAAAAATAAAAACTCCCGAACCAGCAGGAATGCTCGGTTCGGGAGTTTTCTTTTATATCATTCACTCAAATGATGATAAGTTTAAAGTTCTTAGGTTCCATGCCTTATACACATTGTGGTAGCAAATATACAACATTTTATTATTTTAAGCAAATAAAATGTTGATATTCTTCAGAAAATGCGTAAATTTGTATGCAAATAGATGGAATAGCAAGATGAATCGCAAGATAATACACATCGACATGGATGCTTTCTTTGCCTCCGTAGAGCAAAGAGACAACCCCGAACTTCGAGGCAAACCGATAGCGGTGGGCTTCGACGGTCCTCGTGGTGTCGTTTCCACGGCAAGCTATGAGGCAAGGAAGTTTGGCGTACATTCGGCTCAGTCCATCGCCCAAGCCAAGCAACGTTGTCCGGGTCTCATCATCGTGCCTTGCCGCCATGAGCATTACAAGGAGGTGTCTCAGCAGATACATCGCATCTTCCAGGAATACACCGACCTCATCGAACCGATTTCCATCGACGAGGCGTTCCTCGATGTCACCCATAATAAGAAAGGTATCAACCTAGCCGTTGACATCGCCCAGGAAATCAAGGCTCGCATCAAGGAGGAGACGCAACTCACCGCCTCGGCTGGCATCAGCTATTGCAAGTTTCTCGCCAAGGTGGCTTCCGACTATCGCAAGCCCGATGGCATCTGCACCATCCATCCCGACAAGGCACTCGACTTCATCGCCCATCTCCCCGTGGAAGACTTTTGGGGCGTGGGCAAGAAGACACTCCTGAAGATGCACTTCATGGGCATCTACACAGGTGCCGACCTGAGAAAGGTTTCGGAAGCACATCTTGTGGAAGTGTTCGGCAAGGTGGGACACATCTTCTATGATTTCGCCAGGGGTATAGACGAACGACCGGTGGTGACCTATAGGGAGCGCAAGTCAGTGGGATGCGAGCAAACTTTCTTGGAGGACATCTACACCCAGTCTGCCGTCATCATCGAACTTTATCACACCGTGCTCGAACTCCTCACTCGCATCGACAAGAGTGGGTTCGAGGGCAAGACTTTGACGCTCAAAGTGAAGTTTGCCGACTTCACACAAATTACTCGCAGCATCTCGCAAGACAAGATTCTAAAGAAGAAAGCCGACATACTTCCTCTCGCCAAGCGATTGCTGAAATTGGTGGATTACTCATCCTCCCACCCCATCCGTCTCTTGGGCTTGTCAGTAAGCAACGCCTCATCCGAAGAAGCCAAGAAGGAAGACCGAGAGAACAGCACGGCAAGAGCGGAGTACCGAGAGCTAGAAATCGAGTTCGAAGAATGGGAGGAATAAGAAGAAGCCCCTCATAGAAATGATGCTCTCCCCTATGTATATTTATCTGCTTGCCTAGGCGAAAATATCCAAAAGCTTAGGCGAAAAAGTCCAAAAACCTAGGAGAATTCTCCATCCAAAGCCTTTGGATGGACATACAAAGCCTTTGGATGTGCATACAAAGGTTGCGTATCTACATCCAAAGGCTTTGAACGAAAACTTTCCCTAGGAGAAGCAACAACTTACGCCCTATGCGAGCAAGACTTCTCCTAGGTATGATTAAAACTACTTACGCATGTCTTCTGGAATAGTTGGCATAGCGCCATGCTGTGTGCATACATACGCACTCACTTGCACCGCCAACTTGTGAGCCTCAGCTACGCTCTTGCCCTTCAAGATGCTAGCGCAGAAAGTACCCGTGAAGCTATCGCCTGCACCAACGGTATCGGCAACCTCTACCTTTGGAGTCTCTTGGAAAGAAACCTTGCCTGGGGTGAAGACGTAACTTCCGTTCACGCCGCAAGTCAACACGAGCATATCAAGACTATACTTGCCGAGTATCAACCAGCACTTATTCTCAATATCCAACCCCGGATAACCGAAAAGGCGACCGATGGTAATCAACTCCTCATCGTTGATCTTCAAGACATTGCAACGCTTCAAGCTCTCACAGATAATATCCTTGTTGTAGAAGTTCTGACGGAGATTGATGTCGAATATCTTCAAGCAATCGCTAGGCGTATGGTCGAGGAAGTCATAAATCATCTTGCGGCTCACAGCATTGCGCTGAGCCAATGAGCCCCAACAAACAGCACCCGTATTGCAAGCGATCTCCTTGATTTCATCGGTGAAGGGGATGTTGTCCCAAGCCACGCCCTGCTTGATGTCGTAAGTAGGCACGCCCTCGGCATCGAGGCTCACCTGCACAGTACCCGTAGGGAAGCCCACCTTAGGCAACACATACTTCAACTTCTTCTCGTCCAACTGGCGAAGAGCCTCATCACCCAAGGCATCATTGCCTATCGCACTCACTGCCACGGAGTGCAAACCATGCTGACCTGCATGATAAGCGAAGTTGGCTGGAGCACCACCGAGTTTACTACCTGTTGGGAAGACATCAAAGAGAATCTCACCCAAGCCTACACAATATTTCTTGTTCAAATCAGCATTCATAATTCCAATATTTAACGGCGTTAGCCCATTTATCATTTATCATTTATAATTTATCATTTCTCTTACATTTTCACCTTATTAATATAAGAGAAAAGGTAGAGCACCCCCACTGCCATGACAAGCACAGCACCTATCTGACCGATGGCATCGCTGGCAAATCCCATGATGAGCGGGAAGACGGTTCCACCGAAGAGACCCATGATCATCAATCCGCTCACCTCGTTCTTCTTCTCTGGCAAGGCAAGCAAAGCCTGCGAGAAGACGATGGAGAAGACATTCGAGTTGCCATATCCCACCAAGGCGATGGCGACATAGAGGATAGCCTTGCTCTCACCGAAGAACATGCCCACCATACTCAATGCCATCATCACGATGCTGATGGTGAAGAAGAGACGTGGCTTCATCACACGGAGGAAAACCGTTCCGGTGAAGCATCCGATGGTACGGAAGATGAAGTAGAGCGATGTGGCAAAAGCCGCCTCATTCAGCGTCCAGTGCAAACGCTCCATCAAGAGTTTTGGAGCCGTAGTGTTGGTACCCACGTCGATGCCCACATGGCACATGATGCCGATGAAGGAAAGCAGCACGATAGGCTTGCCCAGCAACTTGAAGCAATCGACAAAGCCCGAAGCCTTGCCCTCTATCTTCTCCTCCTCGATAGGCGTGCCCATCAAGAAAAAGCTGGCGAAAATACCGATAATCATATAGATCGGGAAAAGCACACGCCAACCCAAGTCGAAGCTAGGAATCGTTGCCACGGCACCCCACATGGCGATGTATGGAGCCATGAAAGAGGCTATCGCCTTCACGAACTGTCCGAAAGTCAGGGTGGAAGCCAAGTTCTTGCCAGAGGTCACGGCTGAAACCAATGGATTCAAAGAAGTCTGCATCAGTGCATTTCCGATACCCAAGAGGGAGAACGACACGAGCATGATGCCGAAGCTCTCACCGAAGATAGGAAGGAGAAGAGACACGACCGTCACGATGAGCGAGAGCAGCACGGTCTTCTTTCTACCGATTTTATTCATCAACATGCCCGTAGGCACTGAGAAGATCAAGAACCAGAAGAACACCAATGATGGAAACAAGTTGGCTGTCGCATCATTCAGGTTGAGGTCTTCCTTCACATAGTTGGAGGCGATGCCTACCAAGTCCACAAATCCCATGGCGAAGAAACAGAGCATCACTGGGATGAGTGTCAGTTTCATTGACTTGCTCATAATTACAATGCTATTTGCGATTGATGATGAAGATAGTTTACAATGCCAGTTTGTGAACCTTTACATTCTTAAACTCAGCCTTGCCTCCCTTGCTATAGAGCTTCACATTCTCGTATGGAGCCACAGGGAAGACGAGATTGGTCATGGCGATGCGCCCCTCATTGACGAAGAGTTCGATGGATGACTTATCCACAAAGATATCCACATGGTAGGTCTGCTTGCCATCGCAGAGACTCAATGGTGCCCAAGTGGCGAGGGCGAAATCATTCTTATAGTTGATGGCATTCTCCATGCGGAATGGAAGTTTGCCCTGCTGCTCACGCTGCTTGTCCCATGCCAACTCGATGTCGTGAGGCACTGCCTTCTTGCCAAAGTCGGTGAGTCCACTCTCGGTACGATCCATGATGACCTTGCCCTTCTTCATATCGAAGTAAATCATTGTACGCTCACGCTTGTTGTTGGAAATCTCGATACCAGCGATACCATTGGCATCAGGAGTAATGTCTGCCTCTATCTCAAAAGCACCCTCCATATGGGCAGCGGCTCCCTTGAAATCCTTAGCACCATCTACTGTCTCATTACCCAATTCATGAGAATCCTTTCTGAGGACATAAGCCTCTGGAGCTACATTTTCAGAGATATAATACTTGCCATCCTTCTCATAGAGTTTCAACTCTCTTGGCAAACCATTGGCACCACGATTCTGCTTGAAAGGAGTGAGGTTGGCGTACTGCCAGTTGCTCATCCAAGTCATCGCCAAGACTCGGTCGCCAGTGTTAGAGTAAGTCACGGTAGCATAGTGATCCTTACCCCAGTCAAGCCACTTCACGTCATTGCCATCAGGACAAGTGAAGTTCTTACCATCGAAATCACCTACGAAATACTCGGTGGCACTTCCACCAAACCAGCAACCTGGGTTCACGTTCATAATCATCACCCACTTCATATTCTTCTTGTCACCGTTCACTGGCAACTGGAAGAAGTCTGGGCACTCATACTGGCATGGTTGTTGTCCCAAGCCCTTGCCAAAAGAGCTGACATAAGTCCACTTCTTGAGGTTCTTAGACTTATAGAATCGAGTCTCCTTGTCAGCAGACACAATCATGTACCAGCACTTGCCCTTCTCATACCAGAACACCTTAGGGTCGCGGAAGTCCTTCAAGCCATCGAATGGAGTGAGCACAGGGTTGCCCTCATACTTAGTAAAGGTTCTGCCATTGTCGGTGCTGTAAGCCAAACACTGTACCTCATCATGGCTGGTGCTATTATTGGTATAGATAGCGATGATGGCATTCTTGCCATAGCCTGCAGTATTGTTCTTATCCACTACAGAAGAGCCCGAGAAGATATGTCCCATTGGGTCACGAGCGATGGCTGGGTCGAGATGCTCCCAATGCAGAAGGTCCTTGCTCACGGCATGTCCCCAGTGCATGTTGCCCCACTTAGAGCCGTATGGGTTGTACTGGAAGTAGAGGTGATACTCTCCATCCTTATATACCATGCCATTAGGGTCGTTCATCCAACCATAGAGAGGTGTGAAGTGATAACTTGGGCGATACTCATCGGTATTGGTGGTATCGAAGGTATCGCTGAGTTTCATCAGGTTCAGGGCAAGGGCATCCTTCTTCAAACCGAGAATCTTCACGATGGCAGTCTTGCCATCAGTTGCCTTTCCTGCCGCATTCTTCTTCAGATTGAAAGGCACATAATAGTCAGCTCCATTCTGAGCCAAACGGACATCCATCCAGGTATCGTCTGCATGACCTGTGGCTAGGATGACCTGAGCCTCATCCTTCTCCTCCTGAACTGGCAAGAGGAGATATTTCGTAGGGTTCTCCACACGGATAATCGTGGTATCACCCTTGTGTTCGATATTCATTTTCTGTGCAAAGACAGAAGGGGTAGCTGATGCTATCATCATCAAGCAAGCAGCCTTAATTATATAGTTTGTATTCATTGTTTTTATTGTTTAGTTATTGTTTCTGTTAGTTGTTATCTGATTTTTTTCAAATGCGCTCACTCTCCCTTGCGAGAGATTCCCTTTGCGAGAGAGTGAGCTTTGTGCTTTTTGAAGATATTGGAGCAGCGTTAGAATTTGAGAGACGCTGAAAATTCTACGGTGAATGGACGGAGGTAACTACCTGTCATCAGTTGGTTCTTGATGCCCTTTGCCTCATCCTTGGTAATCAACTCGGCACCTGCGATACTACCCTTGGCACCTGTCTGGTTGAGGAAGTTGACAACTGTGCATCCGAGCGAAAGTCGCTTGTTCACTTGCCAGTTCAAACCGCCGAAGGTTTCCCAGTGACCATTGAAGTAGTAAGCTTCATTGATGTTGGCGTAGGTCTTGCTGAAGTAACGGAAGCTCGTCCAAAGTTTGATGTTCTTGGTAATCATATAACTTGGATCCAACTCGATGAGCACCTCTGGAATCTCTGCCACGATATTGCCTGTGGCATTGATGGTACCGACATAGCCATCTTTGAAGGTAACCGAAGTCTCAAACTTCTTGTAGGTTGGCTTCTGGTAGGTGAAGAGGAAGTGGAAATCGAATCCCTTGAATGGATGCGCCACAGCATCGGTTGTCCATCCCCATGTCTGGATGTCGTATGCCAAAGGAGCCGCCTTGATTTCACTACCATGCTGGAGATTAAGCGTAGAGTTGTTGTTGGTCTTCGAGATATATGAGAAGAGCGATGTCAAGCTCAACCAAGAGTTGTTGTAGTAAATACCCACTCTACCCAATGGTACTGAAATCTTGTCGGTGTTTGGCAAGGTGGCAGGTGCAAAGGCCTCAAACTTAGGATGTTGAACGATATAGGTGAAATCGCCCGTGAAACCAAAGTTCTTGGTCAACTTATAGGTGGCAGCAACCGAGAAGTCATAGTTGAACCAATTATAGCTCAAGTCAGCAGGAGTAATCTTTGTACCATCAGCTGCAGTTGCTCCGAGATAGTAATCCGCAAATCTTCCCACGAAGTTGCCCTCAGCATTCTTCACTGCCGCATTCTCACCCTTCAGGCGTTGCCATTCCAAGCGAGCACCATAGTAAAGGTTCAACTTCTTGGTGATGTCCCAATCGTGAGTGAAGTAAAGAGCCAACTTGTTCTCTCCTCCCTTGTAATACTCCGATGCATTCTTGTTGAAATCATAGAAATAGTCACCTCGCTGATTGGCATCCCAAACTCTCAGGGCATAACTTCCATCGGCTGGCACGCTCTGGTCGTACATCGTGGTATTGGAAGCATAGTCGATGTGGTAATACCATTCGTTCAAGCCTACCCTTATGGTAGATGTATTGAACTTCTTGCTCAACTCTGTGGTGAAAAGCATCTCGTCGATGGTTCCAGCATTGAGACAAGACATACGAGTCTGCACGTACTGTCCACCGTAATCCTTGGTCTGTCCATCGGTGTCACGATACATATAATGATATGCGCTTTGGTTATCTGCACTCTTCAAGTCGATGATGGACATCGGGGTCTGATATACCATGGCACCACGTGAATGGTCATACTTCAAGGAAGCCTTCCAAGCCAAGCCGTTGTCCCACTTGTAATTGTTCATCAAGGTCACCTCACTCATCTTGTTCAAGCAAGCGTCGTAGAGGGTGGTTTGCTTCAACTCGCCTGTGCGCATGTCACGATAAGTCATCGTGTTATCGATAGGCAGGTAAGAAGTAGTTCCAAGTTTGAACTTTCCAAACTCCTTCACGCTTCCGTCGCCCACATAGATGAAAGGTGCGCTCTGGGTGGCATAGTTATATACATTATGGCTGTTGGCGTACTTGTACATCGCAGTAAACTCACCATGATTGTTGTTGTATCTCTTGGTAAGAAGTGCCTTGTAGATTTGGGTGCGATCTTGATAAGGAGTCGATTTAATCTTGAAGGTTCCTGGGTCGAAGTCCTGGTACATATTAAAGCTATAGTACCAATCCTTTCCGAGGTCTCCATTCAGATTGAGGGAGAATTCTTGCAATCCGAAGTGGTTGCTCTTATAATTGAGTGTGCCATTGAATCCTTTCTGTCCCACTTGGGTGAAAGAGTTGACGGCATATCCGATGTTACCTGTGGTGATGGCAGTCTCTGCTATCTTGAGCAATCCCTGATGACTCAAACTTGCATCGCCACGCCAGATGGTATTCACGGAATGTGGATTGGTGGCGTAGGTGACAGGCAGACCATTCTCCAACACGTTAACATCTGCAGAAGGCAAGCCTATCTGAATCTCACGAGGACCATTGGCACTGGCTGCATTGAGCATCACATTGCGATTACCTTCCTCCTTGGAGTTGGCATTCTCGTCTTGCGCGAAAGCAGAAGATGAAAACAAAGAAAGTGCAAGCATCATGGCTGCGCTCTTTCCATTTAATAAGGTATCCATAAATTGTACGGTTTAAATGTTGTTAGTGTTATTGTTTTGTTTCTGCTGCAAAATTAGATAAAGGTCTGAACAACAAGCATAATAAACATTTCATGAGATACAAAAAATCGTTCATTGTAACATTTCTGTTAGGCAATGAACGATTATTATTAACATTTCATCCAAAAGTCAAGGCTAAAAATAGGCGATTTTATCCAAAAGTCAAGGCTAAACCTCAAATATTCCCATATTTTTAATAGCCATTAACAATCTATGTTAAAACAATAGGATGCAATAAACATCAAAGATCTTAGATTATCAGAAAGATTAGTATCGGAACAAATCTTCCATCTTCACCTCTTTCTGAACGATACCACTATGCTTGCCATACGCCACACCATAAGTGGTTATCATCGTCAAATGGACTGTCTGCTTGGGAGACAAAGTGCTCTTCAGCATTTCTATGCGATGACGCAAACGCATCTCCTCTACCTTGCTAATGACGTAGGGGGCACTGGCAAACTTCATCTCGCACAAGTTGACCACATGATCATTACGAAAAATGAGCAAATCTATCTGCACTCCTTCCTGTTCATCATCTCCTTTCACACTCCAAGCAGAGACGGTTGACTTGACACCTGCTATCTGAAGTGCTCGCTTGATATACTCTATGTGTTGCCAACATACTTCCTCAAAAGCCACACCATGCCAAGCTCTCATAATGTCTGATGTCAGATGGTCACTAGCAAACTCAGCCTCATGCCCATTGGCTTCTACGTATTTCAGCCAGAAAAGGCAGAAGTTATCCACCAACTTGTAACACTCTACGCTTCTTGCCTTTCCGTATGGAGTGTATCGTGTGATGAAATCACTCTCCATTAATGCCGCCAACGTATTGGTCAATCCTCCCCCTAAAGGAATTTCCGTCGCCTTACTGATCTCTTCACGAGTAAAACCTACATGACGAGTCGCCAACAGACGAACCACCTTCTTGCTCTCCTCTGGATTGTTGAAGATAGCAGCAAAAAGACGATTGAACTCGTCACGCAAACGTGGTTTATTGCCAAACAGTATCTTATCTACATTCTGTTCGAAACTCAATCCTTTCTGAAAATAACTTATATAATAAGGTATGCCACCAAATACCATGTAACTTTGCAAGATGTCATACTGGCTCATTTGGATATGGGCATATTCAAAATACTCTTCACATTCCCTGAGGGTAAATGGCGATAACTTGATTTCGGCAGTCAAACGTCCATAAAGTCCTCCTTTATTTTTAGACAAATTACTAAGAATCCAAGAAGTAGCACTGCCACACACTATCAGCATGATGTTATCTCTGCCACTACACCAGCCGTTCCAAAAGTTTTCAAAAGCTGGAAGAAAACCAGAACGTGGGGTATCCATCCAAGGCAACTCATCGATGAACACCACTTGACGCTCACCTGTATCTAAATTTTGCAATAGTTGTTCTAGTTGGAAGAAAGCCTCCATCCAAGACTTCGGTTGCTTATAGCCCTCCAAACCTTGATTGAGAAGCGCATAATAGAAACTTTCCAACTGAACCTTCATGCGACTCTTGTCACTATCTTGGTCTATTGGAGATACACCTGTGTGCTGAAAGGTGATACGGTCTTTCAGTGCTTGCTTGATAAGAAAAGTCTTGCCCACACGTCGTCTGCCATATACTGCGACAAACTCCGGACGGTCACTGTTATACAACTTATCCAGCTCTGCGATTTCCTCTTTTCGTCCTACTATCATAACCTAAATATTTCATTATAACTTGCCGCAAAGATACAAAAAGTATACTTCTCGGCAAAATATAATATACTATATTCTGCCGCAATTATACATTTTTAGCTATTTGCGGCAAGATATAAGCGGAAAAAGTTGTACCTTTGCACCCATGATTGTGACGATAGAATGGATGGAAGAGTGGTTCAAGCGGTTTGGCCACGACTACTTCGGAGGCAAGTTGCCAGTGCCGGAGTTGGGATTGACTCGTGCCAAGACACGACTGGGACAACTGTCCTTCAAGCGTGCCAACAGATGGGGGCGCACCAAACTCTATGACTTCAAACTCTCGATGTCCACCTACTACGACATGACCGACAAGCAGGCGAAGAGCGTGTTGCTGCACGAGATGATACATTACATCATCGGATATACCGGACTGAAAGACACTTCCTCGCATGGCATCGTGTTCCGAGGCATGATGGATAGCCTCAACCGCAAGTATGGTTGGGACATCCGAGTGATGACCTCCACCAAGGGATGGAAGGTGAGCGAGAAAGTAAAGGAGAAGAAAAAGGCAGAGGGACCTCAAACCTACCTGATGCTTGCCATCGAAATGAAGGACGGCAAGCACTTTCTATCACGTGTCAACCCTAGCTTCGCAAGAAGCATCGAGGGCAAACTCCACCTGGTAAGAGAAATCCGTTTGCATCATTGGTACACCACCCAGGAATCCTACTTCGAGGATTATCCACAAGTAAGAAGCCTTCGGGGCAGAAGAATCTCAAAAGCCGATTACGAGAAACTATTAAATGTACTCACTCCATTTCATATATCCTAAGCATTTACCTCTCCTGGCAAAATACCATATTCTGCCTTGAAACACTTGGTGAAATAAGACGGAGCAGAGAATCCTACTTCATAGGCAACCTCAGAAATACTCATGCTACGGCTCTCCAAGAGGCGACGTGCCTTGGCAAGACGAGCCTTACGAATCAAATCGACCACAGAAGAACCCGTCATCGCCTTCACCTTGCGATACAACTGCACTCGACTCAATCCTATCTCCTTACCAATATCCTCCACACCAAAATCACTGTCTGAAAGATTCCTTTGGATAATATCGTGAAGTTGCTTGACAAACTGCTTGTCCCGATCATCCAAATGCGACTCCTCTATCTCCTGCTCGGCAGAAGGCGTACCTTGGAATACATTCTTCAAGAGATTGCGCTGCTTCAAGAGATTCTCAATGCGAGCCAAGAGCACCTTGCTATGGAACGGCTTGGTGATGTATGAATCGGCGCCATGCTCATAGCCCTCAGCACGCTGCTCCTCTAAGTTCTTTGCCGTCAGCATGATGACCGGGATATGAGAGGTGGCAGTGTGAGTCTTCAACTGCTCGGTGAACTCCAAGCCATCCATCACAGGCATCATCACATCACAAATCACCAAGTCGGGCACCTCCTTCTTAGCTATCTCCAGACCTTCCTTTCCATCCGATGCCTCCAACACGAAGTAATCATCCTGCAAGAGTGTACGCTCATATTGTCGGATGTCATTGTTGTCGTCAATGATTAACAAGGTAGGCTTATTGGTATGCTCACTGATAACCTGTTGGAGTTTTCCACCTTGTTTATCCCCATCGTCGATATATGGCAAAACGGCATCATTCACAACAGTCATACTCGTTGACGCAGAGCCACTTGCAGCGTTATCCACAATTTCATCCTCATTGTGGACAACTTGTCCATTCGCCTCTTGTTGGCGAGGTATCTCCACGATGAAGTCGGAGCCTTTGCCCAACTCACTTTCCACATGAACTACGCCATGATGCAAATCGACAAACGACTTCACCAAGGCAAGACCGATGCCCGTACCACTCGCAGCTCCCTTGGCTTGGAAGAAACGTTCGAACACCTTAGCCGCCTCATCCTTGGCGATACCCTTACCCGTATCTCGCACATCAATACGCAAGAAGTCCTTGTTCTCCGCATCTTTCAAACTGACGAAGATGTCACCATCCGAAGGTGTATATTTCAAGGCATTGCTCAAGAGATTGAACACGATGCGAGACACCTTCTCCTTGTCGGCGATGACATGAGTATCACCCGACAAACCATTCCCGTCGAAATGCAAACGAATCTGCTTGCGCTCCGCTGTCAACTGGAAGTCACCCGTCCACAACTCCAATGCCTTCACGATGTCAAAACGGTTGAGCGTCAAGTTCATCTTTCCATTCTGTACCTTTCTGAAATCGAGGATGCTTCCCACAAGTTGCTGCAAGGCGAGGGCATTGCGCTGCACCATCTTCAGCAAGTCTCTGGTCTTGCCCTTGATACCCTCATCATCCAAGAGCATCTCCACAGGGTCGGCAATCAGTGTAAGAGGCGTACGAAGCTCATGACTGATATTCGTGAAGAATACCAAGCGAGAATGCGTCAGTTCCATCACCTCCTCGTTGAGTCGCTTCATCTCCTTGTTCTGACTAGAAAGCTGTTCGGTAAGCTTGATCTTGATGAGATAATTTCGAAACACCAATACTGCCGCAACAAAGATAACAAAAAGCATGATGACCAAGAAGATAATCATCAACTTCTGGTCGTGATAGTCTGACACATATTGGTTGACCACCTTGTGAAGACTTTCGAGGTTGCTCTGTTGGTGCTCGGCATCCTTGGCTTGCATCAAAGTGAGCAAGGCATTGTCCTTGGTGATGATAGACGTACGCAGATAGTTCTCTCGCTTGAAAGGTTGATGCCTCAATATCTTCATCGCCAGTGCCACGACCTCATCACCCTTGGTAGGATAAAGGTAGGAAGCCTCGAAGATGCCATCACGCACGAGTTCCAATCCTCCATTCCGGGTCGCCATCGCATCCATTCCCGTAAACTTATAGTTGCGAGCAAGTCCCCTATCACGAACCACTTGATAGGCTCCCCAACCCATTCGGTCGTTGTGAGAGAAGACATAGTCGAAGTCACGAGTCTTGTCGAGAATGCGTTGCATCGCCTTCTTGCCACTCTCCTCCTTCCAGTCGCCAGCCTCCGAAACCACCACCTGCATACCCGGAAATTTCTTCATGGCTTCCATGAAACCACGATGACGCTCCAAGGCAGGTGAGGAACCTTCCAATCCACGAATCTCCACAACACGACCTTTCCCTTGCAACTTTTGGGCAATAAACTCTCCCATCGACTTGCCGATGGCATAGTTGTCGCACCCGATGAAAGCCGTGTATTTATTGCTGTTAGCCTTGCGGTCGTAGATGATAACCGGAATGCCCTTGTCGTAAGCACGATTGATGGCAGGCGAGATGGTATTCAACTGATTAGGAGCTATCACCAACAAATCCACCTTCTCGTCAATCATCTGATTGATTTGCCGAGTCTGCAACTTGCTGTCATCATTGGAAGAAGCCAACTTGACCTGGATGGAGTCGTTGAGATACTCAGCCATCTGCAGTTCCTTATTAAACTTATCTCGCCAAATATCTTCCGAGCATTGCGATACGCCAATGACATATTGAGGAGCGGTCTTTCTGCCGCACCCCACCAATAAGTTGACACCTATTATAATATATAAGAGAATAAAACGTCCCTGTGATTTCATCATTTGTTTCAAAAGGTTTAAAATAGTACCATGAATGGATAGACCACACATCGGCTGCAAAAATACGATATTTGATAAAAATCACCAAACTTTTAAATAAAAATTAATTCTTCGGTAGCAAGAAATCGTGAAGAAAGCCGAAGATGAAGCTTATGGAAAAGAAAGAGAAGCAAGATGAAAGGGACTGCCAAAAGCGATGACCAGGAGAATAGAAAAGGAGCGGTCTCCTTACGGAAATCGCTCCTCAAATGTTTTATGTAACTAAAAGTATCGTTCCTTAACGATTAAGGAAGACTGATTGCCTCGTTAGGGCAAACATCTGCACAAGTACCACACTCTGTGCAAACATCTGGGTTGATAGAATACTTCTCGCCCTCAGAGATTGCGCCTGATGGACACTCATCAATACATGTACCGCATGCGATACAATCGTCACCAATTACGTATGCCATAATCTTAAATGTTTATATTGTTAATAATGTTTTTGTATTTTCTTTGATGGTGCAAAGATAGAAAATAATTTTCATACTACCTACATTTAGGTATCACTTTTTTCATAATTTATACGATTTCGAAATAATCGTACCTATTAATGATGATGGCTCACCATCGAAGGGCACACATCTTCTGCGCTCACAAAACAATAAGATGAGCGGATTTGCGTTAGAATTATAATAATACATTATTAATAATGGGGAAGCACATGCTGCGCCCCCAACTCCATAACATCATGAAGATTTTGACAAAATATCCCAATAGATGGCTACTCGCCATCACCTTCTGCCTCACAGCTCTAGTCTCGATGGCACAGGAGCGCACGGTAGAGAATCGACCTTACTGTGACTTGCGTCCCTTCCACTTCGGTGTGATGGTGGGCACACACTTGCAAGACCTCGAACTGCTGAACGCAGGACAAGTGACCTTCACCGACGAGAACGGACAGGAGGTGACAAGCAACGTGACGGTGGATCAAGACCGATGGGACCCAGGCTTTACCGTGGGTGTACTGGGCGAGTTCCGCCTGAGCACCCACTTCCAGTTCCGCATCGCCCCTGCCATGTACTTCGGCACCCGTCACCTCACCTTCCACAATCTCTTGCAAGGCGATGGAAGCCAAGATGCCTCATCCGATGGTAACACCAATCGCAACGACGTGAGCCAGGAGTTGAAGACCGCCTATATTTCTTGCGCCTTCGACCTCATCTTTGCAGCCCCAAGGTTTAACAATCACCGCCCCTACATCATGGCAGGCTTGAATCCGATGATGAACCTGAGTGGCAACAAGGACGAATACCTCCGCCTGAAGAAGACTGACCTCTTCGTGGAAGTAGGTGTAGGTTGCGACTTCTATCTTCCCTTCTTCAAGTTGCGCCCAGAGCTAAAGTTCATGTATGGTTTGATGAACTCCTACGACAAGGGCTACGCTAGCAAAGTAAAGGACAAGAGCATGCTCCCTTACACCCTCGCTGCCAAGGAAGCCCATAGCAAAATGATAGCCCTTACCTTTTACTTTGAATAAGAAGGCAAGGGCTAGCAGAAGGACATTAGTAGGCATAATGAACGATCACTTTCTTTAAATCTTTGGCGGCAGAACTGCTGCCATAATACACCTCATAGTCGCCAGCCTTGGCACGCATGGTATTGGTGCCGGCATCGAAGAGTTCGAAGTTTTTGCTATCGAGCGTGATGACGGCTTGGGCTGTCTCGCCCGCCTTGACGCTCACTCGCTGGTAAGCCTTGAGGGTCTTCAGAGGGCCTTCGGTATCGGTAGGGTCTTTCACATAGACTTGCACAACCTCGGCACCATCCTTCTTTCCCACATTGCTGACAGGGATGGTCAAGGTGATTTGCTCGCCCTTCTTCAATGTCTCGTTCGAGAGTTTTGCCTCCCCTATATTATATAAGGTGTAACTCAGTCCGTAACCGAATGGGAAGAGGGCATCGTTCATATAGCGATAAGTTCTGCCTTTCATGCTGTAGTCCTTGAAGTCTGGCAACTGCTTGGTATCACGATAGAAGGTTATAGGCAACTTGCCCGATGGATTGTACTCACCGAAAAGCACACGAGCTACCGCCTCGCCACCTTCCTGACCAGGATACCAAGCCTGGAGAATGGCATCACAACTCTCAGTCTCTGGAGCCAAGGCTATCGCCGAGCCCGAACAGTTGACGAAGACTACCTTCTTGCCTGCGTTCTTCAATGCCTTCAAGAAACCACGCTGTACCTTTGGCAACTCGATGTCGGTACGGTCGCCACCCTTGAAACCTGGAATATTAATCGGCATCTCCTCCCCTTCTAGCTGTGGAGCGATACCACCCACGAAGACCACCGTCTCACAGTCTTTCAACTTCTGAATGGAAGCCGTATAATCGATCGGAGTCTCATGACCAATGTTAATCTTCATATCGGCATTATAGTTTGGCATCTCTGCATAACGAATTTCTATCTGATACTCTTTTCCTTTCACTGCCTCAAACTCTATACGAGACTCGGTAGTGCGCCAAATAGACTGCTCCGCCTTCTTTTCGCCATTGAGATACACCTCATAATGTCCACAGGCAGCCACATCGAGCAATACCTTGTTGGTTTGCCTTGGACGGAAGACAGTCTCGTACTTGGCAGAGAAGCCCACCAACTTCACATTTGGTGCAAAAGAATGCTGTCCGTATGTTGTCACCTGGATAGGATTCTTCTCATAGGTGATGGTCACAGGCTTGCCCTCGCTCTCACGATTGTTCCAGAAAGTACCCTTAAAACCAACCTTGCCATCCATGGAGCATTGGTCGTAGTAGGAGTCGAGCGTTTGGTCGTTCACCAAATCACATCCCTTGAAGGTGACAAGTTGGTTCTTCTTCAGACGACTCTTGATGCCATCAAGGATGGTGATGGTTTGGCGTGGCGTACCATTGTAGTTACCCCACATCATCGGCTCGTTATCCACGTTAGGACCGATGAAGGCGATTTTCTTCTCCTTCTTGCTGAGCGGCAATAGCTCATTCTTGTTTTGGAGAAGCGTCATGGTCTGGAGAGCCATATCAAGAGAGAGTTGACGATGAGCCTTGCTACAGAGCACTGAGGTAGGAATGCTCGACCAAGATACCACCTTGTTGTCGTCCATCTCACCCAAGTCGAAACGACCTTCGAGCAAGCGAATCACATGCTTATCCACCTCTGCCTCGGTGAGCGCACCATACTTCACAGCCTCAGCCACCGACTTATACACATAGTTGAAGCCGCACTCCACATCGGTTCCTGCCAGCACGCCTTTTGCTGCTGCATTCTTCGGACTGCTCGACACCTTGTGGTTCTCCCAGAAGTCGGTGATGGCACCACAGTCGGACACCACCAAGTACTTGAACCCCCACTCGTCTCGCAAGATCGTTTGGAGCAAGCGGGTACTTCCACAACAAGGTTCATCATCCCAACGCTGATAAGCACACATCACCTCTCTCACCTTGGCATCTTGCACGAGCGACTTGAAGGCAGGCATATAGGTTTCCCAAAGGTCACGAGGCGACACGTCGGTCACGTTGTCAGTATGCCTTGCCCATTCCGGACCGCTATGGATGGCATAGTGCTTGGCACACGCCCAGAGTTTGCGATACTTGGTGTCTTCCGGTCCTTGCAAACCACGCACCACGGCGCATCCCATCTGCGAGGTGAGGTAAGGATCCTCACCGTATGTCTCCTGTCCACGTCCCCACCGAGGGTCACGGAAGATATTCACGTTAGGTGTCCACACTGAGAGGGCATGGAAGCGAGTAACATCGCCCCCACTCTTCTGGAGTTCGTTCCACTTGGCACGCATCTCATCAGAGGTGGCATCGAAGACCCGATACACCAAGGCGTCGTTGAAGGATGCCGCCATGCCGATAGGTTCTGGGAAGACGGTGACATCACCCATATTGGCTACGCCATGCAATGCCTCGCTCCACCATTGGAATCGCTTGATGCCCAAGCGAGGGATGGCAGGCGAATCGTCGAGCATCAGGGATGCTTTCTCATCCAAGGTGAGACGACCACACAGGTCAACGGCTCTCTCATGCGCTGAGAGTGCAGGATTTTGATAAGGGAGTTGCGCCCACAGGGATGCAGGTGCCAAACATATCAAAGAGATGAAAAGATGTTTTGCTTTCATTGTTCAGTTGTTTGATGTTGTCTTTAGTTGTTATCTTAGCCTACTGAGTAGGACTGCTGCAAAGATACAAGAAAAAGAGGAAATTAGAGCTATCTGATGTATCAAATGCTTTAGCATGTGTTGCATCATGGATACGAAAACTTAAAAAAGGAGCGTTTCTCACGAAACACTCCTTCCGAAATTATACTATTTAACCTAGAACTTATAATTAAATTTAATCCTAGTATTCACTTAGTCTGGTTATATTAAAACTCTGATTTTCATTCAAAAACTTATTGAGCAGCATCATCCGTCTTCTCGTAGCCTGGGTTCTGCTTCAAAGCTGGGTTCTTCAAAATCTCATCAGCTGGGATAGGCATATCCATCTTCTTGATATCAAAGTCGAATGAACGCTTGGTCCAAGGATAGTTAGCGTAATCACTACCACCGTCATCCTTAGGATAGTTGTAGTTGATATGATCCTCGATGTAGCCAGATCTTACCATATCAGGGCAGAGACACCACTCTGAGTTGAACTCCTTACGACGCTCCTCATTGACTGCTACCTTCCACACCTCTGAAGTATGGCTGTAGCCAACACGATTAGGCTTTGCCTGAAGGGCTGTGTAATAAGTCTTTGCATCAGGAACAGTAACCGATTCTGTCACTACACCTACAGGATACTTAGTCATTGTTGTATTCACGCCGTTGAATGAATACACATTATTATAATGGCCAAAATACTTGTCATAGTTTTCACCTACAGCCAAGTTACCCCAAGCACGGTTGCGAAGTTCGTTAATGGCATTCCAACCACCATTCTCATCACCTGTACGGAAGCAGCACTCAGCATAGTCGAGCAACACATTAGCATAACGCTTAGCATAGACAATTGTAGGAGCCCACATTTGACCACCCCAAGAGTTGCCATCAGCTCTGGCAGAACGCCAAAGTTTAGTTGTCCAGATAGCAGGAGCCATCTCACCATTATCGAAATGGAACTGCATGGTCTTGGTACCTGCCATCACACCCTCAGCATTCTTGAATGGTTTAACAACATGACCTTCACCATCCTTTGTACCGAGAGAATCCTTCAAGTATGGATTGTAGCCCCAAACTGTTTTAGATTTCTCGATGCCATATTGTTCGAGCTTTTCCTCTGGCACTGCACCTGTTGCACAAGAAGCATCACGACGAATGTCACCATGCTCATAGCAAGAGTACCACTCCCAAGAGAGATATTCAGCACCCCATCCGCCATTCTCAGGACAAGCGCAGAACCACTTCATCATATTAGGGTTGAAGTTGTCGATAGTACGGTCACTACCCCAACTGCTCCACTTGTCACCTTCATCCAAGCACTCTGCCCAAATACACTCCTCATTCCAGAAGCCTGCAGGATCCCAGTTGGTAGCAAAGTTTGGAGTCAACTTATAAGTACCACTGGTGATGATATCCTTCAATTCTTGCTTTGCCTTGTCATAGCAATCACTAGCAGTCTCTGGGCAACGGAAAGCCTTCCACATCAAGGCATCAGCCAAGTAAGCCTTTGCCATACCCTTGGTACAACGACCATACTGGTCATTGTAAGGTTTCCAGTCGAGAAGCTTAGAAGCCTCAGTGAAGTCTTCGATAATGAAGTCCCACATCTCCTCGTAAGTCTCAGCAGCCGCCTTCACTGGCGTGTTACTGAAATCTTCACCAGTAGCAAGCATTGGCACACGACCGAAAGTTGTAGCCAACCAAGTATAGAAGTAGCCACGAAGCGCACGAGCCTCGCCCTCACAGGTCTTTTTGGCAGCATCACTGATCTTGTCTGCCTCTTGAAGACCTGCCAAATAGAGGTTGGCACGAGCAATGGCAGCATAAGCGTGTGCCCATCCTTCACCTAGCTCACCGACATTTGGATCCCAAGTCTGATTGAGGAACTTGACATCCCAACCTGTACACTGGGTATCCATGGTAGGATGAGAACCCGTAAACAAGTTTGGCTTGAATCCCCAGTTATTATCTTGCGAACTTCCTTGATTGAAAGTATAGATACCATTCAATCCGCGAAGAGCATTGTCATCACTCCCAAATTGAGACTCGATGTCCAAGATGTCGTAATGCGGTACATCCAGGAACTTATCGTTATCGCATGAGGACAAGGCAATGCACGCCAAACCCATCACTGCAAAACATTTAGCTATATTTCTCATAATAATTTCAAGTTTTGATTAATTAAAAGGTTACATTCAGACCGAACATGAAGGTACGTGGATTAGCGTAACGACCGGTGTCAAGACCAGTGTAGATAACGCTACCCTGACCTACCTCAGGATCACCATACTTCGTGTAAGGAGAAATGGTGCAGAGGTTCTGGATAGAGAAGTATGCACGTACAGATGTCAAGCTCAATGGCTCCAACCACTTGCGTGGTACGGTGTAACCAATCTGGATATTGCTAATCTTCAAGAAGTTACCATTCTCAACCCAAGCGTCGCTGATGCGGCTGTTCTTGTTGTTGTCAAGACGAGTCAAACGAGGAAGAGTACCACCTGGATTGGTCTCACTATTGTACATCTTCTTATAGCTGTCCTTCAAGAGGGCTGGTGTCCATGAGTCATCAGATGGGTTCATGATAGAGAGACGCATCTTAGAGTAAGAGAGGATGTCCATACCGAGCACACCATAAGAATAGATGCTGAAGTCCCAGTTCTTATAAGTCGCACCGAGGTTCAGACCGAAGTTCATGGTAGGAAGACCATTGCCAATAATCTGGCGGTCACCATCATCAAGTGTACCACTCTTGTCAGTATCAACGAACAAGAAGTCACCCATCTGTGCATCCTGTCCCTGAGCCTTTGCCTTGTCGAGCATCTCTTGGTTGGTGATGATACCAGCCACCTTATAACCATAGTAAGAACCTACAGCTTCGCCCTCACGGCAGATAGAGTGGTTGTTCCATTGGAAACCTGTACCGCTGACTGCACCGATGTTAGAGCCATCGATATCATCTGCTGAGTAAGTACTGTTGCTACCGCTACAAGTTGCTGTGTAGTCAACACCCATCTTCTTGATCTTGTTCTTCAAGGTAGAACCATTCAATGCGGCATTGATGCTCCAGTCCTTGTTGAGCTGCTTGTTGTAGTTGATAGAGAACTCGAAACCAGTATTGTTGATTTGACCGAAGTTGGTATAGATAGAGCTATTACCAGCAGATGGACGAATCTGACGCTCCAACAACAAGTCCTTGGTCTTACGAGTAAAGAAGTCCATAGATACGTTCAAGTCACCATCGAGGAAACCGAGATCCAAACCAATGTTGAGCTGCTCATTGGTCTCCCACTTCAAGTTGGTATCTACCAATGGAGCATAGAAACCAGTCTCTTGAGTCAACTTACCAGTAGAACCACCACCTGCACCTGGTGCATAGAAGTTGTACTTGGTATGAGCTGAAGAAAGAGCATATACAGAACGACCAGCGATACCACCAGCGTTACCTGTCTGACCCCAACCGAAGCGAACCTTAGCGTTGCTGATTTCCTTTACGTTCTTGAGAAAGGTCTCTTCCTTAGCACGCCATGCCAAAGCCACTGATGGGAAAGTACCCCAACGGTTACCAGATGAGAAGTTAGAAGAACCATCACGACGAAGGGTAGCAGTCAAAATATAACGATCGAAGAGATTATATACCAAACGACCATAGTAAGAAATTGTACGAACCTGTGCATTGAAACCACCATTACCTGAAATAGATTCTGAGTTGGTAGTCAAAGAAATCAAACGATTGTTAGGAGAAAGGAAGTCGTATGCGCTTGCGCTAACCCATGAGCCTTCATACTTGCTGACGGTGTTACCAACCATAAAAGTCAAGGTATTGAAATCTGTCTTCCAATTGTAAGTCAAGTAAGTTTCGATGCTCTTAGAGAGGCCCTTGCTCTGACCGAGACCGAAGCTATAATAAGCTTGGTTACGTCCCTCATACTTCACCTCAGTCATCTTACCACCAATATTATTGTAACGCTTGTACATACCAGAGAACTCATCGTTGTCAGAGTTGGTCTGTGTCCAAGACATAATGGTGTGAGCATTCAATGTATGCTGCTTGGTCTTGAGGAGAGTCAAGTCGATGTAAGGGTTGATAGAGATACGAGAGTTACGTGTAGTACGTCCAATCTCCATCTGAGAAGCATAAGGGTTCTGAGCGGTAGCGGTCATACCCTCCCATCCATCAGGAGTTGGAGCATAACCTGCACCGTATGTTCCATCAGGGTTGACTACATTTACGTGAACTGCTTCACCTGTAGCAGGATCAATATAATCGAGAGATGGAGCCATCTGGGCAATATCACGCTGAGAAGAAAGGTTACCATTGTTACCGAGACCGATATTGTTACCCTTGACGGTAGAGTACATATAGTTTATGTCGGCACCAAGTTCCAAGTACTTGTTCACCTTAGACTTGAGGCTACCACGAGCTGTGATACGATCATAGTTGGTATTCACGATGATACCCTTGTTGTTAAGGTAACCTACAGAGAAGTTGTATTGAGTATTCTCTGTACCACCACTAGCTGAAACACCATACTGCTGACGGAGGCTAGTGCGATACATTTGGTCTTGCCAGTCGATGAGGTTACGCTTGCCATCGTATGCCTCAGACCAAATCTGGTTGGTAAGACCTGCACCATCATTAGCCTTAGAATCACGGATAGAACGAGCATAGTCGTCACCTGTCAATGTGTTCAATTTGTAAGGAAGAGTCTGGATACCCCAGTCGGCAGTAACAGTTACGTTAGCTTTACCTTTCTGACCATGCTTGGTGGTAATCATGATGACACCATTGGCACCAGCAGAACCATAGATAGCTGTAGCAGACGCATCCTTCAAGACCTCAATGCTCTCGATATCAGAAGGGTTGACGAAGTCGGCGCTAGAGCCTACCTGTACTCCATCTACTACGTAGAGAGGCTGAGCATCACCATTGATAGTACCGATACCACGGATGCGAACGGCTGAGTTAGAACCAGGAGCACCATCTTGTGAAGTAACCATCACACCGGCAGCAGCACCCTGAAGAGCTTGTGCTACATTGACCGGTGTACGTTTCATCATCGACTTGGTATCGATGGAAACAACAGAACCAGTTACGTCACTCTTTTTCATAGTACCATAACCGATAACGACAACGTCGCTAAGAGCGGTGTTTTCTGACTTGAGGGTGATAGCGATATTAGTACGCCCCCCCACATTTACTTTCTGTGTCACATATCCTATATATGAAATAGAAAGTTGTGCGTTTGACTTAGCGGTTACCTGGAATCGTCCGTCAAGGTCGGTCACTGTTCCATCGTTGGTGCCTAGCACACGAACAGTAGCGCCGATAACAGGTTCGCCACTTTCATCACTTACTAAACCTTTGACTAGGCTCTGAGCCGAGATTCCCAAAGGGAACAAACAGAGCAGGAATAATAATACTAACGGCTTTTCAATCATTTTCAAGTTCCTCATACGAGAATAGATTAAAAGTTTGTAATTATTAGTTAGTTGGTTATTGCCACATAAAACTGCTTTTAGCCATTTTAATTAGGTTTTTGACTTTAAACTCTCATTTATCTTTTAGGTTTTTGACCAAAGATTCATCTTTTACTTATACAATTCTCATCGTATGGCTTTTCGTATTATAAACGTGCGTAAACACTTCGTAACACTCGAAAACCGCTGCAAAAATAGTTTTTTTTTAGACACATCACTTTAGAAAACGAACCAAATTGTTTGTCGTATGATACAAAATGGGCTAATGAAAGAAACAAAAAGGAATCATGAAACAAAAGCGAACGTGCAGGTTAACATTACCTAACGTCCGCTTTTACTAAAAATTATTTAAAATGGGCTAAAGCCTGTTGATAGCTGAGTGGTATTAGGTGCAAAAGTAAGCATTTTCTGCGACTTTTGCCCTATATGAAGTGTTAAATGTAAAAAAACGCAACGAAATGTACCTATTTTCACTAAAAAGCGTTATCTTTGCAGTGATAATTAAGAACCAACTCACCATGAACAGAACTATCACAACGATTTTGGCCTGTATATGTTATTTCGCCGCATATGCGCAGAGCGGCAGACTTTTTAATACAGACCACCAACTTTCGAGTAACCTTGCCACGCAAGTCTTCCAAGACAACAATGGTTTCATCTGGATTGCCACCCGCAATGGACTCAACGTCTATGACGGCTACAACTTCCGTTCCATGCGAAAGGGCGAGAACGACCCTCGAAAGCCCAACACCAATTGTTTTAACTGCATCACGCAAGACAGCCATGGTTGCATCGTCTTGGGTACCAACCGAGGTGTGCTCATCCACGATGACCAATACTTCACCGAGGCTCAACTGCACAACGAACAAGGGAAGACCTTCAGTGCCTACATTCCGCATATCAAGCGTCTGCACAACGGCAATATCTTGATAGGCACGGCAGGGTGCGGCATCTATCTGATGAAGAAAGGCACCCATACCTGCATACCTTTCGCACCAACCCTAGGAAAACTCAAATACATCCATCACATCACAGAAGACAGACAAGGACAACTTTGGCTAATTGCCGATGGCAACCAACTTTTCTTGCTCAACAAGAAAGGTCAACTCATTCGTCACGCCTTCGGGACACAAGACTTGAATGTCAGGGATATCCAGCAAGACAGCAAGGGCACCATCTACCTCGCCACCGAGAGCCAAGGCATCTATCGCCTCACTCCCGGCTCCAGCGTCTTCACCCAAATAACCGCCATTCCCAATCTTCCTGCCAGCACCATCTTCGTCAACAGGAACGACCGCTTATTTATCGGCTGCAATGGCGAAGGCATCACACTCTACGACCCTGTCACCAACATGACTTATGACAATCTCTTCTTTAGTCCACAGACCAACTTGTCGAAAAGCAAGGTTGGAAGCATCATCGAAGACCAGCAAGGCAACATTTGGTTCTCCATGTTGCAGAAAGGCGTGTTCATGCAGCCACTCAGTCCCACCGACTTCGGCTATATGGGCTACCGACTAGGCAAGTTTAATCTCATCGGCGACAACAGTGTATCGAGCGTGATGTTTGACAAGGACCACAATCTCTGGGTAGGAACCGACAAGGATGGCATCTACAAGCTCTCCCCCGATGGCAAGCACCTATTGGGGCACTATGCACCAAGAGCTGTCGTGCTCGGCGTATGCCAAGATACCCAAGGGCGTATCTGGATAGCCACCTATACCGATGGAGCAGGTACACTGGATGCCAACGGCACCTACCACCCACTCGACATCGAAGCCATCAAGAACACAGGCATCTATGACATCAAATGCGACAAGTGGGGCTATGTTTGGCTGACGACTTTGGGCGAAGGTGTGTTCCGCATCAGTCCGGATGGAGCCATCAAGAACTATAAGATGATAGCCAACGGCGATAACAATCCGAAGGCAAACTGTCCACCTAGCAACTATATCGTCAAGTTGGCTTTCTCGAAGGACAACTCCCACATCTATTTTGCCACGTCCGCAGGTTTGGCATGTCTCGACCGCAAGAAAGAGAGTTGGACTTCCACCTTCGGCGGTGTCAACTGCTTGGTCAGAAACTCCTTTTCTCATTGTGTCTTTGTAGATAGCAAGGACCAAGTATGGTATGGTACCGATGATGGCGCCTATTGCCACAACCTGTCGAATCCGAAGCTCTCCAAACATTACACCACAACACAAGGTCTGACCGACAACAGCGTATGCTGTATCAACGAAGACTACCTCGGTAGAATTTGGATGGGAACGAGCAAGGGCATGAGCTGCATCAACTTCATGAAAGGAAGAATCACCAGGCTCTATGCCGGGAATGGCATCCAGAGCAATGAGTTCTCCGATGGAGCCACCTGCATCTCCGCCGATAAACGTACCATCGTGATGGGTGGCACAGGAGGTATCAACAAGTTTGATGTCGCCCATGTCAAACTGCACCCTTGGAAGGCAAACGTCATCCTATCCGGCTTGCTCGTCAACAACGAGCCCGTCATGCCTTACATGGATTCGGATGGTTACACCATCACCGAGCATGGTGTCTATGATACGAAAGAATTCCATCTCTCCCACGAAGACAACTCTTTCACGCTCCAACTCTCCACACTTACTTATAATAATGTGGAGCAAATCGTCTATGCCTATAGCATCAATGACGAGGAGTGGCGCAAGGTACAGAGCGGAGTCAACGAGATTTCCTTCTCCCATCTATTGCCTGGCACATATCACTTCAAGGTGAAAGCCCTCTGCAATAGCTTCGAGACACCAGTCAAGGAGTTTACCATCGTCATCCATCCTGCTTGGTATGCCAGCATCTGGGCTAAGTTTGTCTATTTTCTCATCATCCTCGGCATCCTCTTGCAATATCAGCATTATCGCAAGCGACAGGAAGAAAGCCGCCTAGCCTTGCAACAACATATCCATGCCGAAGAGATGGGCGAGGCTAAGTTGCGCTTCTTCATGAACATCAGTCACGAGATACGCACACCGCTCACCCTCATCCTCACCCCTCTTCTCTCCCTCATCAAGGAAGACAAGGATGCCCATCGACAAGGCATCTACAACCTCATGCGCAAGAACTCCGAGCGCATCCTCCACCTCATCAGTCAGATGATGGACCTCAGAAAGATAGACAAGGGACAGATGGCGATGCACATGAGCGAGACCGACATGGTAAGTTTCATCAAAGATGAACACCAGCTCTTCGAGCAACAGGCGATCGCCAAGCAAATCACCTTCACCTTCTTGCATCAAGACGAGCATCTACCAGTCTGGATCGACCGCAACAACTTTGACAAGGTACTCATGAATGTACTATCGAATGCCTTCAAGTTTACCCCTGCCGGTGGCAAGATTCAGATTACCCTCAGCCAGACCACCCGCAATGCCATCATCTCCATCAAGGACAGTGGAAAGGGCATCGACAAGGACAAGTTGGAGACCATCTTCCAACGTTTCTACCAAAGTCCTACCCATTCCAACGACCGCAATGTGGGAACGGGTATCGGACTCGACCTGACACGTTCGCTCGTGGAGCTTCACTATGGCACCATCTTCGCCCGCAACAACGAGAGTACCCACACGCAGGATGAAGACTTCAAGACAGGAAGCGAGTTTATCATCACCTTGCCACTCGGCAAAGCCCACCTCAAGACAGAAGAAATCCTCGAAGAGAAAGCAGAGGAAGAAAACAAGGAAGACTTGGAGGAGCTACAGGAAATCGACGAGACACTGGAAGACACCCTGCAGGCAGAAAGCCAAGAGCCTAAACCTCATTCCTCCAAGAGCACCATCGCCATCGTAGAGGATGATGAGGAAATCCTCCACTACCTGAGCCTACAGCTAGGCAATGACTTCACCATCCTCACCTACCCTAACGGCAAGGTGGCACTGCCTGAGATTATCAAGACGATGCCAGACCTTGTCATCTCCGACATCATGATGCCAGAGATGGATGGTAATACCCTGTGCAGCAAGATTAAGAACAACGTGAATACCAACCATCTTCCAGTGATTCTCCTCACTGCCATGAGTCGGGAGGAAAGTCAGTTGGCTGGTCTTGAAACGGGTGCCGATGCCTATATCACGAAACCTTTCAATATGGACATCTTGCGCCGTACGATACTCAACCTCCTTGCCGTGCGCCGTACCCTTCGCAATAAGTTTATGGGAAAGGAAAGTCCGGAACCAACCTTTGACACGGTGGAGACCAAGTCGCCGGATGAGGAATTGCTCAAACGCATCATGGAGGTCATCAACGAGAACATGAGCGACTCCGACCTGAGCGTGGACGTCATCGCACAAAAGGTGGGCATCAGCCGTGTACATCTCAACCGCAAGATGAAGGAACTGACCAATCAGACTCCGCACAACTTCATCCGCAACATCCGACTGAAACAAGCTGCCAAGTTGTTACTAGACCCCAACCGCAATGTCACCGACGTGATGTACGCCTGCGGTTTCAGCAATGCCGCCAGCTTCAGCACCATGTTTAAGAACCTCTATGGCTGTTCGCCACGAGAATATATGAATAAAGCGCAAGAAGAGAATCCATAACAGATTCTCTTGCTTGCGCTTACCTTTAAGCCCCAAAGCCAGAGGCTTTTCTAACTTTATTTAAACAAGTGTGGAACAAACTCCTTCAAGCATCTTCTCCAGGTGAGCCACTCATGGTGAGTGCCAGGAGAGACATAGACATCGAGTTTGATACCCAAATCCTTCAACTGCTGTGCCATCTTCTCCGTTCCGAAGTTTTCTTCTGAGCCACATCCCATGAACATATAATTTATCTGACTGTTGAACTTCTCTGCGTCGGCAAAGACACCGTTGAAGCAGGTCTTGACATCCACACCGAAAAGTGCACCGCTGAAGGTTCCCAGAGCAGAGAACTTATCCAGGTTCGGCAACACGGTGTTGAAAGTCTGGCAACCGCCCCACGACAAACCAGCCATCGCACGATGGTCTCTATCGGTCTTGGTACGGAAAGTTTGGTCGATCATCGGAATCAGATCTTTGATGATGACATCGTAGAAAGAAGCACCATAGAGCTTGCGCTCCTCATCTACATCCTTGCCAGGACGTGGCACGAAAGGCTGCTTCACATCGCCACTCTCCATCACCACAATCATTGGCTCTGCCTTGCCTTCGGCAATGAGATTGTCCATGATGTGCTGCATATAGCCCTGATGGCTCCAGCCCGTCTCGTCCTCACCCATTCCGTGCTGCAGATAGAGCACAGGATAGCGCTTGCTCAAATTGGTTTCATATTCTGCCGGTGTATAAACCATGGCTCTTCGGAATTTACCCTGAGATGCGGCATAATAGGATACAGAGCGAACCTGACCTTGTGCCACTCCCTGCTGAGGACGATAGTAATTGCCTTCGGTCCCCTCAGGAACCTCCAAGCCACTCGCCTCCCGACAGCAACCGAAGTAGGTTTCGCTGGCTGGATCTACTACCTGTACGCCATCTACATTCAGGAAATAATAGTGAAAACCCACTACCAGAGGGTCAGACACGCCATACCAGTCACCGTCCAGATCCTTCTTCATCGGATACTTCTTTCCGCAAATGTCGAAGATTACCTGCTTTGCCTCCGGTGCATGGAGCTTGACGTAGGCACGGCGGTCTTTGTCCACACGCGGATAGTTGGCATCCGGAATGATGCCGAGCAGAGAGAGCATCATGTTGGCATAACGCTTACCCATGGTGCGATAGCTTTCAGCAATGAAATGCAATCCATCGCCACGCTGCGGACATCCCTTGGAAGAGATAACGTGGGCAGTAGGGATGGTCTTGGCGATATCATCTACAATGGCGATATGCTGCCAGCAACTGCCACCCTGGTCTTTCTGAACGGTTTCGCCCACGAGCAATGGCACATCCTCTGCCTTGAGGTTCAACTCCTTGAGGATGTCATGGTAGATGGTATTCACCCGATTAGGCCAGTTGACATCACCATTGTTGGTCTCGCCTTGGTGCAGGAGGATTCCCTTGATGACACCTTGTTTCTGGGCAATCTTTGCCAGTTCGATGAGACGAGCGTAGGGATTGCCGTTGTAGCTGGAAGCGAAGTTCTTCATCCAGTCGGGCTGTTTCTTCAGATACGCCTTATAGGTACGCTTGTCGAAGAGGTCGATGCTGGCACCGCCCACAGCCACGGTGATGGTTCCCACCCGGATGCTGTCAGGCAAGTTGGCAACCATCTTCCTGCCGAAGTAATCGATGGGTGTCAAACCAGTAGTAGGACGAGCCTGAGGTGGCACAGCCGTATGCCATTCCCCTTTCTTCCATCCCGCCTTCTCATCATCCACGGCATACATCGCCACGAAGCGAGGATCCACACCCGTGCGGTCTTCATCCTCTATGGCAGCATTGCCCTCCATGTTAGACTGTCCAAAACAGAGATAGATGTGAAAGTTGGGATCGGGAGATTGAGCAAATGCAGGAGTCGCCAACAGTAACCCCAGCACACAAAACATTTTAAATCTTTTTCTTTTCATTATAATAGCAACAAAAAAATTACTTCACTACTACTTTCTTACCATTCTTGATGACGATTCCCTTGTAGTCCTTGCCCACTTGCTGACCAGCGAGATTGAACATGGAAGAGAAGGGATTTTAGGTGATCCGTTCTCTCTCATTATCGCTGGCAAAGGTAGAGAAAATGCCACGAACTCACTTTATTTGAAATAACAAATACATTACGAGACGTACAAAGGCATTCACTGTCAGTGCAAATTCTTATACTAACAAGCGTTTTCGTGCTATTCTCCGAGATACCAGTCACTAACGAAAATAGAATTTCCCCACTAGCCCTTTCAAAAAAAGTCCCGACGTTTTTCTAATTTCCTCGGGACGTTTTTCCAAAAACATCGGGACGTTTTTAGAAAAGCGTAGGCAGGGAATGAGAAGTGGTAAGTGAAGCGGACTTACCTATGCCGTAAGATGCAAAAAGGTCGATCGTGTCATCTCGACACAACCGACCTATCACGACTAACATTATTTCGGTTAATCTATATGATAAAACCTAAAACTAATGTTTTTCTCTATTCATTATTCTGCATTCTCCTTCCAGTACTCAGGAGCACCTAAGCCGGCTGCGAAGCCAGCGTAAGTGTGCTTGCGGAGATAATTGCTATCCCAGAGACCTGTTGGGCAACCCTTGCGCCAAGCGCCTGTGGTATCAGGAGAATCGGTAGCACACCACTGGGTGATACCATACTGCTGAGCCAAAGGAATAATCTCGAAGTACTTAGATACGACAAACTCATAGAGATCACGCATTTGCTTGTGCTGCTCCTCTGTCATCTTAGTAGTAGGAACGGTGTTACCAGAAGCATCTACGTATGCCATATCCAACTCAGAAATCTTGCAGAGTTTACCACTCTCAGCCATCAACTTAAGCATGTTGACGATAGCATTCTTCTTGCTCTCGTTGGTAGCCTCATCAGCACAGCAAGAGATGTGCATCTGACTGCCGATACCATCAATCTTGGTCACGCCATCCTTCTCCCATTCACCAATCCAGTGAATCAAGCTCTTCAGCTTCTGGTTTTTGTCATAATCGGTCTCCAAGTTATAGTCATTGATGAAGAGTTTCAACTTCTCTGGGTCGCCATTGTGCTCGGCGAAGCTCTTGCGAGCATCAGCAGCTGCGATACGAACATAGTCGATGTCTCCAAGATAATCTTGCCAATAGAAGTTGGCAGCAGCATCTGCAGCACTGACAGTACCACGAGTAACCGACTGGAGGTCATACCAACCATCACCATCTTTATCCTGACCAGAGAGTGTCTCATTAGCGAGGTCCCAAGTGGTGACGTAGCCATCACAAGCCGCCATCATACCATCAATCCACTTATCCAAAGCTGTAGTCAGAACTTCCTTCTTTTCCTTGTCTGTCAAAGGAATGCCACTACCAATCTTCTCACACTTGAAGGTAGGACCCTGATAGTTGTTGCCCCAACCTGCGGTAGCATTCTGAGCAAAGTCACCGTTGGCTACAAGATTTTCCTCAGTACCTTCTTTAACGAGAGTAATATCATCTATGCTTACGCTCTCGTTATTCTTCAACATACCGAAGCAGAACTGCAACAAATCATGAGTAAACAGAGCCTCAAAATTCCATGTAAGAGTAGTCCATTTGGTAGAGATGTCTTGGCTCGCACAATACTGGACATCATTACTACCACCCCACTGGTTCTTGTTAGGGCTGGCACTCCAGATAGGCCAGAAAGCAAACTGGGCCTTAGAAGTAGACTTCACCTTCATGGTCAACACATACTTAGCGCCCTGCACCAAAGGCTTAGCCAGTTTGTAAGTAGCCTGATGATCCCAAAGGTTAGCACCATCTTTTGTGGTTGTATAGGTGATACAGAAATTACCTCCAGCACTAGCTCCAGAACCTTGCTTGATAGCATAAGAAGGACCCATATAGTTGTTGCCCCAAGCAGAGATGTCATCTGTAGCGAAATCGCCGTTGGCTACCAAATTAGCATCAGAACCATCCTTAACAAGTTTGATATCATCAAAGTCAATTGTGCCACCTAGCTTACCAAAGCAGAACTGCAACATATCATGAGTAAACATAGCATCAAACTTCCAAGTAAGCGTAGTCCACTCTGTTGTAGCCTTGTAAGTATCCAAATACTGAACATCATTACTACCACCCCACTGGTTCTTGTTAGGGCTAGCGTTCCAAATAGGCCAGAAAGCGATATCGCAGTCTTCAGATGCCTTCACTTTCATGGTAAGCGTATAGCTTGCTCCCTTTTCCAATGGTTCAGAAAGTTTATAGTTAGCCTGATTGTCCCACGGATTGGCACCAGCAGCTGCCGTTGTATAGCGAATATACATGTTATCGCCACCTGGTTCCTCTGGAGCAGGTCTATCAGCAATCAAACCATTCAGATACTTCTTATTCTGCTGAGAGTGCCAAGCGAGCGTATGACCATAGATGGTCAAACCTGCATCCTTGGCATTGGCAACAAAGGAACTGACATTGTCGAAGTTCATTACACCCTTGTTATCCACACAAGAAGCATACTTCATCGCATTGCCAGCAGTCATCTCGTCGAAGTTGCTACCAGCCAAGCAATACACGATGCCCTGCTCATTGAAGTCGGCTGCTGCGAGCGCAACGCCCAACTTAAAGTCGGGGTTGCACTTGCCAGCGTCTTTCAGATCCTGTACATATTTCTTCAAAGGCTCATAGTTGTTAAGATACAGATAGTCCTTCTTGTTCTGGGTCATATCTGTACGGAACTCTGAGAACTTGTCGTCAGCGCATGAAGACAAAGCCAAGAGAGCTACCAAGCCTAGTCCAAAATTAATTCTTTTCATATTCATGATATAATCTTATTACGATGATACTCACCCAGCATCTTACTGCTGAACATATTTAGTATTGAAGGTGACGACACCGTTGATGTTGCCACGAGTCTGAGCTACGAACTGATCGCTGGTCTCCATCGTGATGCCACAACCGAAATCAACCTTGTAGTTGAGAGTGAGCAAGTCACGATCCTTGTTACCCCAAGCCAACTTGGCTGCCTTCTTCTCAAACTTACCAGAACCTGTGGCTGTCATGCCCTCGGTATCAGAAGATACAGTGACATTGCCATCATTGTCAAAAGTAAGTTTCAAGTTGCAGGTGTATTTCACAATCTTATCGCTGCCATCTCCATTCTTACCTTCCACCTTGCTCACTGAGACAGGGAAGAGAGCCTCTGTCAAGCTCTTGGTGGTAATCTGACAAACCTCATCCTTCTCGATGGAAGCACCTTGACGAATTTCCTCCTTGGTCTGACCATTCTCGGTAATCTTATCAGTACCACGACGAAGATAGAAACCCTCCCAAGGGTTCATGTACTTTACCTTGTAGAGTACATAATCCTGAGGAGTTTTTGACCAAGCCTCCAAGTTTGTTCTAGAAGGAGTCTCACCATCTACCATAGGCTTACCACTCAGGATAGAGTCAGCTCCCACCTGCTCCAAGATACGAACAGGAATCACATAAGAACCCTTGACGCACTCTGGGTCTGCGAAGAAAGCATCCTCCAACTTCACCTTCAATCTGCCAAGCATCTCACCATTATAGTTGATGGTATTGCCATCCAAGGTGTAATAGTTGGTAGGCATTGGCTTCACTGGGGTCACGCCGTCCTCGAAGAAGAGGTTATCGCAGAGAGACTCATCGACAGCCACCTTCAAGGTAATGTTCTTGCCATTACGAGCACCACCCATCGTAGAGACGATACGGATGATATGGTTGTTATCGTCTGTGGTATTGAGGGTCTCGGCATCACCCAAGACCACGGTGCGGTCGAGGAACTGATGGGCGAAATATACATTGACACCACCCTCGTAATCAGGGAAGTCAGCATCACCGTTCTCGCAAGAGGAGAAACCGAGTGCCAAGATTCCCATGACAGCCATAGCTAAGATTTTCTTCATTTTCATAATTAATCGTATTTAATATTAGTCGTTGTTCTTTACATTCCAGCCCTTGTTCTGCTTCAAGTTACTCCACTTGAGCGTCTCACTCTGTGGGATAGGACCATAATACATATAATCGCTATAATTTCTTGTCTCCACATCGATTTCCTCGAATGTAGGAATACCATCTACCTCGGTTACGTTGACACCCTTGGCTGTCTCGGCGATGTTAGCCTTCCAACGGCGGAGATCCCAAAAGCGGTGATTCTCGAAGCAGAGCTCGATGCGACGCTCATTATGAATCAACTCACGCATCTTTGCCTGATCCTCTGCACATTCATCGAGGTAGCCAGTATCGGTGATGCCTGCACGTTGGCGGATAGCCTTGATGACATCGTAAGCAGAATAGTTGTGAGTACCTTTACCCTTTGGTCCCCAAGCCTCGTTGGCTGCCTCAGCGTAATCCAAGAAAATCTCGGTGTAACGGATGTAGGCATTGTAGTGAGGCTGTGCATTGAGGTTGTTAGGGTCTGCGCTACAGTCGTCACGAAGCAACTTCTTCAGATAGTAACCTGTACGAGTTGAGGTACTAATCTTATTGAGACCGTCATTGGTATCTCCAGTTGCTGTCGTGTTGATGGTCTTGCCCTTGTACTCAGAACCATTGTGGATGATATAGAGGTCGAGACGTGGGTCACGATTGCTATAAGGATCAATGTCATCAAATTCACTATTCTCCTCATCCGTGATAGGATAACCATTCGCCATAGGGAAGGCATCCACCAAATTCTGAGTTGGATTGATGCGACCCTTTCCGTAGAGTGTAGGAGGGAAATTGTTCTTCTCCTGGATAACACCGAGGTCGTAATCTTCCTTACCCTCATTGACATTGCTACGCCAAATGATTTCAGCAGGAACGGCACCTGACTTCAAAGCCTTGATTTCAGCTGCATTGTTATACCAGGTATTACCTTTGGCTGCCAAACCAGACACACCACCGATACGGTCGAGTACCTTGGCTGCTTCATCGGCAGCATTAGCAGCAGTAACATCACTGCCACCCTTGTAAGCCTCGCTAGATGCCATCAACGCAACCTGCGCACGGATAGCCTCTGCGATACGACCACTGATACGACCAGCCAAGTGCTCACCGAACACACGGTCATAGACGCTCAAAGAAGCACCCAACTCCTTATAGTAAGCAGGAACCTCAGACTCTGAGTGCTGCTTGTAGTCGAGAGGCAACAACTTGATAGCCTCATCCAAGTCGGAGTTAATTTGGTCGATGCACTGTTGGAAGGTAGCACGAGACTGGTTGAAGTCGGTGTTGGCATCTTCCACTGTGGTTGACAATGGCACACCCAAGAGTTCACCATCCTCAGACCAACCAGCATGAGCCTGAACGAGATAATAAAGATTCAAAGCTCTCAAAGCATAAGCCTCACCCTTGCGGCTCTCAGCGAACACCTTGGCTGCAATAGGATCGTCAGCCCATTTCACGTCATCAGCGATAGCAAGGAATTGATTCAGGTACTGGATAACAGAACGGCGACCATTCCATTGGCTCATTGGGTCGTTGTTAGCAGCCCAAGCACCTTGTGCCATTTTCGAGTAAGTGCTAGCCAAATCATTGGTCACTGCATCATCGGTGGCAATGTCCGTCACGCTCGAATTGGAATATGGCAGATGAGAATAGGCATAGCCCAAGAGACCTTGTGCAAATGTAGGCTCCTTCAGCATCGCCTCTACACCTCGGTTATTCTCCTCGGCAGGCTCAAACAAGTCGGAGCAAGATGCCAACGACAAGGAGAGCGCAGCCAATAATATAATATTCTTAATTTTCATCTTGATTCGTTTTTATGAGTTATTAGAATGATGCCTTGACACCTATATTATAATAACGTGTCTGAGGAGCTTGACCTACTGACATCTCCAACCACTTGCGGTTGCCAGAGATGGTCAACAGATTGGAACCACTGACAAAGGCTGAAAGTGACTTCACCCAGGTCTTCTGGAACAAGCGACTTGGCAGGTCGTAAGTTACCTGAACCTTAGCCAAACGGAACGCATCGGTCTTGTACAACCAGAAATCAGAGGTCTGATAGTTGTTGGTTGACTTAGAAGCCAAGCGTGGATAGAGAGCTGTCGTAGCGTTCTCTGGTGTCCAAGCATCACGTGCAATCTCAGAGTACTTCACGTCACCCTCTGTCTTGAAGTAGTTACCCAAAGACAACTTAGATGCGTATGCCCCGAAGTTGGCTGTTCCCAAGGCGAAGAAGGTGAATCCCTTCCACTTGGCGGTGAAGTTGATACCCATTGTGAATGGAGAACCATACCAGCCACCCTTGCCGAGATATACCATATCGTTGGAGTCGATGACGTTGTCACCATTCTGGTCGATGTACTTCAAGTCACCAGGCTTCACTTCATTACCCAACTTGCTCTGGTCTGCCCACTCAGCAATTTCCTCTTTGCTCTGGAAAATACCTGCGGTTTTGAATCCCCAGATACCATCGAGTACCTTTCCTTGACGATTCTGATAATCATAGAGGTTGACCTCGTCACGCTTGGTGGCCTTGGTAGTATAATAAGTGCCTGTCACACCGAGTGCCAAATCTACTTCTCCAAACTTCTTGTTGGCAGTTACAGCAAAGTCGAAACCTGTACGACGGTCGGCATTGAAGTTGACCACAGGAATGAAACCACCTGTAGGATAACCATTACTCAAGTAAGATGGATAGTAAGTTGGATTGGAAACCAACAAGCCATCGGTTGTCGTTACGAAGAAGTTGGCATCCAAGGTCAGCAATTTCTGCCACAAAGATGTACGGAAGTTGACTGAGAACTCCTTACGGCTGATAAATCCCAAGTCATTATTTCCACCTTTGGTAGAATAGGCATATTGGTTGGTACCACCATCAGCCCAAGTATATCCGTAAGTCTGGCTCCAAGCTGGCATATAGAGATAATAACGCTGGTCATTAACAGCCAAGTCTATATCTTGCTTGATGTCGCTGTAGGATGCACTGATCATCATATCATCCACCACCTTGCTGTCCTTCAAGAAATTCTCATTCTTCAATCTCCAGCCCAAGGTTAAGGAAGGTGAAAGAGCCTCGCGATGACCTGGAGCCAACTGTGCTGAATGGATGGCTGCCATACCGAAGTCGAGATAGTACTTCTGGGCGTAGTTGTAAGACGCATCCAAAGCTAGGTTGGCACTTGAGTTCTTGTGATAAACAGCCGACTTGGTCTGCTGGAAACCAGAGGCAATCAACATGGCAGAAAGGTTATGCACCTTGCTGAATGTGTTCTGATAGTTGAACTGCGCAGAGAAGAGCATCGTCTGGTTATCCGCACTACTACTGATGTTCTGCACACCAGGATGCTTGTCATCGCCTTCCTTCTTCAAGCTTACGATTTCATCCTTACCATTGATGTTTGCCCAAGTTGGGATATACACCGCATAATTATTGTCGAAAGAGGTATTATAAGAGGTGGCGTAATCCACAGCAAACTTTGTCTCGAAAGACAAGCCCTTCAACAACTTCGCCAAGTTGATCTTGATACCTGTGTCGAACTGGAACTGGCGGCTTGTATATTTAGTCTTACCAGCTGAATAGATGTCACCAAAGATATGAGTAGAGTTCTCCTGGCTACCTGCCAAGAAGTACTTACCATCTATCAAGTTAGCATTGTTGATCAAAGCCCAGGCATTGGTTGCCGATGGAGAGATATAATCAATTGGTATCAATGGAGCTGCATTCTGTGGATAGTTTGGACGCATAGAAGCGGCAGTTGACCAATAGTTACCCTTGGCAGAGCTTGCATCATAGAATGTAGCATTGGCATTGACATAAGCCTTGATATCATCACTGATGTTGACATCTACATTACCACGTACATTGAAACGGTTGGTATGGTTGTGCTTAGCCTCACCAAACTTGAATACATCACCTACTCGATAGAAGTTGATGTTGCTGTAGAAGTGAGCACGCTTGCCACCACCCTCGATCTCAGCGGTAGCCTCAGAGCGATTGAATGCCTTTCTGATGTAATCAGAAGAGTAGTAATCTACATTAGGATAACGGTAAGGATTATCGCCAGCACCGAAGTCATAAATCTCGTCCTTATAGAGAGGAGACAAGCCATCGCTGGCACGTCCCTTATTATATAAGGTCATGTACTCAGCTGAGCTAAGATACTCAGGATAAGACTTGGCTACATACCAGCCTGTATTGGCAGTGACATCTACCTTGATGCCATCCACCTTACCTCGCTTGGTGGTGATGAGGATAGCACCCTTGGCAGCCTTGCTACCATAGAGTACCACAGCCTGAGCACCCTTGAGGAAAGTAATCTGAGAAATCTCTGAAGGAAGTACATTGGTTGCCTCACGTGGCACGCCATCCACCAAGACTAAGTAGCCTGCGTTGTTGGCATCCTGTGCCCAGAGTGAGTTGCCATTCCAACCACCTACCAACGCTTGCATGTTGTCAAGGCTATAGGTATGGTAGTCTTTCTTCATCAAGTCCTCTACATCGACCACAGAGACACCACCGAGGAGTTCATCCTTAGCCACCTGGCGGTAAGCCACTTGAACCATCTCCTTGTCAGCGTTCAGCGAGTCGGTTTCGTCTGCTTGCGCCGTCTTGGCATCGGCACTCAATGGAGCCAAAGCCACAAGACCTGCGACAAACAACTTGTAATTATATGATTTGAATGTTGAATTCATACGATCATCTATTAATTTGATATATTATAGTATTGCTTACCAACCAGGATTCTGTGGGAACTCTGCATAGAGTTGAGTCTGATCGGTTGGGAATGGGAACCAATAGTGCTTGGCGGTGAAGTCACGTTTGATGATAACTTTCTTGCCATAGCCAGATACTTGTCCATCCTCAGGATGTTTAGGGTCGCTGCTGACACGCTCAAACACCTGTTCGTACTTGGTATTATAAGGAGCCTCCGTCAAGAGCAACCAACGCTGCAAGTCGTTGAAACGCATTCCCTCGAAAGCCAACTCCACCTCACGCTCACGACGAACTTCGTCCATGAACTTGTGAGCATTGGCTACATATTCAGCTGCCACATGACCTGCACCACAACGGTCACGAATGGTATTGATGGCAGCCTCAGCTGTCTTGCTAAAGTTGGATGACTTACCTTGCGCACCAGAGGTGGCGGCACAAGCCTCAGCATACATCAAGTAGATATCGGCAAGACGCATATAAGGTAAGTACGCATTGAAAGCCTTGTCGAAATATTTATCAACAGAATTTGCTGTATGAGGAACCAACTTTTGGATAAAGTAACCCGTGCGGCTTCCATTCTCAACATTACGCATGGTCTTCATACCATCTTCCGCATCGGCTGCAGATGAGGAAAGATTACAATAAATATAATTCTCCAATCCATTAGCGGCACTACCATCATCGTTGATGTATTTGCATCCATCAAATACGATGTCGTGATAGAAGCGAGGGTCACGGTTCTTCCACGGATGCTCTGGGTCGAAACCACCTGCAAGATTAGGCACCAACTCGCCATTCTCTATCAAGAAAGCAGGCTCGCCATTCGCCATACCATAAGCCTCTACCAAGTTGGCTGTAGGCTGGTGGATGACATTGTCATGAGGAACGATGCCATTCATCTTAGGACCAAACACCTTACCATGGTTCCAAGGTGAAGCCCATCTATTCTCATCACATGGACCACGGAAGATAGCTTCTGTAGAACCAGGCATCTGGTAGTTCTGATTGACAGTGTAGAAGATGTCATCGAAGCTAGAAGACTCGCTGGAAGAGATGGCGTGATTATAAATATCGTCATAATTATAGGAAGCCAAAGCATATTGTGTCTGACCACCCTCTACCAAGTAGAGCAACTCGCCGAGAGCCTCAGCTGCCTTCTGGCTATACTCTGCATCATAATCGTATGTGATCTCACTCTTTACAGCTCCGAGTTTTGCACCATTCTTCATCAAAGGACTGGCTGCCCAGAGATAGTTCTTGCCAAGATAGCCCAATGCCATGATCTTGTTGATGCGAAGTTGGTTATGACCAGAGGTCTGCTTACCAGCTGTGGTCTTATCCCAATCGATAGGCAACAGGTCGGCAGCCTTGCGGAAGTCCTCTCCTGCCTTGGCTGCACATTCTTGATAAGAGAGACGAGGCAAGGTCAACTTACCACTGGCATCCAGCACCTGATCGATGTATGGAAGACCACCCAACTGCTGCATCATCTCGAAATGCCACCATGCACGGAAGAAATAAAGCTGACCAGCAATCAAGTTTTTCTCCTCTTGGGTAGCGGTTGTCAACTGGTCGAGATTAGCAAGACCTAAGTTGCACTTACGGATGCAATACCAAGCATGAGGATAGATAGAGTGAGACTTGGCATCTACCTTCGTTGGATTGCTACCAGCACGATAGAACCAAGAAGCATATCCATTGGTATAGATATCACGATAGTTACCCAAGTCCATCTGATGAGTCATCTCGCCATCAGCCTTGGAATTAACGACTTCATCGTCACCCCAGTTCCAAGAAGGAGTCCAATTACACTTCTCCTTGTCTGGCACACAGTTGTAGATTTCCTCGATGAAGCCTTGGAAATTCTTGAAGGTCTTGAAAGCATCCTCAGAAGACACGGTTGTCTCTGGCGACTTATCCAAGTAATCCTCGCAAGAGCTCAACGATGTGGTGAGCGTCAGGGCTAGACAACCTGTATATAGTATGTTTTTAATATTCTTGTTCATTTGTATTCTCTTTAAAAATTACAATGTAAACTTGACACCTAAGTTGAAACGTCTTACTGTAGGATAAGCTCCAAGTGAGCCCCATGTAGAGAGGTTTGACTCACGGTCGTCTGGCATACGTGTCCAGAGCCAAAGGTTATTACCATTGAGATAAACCTTCAGGTAGTTGATTCCCAAGTGCTTGATCCATCCCTTTGTCCAAGTGTAAGCGATTTCCACATTCTTCAGACGGATGTAAGAACCATCATATAGGAACTGGGTACCATTGCTGTAATTAGAGGTCGTCGCTCCCCAACGTGGAACTCGTACATCTGCATTGGTATTGTCCTTATCCCACCAAGAACCTTGGTCGAAGACGGTGTCCAACTTGCTACCGAAGCTAGTAAGACTTACCTCACGAGTTACATTGGTTACTCCATAGAACTGAGCGAATGCCGAGAAGCCCTTCCACTCGAAACCGATGGTGGCATTGTAAGTGTTCTGAGGACTGTTGCTATAGCCGTATGGAGCCTTATCGTTGGAATCAACCACACCATCACCATTGTAGTCGATGATGTAATAGTCACCTACCAAACGGTAGTTCTCATTCACATCATGGGCAGGAGAGCCATACAAGTCATCGATGTTGTTCAAGTAACCATTGCTCAACCAAGCCTTAGTCTGTTTGATGGCATAGCCTGCTTGTCTCAAGTTGGATGGTGCCATACCTGGGTCATCCTTGATGAGCACCTTGTTCTTGGCATGGGTCATATTGAAGTTACCCCAAAGACGAAGACCATTAGCAAAGGTCTTGTTGAGCTTTACTTCCCACTCATAACCTGTGGTACGAACTTTACCCAAGTTGGCTGTTGGCGCAGAACCACCGAGATAAGAAGGAACGGAACGCTCGTCACCACGTACCAAGATGTCGTCACGAACATCACGGAAGACATCGAAAGAACCTGTAATCAAACCACCCAAGAAACCGTAGTCAGCACCAATGTTCAACTTCTTAACTGTCTCCCACTTCACGTTTTCATTGCCGATGGTAGCCTCACGATACCAAGTATAGATACTCTTGTTGTACTTTTCATCCATGACGGTGTTGCCACCGTATGCCCACTGGCTCATATACAACCAACGGTTGCTATCGAGGAATGGGTCACCCAAATTGTCATCACCAATCTCACCGTATGATGCACGGAACTTCAACATATCAATGATGTGCTTGTCACGAAGATTCTTCATGAATTTCTCCTCAGTAACAGTCCAACCAATAGCACCTGAATTGAAGAAAGCGAAGCGATTATCCTTGCTAAACTTCTCTGATCCGTTGTAAGCACCATTGTACTCGATGAAGTAGCGACCATCATAGTTATAGGTTGCACGGAATGCCCAGTCTTCACGATAGGTAGGAATGACACTACCTCTAGCATTTTCCTGGCGTGAGAACAAGCCCATGGCAGAAACATCATGCTTACCAAACTTGCGTGCCCAGTTGAGCTGTGCCTGATAGTAGAGATTGCGAACTGTTGCAGAGTTGTTCACCTCACCTGCCATTGTCGTCCAGCCCAATGGTTGCTGGTAATCGAACTTGTTGTTCGTCTCATTATTATATCTATAAGAAACATTACCCGTATCTGGATTGATCCATTTCTGAACAGGATTGTTGTTGGCATCATTGATACCACGTTTCACCTCAATGAAGTTGTTATCCCAAGAAACCGTAGCACGGAAATTCAAGCCCTTAGTGATGAAGTCGAGTTTCTGTTCCAAGGTGAAGTCGGTGTTGATACGAGTGGTAGTGGTCTTAGAAGCACCACCTGTAGAAAGTATCATCGCCGAGTTGGTGGTGTTGGAAACAGCATCGTAATAACCCCAAGTTCCATCTGAGTACTTTGGAAGGAATACATCTGGAGCGATGTTGTAAGCACCTGACCACTGCTGACCCATCTGCCAAGCATCATTACTATTGATATCGTTGAGCATAGGAGCCTTCTTCACACCATTGGAACCTGCGAGGTTCACCTTCAAGGTCGTAGTAGGAGTGATGGTGAAGTCCAAGTTGCTTCGCACGTTGATACGATCGAAGCCATATCCTGACTTGTAGTTACGTCCGTTGTCATATACACGGAAGAGGTCGCCCTCATGTACATAGTCGGCAGAAGCGAAGTATCTTACAAACTTGGTACCACCGCTTACATTGACATTGGCATTGTAAGACATAGCCGCATCCTTGAAGAGGGCATCTTGCCAATCCACGTTAGGATAACGCTCACGCTGTTCCTGGGTGGTCTGATTGCGGTAGTTGTTGATAAATTCCTGTGAGCGGATGTTTGCCCAAGACTCAGGAGTCACGCCCAACTCATGCTCGATAGCTCTGTTGCGGAGCATCAAGGCATCGTAAGAGTCGTACTTGTTAGGCAACTTAGAAGGAGACTTCAATGTAGTATTGAAACCTACGTCAATCTTTGCCTTGCCTTCCTGACCACGCTTGGTGGTAATCAAGATGACACCATTGGCACCCTTCACACCATAGACTGCTGTAGCAGAAGCATCCTTCAATACGGAGATACTCTCCACAGAAGAGATATCCACACTGCTCATAGGACGCTCGATACCATCGACGAGGACGAGAGGGTCGCTGTTGTTCCAAGAGCTAGAACCACGAATGATAATCTGTGGCTCCTCCTCACCAGGCATACCATTACCCTGCATGGTAGTAACACCAGGGAGGTTACCCGTCAAGGCTGCACCAATGTCGCTGACACCGGCAGCACGCTCCAAGACTTCACCTGTGGTCTGGGTGATGGAACCCACGACAGAAGCTTTCTTCTGCTGGCCATAACCAACGACTACCACCTCTCCAAGGGAGTTGTCATCAGCAAGCGTAATCTTGAACTCTCTCTTCTTTCCCACTTTCACCTCTTGGGTGTTCATACCTACGTAGGTAACAACCAAGACGGAACTTTCAGAAGGAACGGAAATCATGAAGTTACCATCCATGTCGGTGATAGTACCAGCATTGGGATTTCCCTTGATTTTCACTGTAGCACCAATCAACTCTTCTCCAGAGCCGTCAACGACATGACCTTTCACATTGATTTTCTGTGCCTGTATGCTCAGACAGCAAATCATCATCATGAAAAGCAGGACTACTGATCGTTTCATTGTTAAGATCTGTTTAACCATGTTCTTTCATTTTTGATTTATGTTTTGTTTTAGGTTACTAACAAATTTCTTCTTTTGTCGGCTGCAAAGGTATCTATTTATAGGGATTTCGCCTTTGCATGGAGTAACAGATACTTTAGTTTGCGTTACAAACCTTTCTCACCCTCATCTTGCCGTCTTTTAACACTTGTTTGATAATATACATGCCTTTTTGCGGTTTTGCCACCTGCTGACCCTCTATATTATAATATAAGGTGTATTTCACGTCAGTTGTGTTGGCAATTGTCTCTTCGATGCCTGTGGTTTGTTTCAAATACCACTCCTTGTACCAATTGAAGCAAGCATAGCTGCAACATTCCTCGAAAAGATTGTGCTTCTTGGCATTCTGCAAACCTGGTCGCACCATTCCACTGTTCAAGTACTCATCAATGTCGTAGTACTCTTGTGGATGGGTTATGGTCATGCCGATATTACCAAAATGGTCATGCACAGCCTTCCATGCCAACCCCCACTTCGAGGTAGAACCGGTTGCCCAAGTGCCGAAATTCGGAGCCACCCATTGGTTCCACTCATTGTAGTGTCCTTCGTTAGCTCTATCAGGATCATTAGGACTCCAATCGATCTCCGTCACCATGATAGGTTTGGAAGTCACCATAGGAACCTGGTTTTGGAAGTTGCGGATGAAAGTATTGTGGTCGCAGTTATTATCGGTCATGTTGCCATACCAACCGGAATAGACATGAACGGAATAGGAGAAGTTGTTCTCACTGTCGATGATAGGATACTTGGCATAACCTGTATATTGGCTCTGATAACCCGAACCTGGCACCCAAATGATACCCTTGAAACCTGCGCTTCGAATCTCATCTACTATCGGTTGGAAGAAATCATGGAGGGCTTTATCGGAGTTGGTACCATCGGCAAGCTGCACATGCACTGGCTCATTGGCTAGCTCGATGCTCACCTGTCCTGCATATTTCTGAATGATTGAATTGGAAGCAAAGATTTTCCACACATTTTTCAGATAAGCCTGATACTCATCCCCCACCTTGATATTCTGCGGACAAACGCCAGGAGGGCGAACGATGACATAGAGACCATGCGCCAAGGCTTTCTGCACCAATTTGACATAGAGTTTGCTCAAGAAAGTCTCATAGCGTTTCTCACTAAAATACTGGATGTTGTTTTCTTGGGTTCCTGCTGGCGCATTATAGTTAGTCCAACAAGGATCCATGTGAAGACGGAAAACCGTACAATAAGCACCTTGGCTCTTGTCGGTGATAGCGGTGAACATCTTCTCGAAATAATTCAAGCAAGGGGTCACATCACTGACACTATAACCACCAGTTCCCCAACGGTTACCATTGAAATAACGGTTAGGCGTATCCATCACACCATGCAAGACAACGGTCTTGCCTTCTGAATCGACTAGGTTCTTTCCCTTCACATGGAGGTCTGGAAGATTGTCTGCAGCATATCCAGCCATCGACATCAGTGCCAAGGCAAGCGACAATAATAACTTTTTCTGCTTCATCTCGGTTTAAATTTAATTATTTTAGGTTTTATCTATGATAATCTTTGTAGTCGTATCGTCTGTCGTCCATCCAGGAAGAGTGCCAGCGAGGTACTATATATAATAAGGTTGAAGGCTTAGCTATCGAGATGGGATTGGGAAGAGACATCCTCTTGGAAGAGAGAAATGGCACGTATCACTACGTACCATTTCCAAATAAACCAATTAATCATGATTATTTCTAATCAAGTTTTATTCTCAATATATATAAACCTAAACCTATACTTGTATAATAACCTATAATCATTCATACCTAAAAACACTTTTCTAGCTGAATCAGTTTCAACACCGCAAAGGTACGACATAAAATCAAGATGCGCTTTTCGATACGTAACACATACTTTAGCAATTAAAAATCTTGTAACATATATTTTTTCTCATGTAACATCGCAAAAAAACTGCTATCAAACCTGCAAAAATGCGAGAAAAGTAGCCTCTATTTCGATAAAAAGCAGTATTTTTGCAGCCTAAAAGCTAAAGACCAATTCGTCATGAAGAGAAAAATCAAACTTATTATCGCAGGCATTCTTGCCTGTATCTGCCATCTGCCAGCACTGGCACAGAGCGGCAAACTTTTCAATACAGACAACCAATTATCCAGTAATCTTGCTACACAAGTGTATCAAGATACCAATGGTTTTATCTGGATTACCACCCGCAATGGACTCAACATTTACGATGGCTACAACTTCAGTGTCGTAAAGAAAGGAGGCAATGACAATCGCGAGTTGAACACCAACTACATCAACTGCATCGCACAGGATTACGATGGGTACGTACTTCTCGGCACCAACAGAGGATTGTTGCTCCACAATGGTCAGTACTTCCTGGATATTCCCCTTCCCGACGGCAAGGGTAATCCTATCTCTACCTATGTCACCCACATCGGGCGACTACAAAACGGCGATGTGCTCATCGGTACATCTGGCTATGGTATCTTCCTGATGAAAAAGCAAACACGCAACTGTACTCCTCTCAAGGCGACACGAGGCAAAATCAGTTTTGTGCTCACCTTCCTGGAAGACAAGCGTGGCGGACTTTGGATTATCAGCGAAAGACACGAACTGTTCTTCCTTGACAAGAACGGCAAGCTCAAGACGCACATCCCTGGCACCGAAGGACTGTTGGCACAAGACATCCAACAGGACAGCAAGGGTACGCTATATCTTGCCACCAAGGGACAGGGTGTCTATCAGATGACACCTGGCACCACTCGTTTCACCAAGATTGCACAAATCGGCAACCTCCCTATCAAGACCATTTACACCAGCAAGAACGACCGCCTCTTCATCGGCTGCGACGGAGAAGGCATCTCCCTCTATGACCCTACCTTCAAGATGGTCTATACCAATCCTTTCTTCAGTTCGCAGACCAATCTGTCGAAGAGCAAGGTGGAGAACATCATCGAAGACAAGCAAGGCAACATCTGGTTCAGCATGATGCAGAAAGGCGTATTCATGCAGCCACAAGGTCTCTACGACTTCGGCTACATGGGCTTCCGTTCGGGCAACCACAACCTGATAGGCGACAACTGCGCCACCAGCGTGCTCATCGACAAGGCCTATCATATCTGGGTAGGAACCGACAAGGACGGCATCTACCAACTCGCTCCCAACGGAAAAGGCTGCCTGGGGCATTACGTTCCACAGGCTACCGTCTTGGGGATATGCCAAGACCTCAAGGGGCACATCTGGATAGGAACTTACGAGAATGGAGTCGGTGTACTCGACGGCAGTGGCAATTACCATCCGTTAGACATCAAGGAGTTGGAAAACATTGGCACTTTCGACATCAAATGCGACAAGTGGGGATATGTATGGTTTGCTACCATGGGAAAAGGCATCTTCTGCATCAGTCCTGACGGCAAAGTCAAGAACTATCAGATGCAAAGCAATGCAGATAATGACTCGAAGATGAATAGCCTGCCCAACAATTACATCGCCAAGATAGCCTTCTCGAAAGACCATTCTCGTGTATATGCAGCCACTTCTGTCGGCTTGGCTTGTCTGGATAGAAAGAAAAACAGTTGGACATCAGCCTTTGGTGGGGGGGTAAACTGCCTGAATCGAGGCTCGTTCTCTCACTGTGTCTTCGTGGATAGTCACGACCGCATTTGGTACGGCACGGAGGATGGTGCGTTCTGCTATCATCCACGCGACATCCAGCATCCGAAGCATTATACCACGGCACAAGGACTGACAGACAACAGCATCACCAGCTTCATCGAAGACAACTTGGGACGCATCTGGATAGGAACCACCAGCGGTCTGAGCAAAATCAACGTGAAAGAAGGTACCATCACCAAATACTACGTGGAAAATGGCATTCAGAGCAATGAGTTCTCTGATGGAGCAGCCTGCGCCACTCCCGACCGCCGCTTCATCGTGATGGCTGGCACAGGTGGCATCAACATCTTCGAGGCTTCCCGTGTAAAGCAACATCCTTGGAACGCCACGGTCAAGTTGTCCGGTTTCTTACTAGGCAACAAGCATGTCGTTCCTTTCATGAAGTCTGGCAGTTATACCATCACTGAGAAAGGCGTCTATGACACCAAGGAGTTCCATCTCACTCACGACGACAACTCCTTCACACTCCAGCTATCCACACTTACATATAATAATGTGGAGCAAATCGTCTATGCCTACAGCATCAACGACGAGGAATGGCGCAAGGTACAGAGTGGCATCAACGAGATATCCTTCTCCCATCTGCCTCCAGGCACTTATCACTTTAAGGTGAAAGCCATTTGCAACAATTACGAGACTCCTATCAAGGAGTTCACCATCATCGTTCACCCTGCTTGGTATGCAGGATTCTGGGCAAAATGCGTCTATTTCCTGATATTCTTCCTGCTTATCAATGCCTATATGAGACATCGTAAGCGCCAGGAGGAAGACCGACTCGTCTTGCAACAGCATATCCATGCCGAGGAGATGGGCGAGGCAAAACTGCGCTTCTTCATGAACATCAGTCATGAGATTCGCACCCCTCTCACCCTCCTCCTCACCCCATTGCTCTCGCTCATCAAGGAAGACAAGGATCCGCACCGACAGAGCATCTACGACCTGATGCACAGGAACTCCGAGCGTATCCTCCACCTCATCAACCAGATGATGGACCTCAGAAAGATAGACAAGGGACAGATGGCGATGCACATGTGCAAGACCGACATGGTAGGCTTCATCAATGATGAATATCATCTATTTGAGCAGCAAGCACTTGCCAAGCAGATATGCTTCACATTCCAGCACGACGACGAACAGTTGCCTGTATGGATAGACCGCAACAACTTCGACAAGGTGCTCATGAACGTACTCTCCAATGCCTTCAAGTTCACCCCTACTGGCGGCAAGATACAAATCAGCCTCAGCCACACCGACCATCATGTGAGAATATCCATCAAGGACAGCGGAAAGGGCATCGACAAGGATAAGTTGGAGACCATCTTCCAACGCTTCTACCAGAGTCCTACCAACCCTAACGACCGCAACGTGGGTACAGGCATCGGCTTGGACTTGACCCGTTCGCTCGTAGAACTCCACTATGGCACCATCATCGCCCGCAACAATGCTGATAGCTTAGGTGTCGATGCTTCTGCTGGGGAAGAGAACTTCAAGACCGGCAGCGAGTTCGTCATCACCCTACCGCTCGGCAAGGACCACCTCAAACCAGAGGAAATCCTCGAAGAGAAGGTGGAAGAGGGAAAAAACAAGGAAGAACTGAACGAGTTGGGAGAGATGGAAAACGAGGGTGAGAACGGCAAGGAGGGCGCAGAGCCTGAAAAACAAATCAGTACCGCCAAAAGCACCATCGCCATCGTGGAAGACGATGAGGAGATTCTCAAGTACCTAGAGGCACAGCTCTCCGACAACTTCACCATCCTCACCTACCCTAATGGAAAGGTGGCTCTGCCAGAGATCATCCGACAAGTGCCAGACCTCGTCATCTCCGACATCATGATGCCAGAAATGGATGGAAAGACACTCTGCAGTAAACTGAAGAGCAACGTCAACACCAACCACATCCCTGTCATCCTCCTCACCGCCATGAGCCGAGAGGAAGACCAGTTGGAAGGTCTTGACATGGGTGCTGATGCCTATATCACCAAGCCATTCAACATGGATATTCTGCGCCGCACCATCCTCAACCTCCTCTCCGTGAGACGTATGCTCCGCAACAAGTTTACCGGACAGGAAAGCCAGGAGGACAAGGTGGAAACCGTATCTGTCAAGTCGCCAGACGACCAGTTGATGGAACGCATCATGGAAGTCATCAACGAGAACATCAGCGACTCAGACCTCAGCGTGGATATCATCGCACAGAAGGTGGGCATCAGTCGTGTTCACTTGCATCGCAAGATGAAGGAATTGACCAACCAGACACCACACAGTTTCATTAGAAACATCCGCCTGAAGCAAGCAGCTAGATTGCTCAAGGACAACAAGCACAACGTGACGGAGGTGATGTATGCCTGCGGTTTCAGCAATGCCGCCAGCTTCAGCACCATGTTTAAGAACTTGTATGGTTGTTCGCCACGTGACTACATGAATCAGGCGTTGGAGAAGAAAATGTAACAAACAAAGGCCTCTGTGCAACATAGGGAAAAGTCTTAGATACATAAAGCACATATAGAACACAAAGAAAAGTGGTAACTTTGCAACGGAATCATTGATATGAGATTCGCATAACTAGAAATCATTAAAATCAAAATAATCAAAATGAAGAAATTAGCAATCTTACCACTTTCTTGTATGCTCGCACTCGGCGCTCATGCACAGACAGCCGAGTTCGACTACTTCAAGTATGCCGGCAACGATGCCCGCTTCAACGTGGAAATCGACAAGAGCCACCAGTACTACAACCCTGTGTTGGCAGGTTTCTACCCAGACCCATCCCTTTGTCGTGTGGGCGACACCTATTACCTCGTCAACTCTTCGTTCACCTTCTTCCCTGGCGTGCCATTGAGCACGAGCAAGGACCTGGTCAACTGGCAGCCAGCGGGGCATGTGCTCGACCGCACCTCACAAGTGCCATTGAAGGGACAGAACGTATCAGGTGGTATCTTCGCACCTGCCATCAGCTACAACAAGAAGAACAAGACTTTCTATATGATCACCACCAATGTGGGCGCTGGCAACTTCTTCGTGAAGTCTAAAGACCCATCTAAGGGCTGGAGCGAGCCTATCTACTTGCCAAAGATAGATGGTATCGACCCAAGTTTCTTCTTCGACGACAACGGCAAGGGCTACATCGTACACAATGGCCCGGTGGTAGGCGGTGCCGATTATGAGGGACAGCGTGCCATCCGCCTCTTCGAGTTTGATGTGAAGGGCGACAGCATCAAGGGCGACTTCAAGCAGATTCTCCGTGGCGGTACCCACGTGGAGGCTAAGCCTATCTGGATTGAGGGTCCACACCTCTTCAAAAAAGACAAGTACTATTACTTGATGTGTGCCGAGGGTGGTACAGGCGGTTGGCACAGTGAGGTCATCTTGCGCGCCAAGAACCCTGCAGGTCCTTGGGAGGAATGCCCAAACAACCCTATCCTCACCCAGCGCACAGGTCTCGACCCTAACCGCAAGGATCCAGTATCAAGCGCCGGTCATGCCGACATCGTAGAAGATGGCAAGGGCAACTGGTGGGCTGTGTTTTTGGCTTGCCGACCATACGAAGAGGATATGTATAACACGGGACGTGACACCTATCTGCTGCCAGTGACATGGAAGAACGGTTGGCCAGAGATCCTTGCCAAGAACACTCCTATCGCTACGGTGGGTGAGAAGGCAGGATTGAAACCAGCAGAGAAGAATGAGTTCTCCGGCAACTTCAGCTATACCGATAACTTTGAAGCTTGCGATGGCAAGAATGGTTTGAAACAGTTGAATAGCCGTTGGATGTTCCTCCGTGACTTCACAGATTGCTACAAGGTAGAAAATGGCAAGTTGACGCTGAATCTCTTGCCTGGCAACATCTACAAGCGTGAGCCAATGTCTGCCATCTGGGCTCGTCAGCAGCACGGTACCTTCACTGCCGAGACTTCGCTCAACTTCACGCCTCGCAACGACAAGGACATCGCAGGCTTGGCACTTCTCCAGAAGGAAGACCACAACTTTGTGCTTGGCAAGACGATGAAGAATGGCAAGCTGATGCTCACCCTGACTCGTGCCGAGAAGAACAACGTGACCATCGCCTCCACCCCTATCAAGGATGGCGAGTTGCGCCTCAAGGTAGAAGGTCACGGTCGCTATTATGACTTCTTCTATGCAGAGCAAGGTGGCGACTGGCAGTTGCTTGCCAAGGGCGTAGATGCCAGCAACTTGAGCACCCAAAAGAGCGGTGGCTTCATCGGTGCCGTCATCGGTCTCTATGCTTCCTCCAACAAGGAATAACTTTCCTATTACTTTTAGAAGACAGATATCACTCTCCCTTCACTTTTCGAGGATTTAAGCTCACTATCAATAAGTTGCAGTGAATGGAGACTAAACATAGAGAGCCACAAGCAATGTAAAAAATGGCGTTTAAACGTGCGGAATGTGCTTAAAAAACATAGATTCCGCACGTTTAAACGCTATTTTTTACATTTATTCACTTCTTACTCTCGCATAATAATAGAAATGAGAGCCATATTTGCTCACTCAATCCCTACTCTCTTGTCTAGAACCGCCAACAAACGTTAAATTTGGCGTTTAAACGGGCGGAATCTATGTTTTTTAAGCACATTCCGCACGTTATCTCGACATTTCTTCGTAAATTTGCCACCAAAACAACCCACAAGATTATGATGATAGGAAGATATGAAGAAGTAAAAATACTTCAAACAGCTGCTCATGCTGACGAGTCTAAGTTTGTTGCAGTATATGGCAGAAGGCGTGTTGGCAAGACATTTCTCGTAAGAGAAACATTCAACAACACGTTTGCTTTCTACCATACCGGTTTAGCAAACGAGTCAAATCAAGTGCAACTTGCAGAGTTCAACCGTTCATTAGCGCATTATGGAAATAAGAAAGTAGCCAAAATCAAAAGTTGGTATGACGCTTTCGACCAACTAGCCATTCTCTTGGAGCAATCGCAGCTTGAAAAGAAAATCATCTTCATTGATGAAATGCCATGGATGGACTGTCCACGTTCTAGTTTTTTATCTGCATTAGAACACTTTTGGAATGGTTGGGCTTCAGCCCGAAAGGACATTTTGCTCATCATCTGCGGAAGTGCGACCTCATGGATTATCAATAAAGTTATAAAAAACCATGGTGGATTACACAATCGTGTATCAGTAAGAATACATCTCAAGCCATTCACCCTACATGAATGCGAGTTATATGCTAAAGAACTCAACCTCCAATTCAATCGCCGCCAAGTACTGGAAGGCTACATGATTATGGGAGGTGTCCCGTTCTACTGGTCACAGTTGCAGGCAGGCAAAAGTCTCTTACAAAATATCAATTTACTTTTTTTCTCAGAAGATGGTGTATTGAGGCATGAGTTTGCAGACTTGTACGACTCTCTATTCAAAAAGCCCAAGCCCTATTTGATGATTATCAACGCCTTAGCTACCAAGAAAGTGGGGATGACCAGAACTGAGATATTGAAAGCTACGAAGATGTCGGACAATGGAAAACTAACGGAGTTCTTGGAAAACTTAGAGTACTGTGGTTTCATCAGAAAATACAACAGTATTGGAATGAAAAACAAGAATGCCCTATATCAGCTGATGGATAACTACACCTTATTTTATTACAAGTTTATCAAAGACAACTACATCAACGATGAGCAATATTGGAGCAAGATTGCAGGTAAACCTGAATACAACACTTGGTGTGGACTAGCTTTCGAGCGTGTATGTCTCCAACATATTGAGCAGATCAAAGCAAAATTGGGAATCCAAGGCATCATTTCCACCGTATATTCATGGAGCATCATGGGAACCAAAGAAAAGCAGGGAGCTCAAATAGACTTACTGATAGACAGAAGTGACGATGTCATCAACTTATGTGAGATAAAGTATTCAAAGGCTGAGTTTCAAATCACCAGTGGCATAGACAACAATCTCCAAAATAAGCGTGAACGCTTTATCCAAGAAACAAGAACGAGAAAGGCAGTACATCTCACAATGATTACAACGATGGGGTTAATGCAAAACTCATACGCATGGGATATACAATCTGTTGTCACTATGGATGACTTATTCATATAAAGGCATAGAGAGAAGAGTATAAAACCACGACAGAGAACGATGAAAACGTGGGTTTTGGCGATTGCTTGACATATGTCACGCGATTGCACGACAAATGCCGAACGATTGCGTGACATATGTCATACGATCGTTCGGCATTTGCTTGAGTATCGCCAAACCCCATTCTTTACACCGTAAGAAGCGAGGTTATTTCTTACTCAAGTCCAGCACCATCTTACCGACCCAAATGGCACTCTTGCCATTCTGGTCAACAGGCACTGGCTTGCCATCCAAATCCTTCACATACTGCAAGTCCTTGAAGTAGGTGTGACTATGCCCACCCAACACCAAGTCAATGTAGCGAGCACCAGGAATCATCTCGGTATCATCGTCTCCATCCACATTCCAACCTAAGTGGGAAAGACAGATGATGACATCACACTTCTCCTTCTTCTTCAAGAACTCAGCCATCTCTCGACCTTTCGCTACAGGATCCTCATACTTGATGACTCCATAGTTGGCCTCACTGACCAAACCTTTCAACTCTGGGCAGAGACCGAAGACGCCAATCTTGACACCTTGACGATGGAGGATGACATACGGCTTGACAATGCTTGCCAACTCCGTACCCGTGAAGTCATAGTTGGAACAAACGATAGGGAACTTCGCCATCTTGAAGATGCGCACCATATTGTCGATACCGAAGTCAAACTCATGGTTGCCGATAGTGGCAGCATCATACTTCATCTCGTTCATCAAGCCGACCTCCACGTCGCCCTTGAAGAGGGAATAGTAAGGAGAACCTTGCGAGAAGTCGCCACTATCGAAGAGCAAAAGGTCTGGATTCGCCTTTCTCTCTTCTTTGATCATTGCCACACGACGGAGATAACCGCCACGATTTGCCATCGCCGTATCAGCGAGGTTCGGGTTGATAGGCATCACGCAAGAATGGGTGTCATTGGTATGGAGCACCACCAGTTGCTTCACAGGCTTACTTGCCTTATTACTCTTGGCTTGCACATCGGTTGGCTGCATCGTCAACATGGCGAAAGCCAACCCTATATATAATAATGTATGTTTCAGCATTATGATTCTTTTAAATGATTCTATTCAATAATATCTATCAGCAGAGCAAGAGAATTCTTCACTCTTCGTTCTTCACTCTTCGTTCTTCACTCTTCGTTCTTCACTCTTCACTTCACTCTTCACTCCACTCTGACTCTTCCTTCCACCTGAGACTCTACGCTCTCGCCTTTCGCCATCTTCTCGCGGAAGTAGCTCATGATGATATAGCGCACGTTGTTCTCCTTTGCCTTAGGAGCTACGACATCGGTGCCACTCTTGAAAGCAACAAGTTGGTCGTTTCCCTCTGCGAGATAATCCAAGGTGGCGATACGATATTGCTTCTGTGGGGCAACAGGTTCACCATTGATGGTGGCACTCTTGAGATGACCATCCTTGGTGATGACGAGGCGCACCGCATGGCTCAGTCCCTCACCGCCACGATGAGCGATCTGCTGGAAAAGTTCCGTCACCTTCTCACCCGTCAAGGTCAAGAAGCAAATCTTGTTCTCGAAAGGAGCCATGTCGTTGACATCTCCCACCGTCACCTTGCCCTTGGCAAGATTGGAGCGGATACCTCCCATATTATACACGGCGAAGACCGGTTGCTCATGGAAGTCTCTTCCACCCCATACGAGGATGTCGGTGAGCAAGTTACTGAGTTCGCTCTCTGGACGATGGCGAGTCATGTCATGGGAAAGAGTTCCCACAACAGGTCCCATGATGCTGTCCACCTTATTCTTATATGGAGCGATAAAGGCTGCAGCCTCAGCATCAGGCTGGGCATCCCATTGTTTGTCTATCAAGATGCGAGTACGTTCCACTTTTGCCACCTTGTATTTTTGGGCGGCACAAGGATTGGCAATGAGCAAGAAGGTTGCAGATGCCAATGCTAAAAATGTTTTCTGTCGATTTCTCATACCTATTATTACTATTGTGTGTGCAAAGTTACAAAATAAATCGGCGAAATCGGCGAAATCGGCAAGAAAAAGCCATCACAATCAAAGAAAAAAGATGAAAAACGACGTGAAAGTCCAAAGAAAGTACCTGAAAATTTGCGAGATACGAGAAAAAGTCGTAACTTTGCACCCGCTTTTCGGCGTAACCGCTGTTGTCTGGGCAGAAGTGTTGCCCGTCCATGTTGCGCAGGAACGACAAACAATTTTTAATTTCTATACAAAAAATGGATTTGATTAAAGTTGCTGAAGAAGCATTTGCAACCGGCAAGAAGTTCCCTGAGTTCAAGGCAGGTGATACTATCACAGTCGCTTACAAAATCGTCGAGGGTACTAAGGAGCGTATCCAGCTCTACCGTGGTGTTGTTATCAAGATCTCTGGTCATGGTGACAAGAAGCGCTTCACCGTTCGCAAGATGTCTGGTACAGTAGGTGTTGAGCGTATTTTCCCTATCGAGTCACCAGCTATCGATTCTATCGAGGTGAACAAGCGTGGTAAGGTACGTCGCGCTAAGTTGTATTACTTGCGTGCTCTTACTGGTAAGAAGGCTCGTATCGCTGAGAAGAAGACTGTTGCCAAGGGTGCAGAGTAATTCTCTTGCTTACTATCCTAGTAAAAAAGATAAAAAGGAGATTCCTTGCAAGCGTGCTTGCGGAATCTCCTTTTTTCGTGTCCTTTCTTTTGTGTCCTTTCTTTTGATTGAGGATGAGTCTTTCGAGAAAGGATGATAATCATAGACTAGTCGATGTCATCCGACGAACCATCCTTGAGCTCATGATCTTCATCCGTGTCATAGCTCAAGTTGCCATCGTCCTCACCATCGAGGGCCTCATGGAAATCGTCCCAACTCTGATAGCCAACGAAGAGAGCCAACTTATTGAGTGTCTCACGACTAGGCTTTTTCTTTCCACTCACATAATTCCATACCTTATGCAGCCCCTGTGCGCTCACCATCAGATGGTGCTTCACAGAGAAGATGGAAGCTAGTTTCTCAAAGTCAGAACCTACGTGAATCTTTTTACCGATTTTCTTCTCCACTTCATGCGTGAGAAGCTTTAAATCATTTTTCATAAACGTATGAGTTTTGCAATTCTCTATAATAACATTACTAACGTATTCTCTATATCACTAACTATTTGTGTGCAAAATTACAAAAAAGTTTGTTTCCATGATAGTAAAAAGCGAGAAATTTTGTACCTTTGCAGCAAATTCTTAATAAATACATCTTTGCAATGAAAGAATTAGCACTCAAGTACGGATGTAATCCGAACCAGAAGCCTTCCAGAATCTTCATGGAGGATGGAAGCGAACTCCCTATCGAAGTGGTTAACGGCCGTCCTGGCTACATCAACTTCCTCGATGCCTTCAATTCTTGGCAATTGGTCAAGGAGCTCAAGGCTGCCACTGGTCTCCCAGCCGCAGCAAGTTTCAAGCACGTTTCTCCAGCTGGCGCAGCAGTGGGATTGCCACTGAGCGACACCTTGAAGAAGATTTACTTCTGTGATGATGTCAAGTTTGAACTCTCCCCATTGGCTTGTGCCTACGTTCGTGCCCGTGGTGCCGACCGTATGTGCTCTTATGGTGACTTCGTGGCATTGAGCGACGTGTGTGACGAGGCTACAGCCCTCCTCATCAAGCGTGAGGTAAGCGATGGCGTCATTGCTCCTGGCTATACCCCAGAGGCTATCGAAATCTTGAAGGAGAAGCGCAAGGGTACTTACAACGTCATCCAGATCGACCCTAACTACACTCCTGCTCCTATCGAGCGCAAACAGGTGTTCGGTGTCACCTTCGAGCAAGGTCGCAACGAGGTGAAATTGGACGACCCAGCACTCTTCGAGGACATCCCTACACAGAACAAGAACTTCCCTGCTGATGCAAAGCGTGATCTCATCATCGCTCTCATCACATTGAAATATACACAGAGCAACTCTGTATGCTACGTCAAGGATGGTCAAGCCATCGGTATCGGTGCCGGTCAGCAGAGCCGCATCCACTGTACTCGCTTGGCAGGTAGCAAGGCTGACGAATGGTGGTTGCGCCAGTGTCCTAAGGTGATGAACTTGCCTTTCAAAGAGAAGATTCGCCGTGCCGACCGCGACAACACCATCAATGTCTATATCTCTGACGAGTGGGAAGACGTACTTCAGGATGGTGTTTGGGAACAGTTCTTCACAGAGAAGCCTGAGCCATTGACCCGTGAGGAGAAGAAAGCTTGGATTGCTCAGAATACAGGCGTTTGCCTCGGTAGCGATGCCTTCTTCCCATTCGGCGACAATATCGAGCGTGCTCACAAGAGTGGCGTAGAGTACATTGCTCAGGCTGGCGGTAGCATCCGTGACGATAATGTCATCGAGACTTGCGACAAGTACGGCATCGCCATGGCGTTCACACACGTTCGTTTGTTCCACCACTAATCCATTCTTGAATTAAGAATTAATAATTAAACATTCATGAACGATATTGACGATATTATCATGGGCGGCATGGTCTTCAAGTCGGGCGGTGGTCCCAAGAAGGACGACGACGGCAAGGTGAAGACTAAGGCAAAGAAGAAAAAGTATATCACCGGTGCCCACGGCAGTGGTTCTGCTCGTCAGAAAGCGAAATATCGCCAACAGCGTGCGAACCGTAAATCACAGAAGAAATAAGAATACGTCTAGAAAGTATCAGACCATCCTCTGCTAGGATAGAAGATACCACTAGAATACGAAAAAAGGTCAAGGCTTTTTGTAAAAAGTCTTGACCTTTTTTCGTATTTGTCTCAATCTACCATTATTTTCAGCCCTACCCCCACTTTGATTCATACCTAGTTAGGGAAAAATTCCTACCTAACTAGGCGCGAAATTTCCCCTAGGCAGGAAGCAAGAACTCACAGGGGTTGCCATAAGGCGATTCCTCCTCACCTTGTCATTATTTTTTCTTAACCTTCAAGGCGCTTCCCTTTGTCAACTGCAAGGTAGAAGACTTGAGTTGGCGGTTGGCATGGTCGAAGACCAAGGCTGGGTCGAATCGCTTGCCTCCAAATGACATCTCGAAGTGGAGATGCTCGGTAGTGGCACGTCCGGTACGGCCTGTCAATCCTATCACCTGTCCTGCCTTCACCTTATCGCCCTTTTTCACCTTGTTGCGTGACTGGTGACTATAAAGCGTCTCAAAGCCAAAGGCGTGCTTGATGCGGATGCAGTTGCCATACCCATAGTAAGGACCAGAAGCTATTACCACACCATCGAAGGCTGCTACAATCTCATCGTTCGGACGAGTCTTCAAATCGACACCCGAATGACGGCGCTTGCCACCATAAGGACTGATGACTTTGGCACCAGGCAAAGGGTATGCCCAGTGTTCTGCCTCTATCTTCTTCAAGTCGAGTTCAAAGGTATTCGTCAAGACGAATGGGTCGTTTACCTCGTCTGGGTCCAATGTCTCACCACTAGGCCACGCCGTCACCTTACCATCTATAGCAGGTCCCTTGTCTGAAGCTTGATTCTTCTTGGTTGATGATGCCTTGTCTGCACTACCACCCTTATCCTTACTAAGCGAAGAATCCTTGCCACCAATGACAGAGACATTGACACGACTACCGTTCTTTCGGAACTGTACTGTCTGGCGACGCAGTTTATGGCTCTTCACTTCCAAGATAGTCTCAGGATTGATACGAGCACCATTCACCATGATAGAGAACTCACAGTAAGTCTCATTGTTCTTGGTTCCTACGATGGCAATGGTCTGTCCTGCCTCCACACGTTGTCCCACCTTCACAAGGTTCTCGGCATTGTTGGCATAGACGGTTTCCAATCCATTATCATGACGGATGACGATAACATTGCCCTGGCTCTCTGTCTTGCGAGACAAACGCACATGACCATCAAACATCGCCTTGACAGCATCCCCCTTGGAAGTCTCTATCTTGAGCACACTATTGCCAGACAACAAGGTTGCCTTACCTATAGGAAGTGGAAAGGAATATTCCTTACTTCCGAATATCTCGAAATCGACATTGAAAGCCTGGCTACGGTCGAAAAGTCCCGGCGTAGCGATACTGACCTGCTGTTGTTCGGCAGGGGTAAAAAGATTCTTGACAGGCGTGAAGGAGGCAAACAAAGCAAAAGCGATGCCTACTATCGCCACCTTATTATATATATGCTTATTCTTCATTGATATAGTTGCCTTTCTGGACATACTCAAAAAAGTACATCCATTCTTGGTTCCATGCGAAACCAAGAATGGATGTTATCTTGAATGATCATTTACTTGATTAGGATTCCTGTATAGATTCTGCCCGACTCGATGCCGAGTTTTCTTGCAGAGAAATACTCGTCACTATGAGCATAAGTACAGATACCGCAATTTAGGATATTCTCCTCTGGCACGCCGATATGCTTCAGTATCATCTCATTGCATTTCGGAAGATCTATATGCCATTTAAGTGGTTGCTCCACATTTCCCTCCCTTGCCATTCGCTCACGCTCCTCTGCGTTTGCCTTTAAAGCAGCATTAGGATATTGTGCGGCAATTTTATCCATAGGGAAGGCGGCTTGTTCGAAAGCCTCATAGACCTCATCGCCCACCTCGAAGTTCTCCAATGAGATGCCTGGTCCAATGACCGCCTTCAATTTCTTCGGATCGGTCTTAAACGCAAAAGTCATCTCTTGAACCGACTTATGGACAATGCGCTCTAACGTACCTCTCCAACCAGCATGGATAGCAGCCACAGCCTGATGTTCCTCATCATAGAGAAGCACCGGGATGCAATCGGCAGTAGAAACGCCGATGCAAATACCTTTTTCTTTGGTGATAACCGCATCCACACCTTCGAGCACCATCTTGCGGATATTCTCTGGCATAGACAAGAACTCACCTGCTATCTGGCGCACCTCAACGCCATGTACCTGATGTGGCATAATGATATGGTCGGTAGAGATACCGAGTTCATCAGCCAACTGCTTGCGATTGGCAGCGATATTGACAGCCTCATCACCGCAATATTCATTGATATTGAATTCACCGTAGTTGCCAGTGCTCACACCACCCTTTCGAGTGGTAGAGAAAGCCTTGACACCATCGGCTATGTTATATTCCTTGATCATAATTTATATTTTTACTCGTACTCGAAATCATCGAGGTCTTCTACATCTTCGATTTCATCATCATCGATGTACTCCACGATGTCCTCGCCCTCTGCTTCGAGTTCTTGCTGGAAGCGAGACATATCCTTGTCACGATGCACAAGCGTATCCTCGGCGGTAATCTCCTGAAGTTTGTTGCTCTCTGAATTGAGTTCCTTCCAAAGTATGTCTTTCAGTTCTTGAATGCCCTGTCCGGTCACTGAGGAAATGAATACCACAGGGAGGTCGGTAGGAAGAGTCTCCTTCAACATCTCTATGAGTTCATCATCGAGCAAGTCACACTTGGTGATAGCAAGTACACGATGCTTGTCGAGCATCTCTGGATTGAAGTTCTTCAACTCACCGAGCAGCACCTCATATTCTTTCTTGATATCATCGGTATCACCAGGTACCATGAAGAGCAAGAGAGAGTTGCGCTCAATATGACGGAGGAATCGTAAACCCAATCCCTTTCCTTCGCTCGCACCCTCGATGATGCCAGGGATGTCTGCCATGACAAACGACTGGTGATCGCGATAGTCCACGATGCCCAGCGACGGTTCGAGCGTAGTAAATGGATAGTTTGCTATCTTAGGACGAGCACTGGAGACAGCAGAAAGCAATGTTGACTTACCAGCGTTAGGGAAACCCACGAGACCGACATCAGCCAAGAGTTTCAACTCCATGATGATGGTCATCTCCTGCATCGGTTCACCTGGTTGGGCATAGCGAGGAGCCTGATTGGTAGAAGTACGGAACTGGAAGTTGCCCAGTCCACCACGACCACCCTTGAGGAGCAGCACTTCCTGTCCATCATAGGTAACATCGCAAACATACTTACCAGTTTCGGCATTATAGACCACGGTACCACAAGGCACATCGATGTAGATGTCCTTGCCATCCGTGCCGTGGCACTTGTCACGTCCACCATTGCCACCATGCTCAGCGAAGAAGTGGCGTTGATACTTGAGGTGCAGCAACGTCCAGTAGTTGTGGTTGCCACGGAGATAGATGCTTCCTCCACGTCCGCCATCACCACCGTCAGGTCCACCATTAGGTTGGTACTTCACGTGGCGCAGGTGCATGGAGCCTTTACCACCCTTACCAGAGCGGCAGTTGATTTTTACATAATCTACGAAATTGGATTCAGCCATAATAAATAGTTAAGAAATGAGGAGTTGGAAGTCAAGGCTTCCAACTCCTATATGAATTACAAGTTGTCGATAACATCACAAACACGAGCGAAGATCTCATCCACAGTGCCGAGACCCTCGATGTGGTGGTGGATACCTTCCTTCTCATACCAGTCGATGAGAGGAGCAGTCTGAGTATGATATACGTTGAGACGCTTCTTGATAGTCTCCTCGTTATCGTCAGAGCGACCGCTTTCCTTACCACGGTTGATCAAGCGAGCCATCAACTCATCCTCAGGAACAGCCAACTCAATCATGGCAGCTACCTTGTGACCACGCTCAGCGAGCATCTTCTTCAAAGCCTCAGCCTGTGGAGTAGTACGTGGGAAACCATCAAAGATAACACCCTTGTGGTCCTTACCGAAGCTATCATATACGCTAGCGAGGATGTCGATCATCAACTCGTCTGGAATCAACTGACCATTGTCGATATAACCCTTAGCTGTCTTACCGAGTTCAGTACCGTTTTTGATTTCGTTACGCAATACGTCACCTGTTGAAATGTGACCGAGACCATACTTCTCGATCATCTTGTCGCTCTGTGTGCCCTTACCTGCACCTGGAGCGCCGAAAATTACGATATTTTTCATCTTTCTTTGTTATGTATAAAAATTATGTTGTTATTCCTCTACAATCGTATAGATGTCTCGGAGGTTGCGACCTTCCTGATCGTAATCAAGGCCGTAGCCTACGATGAAGTCGTTAGGGATTTCCATGACAGCATAGTTGATGTCAAGGTCAACTTTCAGATTTCCTGGTTTAACGAGAAGTGAGCAGATTTCGATGGAGGCTGGATTTTTCTTCTTCAGTTCCTCAATCATGTGAGCCATGGTGAAGCCCGAATCTACAATGTCTTCCACAATGATGACGTGGCGTCCCGCCAACTCCTGGTTGATACCCATGAGTGTCTTCATGCTACCCGTAGAGGAAGTGCCCTCATAAGAAGCATACTTCACGAATGAAATCTCACTTGGCACGCTTATCATACGCATCAAATCGGCTGCGAAGATAAAAGAGCCATTCAACACTGCCAAGAACACAGGGGTCTTGCCCTCATAGTCCTTGTTGATACGGTCGGCAACGACCTTTACTTTCTTCAAAATCTCAGCTTCCGGAATGGAAGTCTTGAAGGTTTTGTCCTTGATTTTAACTACGCCCATAGTCTAATATGATAATATTTTGTGCAAAATTACGAAAAAAATGCGAAACAACGCTTTTTCAATGGGCTTTTTTTAGTACTTTTGCATTTGGAAGTCAACAAACAACTATGTTTTGACCCTAACACTTGTCTTTTAACTCTCTTTGCAACATGAAAATATTCACAAGCGCTCAGATACATGAGCTTGACAAATACACCATCGAGCACGAGCCTATCTCATCTCTCAACCTGATGGAACGTGCCGCCAAAGCCCTCACGAGAAGCATCGAGGAGGAATGGTCCAACCGCACACCTATCGTCGTGTTTGCGGGTCCTGGCAACAATGGCGGCGATGCCCTCGCCGTAGCCCGTCTCCTCAGCGAGGATGGCTACCAAGTATCCGTTTATCTTTTCAATGTACACAATAAACTTTCTGCTGATTGTGCCACCAATAAGAAGAGACTGACGGAATGCAAGAGCATCAAGCACTTCACAGAGATTACCGTCAACTTCGACCCTCCACAGTTGACGGAGGGCACTCTTGTCGTCGATGGTCTCTTCGGCAGTGGTCTCAACAAGCCATTAGCTGGCGGTTTCGCAGCCATGGTGAAATACATCAACCAGAGTCCCGCCAAGGTGGTGAGCATTGACATTCCATCGGGCTTGATGTGCGAGGACAACACTTTCAATATCCATGCCAATATCATCCATGCCGACCTCACGCTCACCTTGCAGCAGAAGAAACTCTCCATGCTGCTCGCCGACATGCAGCAATACCTCGGACGGCTGAAGGTGCTCGACATCCGATTGTCGCAGGAGTTTATGGTAAAGACGGATTGCAAGTACCAGATATTGGAGGAATCAGACATCCGACAGTTGATGAAACCTCGTGAGGATTTCGCCCACAAAGGAAGCATGGGCAATGCCCTCCTCATCGCTGGCAGCTATGGCATGAGCGGCGCATCGGTCCTCGCCACCAAGGCTTGCCTCAGGGCTGGTGTCGGCAAGGTGACCACCCATACCCCGAAGCGCAACTACGACATCATGCAAATCAGTGTGCCGGAAGCCGTATTGCAACTGGACCACGAGGAGACATACTTCAGCGAACCCGTAGAGACAGAAATGTTTGATGCCGTAGGAATCGGACCGGGGCTTGGCACCAACGAGAACTCCGCCATCGCCCTTATCGCCCAGATACGTCGCACCAACAGTCCACTCATCATTGATGCCGACGCCCTCAATATTCTGGCAAGTCATCGTGCCTGGATGCAGCAACTGCCAAAGGACATCGTGATGACACCCCACCCGAAAGAACTAGACCGATTGTTGGGAAGTCCTAGCAGTAATAGTTATGAGCGATTGGCAAAAGCAAGCGAATTGGCAGAGCAACTGCAAGCCTACATCATTCTGAAAGGACACTATTCAGCCCTTTGCCTCCCAAATGGACACGTCGAGTTCAACTCCACTGGCAATAGCGGAATGGCAACGGCTGGTAGCGGTGATGTGCTCACTGGCATCCTGACCGCCCTCCTAGCCAGAGGTTACAGCAGAGCCGACGCTTGTCGCATCGGAATGTATCTCCATGGGCTGGCAGGCGACCTCGCCATCAAGGACACCGGCAAGGAGAGCCTCATCGCCAGCGACCTCATCCAATATCTGCCAAAGGCATTCCTAAGGATGGAAGACTAGAAAGCACGATTCAGCAACACCGAAGCGTCAAGATATGCTTCGATATATCCTGCCGAACTCAGAAAGGCTACATGACCTTTCTGAGTTCGGCGATTTTCATTTCCAAGGTACCACGCAGGTCATCCTTGCGATCCATGTTGAGTTTCTTTCGGATGTGGCATCGCTGACTGGTGATATTGGATTCCGACTTGTTCAATCGTTGACAGATGTCCTTGAGACTATAGCCGTCGAGCACCAGCTTGCAGATTTCCTTCTCACTCTTTGTCAAGTCGGCGCATACCATATCCCAAGCCAACTTTTCCAACTCTTCCTTCCGAAGTCGCTCGGTGGCATGATGCACGATGCGCTGACGGATTTCCGGACTGAGACGTTCGAGCAAGTTGCCTGCCTTGTCATAATCCATATCACGCAAGTTTGCCAACATCTCCAAGGCTTTCCTCTCTTCCAGGCTGATTTCCCTTGGCTGCCGCAACCCCTTTGTCACCCTACTCATATTATAGGTATAGACATACGCCAGCATCAAGACACCCACCAGAATAGGTTTCATCGTATAAAACCACTCGCTATGCGGAAGGGTATGATAATAGAAAGCTATCAGCGGTATCACCATCAGGGTAATCACCAAGGAAGTCTTCTGAAGCATCAAGCTCAAGGCGGCGATGTCGAGGATGAGCATCACAAAGATGTTGCCTATCACCGTGACATCATCATCGAGTGCTCCAAAGTAAGTACAGAGCACGCTATCTGCCACCAGTTTCACCGCCACGAGCAAGAAGAGTGCCGATACGCCTTGATGGAATCGGAGCACCTGCTTCCATATCATATATTGTATCAAGATGAAAGCGATGAGATGGAGACAAGCCATCGCAAACCCACTTGGTTCCCAAACCATCAGGAACAAGAAGAAATGGAAGGGGATGATGATCAATTCGATGAGCGTTGTAAACAGATAGGCAATCACACGTCGTCTATCTACCACACCACAATATTGTGGACAAAGATAATATTCCACAAATTGAATCAGTCTTACTATACTAGAACTAAGCTCTTTCATACACAAATATTGTTTTCAGTTACCGCTGCAAAGATAGGTATTTTTCTCGATACCTCATTTGCATTATCCACAAAAAAAAGTGTAATTTCGTAAAAAAAGTACCCCTTCGAGAGGGTAAATATTGACATTTTCAGTATTTTTCAGTGTTCAAATCGTAAAAATATGTGTAAATCAGTATTTTTCAGTGTAGAAAAACTTGCTTTCTACTGATATTTCTCCTAATTTTGCCATTGCAAGTTCGAAACAGAACTGTTAGTAGAATTTTAGATTAATGATTACGAATTCATTTGCTTTTGATTAGACTGATTAATCTGTCATTTGGCTTTTCTAAGAACTATTTTGAATGGAATTTCTAAGAACTATTATATATTTAAAAAGTAAAAGGTTATGAAGAAAAAGATGATGATAACAATGATTGCCTGTCTAGGTGTCGTCCACCTAGCCTCAGCGCAAAAGGCAGCCATCAAGACCAACCTCCTGTATGACGCCACCACCACTTTCAACCTTGGTGCTGAGTTCGCCCTCTCCCCGAAGTGGACACTGGATGTGTCGGGGAATTACAATCCTTGGACATTCTCAAACAACAAGAAATGGAAACATTGGGTCGTACAGCCGGAGGCAAGATATTGGTTCTGCAACAAGATGATGGGACACTTCCTCGGCTTCCATGCCCTTGGCGGTGAGTACAACATCGGTAACATCGACGCCGACTTCATGTTGCTCGGCACCGACTTCGCCAAACTCAAAGACTACCGTTTCGAGGGATGGATGCTCGGAGCTGGCATCGCCTACGGATACACCTGGGCATTGTCGAAGCACTGGAACCTGGAGGCAGAGATTGGTCTCGGTTACGTATTCTCCAAGTACGACCAATACGAATGTGAGAAGTGTGGCGAGAAAGTGAAGGACAACAAGACACACAACTATGTGGGACCGACCAAGGCTGCACTCAACCTCGTCTATGTGTTCTAAGGCATCATCCCGACGACCATCATCCATCACTATATTCTATCATTTTAAGTAAAAGATCATGATTATGAAAACTATCCATATCATCAGAACATCCCTTACGGCGGCATGGCTTGCCTTCTGCACCACGGCTACGGCACAACAGTTGGTAGGCGGAAAGGTCAGTCTGCTCAACAAGGAAGTGAAGAAGCAAGGCAACAACGTGAAGGTAGGCATGGACTTGAAGCTCGACAACCTCCAGCTGAAGAGCAACCAAGGCATCGTCCTCATCCCGATGATTGTCAACAGAGACGACACGCTCCAAATGCCAGCCATGGAAATTATGGGGCGCAAGCGATACATCTATTACCAGCGCAACCAGAAGACTGCCACTTTCGCTCCACTCATCGTGGAAAAGAGAAAGAATGGCGAGCCACAAAACATACATTATACATATAGTACCCCTTACTGCCAGTGGATGAACAACTCGCAGTTGGTGATCGGACAAGATGTATGTGGTTGCAACCAAGCCATTGTGGAAGAAGGACTGCTCTCCACGGTGGGCGACATTCTCCCTACCCCAGTGGCACCTCCAAAGCCTGTCGAGAAGCCAAGACCTCCAAAGATTTGGCAGGAGAAAGGATCTGCAAGACTTAATTTCAATATCAATAAAGCTTTTATCAATACCAAACTTAACAACAATGATGCGGAGCTTGACAAGATATGCAGAACCATTGACAGGGTGAAGAACAATCCGAATGTTCGCATCGTATCAATCACCCTACATGGTTACGCCTCTCCTGACGGCAACTACGAGAACAACAAGCGTTTGGCTGAAGCTCGTACCAAGGCGGTGTACGACCACCTCATCGGCATCTACCCTGTGGAGAAGCATCTTTTCGAGTTCTCCTCTACGGCAGAAGACTGGCAGGGAGTGCGTAACTATGTAGAGTCACACGACATTCCACAGAAGAATATCGTGCTCGACATCATCAACAGCGACATGACTCCAGACGAGAAGGAGCAAGCCATCGCCAAGAAGGCAGGCAATGCCCATCGCTTCCTCATCAAGGAGGTTTATCCACAGTTGAGACGCACGGAATACTTCGTCAACTACGAGATCAAGGAAACTCCTCACAAGTAAGAGACGCTGGGTCAACCATAAGATAAAAAGTAAGTAAAAGATGAAATCGACATCTATATGCGAAACTCTTTAGAATTTCATTGTATAAGTAATATAAGTTTAACTTTTTAAGAACGTAATTTTATGAAGAAATTAAATGTAGCCGTAATGAGTTTGCTCGCGACAGCAGCATTCACATTCAACAGTTGTAGTACAGACGACGCTTTGACACCGGGTTCTGGTACAAGTAATCAAGAGGCAAGCTACTTGATGAGCCTCAGCCTCAAGAGTTCAGACAAATCTGTAGTATCCAACGCAAAGGGTACAAGAACAGCACAGCAGACCGACAAGGAGAATGGCACTGCTGACGAGAGCACCATTACCAATGGTACCATCTACCTGTATGATGGCGGCACCTGTGTATTCAGCAAGGACTTGGGAACTAGCGATTGGGAGGCCAACGCCGCACCTAATGCTATCGGTACGACTAAACCTATCAAGGTTTCCATCAATAGCGTAAGCACCAATAAAGAATACCAAGTCTATTTTGTTGCTAACTCTTCCAAGGCAACCATTCCTGCACCTATGGCAACTAACTTGCAGTTGACAGCCTCTACTATCGGTGGTGCTGATTATGCACGTCCTAGCCAATTCGTCATGTTCAACCAAAACGATGAGACCAGACAAGCCAACCATAGCTCTGTAATTTTCACAGAGGCTTCCAAGGACGTTGACCATAAGGTGACTGCAGGCGACATCTATCTCGACCGTGTCGTTGCTAGAGTTGATGCCCCTACTGTAAATGACCCTATCATCAAGAATAAGGAGGGTGTTACCACAACCAAGAACATCAACGTCATTGAGAGCGTAACTTACGATGGTTATACTCTAACCAACATGGCAAACAAGTCATACCTCATGCAGAACTGGACGGAATCTGACAACGTATGGTCACTGAACATTCCTGGACAGATGTCATACTATAAGCCTAATAGCTACTATGGCACAAAATGGTTAGGAAATCATCTTGAAGACTTCACCAACAACGACGTGAACTATATCTTCGAGAACACCACTTCATCAGAAGCTGATGCTACAGGTATGTACTATAAATTCACCGTGAAGTTAACAGAAGAAGCAAACGCAAACGCGGACTTTACCGATGGTACATTCTATCGTTACAATCATAAGATTTACACCTCACTCCAAGCCATTATGGATGACCCAGAGGAGCCTTGGCCATTTACAGACACAGAAGGCAATGAGATTAAGGTAGAAGATGCAGTCAAGATGATTAAGGGTGAAGTAGAAGGCGTTACTCTCGCTAGCGTTCGTGAGAAATACCACATCAACGTTTACGAGGCAGGAGCAGTTTACTACAAGTACAACATCAACGACAAGTTCTATGCCCCAACTGGTTACTATTCTATCCTAAGAAATAGTGTTTACAAACTTACCGTCAACAACATTTGGGATCTTGGCAAAGACGTACCTAACGGTCCTAATCCTGATGACGAGAAGTACAACTATTGGATGGACGTAACAGTTACTGTCAACCCATGGGTTCTCAACACGATCGATGTCGATTTGAAGTAGTTTTATATTCATCAGTTTTGTTTTCAATCTCTCGGAGGTATTTTCTCTCTCCTCCGAGAGATTCCCAAAAGAAAGAGAGAAATGACACGCAAACAGAATCGCAGCAAGACCTTCAAGGGACAGCGCAATAACTCAAAAGAAGCAACATCTAGATTTACACCTTATTATATATATAAGAGGCACATCTTATCATGTTTATCAAGATGAGATCCTTACCGTGCTTCCACGGCAAGCACACCATGGACGAGAAATCAAAGATGCTGGAGCCTCAGCACCCCTGTCACTCCAGCACTCCACATAAGAGATCATTATTTTCTAAGAATATTAACAAGTAAAAGATTGAACAATATGGCAAACTTCATCACTAACAGTTTGTGCCGAAGCGCACAACATACCTCCAACCATTGGGGCAAATGGGTATTCCTTTCTGCCATAACCCTCATGTCTATGTCATCCTGCATCAACGACGACTTGGATGATTGTCCTGTTCCCGAGCCTCCAGTTCCTGCCCAGAGCAAGCTATCCCTCTCGTTCGACTACACCTACAATGTGAAGAATTCCGATGCCTTTGCCGAGGAAGTCAAGAACATCAATGTGTATGCCTTCGACGAGAACGGCAAGTTCTTCGACTCCTATATCGAGAGCAAGGAAAAGTTTGACCAAGGATACAAGATGGACATCACCGGTTTGAAGGATGGAAAATATACCTTCGTCTGCTTGGCTCGTGACCGTCAACTCGCCACCAGAGCCGAGGGCGACGAGATGGAATTCAGCTTTGCCTCCCTCACCCCTGGCATCTCCACCATTGACGACCTGACCGAGCGAATGGGCAAGTCTGATGACGAGGGTTATGTAGAGAATGACAAGAACTTCGCTGCCCTCTATACCGCCCAGACCACCGTCGATTACAAGGAACTCGATGAGAATGGCAAAACGGGCAATGTGGTAGCTGGCAACCTTAGTTTGATGAAGTGTACCAAGACCTACCGCATCGTTCTCCTGCCATTCGACAATGAGCAGACCGATTTCCGACCAGAGAACTTTGATGTCTATATCGAAGGTTCCGCAGCATGGCTCGACCACAAGGGCGACAAGGTTCGCAATGAACCAATCTACTATCTGCCTTACAACAGTGAGCATCGTTATCAGTACTCTGACAACACAACGATAGAAGGCGACATCATCGATCAAGCCTTGGTCTATGACCTTTCCTCCTCTCGTATGTTTGAGCGAGAAAACGAATGGGAAGAACCATCTGTCAAGTCTTCAATACGGAATTCCTACTCCTACGACGACAAGCGAATTGTCATTTGGGACTTGCGTGACAAGGAGAATCCTAGAAAGGTATTCGACCACTCTCTCCCTTGGTTCCTTGCCCTCTGCGGAGAAAGACAAGGCAAGGGATGGGGCGACCAGGAGTATCTCGACCGCCAAGACCATTACATCTTGACCTTCTATGTACCAGACAAGCGAGACTACACGCTCGATGCCAAGGTGAAGGTGAACGGTTGGGTGCTCAATCTACAGAACACCGACCTCGGTGGCGACAACAAAGAATAAAGAAAGGAGGACGATATGAAACATCTCATAAGGATATACGAAAGAAAGCATGGCTTTGATACGAAGCCTTTCCTATATCAACTATCTGCAAGTCTGATAGCCCTGCTGGCGATTCTCTCCCTCTCGTCTTGCGTCTATGACGATTACGAGCCGGGCACGGAGGCATTCAAGAGCGACACCTTCATCAACCTGAGTGTCATTACCTCTGGCACAGCCGACAACCATGAAGCCTTAGCCAAGGGCACAAGGGTAGCGGATGACGAGAATCCAGCCAATCCGACATCCGAGAGCAACATCCACAGCATCCGAGTTTGGGTATTCGACTCCGAATCCACCAACGACAATGCCATTGCCATCGGGTATCGCAAGGAGGTCTTGCCACAGCCTGTGAATGGAGAAACAGAAATGCACTCCGTCAGCATCCAGTTGCTTCGCAATGCCATCAAGCAGAACAACCAGCACCTCGACCTCTACGTCTTGGCGAATGCCGAGAGCATCGGAACGACCTCGCTCAATGGCAAGGACATCTCCTTCGCCGATGGATTCGATGAGAAGACGCTCACTCGCCAACAGTTGAAGGAGCTAGTCATGAAGAGCCAGTTTGGTATCACCAATGAGGGTGTACCGCAAAACACGGTAGCGCCTACCACCGGTCTTCCTCTCTCCCGTGTCATCACCCACATCCAGGTAGAAAACCACGTGGCTGACACCGAGACCGGAGCCGCAGCCAAGGCAGTCACCGTACCATTGGTCAGATCCGTATCAAAGCTCCACTTTTTCTTTGCGAGGAAAGCGGATGGCGGTACTGACAAGGCTACCATCACCAAGATTGAGTTGGACGAGAACATCATCCCGACAGCCAGCTATGTCTTCCCGGATGCGACCACCGAAGCATACATAGACGAAGATGGACTCACTTCCACCTTATATAATAATAGTACGGAATATGTCAGCCGAAAGATGATGCTCGAAGGAGTCGCCAACAAGTACATCAATGCAGTGGCAGACCCTCTCACCTATCGTAGAGGAACTGCAGAGAAGGCGGCAAACTATATGACTCGCCTCGTCGAAGCCAACTTCATCTCTCACAACACCAGCTACTTGCGAGAGAGCAACAAACCAATCAAGGGAAGAATCTTCTTCAAACTCGACGAGACTTCACCTGAGCAAAGCACCGAGTTTGTGATACCTAGCAACATGAAGCCAGCGGCACGCAACCATGAGTTAGTAGTCTATGCCTACTTCCTCGACAGTGGCAAGTTGACCATTGAGCCATCCGTTCTCGACTGGGAAGACGGAGGAAAGTATGACTTCATCGACAAACTGGAAGTACATACCATTGTGGAAGGTGGCTACCAGACCACTGACGGCAGAATACAAATCGGTTACAATGACCCGACCTTCGGTCCGAAGATTACCTTCGAGAACATCTACACGGGTGGCAGAAAGTGGGTATTGCAAAGCAGCAATCCGCTCTTCGGTTTCATCCTTGCAGGAGATGCCAGCGGCGAAATCCGAGACAACCTACAAGGATATGGCAACAAGGAAACCATCAGTTTCTATGTCGTGCCAAGACTCGTCAAGGACATCGCCAAGCCGCATACCTACGAGACCGACATCTACCTGACCGTAGTGCCTAACAAGAAAGCACTCATCAATGTAGGAGAAGACGAGGACAAACTGCCAGGTACACCAACAGAAATCAGTTTCATACAAGTGAAATAACCCATAAAGACTTAGATTATGAAGACGTGGAACAAATATCAACTACCTTTCATCGGATGGGCGACGCTACTGATGAGTGCGCTCCTAATAGGCTGTGCCAGTGAGGATGACTTCGACAAGGGAACCGATGCCATGCAAGCATTGGCTATCTCTCCACAAGTCATCGACTCCAAAAACAGCATCGCCTCCGATGCAAGCCTCAACGAGGCGAAGATAGACCATTTGGATGTCAAGCTATTCGACAAGACAGCCTCGGCATTGCGGCTCAACCGATGCTTGGGCAATATGACAAGCGGCTCACAAGCCATCCTCGACCAAGGCAACTGGAAAGACAAGAACAACCTAGTGGATGGCGAGACCTATCAAGTACTCTGCATCGCCAACGCCAAGGAAGACCTCCAATCTGTCCAAAGCCTAAGCGAGCTAGCAAACAAGACACAAGAGGATGCCGACATTTGGAAACCATACCATGCCACTTCCAATCCTGGCAAGAAATTCTTGATGAGCAACACCAGCGACTACCTGATGACAGCCGCAGCTACTCAAAACATTCCGGCTAGCCTCAGCAGAGCAGCCGCCAAGATTATCGCCCAACTCCACATCGAGGTGCCAGGCTATACGGCAGGACACCCCACATGGAGTTTCAAGAACTTCAACACCTCTACCACCCTCTTCGGTGAGAACACATCGAAGACCTTGGGCGACATGGGCGACACCTTCGAGAGTGCCAACGGCAGCAATGGCAACTATACGATTACCACCTACAGTTATGCCATGCACTGGGAAGACAACCCTGAGCAAATGCCACAACTCATCGTCAAGGTGCCTTTGACCAAGATGGACGAGAGTGCCGAGGGAGAAGGAAGCGTCGGGGAGACCATCGACAACTTCTATAGCATCCCTGTCAGAGACATCAGCCAAACCGAACTGAAGCGCAATTTCATCTATACCGTGGATGCCAAGATTACCAATATCGGCAGCAGCACCGAGATTATCTACGGCACTCCGATGGAGCTGAAATATGACGTGATGAAATGGACGGAAGGAGAACAGACCATCATCAATGCCGACAAGCAGAACTATCTGTTGGTATCTCCTACCTTCCATATCATGAGGAATGAGAAGACCGACAACAAGACCATCCAATTCTATGGTTCCGAGGTCTGCACCGTCAAGATAGACGAGGTGTATTATTACGACAAGGACGGAAACAAGAAGATGATCACGGGTGGAAGCAATTATCCACAAATCAACCTCAACTTCTCCAATGGTCACACAGAGAAGAAAAACCAAGGCATCGTCAACATCGAGGCAGGCGAATTCGCTCCCCTCACCGTGAAGTACATCAAGTTCACCATCACTTCGGGCGACAAGTCGCAGCAGGTCACTGTCAAGCAGTATCCTCTGGAGTACGCACAGAACATCGCAGGTTGGTATTCTAGCAGAAGTAAGGATGGATGGGTGTCACCTGGCAACACATACAGAAAGACATCAAGCGACTACAACGGTGCTTATCACGCAAAGATTTACAATAACGGAAGATTCGGCTATTTGGGAACAGCAGGAAGTTCCGACCTAAGTAATCTCACCAACAATAGAATGTATGTCATACAGATTACAAGTACCATCGGCAGCCAATATACCATCGCTCATCCTAAGAAAGAATCAGATGGTTCCACCAAAGACCACGTAGTCTCACCTGCCTTTATGATTGCATCACAGTTGGGAGCCGTTCTATCAGCTGGTTTTGACAAGAATACAGCCCTTACTCACTGCGAGACCTACAGAGAGGTAGCCAAGAACAGCGATGGCACAGAGACAAAATTTGACGGATGGAGATTGCCTACAGAGGAAGAGATTTCCATCATCATCAAATACCAAACTGACTCGACGTCTCCTATCGACAAGGTTTTGGCAGGTGCTGCGTATCGGACAATGAACAAGACTACAAAAGCAACGGGAATTGCCAATGCAAATTCTGGTAACTTCGTCCGTTGCGTACGTGACTTGACTCCTGAGGAAGTACAAAAGTTGGAAAACCAAAAAGACTAAGAAGGAGGAATGATTATGAGAAAAGTAAAATATCATATAGCAATCTTCGTGGGGCTGTTGGCGATACTGACAGCCTGCACAGACACCTTGGTGGACACCAACTCTAGCCAAATCTCTGAGCTAGAGAAAGGTTTCTACCCGATCACCACCCAGATGGCGATTCCTGCCTATCATCAAGAAGTGCTGACCCGAAGCCAGACTTATGGCAACGAGGGCATCGAAAGCTCTGCCGACATGCACTTGTTCTGCTTCGACAAGGAAGGTTTCTTCATCGGACTTGCCAAGGACGTGACCATAGAGGCTACACCCAAGAACGAGATTCAAGAAGATGGCAGCAGCAGTCTCAAAGGCATCAAGGCCTTAGTGCCCAACGGCACGGCTAGAATCCACTTCGTAGCCAATGCCACCAACGACTTCTCGCAGTCGGCGACTTGGATGGGCTTGCATGAGAATACGCTCATGACCTCCTTTGAGTCGAGCGCAGGAGAAGACCAAAGTCAGAAGATGGTCTATTGGGGCTATGTCAAGAAGAACAACCCTGCCGAAATGAAAGAGTTCTTGAAGGGAGGACAAACCGACAACGTGGTGCATCTCATCCGAGACAGAGCCAAGGTGAAGGTGGAACTCGACGGGGCGGCAGCCAATGACATCCAAAAGGTCATCGTATCCATCTATGACGGACAGGAACATGGCACCATTGCCCCCTTCAACAAGGACTTGACGTTCCCTACGACCAACGACATCACTGCTTGGACACCCGACGACATCACCCTATCCGAAAAACGAAACACCTACAAGGGTTCGGAGGGACAGATGGAGAACGTTGCCTATACCTTCGAGAATCGCAACGATGCCGACAAACCTCTCAAAGTTATCCTTTGGGTGACCTACAAGAATGGCACCGACAAGCGTTTTCTCGTCTTGTTGCAAAACCAAGAGAACAAGTTGTATCGCATCAAGCGTAACCACGAATACAAGATTATCGTGAAGAAACTCAACCCCGATCTGGGCTACAACAGTTTCGATGCCGCCGTCAATGGAATGCCTGCCAACAACCCTTGGATTGCGGTAGAGGACATCGTGCCTGAGATTTGCGATGGCAGATACACGTTGAAGATAACAAACGGCACATACGTCTTGCTGAACGAAGGTGGCAACACGCCACAAACCATCCTATTCGAGTATCGAGGGGATGACGATATAACTGCCAATGACTTCGAGGCTACCTGGACAAAGAACATCAACTTCGGCAGCAGCGATGCACCTACCATCAGCTACAGCAATGGCAAAGGTTACGTCCACTACACGCTCGGCAGCATCGAGAACGAACTGAAGGAAGGTGTCATCCACCTGCTCGACAAGAAGCACAACCTCAGTCGCAACATCCATCTCTATAGCATCACGCAGTTCGACTATGAGTTCCGTTTCCCGACAACCATGGGAAAGGAAAGTACCTCCACCTCAACGTTGAGCCTCAAGATTCCAGCCAACTATCCAAAGGAACTGTTGCCGATAGAAATCCGCATTGCTTCCAATGACATCAATCCACAATACTGTGGCGTGGAAGTAAGTAATACCTCAGAAGTAGATGGAGGAGCAGGATGGAACAACTGGTTTGTGAAGAAATACGAATCGGAGGACGTGATTGGGACTACCCAAGAAATCATCGTCAAGAACGCCCGTACCAACAATTATGGTACGACAGGAAAATTCTATGTGAAAGCCAACTACTACAATGGTGGTTATGAAAAGACCAAAGCCAAGGAGTTTACTTTCACATACCGATAACAGACAATAAGAAATCTTTAAATATCATTTACTTTTACTAAGAACTACAAGGTGCGAAGACGTTTATTTATAAAACTGGTCGTTGGAGGTATAGTTGCCGAGACGTCTCACCTTCTATGGCTCCACGGCTTTCATATCCTAGTAAAGTAAATGAACCGCAATATTCATTCTTAGTAAAATCAAACGATATGAAGAAAAGAATTATCATCATAGTAAGCCTCATCTCTTGCGCCCTCCACCTGATGGCACAAGGCAGTTCATTCACCTACCCCACCATGCCCGACTCGCTCCAGACCGTGGAGAAGCGCATGGAGTATCTCGCCCTGCACTATTGGGACCGTTTCGACTTCGCCGACACCTTGCAGCTGAACGATGCCAACGTGGCGGAGCAAGGCTTCGTCAACTATATCGACCTCTTGCCTCGATTCAGTCAAGAGTTGGCACAAAGGAGTATGGAAGTTTTCATCGCAAAAGCATTTGGTCTTTCCACATCAGAAACAGGCAGCACATCCCCCAGCATCGCTATTCCACAGAGCAAGGAGAAGTTTGAGAGCCTCATCGACCATTATCTCGACGACCCTCGCTCGCCGATGCGCAACGATATCACCTACCTTCTCTTCCTCAGAGGGATGAAAAGTTCGCAGGCTTTTGATGAAGCCGAGAAAGAAAGAATCGGTTTCAAGATCAAGATGCACGACAAGAATCTCCCTGGCACTACCGCCCTCGACTTTTCCTTCCAAGGGAAAGATGGGAAGCCTCATCGTCTGAGTGACTACAAGGATGAGAAGGTCATCCTCTACTTCTATGATCCCGATTGTGAGAATTGTCATCGCATATCCGCTTGGCTCAGCCAGCAAACGATTCCACAAGAATACCAGATGCTAATGGTCCATGCCGATGATACCATCAGCCAGCTCTATAGTTTGCAGGCGATGCCTACGATATACCTACTCGACAAAGGCAACCGAGTGGTGCTGAAAGACTGTTCCGCAGAAACGCTGGTCGAGCATTTATAAAACTGGTCGTTGGAAGATACTAAGAACTACTGCTTTGCCTTGGATGAATCGTATGTCATCTTAAACTCAGCTCGTACATTACTGTTACGTCTTACGATGATGGAGTAATCGCCATCTTTGAGTGTGCCAACGGTAGCGACCAAAGTATAATAACCATAGTTGCCCGACTGACCGTACTCTCCCATTTCCGTCACATACAAGCAGTTGCCCTGCAAGTTAACTTCCATCTTGACTGGAACAGCATCATCGAAAACCACATTCTTATGAGTGAGCATCAATTTGCCCCCCGGCAAAATCTTGCAGACCAACTTCTCGTCCATCCCCTCGCTATTGCTACCATCCTGTAGGATGGGTGTGCTCTCCGACTGGGAATAACCCAACATCGAGAACGAAGGAGTCGTTGTCATCGTTTGTTCACCGAGCGAACTTCCGCCCAACTCATCATCAGATGCACTGCAACTTACCAAGTTCAGTGCCATTGCCAGTCCAACTACTGGCATCCAACAAAATCTGTTCATTGTATAATATCATTTACTTAAAACTATATTGTCTTCATCAATATGAAGTCATCTTCTCATGATTCTATTTCTTCCGTTTTCGCCTATCATTCCATCATCTTATTACTAGTACATGATATTATATTAGAGAATATGCTTCCCTTCCAAAGAAGAGTAATGCCTATTTCGGCAGCAAATATAAGCAAACTTTCTCGATGGACAATGAGAAAGGCAGTTAAACTATATTAAAAGGTCTATGTCTCCGATATAAAATGTCAACGCTCCTAAGGAATTTCTTCATCCAAAGGCTTGGAACGGACATCCAAAGCCTTTTTATGTACATCCAAAGGCTTTGGATGGAGATACACAACCTTTGGATGAAGAAATTCCTTAGGAGCGTTGACTTCTTCCTAGAGGGGTAGCGACTTTTATCCCTAGGGGCCTCAACTTTTGTTTCTAGGCTTAGCACCCGTCACTTCCCTAGTCGCCGCCAAAGTGGCCGAAGTCCCATTCGTATTCATCCTGACTTCTATCCTCCTCCACGACCTCGAAGTGATCGACATGAGTTCCATCTTGCTTTTGTACAGTGGCAGCAGTGAGACCATTCGCCTCACAGAGGTCTTCCATCACAATCACTGCAATGGAAGGTTTGATATATCTTGTTTTCATTACTGTTTTCTATTATATTACTGTTTTCTATAATCCTAAATGTATTGCTCTCTTGAGATAGACGCAGATTATCGTACGACCACCTTGCGTCCATTGGTGATATAGATGCCCTTAGGCAAGCCCTCTATGGAAGTGCCACGGCGAACGAGTTGACCATCGAGCGAGAAGATGCCATCGATGCCTCTCCCACGAGTGGTGAAGGCAGCATCACTACCATGAATATCCTCGATAGAGGTAGCAGTATCTTCAACGCCATCAATATTCATCGACATCTTGGCAGAACCTACAGGAACCTCATCGCCCTTTACCTCAAACCAGCAACGGAAGCCTTGCAAGCCATATACCTTATCCGATGGCACTTGGACGAGCTTTCCACCACGCATACAGTAGTCACCCTTCAAGTCGTCACGACCTTCCAAAATGTTTCCGTTCTCATCGTAGGTTCTGGCAAGCGTACCATAGCAAGTCATTTGTCCTATAGGAGCGTTTGTAGAGAAAGTCGTGTTAGAAATCCACGTCTCCAAACCATTCTTCTTGGTAGCTTCCACATGCTCCTTCAACTTTTCACGGTCGAGCGAAACCATCGTGATGATATGATGGTTGGCGGCAATGGTCTTGCTGAGTGCATTGTTTTGATCTTTACTCTTCTCATAGTTCGTACCAAGCCACTCAGAGTTGTCATCCGCATTTTCAGAAGTATAGAACTTCTCGGCAGTATAGCTTGGAGATACGACATCCACGACTGGTGGATAAACGATATAAGGATCGAAAGCCTTCACCAAGAGAGAATCATCGCTTGCTGGCTCTTGCGTCACGAAGAAGACTGTATTTCCTTCTATGCGGTCAAGCTTTGCCACTTTCACAGCATCACCATAGGTACGCTTCATCTGACCAAAGGTCAGGTTGACCGGAAGGATGAGACTATTCCACTGCTTAGCTTTCAGCTTGCGGTTGAGATGCAACACGGTGTTGGTGTAATTATCCGTGGCAAGGGTGAGATATTTCAAATCAGTGTTGTCCTCATCCAAAATCAACTCAGGGTTACGACGGGGTCCGGCATAGAGCAACTTGAAGTTATCCACAGCCGTCAACTCATCAGCTCCGACCGCCGTGGTACCAGGAGCCACATAGAAACCGATGCGCAAGGTAGCAGGATTGGACTGGCTTACAGGATTTTCTTCATCATCACCTTTCTCTACACAAATTTGCACTTGGTTCTCATACTTACCATCGAAGAAAGCCACACCGATGCCTGCCCCCTCTGATTCTTTTTCCATCGCTTGAGCATCGGCAGCAGAGACGACATTGAGAGTAGAAGCAGAGCGATTGCCTTCTGGGCATTTCATTTGTGCCACAAAGAGAGAAGCCAAAGGCTTGCTTTCACCATCAATCGCCTGTTGGGTACTGAATCCATTACAACGGACGACATACCATCCTGCTTTATGCACCTTCACCTCTTGGTAAATATAGAAATTACGAAGTTTCTTACTATAGCAATAAGCATACTTGCCATAAGTTTTCTGATGGGATTCGCTATAAGTTCCTCCAAAATGATCCTTGCCGCTCACTCCTCTTTGAGCAAAGGTGCAATACATGCTTGCATCCCCCAAGTAAACCGGAGCGGTACCAGGATTAATCCCTGAAGCACCTTCGGCACCCAATGTCCAAGAAGCAGCATCAGCATTGTTGATGCGGAAATCTGTATCTGGCAACAAGAAAGAGAAATCCAGCAAAGACCTCATCGTGGCAGGATTGGCAAGTGCCAAGGAATAATACTCCTGATTGGAAATGATTTTCCACACTTGATTCTTATAATTGGCATTTGTAGTAGCATAACTAGTTGCTATATTGCAAAGCAAATCGGAATTGGAAGGGTTCGTGGTTATATAGTTACCAACATTATTAACAACCACCTTGATACGATACAACTTGTTCTTGTCGGTATAGCCCTCAGCCTTCTCAAAAGAAAACACAGCTTTTACTGTACCTTGATTGCCTTGGTCCATATACAGATTGTTATTCTTGATACCCAAATAAGTTCCCGTGCCAGAACCATCAATCTTATTGTTGAGATAATATTGTCCGTCTGTACCTGTAGATTCAAGCCAAATGGAATTTGGCGTATTGTTGATAGAGGCGTGAGTTCCCCAAAGACCACCGATGCTCAAGAAACGTCCTGTGCCCACATTATAAAAATAAAACATCTTACTACCGTCGTTAGGGCGATTCGTAGTACAAATATCGGCAGAAGGGTCGATGCCAGACAAATCATCAATTCCATTGGCAGTGCCATACTGAGTATTCAATACTGTTCGAGCACCATTTCCATTCGATGCACTGCCATCACTTGGCACAAACATCATACCTAAGATGGAAAATAAAAAATATAGCAAATGGCTCTTGCAAGCCTTACCGCCCACAAGACACCAAAAATATGAGTTCATTACTAAGATTTTATTATTGAGTGAGTAATTACCGTAAAATATCCTGAGTTAAATCCTGAGCTATCATCTAGCTAAAAAGAGAGCGAGTGAGAATCCACTCGGAATCCTCACTCGCTTTATGTTTTGTTGAAAAATCTCGATGAAATTAGTCGAGGTTAGCCAACTTGTTATCAGAATGAAGAACATCCTTGATCTTGTGGCTGTAAAGGTCAACCATGTACTCACGAGCCTTACCGCAGTACTGACGTGGGTCGAAGTACTCTGGGTGAAGAGCCAATGTCTCACGAACACCTGCTGTGAAAGCAAGACGAGAGTCTGAGTCGATGTTGATCTTGCAAACTGCGCTCTCAGAAGCCTTAGTCAACTGCTCCTCTGGGATACCAACTGCGTCTGGCAACTTACCACCGAACTTGTTGATGATGTCAACATACTCCTGAGGAACTGAAGAAGAACCGTGGAGAACGATAGGGAAACCAGGAAGCTGCTCCTCAACTGCTGCCAATACGTCGAATGCCAATGGAGGAGGAACGAGGTGACCAGTCTTAGGGTCACGTGTGCACTGCTCTGGCTTGAACTTGTAAGCACCGTGAGAAGTACCGATAGAAATAGCCAATGAATCAACACCTGTACGAGTTGCGAAATCTACAACCTCCTCAGGCTTTGTATAGTGAGACTCCTCTGCTACTACGTCATCCTCAACACCAGCGAGGACACCAAGCTCACCCTCAACAGTTACATCGAACTGGTGAGCATAGTCAACTACCTTCTTTGTCAAAGCGATGTTCTCCTCGTAAGGAAGAGCAGAACCGTCGATCATTACAGAAGAGAAGCCGAAGTCAACACAGCTCTTACATGTCTCGAAGCTATCACCGTGATCGAGGTGAAGAACGATCTCTGGGTGGTTGCAACCCAACTCCTTAGCGTACTCTACAGCACCCTCAGCCAAGTAGCGGAGCAATGTAGGGTTAGCGTACTTACGAGCACCCTTAGAAACCTGAAGGATAACTGGTGACTTCAAGTTAGAAGAAGCCTGGATGATAGCCTGCATCTGCTCCAAGTTGTTGAAGTTGAAAGCAGGAACTGCCCAACCGCCTTTGATAGCTCTTGCGAACATAGCTTTAGTGTTCACAAGACCGATTTTCTTGTAATCTACTGCCATAATAATTTTAATTTTATTGTTTTAATGAAACATTCATCTTCATTTGAAAGAGAGGCGCATCTAGATGCACATCCCTTTAAACGAGTGCAAATTTACTTTTTTCTTTTGATACGACAAAATGTAAGATTGCTTTTTCGTATAACAATCGAGTTAAAAAAGTTAATTCGCACTCGTTTAGCTACTAAGTTTTGGTGTTTTGCAAAATACAGATAGCAAAACACAGTACTTTATAGGTATTACTGCTTACGAGCAAGATAGTACTCACGGGCTGCAAATGCCAATACAATGAGGAAACTGACAAACGGCACCACGAATGGCAATACCACGTGGGTACGGTCGGCAATCAGTCCCATCAACAGGAAGCCACATCCGCCTATCGGAGTCATCATCAGGAGAGAGGAAGCCGACTTGGTGAGGTTACCCAATCCCGTAAGGGCAATGGCAAAAATCGTAGGGAACATGATTGCCTCGAAGAGATAGTTGGCTATCAGGGCTATCAGCGAAGCCTTGCCCAAGTCGCACAATACCAAGCCGATGCACACCACGCTACCGATGGCACAGATAAACAATGCCGTCGTCGCCTTGATATAGCGCATCACCCAACTGCCGAGGAAGCGACCCACCATGAAGAAAGCCAAGGCTACGGTCAAGACCAAGGAAGCCGTGCGGTCGGTCATCCAGTGCATACCGGTTACGAAATTGATGAAGTAGGAATTGATGGAAATCTCCGCTATCTCATAGCACAAGAGTGCCAAGAGTCCGAAGACAAACATACCATGATGCTTGAAGAGTTTGCCGATGTTGGAACCATCCGCCTGGTCTTCTTCCGTCTCCTCATGCTTGATTTCTGGCAAGTGGACACGTGAGAACACCAAGGCTATCACGAGCACCAAGATGCCGAGTATCGTATAAGGCACAGCCACATTGCCACCCTCATCGGTATTATTGAAGAGGAACTGACCGATGCAGAAGGTAGCGAAGAGGCTACCCAAGCCATTGAACGACTGAGAAAGGTTTAAGCGACTGGTTGCCGTCTCCTTGGCACCCAACTCGGTGACATACGGATTGGCTGCCGTCTCCAGGAACACCAAGCCACAACCGATGATGAAGAGGCACAAGAGGAAGGCATAGAAACTGCCCATCGCTGCTCCTGGAATAAACATCAACGAACCTGCACCGAAGAGAATCAGTCCGAAGACGACACCACGACGATAGCCATAACGATTGATAAAGATACCCGCAGGAATCGCCATCAGGAAGTAACCGAGATAAGTGGTTACCTGGATGAGCGAGGAATGGGTGATACTGATATGCAAAGCATTTTGGAAGTGCTTGTTGAGCACATCCAGAATGGCACGAGCGAAGCCCCACAAGAAGAAGAGCAACGTGATTAAAACAAAAGGTACGAGATACTTTCTGTCTGTTATCTTATTTTGTTGACTTGACATTACTTCTTATTTTCAGGTTCAATAACTTTCCAGCATCCAGAGATACCGCCAATGGTGTAAGCCATTGCTACCACAGCAAGACCAAAAGTCATCGCTGTACCCACTACTGTTGCAGGAGCGCCATTGTCGCAACCCAAGCTGACTGCTGCACCGCAGCCCAGTAGTACGAGCACCATCGTGCCGGCTAACTCCGCTAAATACTTTTTCATAATTTCACTAATTAGGGTTTATGATTTTTATAATTCTCTTTTATATACTTAATATATATATTAGATATTTTACTTATTATAACGTTTAATTGCAAAAAATATTTTATTGAAAGAAGTTTTTTCAATGGAAAACAACATTGCTTAATGATGGCTAGGAAACCGACTCAAGTTAAAAGGTAAGTAACATATCCCCCCAAGCATTTCAACAAGCACTTATTTTTGAAAAGATTCACTCTCATGACTACCAACTTTTAACCCATAAAGAAGGAAGGATAATTACGCTTCTCTATCACCATGCCTCACTATTTGTTGAAAGTATAGTTCTCTAGTTAGTCTCCCTTCTATGGCACCGACGAATTCTTTACGATTCTATTATTAATTATCAGTTTTTTCACCTCAATACTATCATCCTTAATTTCCCCGAACAAATATGTATTTATATCGTCATAAACTTCCTGATAATCGCCAATTGACTTTCCTTGTTCTTTTTGTAAACTTATCAACTTAGATTCTTTACTTTTCGAGAAAAGCTTTTCTAACTCAGACCTAGATTTCTTATTATCATAACATAACAAGAACATTGCATCATCTTGAGATGCCCAAACACCCATGCTAGAATATTTTGCAGATTGCAGTATTCCAACGCCCCAGTTCTGAACGACAATGTACTTTCTTTTCCCATTCCTCCTAATTGTTAGCACATACACTTCCCCCTTTATGTTCGGTGGAAACTGTTTTAACAATTTCAATATCGCAGCATTTATACTTTTTTGTTTGAAACACACAACATTAAATGACATTTCCCCTTTCGAGCTATCGCTTAGACTAGAATCCTTTCGTATGGACACACACGAAAGGAACATTAGCCATAACAACCATGCTGTAAAAATGGGCAACAAACACTTATTTTTGAAAAGTTTCGCTCTCATGACTATCAAATTTTAATCTTATGTAAATAAAAAAAGGATCAATTGGACCATTAAAAGGCTCTCGTGTCTCAACTCTATTTTTCCCACTTGTTTTCTTAAATATCCTTTTGTCGTAAACACCACATAGGAATATTGGCATAGATTTAACAAACCACACCCCCCATGCTTTACTTATAAATTTTCGAATATCTCTCGAAAATCATAGTAATTGAAACGGATTATAACCTTATCAATTTTACTACTATCAACCGTAAGTACTCCATAGCCAACCAAATCCTTATGCACTAACGAATCAGGCTCATTTTTATAGATTTCAATTTTGCGATTTAAAAATTCAGACAATTCCGAAATGTTTGTACTATAGACGCAAATAGAATCATTCGTGATATTTTGACCTTGAATATTAACAATTACAAGGTTCATAAAATGTATAATAATTAATGGTTTCATTTTATCGAAGAGTTTATAATTATTTCATTTAGCATATTATTAAACAATTCAAAGTCTTCCATTTTAGAAGAAAGGGTGTACCTCGTATATTTCCTCGGCTTTGAAGTATAAATAAATGAAGTTGGATCAATAGCTCCATGTGTCATAGATACATATCTCATATTGTTTAGGAACAACATATCCCCTTGCGAATTATCCGTACCAAGCCCAGAAGGAGCCGCCATATTACTAGGATGATTATGAATATAGCTACGAAGATAGCCATATTGAGAAATACGGTCTTTAATATAGCCAATACTAGCGTCCGATAAATCATCATATGAAACACCAAGATGCGAAGACATTTATAATAAACTGGTCGCTGGAAGTATAGTTGCCGAGTTGTACTCACCTTCTATGGCTCCGACGATTTCTTTTTCAAATTTTACTTTTCATGAATATAAAACTTAACTTTTGCATCATAAGCAGAAATCTGAATCTGTCCAGTCCCACCATAATGTCCTTTAGGAAGTGTTCCCATAATCAACCAACTATGTTTAAATTTTACGACTTCAAAAGGATATTCTCCATTTATTGTTTCCTTGCCATAGATATCACTCAAATATGCAATACCTATTTCTGCTGCAAGTGTTGGATTATCTACAAGAATGGAATTTACCTCCTTAGTTTTATCATTTAATATCCTCCCATTACTTTTATATATATAAACTGCCATAGTATCCTTTCCTATAGCACTCGCTTTCCACACACTATCGCCTATTAGTGAGGCTTGCAGCTTTTGCACATTTTTCTGCCCAAATTTAGACAAAAAAAGAGACTTTGCTACATCAAGAGCCGTATTCTTTCTAGTAACAACAGCTCTAGCAAGCGTATCATTATTATCATACAAAATGTCAGGCGAGTCAAAATAATCCTTAGGATTGTAAGATTCACCTTCATACTCTTGTAAAGAAACCAAACGATAAAAATTTGGCGTATTATCACTTGGCTTGTAAAAAAGTACAACAAGAATAACTACTACTATAATACTTATAAGCACCAATACTTTTCTCATGTTTTATCTTTTAAATATATTTTCAAGCTTATACATTTGCTTTCTATATAACTCCAATAGTTTTTCAATATCAAGCCTATTATCGTTAACTAAAGCTGATTGTCCATTCAAACGCAAAGGGTCTTTATTGTCACTCGGCATATCGGTACTTAACAATTTAATCTTTCCAGTTTTGTAATCATATTTTTGCAAAGAACCATTAGGTGTGACCAAATAAGCATTAATTTTATCTAAATTAGCATTACCTATGTCACCTTTTTTAGAAGTCTTCAAAGACTCTATTCTTACTTCCTTACCATCTCTATACAAATATGTCCCAGAAAATTCATTATCTTTATATCTTGAATCATATGCGCCATGACTATGTATAGACGCAACTACATAAAAGCCAGGCAATGGCTTACTAGGAACACTCTCATGCTCTTTTCCTTTAGCCGCTACTGTATATGTGTATCCAAGTGTTCCTTTGTCATTTCTAATCATATATATACTTGAAGCATATTCTAGGTTATCTCTAATAGAATTTGCATTATAAAACAACCCAAAATCCCTTGCAGCTGCATCTGGGGAAAGGAAAAAATCGCCAGGTTCTCTCCCATCATTATCAAACAACCTAATAGGGCTATTCAAGCAATATGCATAAGGGCTTATTGCATAATATTTTTCTAATTTGCTATCTTGTGCCAAGAACCTCATACCGTCATACCATCTAGCCCCATAATCATACCAATCCAAACCATGCATTCTATCCAGTTCCTTACCATTATACTTATATCTCTGCACACTGCCACCTGTACTTTCCGCCATCAAGCCACCAAATGGATAGTAATGATTCACTTGCTCCACTTCACCAGTAGCTTGATTAACAGCTACCCGATTACTACCAAGATGGTCTTTCAAATAATAATGATACACGGGCTCTCCATTAACAAAAGAGACGTAACCTCCATCTACCAATATTTGCGTCAACTTACCATTCTCATAAATCATGTTATCACAATAGTCCAAAGTCATACTTGAGTTTGGTATAGTCGTTACATAGGATGCCTGCAACTTCTTGCCTTGTGCATCATAGACATAACAGATGCTCTTGCCACCTTCCATCTTTAGAGAAGTTGGTAAGTTCAATGAATTATAGGTAATTTGCAAGATGCCCTTATTAAGGTCCTTGACCATATTTCCATTCTTATCATATCCATACTCAACATTTTCAGAAGCACCATCCACAAAGTTCCAAGCATCCTTGTAAGTAGGGTCTTCCACTTTATCTTCTGCATTGAGCAACTGGTTTCCTTTATAGGCAAAGCTTACATCATCTATCAAGCCATAAGTTCCCCCATCTTGAAGTCCATTGCGTTTCAAGGTCAGCATGTTACCCATCAAGTCATAAGTATAACGAGTATTGTAATGTCCACTAGCCGCATTATCTTCCCAATAAGAAGCCAATGTTAAACGATACAAACCATCATAGGAAAAATTATATTTTCGCTTCAATGTTTCATTTCCCACACTCCAAGTCATAGAAGTCACATTTCCTCCATACATGCGATAATTACCTTCATAATACGACAAGGTTTCTTTGTAATTTTCAGAAGAAATACTTGTTGGCCATTCCCTTATATTATATTCATAAGAAACGTTTTCCTTACCAAACACTTTTTGACTTGACAAGCGACAAAGTTTGTCATAAACATTTTGTCTCAAAATGACTTTTTCACCACCATTTAATTGGTGAGTTACTTGCAGCAAGCGGTCTGCATTATCATACACATAGCTATAAATTTCCTCTTGCTTAGACGAACCGACGATATGCTCATGAAGCATACTTGCCACCTTACCTGTATATGTATAGAGGTAATAATAACAGTCCAAACCACCCAAATGGTTTTCAGAACGTTTTTGTACAAGTTGACCTTTTTTGTCATAATAACAAACAGAGTACAACTCCTTTCCAACTTCTGCTGAGACTATTTCACCCGTTTGCAGACCTATAACATTGTCTGCCCTATTTCCATAACCAGCTTTCTGTACATACCCCAAAGAGGGCTTATTGGACATGAAGTCATAATTGTCATAAAAAACTTTCAATGACTGCGTACCATCACTCTTGGAAGACAGCCGACCAAATGGGTCATAACTCATTTGGGTAGCTGTGCCGCTAGCCTTTTGTACACCAGTTTGACTGAAAACAGGTCTATCTGCGTCATCATATTGAATAGTAACAGCATCAACACCAGGAAGCTTCTTAGAAATGCACCGATGTAATTCATCATAAGTATATTGATAAGCATAATCCAACAATGGGCTTGCAGACTTGCAAGAATAATTACCAGGAGAAGCTAAGCGCAATGATGCCTCTGGAGGCAAGACCAATACCAGGTCACCTTTGTCATTATATATATAATATGTATCAACTTCAGTATCACCCATTACCTTTCTGATCAAGACTAACCTATCAAAAAAGTCTTTGAACTCGTATGTCACCCTAGCATCCTCATCTATCTTTTGGATAATATTTAGCGAGCCATCTGGATAATACGACTTATTGCAAAGAATATCATTTGACACCTCAAAGCGCAAGCATCCCATGTGAGCATTCGTTGAATTAGTAAGATAAGCAACAATACGACTTTTTCCTTGCATAATCCAAGGTGCCCCAGGGCCTCGCTCATCTCTTAGTCTTCCCAAAGGTGAATCCTCGTAGGAATATTCCACATAAGCCATAGGGTCATTGTAATCTGCAATATAATGCTTTTGCTCTATTTCTGTATAGTTGCCAGAATTACCAGACAAAGAGACCATTTTTCCTTTCCGACGCACACGTCCAAAACCATCATAACTTGTGGCTTCAAGCAAGTCAACCCCACTCTCAGGAGACAAATTTACAGAGACATTCTCCACAAAACGCCCCAAACCGTCATAATAATTGTGTTCGGCAACATAATTTGTCGAACTTGTATTCTTTTGTATGGTAATACAATTTACCCAACTAGACTGCGCTAGAGAAGGCAATGTTCCCAACAACAATACCAGAACCGATAAATAAATGTCGTATGTTTTCATTGGCGATAAAAATATTTATAAGTTGTTAATGGATTGGAATCTATATCTTTTTCCGAAACAAGCCTTCCAAAGGCATCATATTCATAATGATTTATATTGCCATTTGGTAAAATCATCTCAGAGACCTTATACCATGGATTGTACAAATATGCCGTCACATGCGCATTTGTCCCTTTTACTACTAAATCATACAAATCCTTCAACTCTTTTGCCGTCAATGTAGCCTTGTTTCCTATGTTTCTTACTGTTGTTGAAAGCGCAGACACCTTGTCATAGGTCGTTCCTACAATTTCCATTATTGGACATTGATAAGAATAAGACCATAATAGTACGGTATGCAGACCATCATTTGTTGTATATTCCAAGATATTACCATAGGAATCATACTTTTCCACTTTTAAATCTTGACGCATTTTTCCATCTGTGCCCTTTGTCAAAAATTCGTTGAACATTGGCACTGCGTTTCCAACCAATGAATAGTTCTTTCGATACCCTCCTACAAGCGTATTACCAGAAGTGCCCATATAGTTGTCCATACCTGTGACTTCTGCTAAACAATGTTTTTCTTGTAATCCCTCTGCCCCAGTGGAAGTCCTTTCATGTGGATAGGTAAGCACTTTTTGTGATTTTTGGATACCATTAGTGGTCACAACTCTATTTTCTTTATAGTTTGTTTGGTCGTAACCAAAAGTTATTTTTTTAGGCAGCAAAGCCTTACCATTTACATAAGATGTTTCTGTGATTTCATCCAAATAGTTCCAAACATTTGCCTTGGTATATATGGACAAATGATACGTACATCCTTCCGCTGCCGTACCACTTAAAAAGAGAGGGAGACACTTTGGGAACAATATTTCCTCATATTTTTTACTTCCATAAGTGTAATCTGTCTGTTGTACAAGCTCATCTGTTGAGGAATAAATTTTCCTAGTTAGGATTTTTCCATTCAATCCATAGTTGGGATAATAATATTGTTCTCCCATCCCCATTTCCCGATAAGTCTGGTTCTCATAATTACTGACAATATAGCCATTATCCTGTCCATTCGTATTGACAACCTTCTTTTTTACTACAGAATATCCTACGGTAGGAACACCCAAGGACATCAAACTCAAATCGGACTTTTGTGAACCTACAAAAGAATAGGTAAGCTGACCAATAGCCAAAGAACCCTGACTAAAAAAATTCAACGCCATATTCTTGCACCTAACTGTTGGTACAAGCAATTTTCCATTATAATACTCATAACACGTCTTGCTTACAAAGTCTGACTTATGCCCATCATAATTGGTTATGCTTTTAATTCTAACGCCACCCCCAATAGACAATCCACTGCTGTCAGCGATAGATTCATCCAAAACAAACGAATGTCCTGTCGTTGCACGGATGGATGCCGTTGTCACGTAATCACTAGGAACATACGGCACTGTAACATATATAACATATACCCCAGGTTTCAAGTGTCTTGTAAATGTCTTTGACATGCCAGGAGTTGAGGTAGAAGTAGAGAAAACCTCATGGTATTTAGTACCTTGGACACACCATATTGTTGCAGAACAAGAATATTTTGCAGGATCTTTACTGTTGATGTTTACTATAAATTCTATGTCCTTTTCTTCTGAAAGAATGAAACTTTCCCCATTTGATTTCTCCTTTTGTGCAGCAACAGAATAAACAGAAACGGAGGAGGTTACCATTCGATTCGGGCTTTCTGCACTAGGATAATAATATGAATCATTAAAATGATGACTCTCAAATTCAAAATCCGTATAACCTCCTGTCGGATAAACTATTCTTTTAAGAATACCACATAGGATTTTCTTAGGGGAAGCCAGACGATTGGCATCACCAAGATGTTCTATTTCTGAAATATTTCTTCCAGCTATACTATATGTAGGGCTAGAACAAAAGTTTTTTCCATTATTTACCCCATTGTAATATCCCCAATAATCTTGTGACAAGGAGGTCACATACGGAAGTGAGGTAGTTTCATCATACGAGAAAGAATATTTTTTGTCATCTATAACTAAGTTTATCAATTTTAGCCGTTTCCCAGAATATTCATCATCGCTATAACCTAACGAAGCCCAGCTTGTAGCCTCACTTTTCTGTTCTTCATAAAAGTAATCATACCCAAAAGTAATCTGATGAGTTTGAACATTTCCATTTTTAGACAAAACACGAATGTTTTTGATAGCCTTGGAACCTTTCACATCCAATCTATCTTCTAAATCAAAAAGCACTTTTTCATTATGAGACTCTATTACTGAGGGATACAGCATGTCACGATACAAAGAGGGGGTGGAAGCTCTGGTATGCAAACCTAGCAAATCATTCAAGTCACCAGGGTAAGCACCTGTCATAGTCTTCAAGTGCCCCAAAGACTGATAAATCTCATATTGTCCCTTTTGGCGGAATTGATTATACGAGAGCGTAATGACATCATTGGGATTCAATCCACGAATTTCTGTCAAGTAATAGCAATCCAACTTATCATACTCACTATAAGCCTGGAATACATATTTTATACCCATATCATCCGTAATGAAAATCTTAAAAGGATAAATTGCACCAGTATATTCTGTTTCTATTTTATATTTACTAGCATTATCGTCCAATACTTTCGTGTTTCTTGTTCGGTTATCCAAAGTGAAAGCAACAGTATGACCACAGAAATTTGCATGGAAGACATCTGGAATATGCATCCCATGAACCAAGTCTTCCATCAATAAACTCCGCCAATACAACCTACTCGAAACTTGGTAAGCTTGGCTTATATCCAATAACCCAAGCCCCAAATCCCAGTCAACAAAGTAATCTTGGGGAACATAAGCCGTGTGATAGCCTGTTGCTATCGAATATATGGAGTCCAAGAATTCCTTGTCTGTTTTTTGGGGGAAAGAGCAAAAATCATCTTGTCCATTTACAATATGGGTAATGCAGCCTCCAAACACAAGTCCCCATCCCAAGCCTACGGAAGATGCTTGCTGGCTTACTCTTATTCCTGAAGCCTCGTATTTCAAACTTACAGGAAGGCGTAATTTTCCAGAAGACACCTCCAACAATGGTATGGATATTTCGGGAGTTCCTGTATATTCAGAACTTTCATAAGAGCCATACGTCTCAAAGGCCATCGGGGCAGGTTGCATCTCCTTAAAATTAGGCAGGAGCATATCATAGGTCAAGGGAGTTGGATTTACATTCTGCCCCCAAGAGTACATGGATAATAACAAAAGCCAAATTGTGCATCCTGCCAATATTAGTCTAAAAATAGGTCTCATAAGCCATGATTTTATTTGATTAGGAAATTCTTTGAATATTTTTTTCCATTCACTTCCAAATAAAGGATATATTGCCCCATCGGCAAAGAGTTACAATCTACATAAAAACGACTTCCATCATCACAATTTTTGGAAACACTCTTACATAAACATCCCTTTGAATCCACAAGAAGAGCTTTTACTGTCATACGAGAAGTCAAATAACACTCAACCTCTATTGTTTTTCCCGAAAGCATTGCTTGATAAGAAAACTCACCTTGTGAAGAACTTCTATTTTCCTTTATTATGCCCTTCTCTTCAAAAACACTTAAATTTTCCTTACATTGATGTGAATACAAATAAGTGACGCTTGTTGTAGCGGCATCTTCTTTTGGACTTACGGAAACTATCTTGCGATACATGATGGGATAACGATAACCATCTGCATACCATCTAAAAACCTGCTCATAAAAAACAGAGCTATGGGTACATTGCAAAGAGTCCAATTTGATATGATTTGCCTTTTTAGTATATAGAAGAAGGACATTGTCTATTGTATCTCCTTCTTCTGTCACTAGACATCCTTTTTTCAAGGCTTCCGTATGATATGAGCCAGTATGCCACAATCGCATCTTATCACAATACATGCCACAACCAGAAAAATCCCCATCAACAAACGAGCCTACTACCGTTGGGAAATGCAAATATATTTCAGGCTTGTCATATTTTATCAAAAACTGATTTGATTCATAACCTATGATGGATATATTCTGTGCATTCTGATAGAAATATGTTCTTACCCCTCGACGAGTACAACAAACGGTATCATTCAATATTCTGTAAGAATCTGGGGGCAAAGACTTATCTTTCACCTTGGCTATAGTCCAAACATATTTTTCCCCAACAACTTGTTCGTTGAAGGAAACTTGCACTTTGTCTAGCCAATCACCATCTCTATAAGAATTAGCTAGCAAACTTAAACTTTGCCCATTTACTTGTTCCAAACAGCCACCAAGGAGAATACTAATGAATAAAAATATCCATTTGCAAGAAATCGGTTTATATAAGTTTAGTTTCATATGCCCACAATATGGTTAGTTCGTGGGGCAAATTTAATTATTTAAAATGAAAGTTCCAAACTTTTATTGATTTTTTTCAAGAAAAACAAAAAGATAATCAGAAAACACTACACTTTTCTTTGAATCATTGCCCACTTAGCTATAACAAACAAAGTGACTCCATTTTAGATGGAGCCATTTTGCTTATTTTTCCTCATAATGGAAGTAAGAAAAGTCGGCAGAGCCACTATTTTCCTTTCCATCCACATACATACCCAAGGTTACGCCAGTAAATCCGCCAGCCACCTCGGTACTCATCAGACTGCAATTCATGGAAGCAAGCTCCTTGAAGGTCTTGCCGTCTGTGGAATAATCGAAATAATACATGATGCCCTCACTGCGCACACGAAGCTTAACAGCTTTCTTTCTGACATTCGGTACACTCTTCACGATATAATCAATGCTCTTCAACTTACAGCGCAAAGCTATCTGCTTATCCGTAACAAAGAAATCCAAGTGACCATCATTAATTTGATAAACCGTCAATCCCGCCTCTACATTTCCTTTAGGAAACACTTCTGACTGCAATTCAAAGTTGGCACTCTCTTGACGGCGACCAAAGAACGTAGGCTGATTATTCGCCGTCAACGTACCATGAGGATAAAGACGAAGACTAAATCCTTCCTCGGTTGCTAGTGAATCATAATTGGCTATGATAGGATTTTGAATACGAATCCATTCTGCGTCACCCGTATTAGGATTTACAATTTCATCAGCCCCCAAATGCTTCTCCAACAAAACAGAAGGCAAGGTGTTCGCCTTCACCAAGGTATCTATAGGCAAGCCACCGTTGACCACAGGCCATTCACCCGCCTTCCACTCCACAGGGGCGAGGTAGGTCTCACGACCGAGATGATGATAAGAACCTCCATAGTTGCGATAAGCCAAGAATACCATCCACCAAGAGCCATTCTCTGCTTGCACAAAGTCACCATGGCCTGTGCCTTGTATCTGCAAGGATTGCCCGAGGCGGCTGCAGTTGGTCAAGATAGGGTTGGCAGGGTTGCTCTCATAAGGTCCTTCTATGTTCTTGCTGCGAGCGATCGTGAGATGATGCGCCAGTTCGGTTCCACCCTCTGAGATTAGGAGATAATAATAGCCATCCTTCTTATAGATATGTGGTCCCTCTGGGTATCTGCCTCCATCACCTTGCCACAACTTCTTGCTCTCAGTGAGCTGTTCGCCGGTCTTCGGATTGATTTCACAAAGCCAAATAGCATCGCCTGGATTGCTCACCATATAGCACTTGCCATCCTCGAAGTAGAGCGAAGGGTCGATGCCTTGCTGCTTAAGCCACATCGGTTCGCTCCAAGGACCACGTGGGTCGGTGGCAGTCACCATGAAGTTGCCGCCATTGCCCACATTGGTGGTAATCATATAATAGGTACCCTCATGATAACGAATGGTTGGGGCATAAATGCCGAGCCAAGAGCTAGCGCCCTTCAAAGGCAACTGACTGCCGCGGTCGAGCACATTGCCTATCTGCTGCCAATGCACCATATCCTGGCTCTGAAAGACAGGTACTCCAGGGAAATACTGGAACGAGGAGTTGACGAGATAGAAGGTATCTCCCACCCTGCATACCGAAGGGTCGGGATGATAGCCCGGTATCACTGGATTGCGATACTCCTGAGCAGATGTCGGCAACACTGCCAGCATCAGCATCAGTAAAGACATCATTAGGTTTTTCTTTTTCATGTCATTAAGTTTTTTATATGGTTTATATATGTATAAGCTCTATTACTTGATACGTTACCTCATTCTACCTTATCTATATGTAAGTTCTGTTCGATGAGTTTCTTTAGGAGGAAGGTGGCGTTTTGGTTCTTTGCCACTCCCCTCTGTATCTTATAGGTATAGGTGACATCCAAGCCCAAGTCGATCTCGAAGCAATAGTTGTGGAAGCGTCTTCCCTGTTCGGAGCCGTTTTCCATCTTGGATAGTTCCAAGTCGTGGGTGGCGATAACACCACTCACTGGCAAGTGGGCGATAGATTCAAGGAAGAGGCGTGAGCCATTGAGCTTATCCACCGAGTTGGTGCCCTTCAAAATCTCATCGAGGATGATGAGGGTTCTGAGGGAATCGCCTTTGCAAGCCAACTTACCTTGGCTTGCAAAGTTTGCCTTATGTTTTTGAGCATCTCCCTTGCAGAACTGCACTAACTGTTCCAAGCGCAAGAGTTCGGCATTGAAGTAAGAGATGCCATGCGTCAAGTCGTCGGAGGTTCGCATACTGGAGAAGAGACGGAAGCGAGAAATGCGCAGAGTATCGGCAAAGACCGGCATACCCGCCATCGCCAAGATATAGTTGACGCCGAGGGAGCGCAAGAAGGTACTCTTGCCTGCCATATTGGCTCCAGTCACGATATAGTAATTGCTATCGTCTATGCAGAAGTCATTCTTCACCGCCTTGGCTCCCAAGAAAGGATGATAGAGATTCTTTGCCTCGAAGACAACAAGGCGCTCATCAATCATCTGTACATCCGTAGCCTCAGGGTGATTATAGCGAAAATCCGCCATGCTTACCATCGCATCCAGTTCACTCACTATCTCAACCCATTCCTCCATCTGTGCCATATAATTGTTCTTCCATTTCAAGAATCGGCGAACCAGGAAGAAGTCGCTCAACAGGAAGCTATCGGTGAAGAACAAGCCGAGGAAGTTGCCACGGCGATCATATCCACTCAATATCTTCTCCAACTCCGAGAAAGAAGGCAAAGCCTCAGCGAGTTTCTCTTGCATCTCCTTGCCAAGCTTGCTGCTGAAAGTGCGTTGCGATATAAGACGGAGCACCTGGGAATATGCCATCAACTGATGACGGAGTTTTCCACCATTGCAATCTATCTTGTCGAGAGATGACTTGCAGACGGCAAACACGACCATAAACTGCACCATCACCCAACAAAGGGGAAAATCGGCAGATGCCTTTCCCAAGATGGCAAGAACAACGGAGGCACATATTCCGATGATGAGTAACCAACCGACCACAAGTGCCATCCAAGAGCCAAACCACGTAGGCAATGTCATCTGAGAGACCTTTGCCATCGCCTCGACCACGGCTGCAGAATTGATTTTTCCATAAGCGGCAGCAGAGTTGTTTTTCCCATAAGAGAAAGATGACGAAGAAGTTGACAAGCCCTGCGACAGTGCATTTCGATTGAGTTCTCCCAAGGCGAAGAATTCCAATCGCCACTGATGGGCAGACTCTGTCAAGTCTTGTTGCAACTCCCTGCGGCTTTCTATCTCGTCAATAGGCAGAGGTGTCTCACGAGAGAGGTTTGCTGCAAGGGCATCCGAGCCACCAGTCGTGATGGTATGGCAAATGCGATTGTACAAGGAGTCCTTGCCAAAGACATCCAAGTCGAAAGCATAGGCATGGTGTGGATTCAGATAGGCTTCTCCCTTCTCATAAGACGAGAAATCTCCCTCCATCGCCTTCACCTCATCTTGGCAAACCTGCATGAGGGCTGTCTTATGCTCTATCCTTTCCTTGTTCTTGTCATCGAAATGGCGCACCAGGAAGTAAGCCACCAAAGAAAGAAAAGCAGCGCAAAGCCAAAGGTGGGTATCGCCATCGAGGGCGAAATAGCAAACCAAGCAGGTCGCCATCGCCCCGAACAACAACAGTTCACTTGTGATGAAAGCATTGTTCTTACGCTTCAAGGCAGCAACCTCGGCTGCATACTTTTCCACAGAGTGTTGATAACTTTCTTTTAATTGATTTTCCATAAGTTGTTTCTATGCTTGTGATTTCTATGTTTGTGACTTAATTTCCAAATACTTATTGATGACATCTACAGACAAGTTTTCTGGAGTGGTGAGCAAAGCCAAAATACCATGATTCTTCAAGGTTGACACGACCAATCGCTGTTCGTAAGCAAACTGTTCGGCGATGACATGACGATAATATTCCTCATCGGTATCAGGCCGAGTCGCTATGTATTCTTTCAACTCATTGTCAACGAAGAAGACAACCAAGAGACGATGCCTTCTGTTCAACTGGATGAGATATGGCAACTGGCGTTCCATGCTCACCTTATTGGCGAAGTTGGTATAGAGAACGACCAAAGAGCGCTTGCTCAAATGCTGATTGACATGAGCTGTCAAAGCAGAAAAGTCTGACTCTGCAAACTGTGTCTGTTGACGATAAAGCGTCTCCAAGATTTGTTGCATGTGTCCACGTCGAGCCGAAGGAGGAACGAAATCCTCAAACCGATCGCTAAACGTCATGATGCCAGCCTTGTCTTCCTTTCGCATCGCAATATATGACAACACCAAGGAGGCATTGATGGCATAATCGAGATAGGTCATACCCTGGAAGGCTTGCTGCATCACTCGCCCCTTGTCGATGACACACACAACTTGTTGCGACCGTTCATCCTGATAGACATTGGTCATCAAGTGAGAAGTACGGGCGGTAGCTCGCCAGTTGATACGACGGAAATCATCCCCTACCACATAATCCTTGATTTGCTCAAACTCCGTATGATTGCCGATGCGGCGAATGCGCTTGATGCCCAAGTCGGTGAGGCGGTTACTGATGGCAAGCAACTCATAATGCGTCAACATCAGGTAAGAAGGATAAACCTTGACATCACAAGGCGTGCCAAGCGTAAAGCGGCGTTGCAGCAAGCCAAGAGGCGACTGGGCAAAAACACGAATATGTCCGAAGGAATAGGTTCCACGAACAGTAGGACGAAGAGCATATCTCACCTTCTTGCCCTCCCTTCTCAACAGTCTCAACTTGAAGAGCACATCACGACGCTGGAATATCGGCGGAATCTCATCAATGATTTGCAAGCGAACAGAGAAAGGATATTGACTCTCCACACGAATATCCACCTCATTGTCATCTCCATTGGAGAACCTCTCCGACATCATACGCCATGCTTGGATTCCCGTCCGATGATAAAGCAACGCCATATCCAGGAGCAGCAGCAAGCAAAAGGCACCAAGCATCCATCTCCCGACAACAAACATCAGGGGAACTGCATAGCCCAAGCCTATCAATAGGACGAGGGCTATCCACAATGCGAAAAACCTAGGAGTCAGATACACTTTTTTTCTATTTTGGTACTTCGACCTTATCAATCAACTTCATTGCTACCTTGTAAGCAGTATATCCTTCCATCTCAGCCTCAGCAGTAAGTACCAATCGATGCTGGAGGATGGATGGAGTGACCGCCTTGATGTCCTCAGGAGTAACAAAGTCTCGTCCTTGCAAGAGAGCGTATGCCTTGCTTGCCTGCAACATCGCTACCGAAGCACGAGGTGAGGCGCCGAGATAGACGGCACGACTGCTACGAGTCTGCTGGACAATTTGGGTGATATAACGCAACAAGCTCTCGTCGATGACGACATCATTCATATAAGAACGAAGCTGCAACACCTCTTCCTTCGTCAAAACCGGATTGACATCAGAAAGTTTTACCAAGTCGGTACGCTGCTCATGACGTTTCAAGATTTCCAACTCATCATCGGCGGAAGGATAACCCATGGTCACCTTCATCAAGAAACGGTCGAGCTGTGCTTCTGGCAAACGATACGTACCTTCCTGCTCCACTGGGTTCTGGGTGGCGAGAATGGTATAGAGTTCTCCCATAGGGTAAGTGGCACCATCCATACTCACCTGTCTCTCCTCCATCACCTCAAACAAAGCTGCCTGGGTCTTGGCTGGAGCACGGTTGATTTCATCCACCAAGACAATGTCGGAGAAGATAGGACCTTGATGGAACTCAAACTCCTGGGTCTTGACATTGAAGATATTGGTACCCAATACATCGCTCGGCATCAAGTCGGGGGTGAACTGCACACGACTGAACTGCGCATCGACCAAACGAGCCACCAATCGAGCCAAGAGAGTCTTTGCCACTCCTGGCACGCCCTCTATCAGCACGTGTCCATTTGCCAAGATGCAAGTGAGTACCAAGTCAACAGTCTGTTCTTGTCCCACGATCACCTGGGCTATCTCATGGCGAAGCTTTTCTATCTTTTCAGAGAAAAGAGTCAAATCTAATCTTTGTTCTTCCATATTTTTATCTTCTTGTTTCTGAAGGTTCAACTATATCGTCTCGTTTTCGAAGCTGAAGCTATCGCTATGTAGATTCACGTTCATACTTTTTCCAAAATATGGTTTATGGCATCTATCATCTCTCTCATCTTCGAAGGTTTGATGTCTTCCTCGGAATGGATGATGAGTCGGATTTCTCGCAGGATTCGTTGGACATAAGCTTCTCCCAAGCCGGTCTTTTCCGCAAGGAATCTCACCTCGCCATCATCGGTGTTCACATCCCGAACATCTATACCACACCTCCGCCGTAGTTCTTCGGCAAAGAAAGTGAACTTCTTGCGAACCAACTCCGCATGGGTGCTTCGCTGATAATAAAGCGTACCGATGAGACGGACGAATTCCAGCGACTTGTTGAGCGGAGGAGCGATGATAGGAATGACTCGCTGTCTGCGCCGGGCGGTAGTGACCATCAAGAGAACGACACCTAGCATCAACAGATAAAGTGCCCATCGCAAAGGAGGTCGCTTGAGGAGTTCACGGAATGGAGAATAGTTGACATCGAGCATATCATCCGTTTTCATATACGCCTCGGTACGATAAACCGGCACATCTGCCATCATCGACATCAAGCGGAAGATATACTCCGACGTGTTTCCCTCCAACATTCCATAATTAGTAAAAAGAAGAGGTGACGTGACAAAGATGACCTCGCCCTTACCATAAGGGACTGAGGCGGCGACAGGCATCGTATCTGTACCGAATGCCCAACAAGACTTACCTTGCCAAGAATCGAAGTCAAGATATCCGCCAGACAATCCCTGCCAGATGACATAATCATGGGTAGGATATACTTTAGATTTTCCTTTCCAAATAATCGTATCTTTATATTCAGACTCATTTCCTGTTGCCCGATTATAGATTCGATAATAAGAGAAATTATGTTCTGACATTATCTGCAATCCGAACTTACTTTCTAGCTCATTATAATGTACTGTATCCTTTGTTTGCTCAGAGGAATATCTTGCCACAACCATCACCTTCCCCCCTCGCTTGGCGATATTGCACAGGTGCTCGACATCAAGTTTCTTTAAATCCTGCATATCCACAACCATCAGCACGCCTATCCTTTGGGATGGGTATGCACTGTCCAACTGCAGGAAGGTCTTGGACGTGACTTGGTAACCTTTCGGCATAGACTCTGTCAAGACACTATCAAACACATAACATCCGAATGGCTGTCGATCGGCATGATGATAGGTTTCATTCCATTCAAACTTCTTGGGCAGACGCATTTGGAGCAAGAACAGCAAGACAAAGAGGACAACCATCGCAAGGATAAACTTATAACTACTCTTCATAGCTACCTCCTTTCTCTTCTTGCAAAAGCACACGCTTGACAGCCTCTTGGCTGACACGCATTTCCGCTATCATCTCCTCCGTTGCCTCAAATCCGCCGTATCTCACCCTCACAAAGAGGCGAGTGATCTTTAGGAAATCTGCATTGCGCCATTCCTTCGTATATTGCGTAGGAGTCTTGAAAGACTGCCACTCTATCTGGTGGTTATCACTCAACCACTTCAAGGTTTGCAGATACATCAGTCGCAACGCCTCCCGGAAATCATGACGACTGATAGCCTTCTCTATCTCGGAAGGAAAATCAATGCCATAGATGGTGTCTTCGGTCACATCATAATCCAAGGCATCAGCTTTCTTGCCAGAAAGCATAAACACCGAAGGGCGTACCACAAAGACAATCCAAAGAATTGCCAAGATGACAATGATACCCAAGACCGTCCACATCCACTCTCGATTTTGAGCAAAGACATTCCTGAATATCTCATCCGTGAAGTCGCTCAACCTATCCTGCAACCATTCCCCAAAAGTATCTTGATGAGGCACCAACTCCCTACCGTAATCATAAGCGCCATCCTGCCGCCAAACAGAAAGCTTGGCGGAATCAATGACTAATGTATCGGAAGGAGACGTAAACATCTTGTCAGATAATTACACTAATGGTTCTGATTGCTTGAAGAGGTCATCGTCATCTGGGTTGCTGTCAGCCATCCCCTCGAAATCGTCAATGCCTTTTGCCACCGACATATCATCAAGTTTTTCTGCCGCATGGCTATACAGATAACTGATGCTCACGAGGAAGATGGTAGAAAGGGTAAACTGCCCAATCCACATGATGACACCGAAGACGTACTGCAATAAGTCCACGATGATGTTTGGATTATATGGATCGCTATAACCAAACACTGCCTTGATGAGGAACACCACATACCAAGGAATCGCAAAGACAAAAGACAAGGCATTGCTGATGAAAGTCAGCACAAAGCCCAAGGCAAAGATGCCTACCCAAGTTTTCCAGCCCAAGCGAAGTCCACGAGCGTAGGCTTTCCATACTGAAATGTCCTCATATATATAGGTAGGAAGCACCATCAAGAGCGGGATGCACAATGCCAAGACCACAATGAATGCCACTATGTAAAAAGTTACATCGACCATGGCACAACCCACAAGAATCGCTATCACTGCAAAAGCTACGGGTATGCCTGCCAATCCACACTTGAAGATGCGTCCGGCATTTCGCTTGGCGTATGGTTTGAGGTCTGCAAAGGTGACGTCCTCCAAACCATTGGCTCGTTCATTGTACAACTGCATACAAGCGAACACGACGGAGCCGACCCACAGACCGACTAGCACACAAACTACCGACAAGAAGATATAGTTGCCGAACAATTGAAGTCCAGTATTGACAGGTCCGTCCCCCACAGCATTCATCGTGCTAGACATCAGGTTGTCAACCGACAATGCCGCCAACAAACTAAGAGGCAGCACGCCATACAAGATATATCTGAGCATATATCTCCAGTTCTGCTTCAGAAATGAGAAGACCACATTAAACTTCTCGCCGAAGCTTCTTTCTGCATAAAAAGGTATTTTATTGTTCATCATTGTTATTATAAGTTTTAAACTTTCTAGTATGATTGATTCATTATCATTTATTATTTATCATTTGCCATTTGCTGCCGATGCCTGATTCTTGGCAAAACGATAAAATAGCCAATCACAAACGCCAGCGACAACAAGATAATCAAGAGTCGGACGGCATTCAGTATTTCGGTATGTCGAGTGACAAATCCCTCGATGAAACCAGCCATTATAAAAATAGGTATCGTGCCGACGATAATCTTCATCCCCCTCTTAGCTCCTCTTCGGAACGAAACCATCCGAGCGTAGGTGCCGGGGAACAGCCAGCCATTGCCTATCGCCAATCCTGCCGCACCCGCAATGATGAGAGCCGAAATCTCTAGCGTGCCATGCAAGAAAACTGCCAAGAAGGACTCATACAGTAAACCATGCTGGGCAAAGAAGGTCTCAAAGCATCCCAGCATCACACTGTTCTCGAATATCATAAGACCTGTGGCGATGCTGGTGAATATGCCCGATACGAATTCCATGAACGACACTCGGATGTTATTCAAGGTAATACCCAAGAACATCTCCATCTCCTGACCGCCATCATATACCGACATTGGCTTTCCCTTGGCGATATTGTCGAGCGTCATATCCACATAGTAATCTCCCAAGATGATACGACAGAAACTTTCGTCGAGACATTGCGACAAAATGCCGATGAAGACACTGACCAAGAAAATGATGAAAGATACCAACAGCAACTTGCGCTCTTCATACATCACAAGCGGTACCTCTTGCGTCCAATAGGTGATGAGACGTGACCATTTCTCTCGCTTGTTGCGATAAATAGAATTGTGGAGAGCCGAACAGAGTTTGTTGAGGTAAATCGTAATGCGTGACTGAGGATAGTGAGTTTGCGCAAAAGCCAGGTCGGATGTCAGGTCGGTATATACCTCCGCTAAGCGATCTGGTGACTGAGAGGCTGCATCGCTAATGACGATTTCAGCTTTCTGCCACTTATCGATATTGCTTCGTATGAAGTTAAACTCTTTCACCTTTACTCTGTCTTAACAGTTAGTATGATTCGATTTATTCGATGCAAAAATAAGGATTTATTCTTGCATCAGCAAATTATTGGTACGATTATTCACATATTTCATTAAAAAAGATGCTTTTTCTTTGAATATTTGCCATTTTTTAGTTAAGTTTGCAGACAAAAGTTCAAATAACTAAGGAAATAGATGAAATCATGACTCATACCGACATCATAACCAATCAATTTGTAAGAATCGCCCAGACCCCAGCGAGCATCGCTGAGCGCATCTCTGCACGCATCATAGACGGCATTTGGATATTTGTCATCTGCATATCCGTCTTTTATGCGTGCGCCAATTTCTTAGAATACGATGGCGCATGGTGGTTGATGTGGATATTCGGCATAGGCATTTGGCTGTGGGATTTTCTCTGGGAGACATTCAACGATGGCAAGACACCGGGGAAAATGATCATGAAAATCAGGGTCGTCAATAAAGATGGTTCTCGTCCCAACCTAGGCTCCTTCTTTATGAGATGGCTCTTGGGCAACATCGACATCGGGTGCAGTTGCGTGGGTATTCTTTTTATCTTACTCACGAAAGACTCGCAACGATTGGGCGACTTGGCAGCAGGGACGATGGTCATCAAGGAGGTGAACATCGAAGACATCCACGTGTCACTGGATGAGTTTTATTATGCCAAGAAAGATTATCATCCAACGTATGAAGAAGCCAAGAATCTTTCACAAGCGCAAGTCGAAGTTATCGAGAAAACCGTTTATTCTGGCAATGACAAGCACGAGGAGCAAGTGGATGCCTTGGCTCGAAAGGTTGCAAAATTCCTAGGTATTGAAGAACGTCTGAAGGCTAGCCTACAAAAAGGAAATAGCAAGGAAAAATTCCTTGCTACTATCCTTCATGATTATAATTATTACTTGATGGAACTCATTTAACACCCATTTGAAGGAGCTAACACAACACCGCTCCCTCCTGCTTCTTACCATCCATCAAAATCCTCAGCGGATGCTCGAAGCGAACATGGCGAACATATTTCGTCTCCTCGACAGCAGGCATCGCATCCAACATCTCCTTATTGACAAATCCTCCATTCTCAACATTGGTATCTACCGTGAAGTAACCCACACCAAAGGAAGTGAGGTTTTGGAAAAAATGAGTGCCTTGGCTTGGATCGATGTTGTAATTCTTCAACGCCACCTCAACGATGACACGAGCGGCACTGATATGCGGCCACTTCACTGGCACGCCGAGGTAATGGTCGCTGGAGCCCCAACGGCCAGGACCTATCAAGACGTAATTCTTGCCTTCGGCGAGGAACTGGCGATTGATGCGCTCGATGTCGTCAGCCACATAGTAATTGTTCATCGCCGAGAAATGGTCGTCGTACTTCACATACACCACATCGGTGACATCCTCGCTGATGCCATGTCCCAACGAGTTGTGGGAGCGCAACAAGCAGTCGGCATCGGGTATCGCCTTCACATCCTCATCCAACATCTCCTTGGCATCCACGATAGGTCGAATCTGTAAGAGATAGAAATCACAAGTCTTGTCGGCATTGACATTGCAAGCGAACTCGATTTCCACAGGGCGGCGCATCGCCTCCGAACCATATTTCATCGACATCTGCAATATCTCCGGCAATGGAATCACCTCATGCTGAAGTACACCGGCGAAGGTGATGACCTTACGTCCCGTCTCATAGACGCCATCATTGAGAACCTGGTCGTATGGGTCGAAAGTAGAGGCGATATAGTTGAGCGACTGGTCTTCCACTGCTTCCTTTACCTTCAGTTTGAGAATATTGAAGCCATCATCCACCTTGAAGTCCTCCCCCACATGCTTCATGTCCAGGGCATAGAATTGGGTCTGGGTCTCGCTCAAAGCCTTCTCCAACTCGGAGGTTTGCAAGACCTGAGTAGGATGATAAGGACAGACACGCAAGGTTTGTCCGCCATCCACGATATACTTGCCCAGTCCGAGAGCAAGACTGGCAATGCCCTCCTCCGCCGTTTCATCCCCTATAGGATAATAGTTGAGGGAGCGAAGCACGCCACTCATGTTCGGATAGAATCTGTCACCATAATCCTTTCCAACCACCTGCTGCAAGATGACCGCCATCTTCTCCTGGTCGATGACATTGCTGGTGGCAGCCATATAAGCCTTGGAATCACGATAGAACACCGAGGCATACACACCCTTGATGGCACAAGCCAACATCTGGAGCATCTGATACTTGTCCTCCAGATAAGGTATCATATAGGTGGAATAGATGCCGGCGAAAGGCTGATAATGAGCATCCTCCAAGAGCGAGCTGGAACGCACGGCGATAGGACTCTTCGTCGCCTCAAAGAAAGTGAAGAAGTCGGCTATCAACGAATCGGGCAACTGCGCCCGCAAGAAGTGCTTCAAGATTTCATCATCGCTGGCATCGCTCAGGGCTATCGGATAAAGATTGTTGGTCATCATAAACTCATCGAAGATGTCGGTACACAGCACGACGGTCTTCGGAATCTGCACCGTGGCATTGTCATACTGATTAAACTCCGGATGACGCTTGATGACATTGTCGAGGAAAGCCAAGCCTCTGCCCTTTCCACCCAAGGAGCCTTCGCCGATACGGGCAAAGTGGGCATACTTGTCAAACTTCATTCGGTCGAAGACTGCCACGATACCCAAGTTCTTCATGTGACGATACTGCACGATGGCATCGAAGATAATCTGGCGATGGGCATCCACATCCTGCAACTTCTGCCAAGTGACATGCTTCAAGAATGCCGAGACTGGGAAGATGGCACGGGCGCAAAGCCAACGGCTCATGTGGTTGCGACTGATATGGTAGAGCATCGAATCGTTGGGAATCGCGAAGATATGATCTTGCAACTCCTTCAAACTGCGGATGCGCATGATTTCCTGGTGCGTCTTTGGGTCACGGAAGATGAAGTCGCCGAATCCCATGTGCTCCTCCATCAACTGGCGGAGATCGACACTCATCTTCTTGGAGTTCTTATCGACAAATCGAAAACCTTCCGCCTCTGCCTTGGCTCTGTTCTCGCTCTCGGAACTTTCGAGAATCAATGGTACAAATGGGTCATGGCGGCGGATATAACGGAAAAGGCGCAAACCTGCATCTGGACATTTCTCACGTCCAAACGTATCGGTCTTTCCCTTTAATCCTGCTTTGTCATTCTCCAGGACTGTTTCCTGCAAAGCCTCACGCAACTCTTGAGCCAAATCATCATTCAAGCCCTCACTTTCTGCATTTCCAAAACGATTACAAAAAGCTTTGGCTGCATTCTGCAAAGGGAAACGGGCATCGCTGATGACGCCCAGGGTATTGTCAGAATACTTACGATAGAGTTTCAAGGCCTCCTCGTATGTTCGAGCCAAAACCACCTTTGGACGACCTCGCATTCGCATCGTGGCGGCATGGCGATTCAAGGCTTCCTTGGAGAAGTTCTTGCTCTGTTCGAGGATGTAATTATAAAGGTTCGGCAATATCGAACTATAGAATCGGATGGAGTCTTCCACCAAGAGTATCATCTGCACACCTGCCTCCTGGATGTCATGCTCCAAATTCATCTTGTCCTCTATCAACTTGATGATGGAGAGGATGAGATTGGTGTTGCCCAACCAGCAGAACACGTAATCGAAGATACTCAAGTCCTCATTTTCCATTCGCTTGGTGATGCCATGGGAAAATGGGGTCAGCACCACGCAATGAATATCAGGGAACTTGGACTTCACATCACGAGCCACATCAAAGGCATCATTGTCGGCATTGCCCGGCATACAGATGACCAAGTCGATATTCGTGGAACGCAACACCTCGGCTGCCTCCTCGGTAGTAGAAACCTGGGTAAAGGTAGGCGGATAACGAAGTCCCAGTTCGACATATTCATTATAGATTTTCTCCTCAATACGCCCATCGTCCTCCAACATAAAGGCATCATAAGGATTAGCAACTATCAGGACATTATAAATGCGACGCATCATCAAATTGACAAATGATACGTCTTTCAAGTAAAACTGATTCCACTCCTGTGGTATGTTTTTCTCCATAATTGTAGTTTTTAGTGATGCAAAGATACTGATTTTCTGATAATTACTTGCATTTTTCAACAAAAATTATTATTTTTGCAGCCATATCTTTCATAGATGTTGCCTCTTTTGCCTCATGGCAAAAGAGATAAGTAATATAAATGAATCTATTTATGGACAATTCCTATACAAAAAGGCCTTGGAAGATGATGAAGAATTCTTATGTCTCCAAACTTATCACTTGCGCTATGTCTATCATGTCGGCATTGTGCGTATTGCCTTGTTCTGCCCAAAAGAAGCAACATGGCAAGGCTTCCTTCTATTCCAAGAGATCAACTGGAGCTAGAACTGCAAGTGGACAAAGACTGCACCATGATAGTTTGACGTGCGCCCATCGTTATTATCCATTCGGCACTAGATTGAAGGTAACCAACTTGAGCAACAACAAGAGCGTCATCGTAAAGGTCATCGACAGAGGTCCTTTCGGAAGAGGCAGAATCATCGACCTTTCGTGGGCTGCCGCAAAAGCTATCGGCATGATAGCGCAAGGAGTCGCATCGGTCAAAATTGAGACGGTAGAGAATCCTATCCCTTATCGTCCTGAAGAAAACAAACTACCTCACGTTGACTTTGAGGTGGCTGAGTCGGATTACGAATTCAAGCCAACATGGAAACATACGAAAGAACAGGAAATTGCGACAAAAGAGCCGAAATCAAACAAAGAGCCTAATCAAACAAAAAACACAAAGGGGAAATTGGAAAATACGGAAGTAAACAAAAGTCAGCAAAACCATACGAAGCATGAATTCCAAAACAAAAGCTCGCATGAGTCGCAAAGCAAAAGCTCGCATAAGTCGCAAAGCAAAAATTCGCACGAGAAACGCAGAGTCTTCGAATGACAAAAAAATGTGTCTTCGAGAGATGATAGATGCAAAGCCGCTTACAAAGACATTAATGCGGAGGCGCTTACAAATCAATTATATCAGGGTGAAGCTTGGGTGAAGCCTAGGTGAACCCTAAATGGTCACCCTTCCCCCTTGGAGCCCAAGAGTTCATGGGCTTTTCAGTCAAAAAGGTGAAGGGTGAAGCCTATTTTTCTATTTTGTGGTTGGAATATTAAACTCATTCACTTTGGAAATAGCTCGGTCACCATGAATAACAGAAACACAGAATTTGGCATTTCCTTCCTTCAAACGTGAATCAGACTTAACAACTGCAGTATAACGAATACCTTTACCTGCATCAATCTTCTCCACATGAATATTAGGTGAAATGTAAATATGTTTGTTACCAGTAACTTCCAAAACAGTAGGAACAACATCATAAACCGGACGAGTGCCTCGGTTTATGATTTCAAAGATCACCTTACATGTCTCGTTACGATTCAACTTACCGTCAAGATTTTCATCTACAAAACGAGCATTTACAATCTCTAACTGAGGAGAATATTCTAACTGTGAAGAACTAATTTCATCTACAGTAGAACTCTTGCTTGGAAGTTGAGATGTCGGTTGCTGCGCCGTATAATTGCCTGTATAGTCAGGACCATTAAAGTCATAGAGTCTGTCATCCCCGCTATTAGAAGAATCAAATCCACTACCAACATTTGAATCATTTAGATAAGGTGACTGCTGATAAGCATCATCCTGATAAGAACTTTGTCGATTTTGAGTTTGATTGTAAATTCGCTCTCTACGCTGTTCACGGCGTTTCTCTTGTTGCTGGTCAGCTTGGCTTCCAATCGTCGCTCCGACAGCGGCACCACCAGCCATACCAATAATCGTTCCTATGTCAGAGCCTCGAGGTCCACCAGCTATTCCACCAATAGCTGAGCCTAAGATGGAACCAAATGAACCACCTACGTATGCACCAGAACCAGTATATGTTCCACAACTACTCAAAAGCAAAGCAGAACTAAGCAATATCATAAAAGACTTTTTCATATCTATGCTATTTAAATTCTAAAACTGTGCAAAGATAGATATTTTTCTGCAAAAGCAAAAGAAAGAAATCCCTAAAAGGCAAGGGGAAATCCCTAAAAAGCGAAAAAGCACTTCCACCATGAAGATGAAGGTGCTTTTGTATTGAGATAGTGTAATTTATTCAGCCTTTGGAGCTTCTTCTGCTGGAGCCTCTGTAGCTGGAGCAGCCTCTGCTGGAGTCTCCTCAGCCTTAGCCTTGCGGCTACGACGAGTCTTCTTGGCAGCAGCCTTAGAAGTCTTAGCCATGTTCTCATCAAAGTCAACAAGCTCGATGAATGCGATTTCAGCAGCATCACCCTGACGTGTACCCAACTTGATGATACGAGTATAACCACCTGGACGATTACCTACCTTCTCTGCAACAGCACCGAAGAGTTCCTTGACAGCATACTTGTTCTGAAGATAACGGAAAACTACACGACGTGAAGTTGTTGTATCATTCTTAGCACGAGTGATCAATGGCTCAACGAACTTCTTAAGAGCCTTAGCCTTTGCGAGGGTCGTAGTGATTCTTTTGTGCTCGCTCATGATCAACGAAGTAGCCATGTTAGCCAACATCGCATTACGATGAGAAGCAGTACGACCTAAATGGTTGAATTTCTTATTATGTCTCATTTTTAGTTTTTGCTTTTTGGACTACGAACCTTTAAGATTCCTTGTCTAATTTATACTTTGAAATATCAGTTCCAAAAGACAGATTCAGACTCTCGAGCAAATCATCAAGCTCTGAGAGCGATTTCTTACCAAAGTTACGGAACTTCAAGAGGTCAGTCTTATTGTACTGAACCAAGTCACCAAGAGTCTCTACATCAGCCGCCTTCAAGCAGTTGAGCGCACGAACACTAAGGTTCATATCTACGAGACGAGTCTTGAGCAACTGACGCATATGAAGAACTTCCTCATCAAATTCTTGGTTACCCTCTTGGTCTGGACTTTCAAGGGTAATCTTCTCATCAGAGAAGAGCATGAAATGATAAATCAATATCTTCGCAGCCTCCTTCAAGGCATCCTTTGGACTAATGGAACCATCTGTTGTAACTTCAAGTGTCAGCTTATCATAGTCGGTCTTTTGCTCAACACGATATGGTTCAACTGCATACTTTACATTACGTATAGGGGTGTAGATGGAATCGATTGGGAGAACGTTAACATCTGTGCAGAACTGACGATTCTCATCTGCAGGAACGTAACCACGTCCCTTGTTGATAGTCAAGTCAATCTGCATCGAAGCTTTGGCATCTAAATGACAAATCACCAATTCAGGGTTTAACACTTCAAATCCAGTCAGATACTTACCAATATCACCAGCTTTGAATTCTGTGGAATTCTCTACGGTGATACTAACTTTCTCATTCTCGAATTCTTCTACTACTTGCTTGAATCGAACTTGCTTGAGATTCAAGATAATGTTGGTAACATCTTCCTTTACACCAGGAACTGAAGAGAACTCATGCTCAACACCACCGATGCGGATAGTATTGATGGCATAGCCCTCCAGTGATGAAAGGAGAATGCGGCGCAAAGCGTTACCAACGGTAACACCAAAGCCAGGCTCCAAAGGACGGAATTCGAACTTTCCGAACTTATCATCAGCCTCCAGCATTACTACTTTATCAGGTTTTTGAAATGCTAATATCGCCATTAATGTAATGATTTATTTAGAGTACAACTCAACGATTAACTGCTCCTTAATATTCTCAGGGATGTCGGCACGCTCTGGCTTGTGCAAGAACTTACCACTCTTAGAATTGTCGTCCCACTCAATCCAAGGATATTTGCTATGATTGAAACCAGCAAGTGCTGCCTCGATAACTTCGAGAGACTTAGACTTCTCACGAACACCAACAACCATACCTGGCTTAACAGCGAAAGAAGGAATGTTAACTACCTTACCATCAACAACGATGTGCTTGTGACCAACCAACTGACGAGCAGCAGCACGAGTTGGAGCGATACCCAAACGGAAAACAACGTTGTCAAGACGGCTCTCAAGGTTTTGGAGAAGAACCTCACCAGTAATACCATCAGCCTTAGCTGCTTTATCAAACATATTACGGAACTGACGCTCTAATACACCATAAGTATATTTAGCTTTCTGCTTCTCTGCCAACATGACACCATACTCAGACATCTTTCTACGACGGCTGTTGCCATGCTGTCCAGGAGGGAAGTTTCTCTTGGACAAAACTTTGTCTGCGCCGAAGATTGGCTCACCAAAACGACGCGCAATTTTAGATTTCGGACCTATATATCTAGCCATAATATTATAAAAATGCTATTTTGTTTGTATCTATTGAATGTTAACACAAAGCGTTATACACGACGACGCTTTGGAGGACGGCAACCATTGTGTGGCAATGGAGTTACGTCAACAATCTCAGTAACCTCGATACCTGCACCATGCACGGCACGGATAGCAGATTCACGACCATTACCAGGACCCTTAACATATGCCTTAACCTTGCGAAGACCAAGGTCGAAAGCTACCTTTGCACAATCCTCTGCTGCCATCTGAGCTGCATAAGGAGTGTTCTTCTTAGAACCACGGAAACCCATCTTACCAGCAGAAGACCAAGAAATAATCTGACCCTCATTGTTAGCAAGAGATACAATAATGTTATTGAATGAGCTATGAACGTGAAGCTGACCAATTGCGTCAACACGTACATTTCTCTTCTTAGATGTTGCTTTTGTCTTTGCCATAATTAATTTCCTCCTTCAGAATTACTTAGTAGCCTTCTTCTTATTAGCAACAGTCTTCTTCTTACCCTTACGAGTACGAGCATTGTTCTTTGTGCTCTGACCACGAACAGGAAGACCATTACGATGTCTAACTCCACGGTAGCAACCAATATCCATCAGTCGCTTAATGTTCATTTGGATCTCAGAACGGAGATCACCTTCTACCTTGAACTCAGCGCCGATAATTTCACGGATCTTGGCTGCCTGATCGTCAGACCACTCGCTGACTTTCAAGTCACGGCTTACACCTGCCTTATCCAATATCTTTGCTGAACTACTTCGACCAATACCATAGATATAGGTCAATGCGATTTCGCCACGCTTGTTCTGGGGCAAATCTACTCCAACAATTCTTATTGCCATTGTTTAATAAAAAATTAATAAATTAATACTTTGCGTTAAAAGCGGTGCAAAAGTACAACTTTTTTTTGAAACAGCAATACTTTTACAGAACTTTAACATTAGCCCTGACGCAATTTCATCTTAGGGTTCTTCTTGTTGATAACGAACAGACGACCTTTACGACGAACAATCTTACAGTCAGCTGAACGCTTCTTTAATGATGCTCTTGTCTTCATAACCTTATATGATAATTATTTATATCTAAATACAATTCTACCCTTTGTAAGATCATATGGACTCATCTCCACCTTAACCTTATCTCCAGGCAAAATCTTAATGTAATGCATTCTCATCTTACCCGAGATGTGTGCTGTAATATCAACACCATTCTCCAACTCTACTCGAAACATTGCATTAGACAAAGCTTCTACAATTGTTCCATCTTGCTCAATAGCGGCTTGTTTTGCCATAATTAAAAATTTTGTCCTTCTAAATGTTCAACTTCTATGAATGAAGATAAAATTTCAGCTTTACCTTTTCGAACAACAATCGTATGCTCAAAATGAGCAGCTGGAAGATGATCTAAAGTTACGATACTCCATTTATCTGGCAACATACCGATTCTTCTATCACCCATCGTAATCATAGGTTCAATGGCAATACACATTCCATCTTTAAGCATGACCCCATTACCGCACTTACCAAAGTTTGGAATTGATGGATCTTCATGCATGGCTTTGCCAATACCATGACCCGTTAATTCGCGAACAACACCATAGCCAAAAGACTGGCAATAATTCTGTATCGCAAAACCAATATCACCAACGTGATTTCCTGCAATAGCACTTTCAATTCCCCTCGCTAAAGATTCTTTCGTTACTTGAAGCAACTTGCGCTTATCATCAGTAATTTCACCAACAGCGAAAGTATAACAACTATCACCATTAAATCCATCTAATAATGTTCCGCAATCTATAGAGATAATGTCACCTTCTTGAAGAACATCTCTATCAGAAGGAATTCCATGAACGACAACGTCATTAATAGAAGTGCATATACTAGCAGGAAAAGGCTCTCCATATGGATTAGGAAAATTCTTAAACGTTGGAATAGCACCATTGTCACGGATAAATTCCTCTGCTATCCTATCCAAATGGAGAGTCGTCACACCTGGTTGTATATATTTACCTAACTCTGCAAGGGTTCTACCTACTAATTGGTTAGCCTTGCGCATTAGGTTAATTTCATCCTCTGTCTTAAGAAATATCGTCATTTCAAAAGAAAAAGATTAATACGCAGCAACGCCACCTTGTCTTGTATGGCCAGAATTTAAAAGACCATCATAATGGCGCATGAGCAAATGACTCTCGATTTGTTGCAAAGTGTCAATGACAACACCCACCAAAATCAACAAAGATGTTCCACCAAAGAATTGGGAGAAAGCCTGCTGAACATCGAGAAGTCCTGCAAGTGCAGGCATAATCGCAATAAATGCAATAAATAATGAACCTGGTAAAGTAATACGAGACATTACGGTATCAATGTACTCAGCTGTATCTTTTCCTGGTTTTACACCTGGAATGAAACCATTATTACGTTTCATATCTTCGGCCATCTGAGTAGGATTCAATGTGATTGCAGTATAGAAATATGTAAATGCAATAACTAAGATTACATAAACAACATTATAAAGCAAACTACGATTGTCCATCAACTGCTGAACAACGCTACTAGCATTTTCTGACTGATAACGAACGATCGCCAATGGAATGAACATTAAAGCCTGTGCAAAGATGATAGGCATTACGTTTGCAGCAAACAACTTCAAAGGAATGTACTGACGTGCACCACCATATTGTTTATTGCCAACAAGACGCTTAGCATACTGAACTGGGATTTTACGTGTACCTTGTACCAACAAGATAGAAGCACAAACAACAGCGTAAAGAATGAGAATCTCAACGATAAACATGATAAGACCACCACCGGAGATAGCTTGCAAACGAGAAGTTACTTCCTGTACGAATGCCTGAGGCAAACGAGCGATGATACCAATCATAATGATCAAGGAGATACCATTACCAACACCCTTATCAGTAATACGCTCACCTAACCAAAGAATAAACATACTTCCTGCAGCCAAAATGATCGTTGCTGGAATCATAAATACAGTCCAACTAATACCTGTTGCCAAGGCATTGGCTGCCTGCATCTTAAGATTCAAGAGGTAACTAGGAGCCTGAAAGAGCAGAATAGCTACAGTCAAGACTCTAGTGTACCATTGTATCTTTTTGCGACCACTTTCACCTTCACGCTGCATCTTCTGGAAATAAGGTACAGCTACGGCAAGAAGTTGCATAACAATTGAAGCTGAGATATAAGGCATAATTCCCAACGCAAAAATAGAAGCATTGGAAAATGCACCACCAGAGAACATGTCCAAAAGCGACATAAGACCGCCAGAGGTCTGCGACTGAAGTTTTTCCAACATGCTCGGGTTGATACCAGGAAGTACAACAAACGAGCCAAAACGGTAAATAGCCGTAAACAGAAGAGTAATGAGGAGTCTCTGACGGAGATCCTCAATCTTCCAACAGTTCTTTAGTGTCTCAATAAACTTTTTCATTACTTAGATTATAGTTGCGTTACCACCTACTGCCTTGATTGCTTCTTCGGCAGTCTTTGAGAAAGCATTAGCTTCAACTTCCAATTTTGCTTTAAGTTCACCGTTACCGAGAACCTTAACAAGCTCCTTACCATTAGTAAGACCAGCCTCTTTCAATTCTGCGATACCAATCTTTGTAAGGTTCTTGCTCTCAGCAAGAGCCTGAAGAGTTGAAAGGTTTACTGCGAAATATTCCTTGTGGTTGATATTCTTGAAACCAGCCTTTGGAACACGACGCTGCAATGGCATCTGACCACCTTCGAAACCAATCTTTCTCTTATAACCAGAACGAGCCTTGGCACCCTTGTGACCACGAGTAGAAGTACCACCGAGACCAGAACCTGGACCACGACCAATACGACGACGTGAATGGGTTGAACCTTCAGCAGGTTTCAAATTATTTAATTTCATAATCGTTCCTAATTTTAAAAGATTAATTAATCTACTACGTTAACGAGGTGATGAACCTTACGGATCATACCACGGTTGCTAGGAGTATCCTCAACCTCAACAACCTGAGAAATCTTGTGAAGACCTAAACAAGCGAGAGTACGCTTTTGGTCAACTGGAGCACCGATTTTACTCTTAATCTGCTTGATTTTAATAGTTGCCATAAATGATAATTCCTAATTAACCGTTAAATACTTTATCCATACTGATACCACGCTCACCTGCTACAGTGTAAGCATCACGCATCTGAGCGAGAGCAGCGATAGTTGCCTTAACAAGGTTGTGAGCATTTGAAGAACCCTTAGACTTTGCAATCACGTCCTTGATACCAACACTCTCAAGAACGGCACGCATAGCACCACCAGCCTTCAAACCAGTACCGGCAGCAGCAGGCTTGATAAGAACCTTAGCACCACCGAAAGCAACCTCTACCTCGTGAGGAACTGTACCCTTCAAAACTGGAACCTTTACCAAATTCTTCTTAGCAGCCTCAGTACCCTTAGCGATGGCAGCAGTAACTTCACCTGCCTTACCAAGACCGTAACCGATAACGCCATTACCGTCACCTACAACGACGATAGCAGCGAATGTGAAAGTACGACCACCTTTGGTAACCTTAGTTACACGGTTGATAGCAACCAAGCGATCTTTAAGTTCTACTTCACTATTAACTTTTACTTTATTCATTGCCATAATCGTTTAAAATTTAAGACCACCCTTACGAGCACCATCAGCCAACTGCTTTACGCGACCATGGTAAAGATAACCATTACGGTCGAAAACTACTGCTTCAACTCCAGCAGCCTTTGCCTTCTCAGCAACGAGTTCACCGACCTTTTCAGCCTGCTCCTGCTTAGGCATCTTCTCCAAACCAAGTGAAGAAGCAGATGCAAGTGTAGTACCTGTCAAATCATTAATAACCTGAGCGTAGATCTGCTTGTTAGAGCGGAATACACTAAGACGTGGACGCTCAGCTGTTCCATTTACATTCTTACGAATACGGAACTTTATCTTAATTCGTCTTTCTACTTTCTTTGTTGTCATAATCGTAAATAATTAAAATTACTTAGCTGAAGCACTCTTACCAGACTTTCTGCGAATAACTTCACCCTTGAACAAGATACCCTTACCCTTGTAAGGCTCAGGCTTACGGAAAGAACGAATTTTTGCACAAACGAGTCCTAACAACTGCTTGTCACAAGACTCCAATGTGAGGATTGGGTTCTGATTTCTTTCAGACTTAGTCTCAACCTTAATCTCCTTAGGCAATTGAATGAAGATAGGGTGTGTGTAACCCAGAGCAAACTCGATAAGATTACCCTGATTTGAAACACGATAACCTACACCAACAAGTTCCAAAGTCTTAGTATAACCAGCACTAACACCAACAACCATGTTGTTTACAAGTGAGCGATACAAACCATGAAAAGCCTGCTTCTGCTTAGGATTAACAGGACTATTTTCATCAATTTCAAATACAATGTGACCATCTGCAACATTCATCTTGATAGATGGGTCAATCCACTGAGAAAGTTCACCCTTAGGACCTTTTACTGATACTACGTTAGAGTTAGCATCGAAATTAACGGTAACACCTGCAGGGATACTAATTGGCAATTTTCCTATTCTAGACATATTCAATCCTCCAATTAATAAATATAGCAAAGAACCTCACCACCAATCTTAAGGTCGGTAGCCTCTTTGTCTGTCATTACACCTTTGGATGTAGATAAGATTGCAATACCTAATCCGTTAATAACTCTTGGCATGTCCTTGTAACCAGTGTACTTACGCAAACCTGGAGTAGACACACGCTTCAAACACTTGATAGCGTTTTGCTTAGTAGTTGGGTTGTACTTCAAAGCAACCTTGATGCTGCCCTGAGGACCATCCTCTACAAACTTGTAATTGAGGATGTAACCTTTCTCGAAGAGGATCTTAGTGATCTCTTTCTTCAAGTTAGACGCAGGAACATCAACAACACGGTGATGAGCCATGATTGCATTTCTGAGTCTTGTCAGATAATCTGCTATTGGATCTGTCATAAAAATAAAATGTTTAATTAATCGGGCCGACCCCGACAATATTAAATAAATAAATCTTTCTTACCTAATAAGGGATTACCAGCTAGCCTTCTTTACACCAGGAATCAAACCTGCAGAAGCCATCTCACGGAACTGGATACGAGAAAGACCAAACTGGCGGATATAACCCTTTGGACGACCAGTGATCTTGCAACGATTGTGAAGACGGATAGGGTTTGCATTCTTAGGGATAGCCTGAAGCTTACGAGCTGCCTCGTATGCTTCGGCTGGATCATTAGAAGTTGCAATAATCTTTTTCAGTGCTGCGCGCTTTTCAGCGTAACGAGCTACAAGCTTTGCACGCTTAACCTCGCGAGCTTTCATTGATTCTTTTGCCATATCTCTTAATCTTTATTAGCGTTCTTGAATGGGAGACCAAATGCCTTGAGAAGAGCAAAACCTTCTTCATCAGTCTTAGCTGTTGTAACGAAAGTGATGTTCATACCCTGAATGCGATCGATTTCATCAATGTTGATCTCAGGGAAAATGATTTGCTCTGTGATACCCAAGGTATAGTTACCACGACCATCAAACTTACTCTCAATACCCTTGAAGTCACGGATACGAGGAAGAGAAACACGAACAAGTTTCTCCAAGAACTCATACATACGCTCACGACGCAATGTTACCATAACACCGATAGGCATCTTCTTACGAAGTTTGAAGTTAGCGATATCCTTCTTAGAATATGTAGCAACAGCCTTCTGACCGGTGATTGCAGTAATCTCATTGATAGCTACATCAACAATTTTCTTGTCCTGAGTAGCATCGCCAAGACCCTGATTGATAACAATCTTCTTCAATACAGGAATCTCCATTGCTGAAGAATAGTTGAACTGCTTCTGCAAAGAAGGAGCGATTGTCTCCTTATATACTTTCTTTAACTGTGCTGTATCCATTACTTGATTTCCTCCCCTGACTTTTTAGCGATGCGAACAACATTTTTACCCTCATGCTTGATAGCGACACGAGTAGCCTTGCCACTCTTAGGGTCAATCAAGCTCAAATTTGAGATATGAATAGGAGCCTCTTGCTTTACGATGCCTCCCTGAGGATTCTTAGCAGAAGGCTTCATGCTCTTAGATACCATGTGAACACCTTCAACGATGGCACGATTCTCATCAACAAGAACCTTGAGCACCTTACCAGTCTTGCCCTTATCTGCACCGGCAATAACGATAACAGTATCGTCTTTCTTTATGTGTAACTTACTCATTACTTTAAAATTTTATTAATTAAAGAACCTCAGGTGCCAAAGAAACGACTTTCATGTTAACTGCGCGAAGCTCACGAGCAACAGGGCCAAAAATACGGCTACCACGAAGCTCACCAGCATTGTTGAGCAATACACAAGCGTTATCATCGAAACGGATGTAAGAACCATCTGCACGACGAATCTCTTTCTTTGTGCGAACAATCAAAGCCTTTGATACTGCACCCTTCTTCAAATCACTTG
>SAMEA104315437__coassemble_107_pt1 | contig 148425 bp, 105 predicted proteins | sample SAMEA104315437__metabat2_high_PE_027 | metagenome-assembled genome bin SAMEA104315437 (sample SAMEA104315437) | gut metagenome | biome: Monkey gut; feature: monkey-associated habitat; material: faeces | place: China | collected 2013
TAGCCGCCTCCTTTCAATAGAGAAGCCTCGATTACGTAAGTAGTCGGGGCTTTTTTGTGTTTGTAAGTGTTAAAGTTGCATCTTTATGCTAATATTATTAAATATTTGCTTATCTTTGCAGCCGTTTATATAAACAACTACATCAATTGGTTATACTTCTATATTAGATTTATACGAGAGAGAAATATTTATTCATTTATTCACGCACGTCATCGTGCATTATTCATTTCGCTTATGAAATTTTTTACTTATCTGGCAGCAGCCTTGCTGTCTTTGTCTTCAACCTCAGTATTTGCACAGGATGCAGATAATGACTTGAAGGGTGATCTCAAGTTTGAGAATGCTTTGGATGCTTATGGCAAGTCTTCTGCGCCTAATTACACTCCAATGGTATTTACTTCAGAGGATAATATCATCGTAACAGGTTCTGCGTATTCAAGTGCACAAGCTTATTATCCTAGTGGATTTGTTGCTTTGACATCTAAGACTTTTCCTTCCGCTCCTATTTGGAAAGTTATCTTCAATGGTAATTCTAATGTAACTACTGCTGTTGCCGACGATAACGGGGGGGCATATATAGGAGGTAACTTTGTAGGTACATTGACTTTGCCAGGCATTGAAGGTGATATTGTTTTGAATGCTACTGCCGATTATGGTTCAAAAGTGAGTGCTTATGTAGCTCATATCAATAAGGAGGGTAAGATATTGGCTGCTACAGCTCTCAATTCTTCTGCTAATCAAGAGATGGTAGAAAAGTATCCTGAAACTTTTGATAAAACATCAGGCTATTGCAACATTAATAAATTAGCTTTTGTGGATGGCAAACTTTATGCAGGTCTTATGTTTGCTAATGTATTGACTTCAGCTGATGGCAGTAAGTCTGTATCTTCGAGTACTTATGATTCTTCTTCTTGGGGTGGAGGAGTCGGATGTGATGATGCATACACTGTGGCTGAAATCAATCCAGCTACTATGGGCGTATCTAATTTCCCTATTCTTTTTGATGGTGGAGGTACTTATTCGGATGCTTCTTATTTTGGCTTGAATGTGAAGTCTGCAAATTTTGTTGTGGATGGCTCTAAACTCTATTTGGCTGCATCTGTTAATGGCTTTGTAAATAAAGGTGCTTTGTTCGTTAATGGTCAGAAAGTAACTACTCCTTCTTTTGATTATAATGAAGGCAATATCAACGATTATTTGGTGGCTAAGATAGACTTGGCTAATTCTGATACCCAATCTCAGGTTTTTGATGGTAAATATACTTATACCAATGTAGGGGGTGAGTCTGGTATCGGCGACTTACAATTTGTAAATGGTGATTTGTGGATATCTGGCGCTTTCCGTCAGAATTTGCCTTTTGATAATTCAATCAAGGCTGTAGGTAATACAGATTTGTTTGCTGTTTCTTTGAATCCTGCCGACTTGACAGTAAAGAAGACTTTTACATCTGGTTATGATGAAACAACAGTTGGTTCTGATAGTAAGGAGTATTTCTCGTTGTTCGTTTCTCCTAAGGATATCTTAGGTATCTCTGGTTATGTTGGTGCTCAAGGTGACTACAGCTTTAATAAGCAGCTTCCTATCGCTTGGACAGTAGAAGGCATTACAACATCTGAGACAAACTCTGATGTTGATGCAACAGAAGGTAAAAATTATATTACAGGTAGCCTTGTTGACAAGGACAATGTAGTATATTATGCATGGATGACCAACAACTTGTTCAATTATTATTATAAGTATGATACTGATGAGTCAACAGCCGTCAAGAACATCGAGGCAGCTACTATCAGCAAGGACGATGTCATCTACAATCTCCAGGGTATGAAGCTTCGTGCACCTCAGAAGGGATTGAACATTGTAAACGGCAAGAAAGTTTTCGTGAAGTAAAGACGAAAACACTCGTATAAATATTCTTTGATGGCAAGATGGCATGGTTTATATTCGTAAACCCCTAGTAATGCCTTCTTGCCATTTTACTCCTATTAGTGATATATTTTAATCAATAGTTGATACATGCAAAAAATCTTATTACTGGCTCTCTTGGCAAGTGGCACGCCTGCTTCTGCACTGATGGCGCAGAATGGCAACGTGACCATTGTCATGAACGATGGTAAGCAGAATAGCAACAGCATCAGTGGTTCCGTCTATTCTGCCGACGACAATGAACCATTGATAGGCGTACAGGTAAGGATAGAAGGCGCAAACGTCGCTACCATTACCGATGTCAATGGTAAGTTTACCTTTAAGTCTGTTCCTCTCAAGGCAGGACAGAAACTTACCTTCTCTTACGTGGGTATGGAAACCATAACGGTGAAGGCTGGACACAACATGCGAGTGATGATGAAGAACGACTCCAAGACCATCAGCGATGTCGTGGTGAACGGTTACTTTACTCGTAAGAAGCAAACCTTTACGGGTGCTGCCAAGACCATCACGAGTGACGAAATCTTACAGATCTCGCCTAACAACATCATGCAGACCTTGGCAACGCTTGACCCAAGTTTGAATATCCAGCAAAACAATGCGATGGGTTCCAATCCTAACAGTGTGCCAGACCTGGTGGTACGTAGCACCACTTCGCTTGCTACCAATGATGAGGTGGGCTTGAACGCTCCGCTGATTGTGATAGATGGTGTGGAGCAGAGTCTCAGTGCCCTCTATGACATCGACATCAACGACATCGAGCGTGTCGATATTCTGAAAGATGCCTCCGCTACCGCCCTCTATGGTGAGAATGCCGCCAATGGCGTAATCGTCATCGAGCGCAAGCGTGTGAGTCAGGCTCCTGTCAGAATCCGCTATACCTTTACTCCTCAGTTCAGCTTTGCTGATTTGAGCAGCTATGATTACTGTAATGCAGCCCAGAAGTTGGAGTTGGAGCGTATGGCGAAGCTCTATACTTCTACGGATGGTAGCCTTGACCAGAGCTACTATGACAAGTTGGCTTTGGTGAGCAGTGGCATTGACACCGACTGGAAGTCGAAGCCAGTGCGCAACAGCTTCTCTCACGACCACTCCCTGACTATCTCAGGTCGTGGCTCGGGCTTGGATTATAACGTAACCGCCAACTATTCTAACACGCAGGGTGTGATGAAGGATGATGCTCGTAAGCGTTATGGTATGAACATCTACCTCTCTTATACAGCCATCAAGGACTTGATCTTGACACTTCGTGCATCCCACGAGCAGTTGGACACCAAGGATTCCAAATATGGTTCGTTCTCAGATTATCTGAACTGTAACCCTTACGATTCTCCATACGATGAATATGGCAACTATCGCAAGAGTTTGTCTTACAATATGGCGAACCCTCTCTACGAGGCTTCCTTGAGCAGTTTCAGCAAGTCGCAGACACGTACGCAGCAGATTTCGCTCGATGTACGTTACAACATCTTGCCTACGTTCTTTATCACGGCGCAAGGTTCTTACAACACCAGCACGGGAAGAACGGATAAGTTCACCTCCCCAGAGTCGTTGACTTACGCTAACAGTCCTATCAAGGAGAAAGGTTACTATCAGTTGGGCAACTCTACCTCCAGTCAGTGGACAGCCAAGTTGGTGGCTAACTACATCCACAACTTCGACAAGGAGGGTACGATGCTCACCCTCAACTTGGGTGGTGAGGCAAAGCGACAGGATGCTACTACCAGCACTTTGATGGCTACAGGCTTCTTGAATGACAACCAGTCTGACATAGCTTACGCTACCTCATATCCTTCCAGTGGCGCACCTTCTGGTTCTGAGTCTCTTTCTACTAGCGTGGGTGCTTTCGTGGCAGCCAACTATATGTGGAAGAATCGTTACGTATTGGATGGTTCTTATCGTCTCTCTGGTTCTTCAAAGTTTGGAAGCAACCATCGTTATGCTCCATTCTGGTCAGTGGGTGCAGGATGGAACTTGCACAACGAGAACTTTATTAAGAAACTCGGTTGGGTGAACACCCTTCGCTTGCGTGGTAGCTATGGTTACACCGGTAGCGTGAAGTTCTCTTCCGACCAGGCGGTTACTACTTACAAATATAATAGTAGTTATCTGGGATTTACAGGAGTAGGTGCTATTCCTATGGGTATGGCAAACCCTGACTTGAAGTGGCAGACCACCAAGAAGTTTAATATCGGTATCACCTCATCCTTCTTGGGCGACCGCTTGAACGTAAACTTCGACTATTACAATGAGAAGACCGTGGATATGTTGATCGACCGTTCTTTGCCACCATCGTCAGGTGCTACCACCGTGAAGGCAAACTTGGGTTCCCAGACCAGCAATGGTGTCGAGTTCTCTGTATGGGGCAAGATTATCCGCACCAAGGACTGGGAGTGGAATCTCTCAGTGAACGGATTGCACTCCACCACGAAGATTAATAAAATCTCTGATGCGTTGAAGCGTATGAACGAGCAGAACGCTACAGGTGTGAAGCAGAACAGTACCACCTCTGTGGCATCCTCTTCACCACTCTTCCAGTATCGTGAGGGTGAGTCGCCTACAGCTATCTATGCCGTTCGCTCAGCTGGTATCGATCCAGCCACAGGTAAGGAAATCTTCATCAAGGCAGATGGTACTTATACTTACACCTACGACATCAGCGACCAGGTATCTTGTGGTGACACCAATCCTAAGTTGCAAGGTAGCTTCTCCTCTCTCTTGAAGTATCGTGACTTCTCTTTGAGTGCCAGTTTCTCTTACCGTTTCGGTGGCAAGATGTACAACTCCACTCGTGCCTTGAAGGTGGAGAACATCAATCCACGTTACAACTGTGACGTGCGTGCCTTCCAAGAGCGTTGGAGCCAGGTGGGCGACGTGAAGCCATATCTCGACATATCCCAGTCGGGTGGTACTTCCAGTGTCTATACCGACCGATTCGTGGAGAAGGATAATGAGTTGTGGTTGTCAAGCCTTTACTTGCAGTACAATGTGCCAGCTCCGTTCCTCAAGTCTCTTCATATCCAGAAGTTGTACTTGGGTATCGGTATGGAGGATCTCTTCCGTGTCACCTCTGCGAAGTATGAGCGTGGAACGAGTTATCCATACAGCCGCAGCATCAATATGTCGGCAAGTGTTACCTTCTAAGGAAGCAGAGAATATATTTAGGAACAATAAATAAGACCTATAAAGATGTATAAAAAATATTTCAACATACATAGTACAAGATGGATGCTGGCTCTGTTGCTCAGTGCCGTGATGCTGACCTCTTGTGACGACTTCCTGGATGTGCGTCCGAAGTCGGAGAAGGTGGAAGACGAACTCTTCAAGAATGCTGATGGATTTGAATCTGCCATCTATGGTGTCTATGGTTCCATGCAGGTGAACAACCTCTATGGAAAGGAGATGTTGTGGGGTATGACTGACATCATGGCTCAGGACTTCGACCAGAACACCACTTCCTCCAGAGCCTTGGCTCGTTATCAGTATAGCAGCAATGACGACTTGCAGAAACGTTTCGCCAATGTCTGGACTGCAGCCTATACAAGCATCGGCTATGCCAACAACGTATTGAAGAACCTCGAAGGTCGTTCTGAGTCGGAATTGCCTCTCTATAATCTCTACAAGGGAGAGATGCTTGCCGTGCGTGCTTACTTGCATTTCGACTTGCTCCGTCTCTTCTGCTCTACCCATGAGACAGAGAAGGGCATCCCTTACACCACGACTTACTCTGCTCAGGAGAATGAGTTCAAGAAGGTGGGTGAGGACTATGACCTGATTATCAAAGATCTCTTAGAGGCAGAGCAGTTGCTTGGACAGGAGAAGGACGATATCGTATATCCTCGCAACAACGATCTGTACTTCAAGTTCCAAAACTATCGTGAGACCCACTGCAACTACTATGCGGTGTTGGGCATTCTCGCCAAGGTATATTGGATGAGAGGAGATATGGAGAATGCTGCCAAGTATGCGCAGATGGTGATTGATAGCAAGAAGTTCCCATTGGCAGAGATTTCAGAGATCAAGGACTTGTTTGCTGGCAAGCTTTCTGACAAGGAGACTTTGTGGGGACTTTATTCCAACAGCTATAATGAGACTGCTGGCAGCTATCTTTACAACTTCCAGTCATACTATAGCTACGACTCATATACCAATGCCTCAGGAACCACACGCTTGATGCCTTACGACAAGATTTATACCCAGGACGTAAGTGCTACGGCACAGGATTATCGCCTCAACTGGTTCAGAGAGGGTACAGGTTATGTACGTTGCGACAAACTCGTTGACCATTACACCTATAGTAATGCCAACAATACTCCTTCCGATTGGACCAATCGCATCGATGGTATCAATATGCTCCATGTATCAGAACTCTATCTGATTGCGGCAGAAGCCTTATTGGAGAGTAACTATGACAAGGCGGTGGAGTATTTCAACGCAGAGACTGGTTCACGTGGTCTTCCAACCTTGACCTCTGATACGAAGTTGACAAAGGATATGATCTTCAATGAGTATCATAAGGAGATGTATGGCGAGGGACAGGTATGGTACAATATGAAGCGACTCAACAAGGACATCACTTCTAATCTTGACACGAGAACGATTCCTGCCAGTGAGAGCATCTATGTCGTGCCAATCCCACAAGATGAACTTGATTATAGAAACTAAAGAAAGGAGCAAGAAGACATGAGAAAGAAAATCTATATGTTCGCAATGGTGGCGATGGCTATGTTTGCCACCAGTTGCGAGGATGATTATAAGTTGTATGACACTACTCAGACCGACTCCGTGTTCTTCAACTATGTGGATGAGAGCACACAGAAGGAGTCTTCGGAGATAGAGTACAGCTTTGGCTATGACATTGCCAAGGAGCATGAAATCAAGATACCAGTCAACCTGATGGGTGTGCCAAAGGATCATGCTCGTAAGATAGAGTTGCAAGTTGTAGCAGACAAGACTGATATGGTGGAGGGTGTCAACTATACCATTGAGCGTGCCGAGGTGGCAGCCAATGAGGTGCTCGATACAGTCATCGTCAAGGTATTGCGTGACCAAGACCCAGACATCTTGACCCAGCAGAAGCAGTTGACATTGGAGATTGTGGATAATGGTGAGCTTCGACCTACAGGTCAGAATACCTTTACTATCAAGTATTCCGACATCCGTCCTACCACTCGTCCTGACTGGTGGTCCACATGGGCAAGTATGCCAGAGTATTCCTTTGAGAATGCGCAGCTCTTCTTCGATTACTTCTATCGTTTGATGCCAAAGGGAAACAAGGCAATTTACGATGAGATGATAGCTGCATACGGCGATTATTTCGTGAAGGCAAAGAGTCTGCAAGGTCCTTTGGCGATGTATAGTGACATCTTGAATAAGTACGTGCTGATTCCGATGTACAATGACACGAAGGATCAAATCAAGTGGCAGAGTATTCCTACTGTCAACTAGAATGATGAATGTGAATGATAAAACAAGACGAATATGAAAAGTAAGAATATATTTGCAATCGTGGCATTGTCTCTTGGATTGTCCTTGGGGTTCAGTTCCTGCGTCAGCGATGACAGTACGGATGGAACCAGAGAACTTCCTCAGTTGAGTATCAAGGGAAGCGATGCTACCACCTTACCTATATATAATGTGTATCTGAGCCGAGAGTGCCATATCAAGCCAGAAATTACTTATAATGGTAATGAGAGTGACTTGAAATATACGTGGCAGGTGGGTACATACGCTAATGGTGTAAAAGGCGCTTTGAAGGAGGTAAGTACTGAGCCTGAGTTGAAGTATGTCTTCCCTGAAGGTGGCTCCTACTATGTGCATCTTGCCGTCACTGATGGCAAGGTGGGTCAGGTAGTGGAGTATCAAGTAAACGTCAACCGAATCTTCGAGGAAGGTTATCTCTTGACATCTACTGATGCTGATGGCAAGGGCAACCTGAGCTTTGTCAAGATGATGACTCCAGAGGAGATTGCTGAGGGTAATACGGAGATGGTCGTGGAGCATTGCTTGTCTTCTCAGAACGAAGGTATCTCTGAAGATGGATTGGTAAAGGCGGTGCAAGGTACTATCAGCTATCCAAGGGACTTGACTCGTATCTTGGTTTCCACCAAGGATCATTGCTATTTCTTGGATCCGAACGACTTCACTGTGATTCAGTCTATTTCGTATGATGAGCTTTATCCTGGCTTCCAGGCTACCACCTTTATGCAGGATGCCTACGCTCCATACGCATACGACAAGAATATGAAGAAGTTTACCCATCTCAACTTGAACTATATGTTCCCATACGAGTATGGTTATTTCAAGGATTTCACGATGGAGGATTGCATCCTGAGTTATTATCTGGACTATCGGGAGAAAGCGGCACCATTGATTTTCTATGTCAATTATACTGATTCGAAAGTAAGCATCTTTAGTTCTTATGCTACTTCTCCTATTTTTGGTAAGGACACATGCTTCCCTGACACAGAGAACTTGTTGGAGGGTCAAAAGTTGTTGACTGCTTTTGCTGGAAGTTCTATGTCTTTGGTTTATGTCTTGTCACAGGATGCTGATGACAGTCATGTGACTTTATGGAAGAACTCAAACGCTGGCTATGTGATAGATGCAAAGGATTTCACTCACGAAACTGTGGAAGTAACGAACACCACGGCTGTTCCTGCCAAAGGCTGTCGCTTCGTATATTCACCTATCTACAAGCGTTATTTCTATCCTGTAGATAACTGCGTGTATGTCTATCTTCCTCAGAATGCCTTCGTGCTTCCTAACAAGGAGCAGTATGCCATCAAGTTCAGTGAGAATGAGGAGGTGACCTATATGGACACCAATTTTGATACCGAAGAACTCTATGTGGCAACCTACGATAAGCAGACACAGAAAGGTAACTTCTACATCTACGACTGCAAGGATGTGACCACCAATAACAAGGGCAATATCCAGCCAAAGGAGGCGCACAAGAGTTGTGCCGGTCGTATCTCTTACTTGATGTACAAGCCAAGTATTCAGTAAGTGCATGCAGATTCAGAATCTACAGAACTTCTATAAGATTTCTAATCAACAACGAATATGATGAAGAGATTATTCATGGCAGTGGCGGTGATGGGGGCTTGTGCTTCCCTCTTCGCCCAGTCGCTAAAGATTGCGGGTGAGTTGCAAGGCGACTTGCCTGCTGACTTGAAACTCTACGTGATGCCTGTGGGAGATGCTTGGGTAAAACCAGACGAGGTCAGCCTGGATGGCAAAAGTTATCAAGTGCAGACCAAAGCTTCTCCTTATCACATCTACAAGTTGGTGGGAGTAGCCAACCAACGTCAGGTCATCGTGCCTTTCCACTTGGAGACCAAGGCTGCTGCTGATGGCAATGCCACGGCGCAACTCAACTTGGCGATGAAAAGCACTGGCGACTTGGATATCCTTCCTGCCGATGCAGACACTAAGGCTTTGATGGCGTTCAACGACCTCAATGTGGAACGCAGCAAGCAGATGTGGATGCAAGGCAAGGAGATGGAGGCAAGCAAATTGAAGGGCTTGGTGGTGGGCTATGTCGCTTCGGCGGATAGTTTGGTCAAGGTGTATCGCCCAACTTCCCCTACCGCCCAGTATCTTCGCCTTTGGGCTTCCACCTTCACCTTCGAGGGAATGGAGAGCCTGAAGTTTGCTACGGGTCGCACGGCAGAGAGCCTTGGCATTGATGCGAAGGATGAGACGATGAAGTTGGTGGCAAGCGTGGACAACGAGATGTCATCGGCTTTCGATTCTTCCCCTCGCTTGGTATTGGCTACCATCCCGGAGGGCAGTCTTGCCGACCGTATTGCTAGTATAGAGCAAAAAGTAAAGACCGATTCCCTGAAGGCTCGTGCCGAGGGTGTTTTGCTGAGCCAATTCATCTCCTCTTTTGATTATAACAATAAGTATGAGGAGGGCTTGAAGGAACTTACCGCCTTGACGGAGCGTTTTCAACTCGATGAGAAGTACCTAGGCGAGTTCAAGGTGCGCAAATCATCCATTGCAGGAACTCCTTTCCCAGCAGATGTTGTGTTGACGGATTTACAAGGTAAGAAAGTAGATTTTGCCAAATATCGTGGCAAGTATGTGTTCATCGATCTTTGGGCATCCTGGTGCATTCCATGTATCAAGGAGATTCCTCATCTCAAACAGTTGGAGAAAGAATTGCAAAACAAGGATGTTGTTTTTCTGTCCATCTCCATCGATACCAATGTGGCAGCCTGGAAGAAGAAAGTTGCAGCCTTGGACTTGGAAGGCGAGTTGCTCATCAATAAGGACAACAAGCTAGGCGAGGTGCTCAACGTGAGTGGCATTCCTTTCTTTTTGATTTATGATAAGGAAGGAAAGCTCTATAAGTATAATGCTTATCGTCCAAGCGATGTCAGGCTGAAGCCATTGCTTGAAGGACTGAAATAAAAGGCGAATTATCGCTTATGAATAATGGAAAAAGAATGATATCAACAGGAAAAGGTATCATCATATAACAATAAAAAGCATCGAGGAGAAATCCCCGATGCTTTTTTATTTCTGTTCGTTTGATAAACACACGATTTCTTTCTAAGTATTATTTGCGCTTGCGATGGTTGCGAGTCTTCTGCTTGCTATTGCCATCTTTCGCTTTCTTGCTAGCCATATCCGCTGCACCAGCCGACTTGTCTTTGCGTACTGGGGCAAAGTCGCCAGCAAGGGTGAAGTCGAGTTGCTTCTTCTCTAGGTTGGCTTGCGCAACCTTGATACGGATTTGGTCGCCCAACTGATATTTGTTGTGATGGCGACGACCTACGAGACAGAAGTTTTTCTCATCGAAATCGTAGTAGTCATCGGCGATGTCACGCATAGGAATCATACCCTCGCAATGGTTCTCGTCAATCGTGGCGTAGATGCCATAGCTCGTGATGCCGCTGATGTGTGCATCGAACTCCTCGCCCAGTTTGTCGCCCATGAACTCTACCATCTTGTACTTGATGGAATCACGCTCGGCGTTCTGTGCTATCTGCTCCATGTCGGAACAATGCTCGCAAAGTTCCTCGTAATGCTTCTCGTTGGCACTTCTGCCGCCTTCGGCATACTTGGTGAGCAAACGATGAACCATCGTGTCCGGATAACGACGGATAGGGGAGGTGAAGTGGGTATAATACTCGAATGCCAAACCGAAGTGACCGATGTTGTGAACGGAGTACTTCGCCTTCATCATGGCACGGAGTGCTACCATCTGGATGAGGTTGTTCTCTGGCTTGCCTTCACAGTCAGCCATCAACTTGTTCAGGCTCTTGGCGGTGGCTCCCTTGGTGCCCTCGGTCTTCATCTTGTAGCCGAACTTCACCACGAACTCACGCAAGGTTTCCAACTTCTGTGGGTCTGGATTGTCGTGGATACGATAAGGCAGCGTCTTAGGCTTCTTGCCTTTCTTTACCTTGCCGACGCTTTCCGCAACCGTGCGGTTGGCAAGGAGCATGAATTCCTCTACAAGTTTGTTGGCATCCTTCGAACGCTTGTAGTAGCAACTCACAGGCTTGCCCTTCTCGTCGATGTCGAAGTGCAATTCCTCTCGGTCGAACTTCACGGCACCATTCTTGAAGCGAGCGGCACGCAGTTTCTTCGCCAAGCGGTCGAGAGTGATGAGCTGGAGGGCATTCTCGCCCTGGTATGGATGCTCCGGTGTCTCGGCTGGTGCAGGCTCGCCCGTGCCATCCACTACGCCATTGGCTTCGAGAAGTTCCTGTACTTCCTCATATTTATAGCGGCGGTCGCTCTCGATGACGGTATGTACGATGCGATAGTTCTTTACCTCAGCGTTGTTGTCCAACTCGAAGATGACGCTATACGCCAATTTCTCCTCGTTAGGACGGAGGGAGCAGATGAAGTTGCAGAGACGTTCTGGCAGCATCGGAATGGTGCGATCAACGAGATAGACGGATGTCGCTCTCTTCACGGCTTCCTTGTCGATGATGCTTCCTTCTGTTACATAGTGTGATACATCGGCGATGTGGACACCCACCTGCCAGTTGCCATTCTCCAACTTCTGGATGCTGAGTGCATCGTCGAAGTCCTTGGCATCTTTCGGGTCGATGGTGCAGGTGAATACCTTGCGGAAGTCCTCACGCTCCTTCAAGTCCTGTTCGGTGATTTCTCCAGAAATCTTATTGGCAGCATCCTCTACGTTCTTTGGATACTTGTATGGCAAACCATATTGAGCGAGGATGGTGTTCATCTCCACATCGTTGTCACCCGTCTGTCCGAGTACATCCACTACCTCTCCGATAGGGCTCTTGTTCTCTCCGTCAGGCCACTCGATGATGCGCACCACCGCCTTGTCGTCGGTCTTGCCACCCTTGAGCTTTCTTCTTGGGATGATGATGTTGTGGGCGAATACATCGCCTGGTGTGACGAGGTAAGCGATGTCCTTATCCACTTTCAGACGGCCTACGAAGCTATCCTTGGCACGTTCCAATATCTTGTTGACCTGTGCCTCCTTGATATGGTTCTTGCGGCGAGCGAGGAAGGTGAATTCTACACGGTCGCCATTGAGCGCGCCCATGGAGTTGCGCTCAGATACGAAGATAGGCTTCTCGCTGCCGTCAGGGATGACGGAGTTCTTGCCGTTGGACTTGCGTACGAACTTGCCCTCCATCACCTGTACACTCTGGTTGAGGCGATAGGAATTGTCACTTACCTTGGCGAGGTAGTCATCCCAAGCCATCTCCTCCATGATGTCGATAGCGAGCATCTTGAGAGGGTGGGTAGTGAGATGGAGACCCCGGAATATCTCTTTGAAGCTGAGCGTTACGCCCGGCTGACTGGCAAAGAATTCTTGCAACTTCTCGGTGAGTTGCGCCTTGTTCATTCTCTTGCCACCTTTCTTTCCTTTTCCCATAATTCTAAAAGTTAATAGCTTATCGTATGCGATGATAGTGCGAACGAGCACAATGAAAGCGTGCTTTCTATAGGCTGAATGCATCTATCTTATTGCAAAGAAACAAAAAAAATCGCAGAAAGCAAGCGTTCTTGTCCTCTTTTTTCTGTTTTTTAGCAAATATGTAACAAAAAGGACACTTGTTTCGATTTTTTTTCATAAGTTTGTACCCGAAAAGCGAGTGATGTATATATTCTGGTAATATAAAGAGGTATTCAACAACACAGATGCAAGCAACAGAATTTGAGAGATTTTTCAAGGAAAACTATTCGAAGATATATTATTTGGCACTCAGCCTTGTCCACGATGACGAGGTTGCGAGAGATATTGTGGCAGATAGCTTCGAGTATCTCTTCTCGCATCATGCCGACTTGCAGACAGCTGAAGCTTGCAACTATCTCTTTGTCATCGTCCGCAATCGTTGCTCCGACTTCTATCGCAAGCAAGCCGTTCATCAGCGGTATTCACAATATATATCTTATACGTCAGAGAAGGTGGAGATAGCCGACTGGCTCGAACATGACGACAAGGTGGAAACGATACGGCGACTGATGGAGCATCTCACGCCCCGTACGCGGGATGTGTTGGAGAGACATTATCTGCAAGGCAAGAAATATAGTGAGGTGGCAATGGAACTAGGAATCAGCGAGAGTGCCGTGAAGAAACATATCATGCAAGCCTTGAAATTGTTTCGAGAGAAAATGAACAAAGAGTGATATGTAACCTCGTCTTATTCAAAAAACGTTAAAGTCTCGCCTAGTTGGTGCCCATTATCGGCAGTTTGGCGATTTATAATAAGAACATATATAATAAGGTGTAAGAAATAATGTCTGATATAGAGATGAACGATATGGGAATGGAAGAGCAGGCGCTTTTGGGACAGATGGTCACGGAGGCTTTGTTGAGAGACAGCCAGGCTGCTCCCGACGCTAGCTCTGAATGGCAGAAGTTGGCAGCACGCATGAATGCCAACTCCAAGAAGCCTTTGCGTCCATTGTGGATTGCCATCAGTGCTGCGGCAGCCATCGCCCTTGTTGTCGTCTTGTTGCATGTCAGAGGCATCCACGAAGACAAGTCTTCCATCTATCAGGCAAAGGCAGAGCCTACCGACATCGTTATTCTCGATGAGGAGGAGAATGAGCGAGTGGTGAAAGGCAATGAGTTGACACTCGCCCAGACGCAGGAAGTGGAGAACCATACGGTGGTGGTGCCAGAGGGAAAAGACATGAAGCTCACGCTTGCCGATGGCACGCAGGTGTGGCTGAATGCCAATAGCCGTTTCACTTATCCTACTTCATTTACAGGAAAGGAGCGCAAGGTGTCGCTGCAAGGTGAGGCTTACTTCAAGGTGGCTCACGATGCCCAGCATCCTTTCATCGTCTATGCCGGCGATATGCAGACCCGTGTGTTGGGAACGGAATTCAATGTCGATGCATCCGATGCTTCCCATCCTCATGTCACGCTTGTAGAAGGAAGTGTAAGCGTCTCTTCCATGAACCATCCAGCCAATAAGGTCATCGTGCCAGGTGAGGATGCTGCCCTCAATGCGCAAGGCGAGATCAAGGTTTCTCATGTTGATACCAACGATGTGGCTTGTTGGAGGGATGGCATTGAACTCTTCGATGATGTTACTTTGCGTGACATCTTGGTGCAGATGGGCAGTTGGTACAATGTGAGTGTGGTATGCCATGATGATGCCGCCCTCAGTACGCATCTCCGTTATATGTACGATCGAAAGCAGAGCTTGGAGGAAGCGGTCAAGATGCTGAATCAAATATCAAATAATAAGATAAAACTGCATAATAATACCATTTTGGTAGAATAAGTTCGGAAATAATTAAAATATTTACCTTTTTAGGGTACCCGAAGTATCTCTTTGCCCGATTTTATAGTATAAATCATATAAAACGAGCAAAGAGCTATGAACAAGAAAGTTTTGAGTTATGCGCTGGCAGCCGCTTTGATGCTGCCAGTTTCTGTAGCATCGGCAAAGTCGATGGCGATGCCACTTGTGCAACAAACCCAGGCATCTGAGGACAATACCAAGGGTACCCAGTTCTTCAAGGGAACCTTTGCACAAGCTTTGGCAAAGGCAAAGCAAGAGAACAAGAAGTTGATGGTAGATTGCTACACCCTTTGGTGTGGCCCATGCCATTACATGGCTACCAACGTCTTCCCCAACGACACGCTTGGCAAGTTTATGAATGAGCACTTCGTCTGCATGAAGCTCGATATGGAGCATGGCGAAGGTCCAGAGCGCAACAAGACTTTCAAAGTGAAAGCTTATCCTACGTTTATTTTCTTCGATGCCGATGGCAAGGAGATGAACCGCTTCGAGGGTATGGCATACCAGGATGAGTTTCAAAAGAGATGTGAGCGTATCTTGAAGGGTGAGGCTCCTATCTCAGAGGAAACCAAAAAGGAAGAGGCTCAGCAGAGAAAGCAGAAAGAAAAGGCTGCAGAGAAAGATACCATCATAGATGAGGGCAAGGGCGTGAACTTCATCAAAGGCTCAGAGGTACGCTTTGCGGATGTCTTGGCTCAGGCGAAGCGTGAGAACAAGCGAGTGCTGGTGGATTTCTGGGCGACTTGGTGTCATGCGTGCATTCAGATGAACAAGACCACGCTCCGTGATACTCGTATCGGTAATCTGATGAACTATACTTTCATCAACTATGCAGTGGATATGGATAACGATCCTGATGGCAAGGAGTTGGTGGAGAAGTATAACATCCAGGCATTCCCTACTTATCTCATCTTGAATCCTGATGGAACGAAGTTCAATCAAGTGGTGGGCAGCAACACTGTGGAAGGCTTTGCGAAAGCTTTGACCGATGCCTTGATGGGCAAGGAAGACCAATATACGATGATGCAAAGATTGCAAGCGGAGGCTAAAGCTAAGGCGAAGGCTGAGCGTCAGGCAAAGTTGACCGCATCGCCAAAGACGACTCCTAAAACCAAGGTGAAGTTCCTCGCAGGCACAGACATCGAGAAAGGCATCAAGGCAGCCCAGGCTAAGAAAAAGAACTTGATGGTGTTCTTCACTGATAGCGGTTACAAGGCTGACTATGTGGAGAAATATGATTTCAATGACGATAAGATAGCTGAGTATCTCAATAGAAACTTTATCTGTATGTTCATTGATGCAAACAGTAAGCAGGGCGATGCACAGATGAAGAAATACAATGTGGATGAGTCTTTCCCTGGTTATTTGCTCTTCAATAGTAAGGGAGAGTGCAAGGGGTATGCTGGCGGTATTATGAAGACTGCGAGCGCAATGAAGCAAACTTTCGAGATGTATCTCAACTACACTCCTAAGAATTAAGAAGAGGTGTCCCTTTCCTACAAGGTGGGGAATCCTTTTCTGAAACTATAGAATAATCACCAAGTTTATAAACATAAAGTAAGTTGTTATGAGAGATTTTAGGTCACGAATGACATCATTGGCATTGATTTCTGCGTTCGTCTCCCCTTTATCTGTTGCATATGCTCATGCTGCGGTAGCTGATGGTCAGTTACTGCAAGCCAATGAGTGGGCGAATGAGCAGATGGGTAAGATGAAGGCGCAGTCTTCATTGGTGGATGCGTTCAAGAGAATCGAGAAACTCACGGGTTACAGAATCATGTATTCCTATGAGGATGTGAAGAAGTACAAGGCGCAGGCGACTCCTACCTCGAAGGATGTGCGCAAGGCTTTGTCGCAGGCGATAGGCAATCTTCCTCTGTCTTTTACCATAGAGGGGAAGTTTGTGTCTATCTTTCGCAAAGAAAGTTCTGTACCCGATGTGGCATTCTCCTCGGATGTGAAAGAGGGAAACACCGTAGTACTTCAAGGTCAGGTAGTAGATGAGCAGGGTGAGCCTTTGCCAGGTGTGACCGTGCAAGTTGCCAACAATCATAAGATTGCTACGGTAACGAGTGGGGATGGTTCCTTTGTGCTCCAACTCAACAGAAATCATCCTGTGTATGTGGACTTCTCTTACGTAGGAATGAAATCTGAGCACTATTCATTCAATTGCCGACAAGACTTTCGTACCTTGATTATCAAACTCAAGGATGATGCGTCTTCCTTGAAGGAAGTCGTTGTGACCGGTATGTTCAACAAGCGGCGTGAGACCTATACCGGTGCTGCCAAGACCGTTACTTCCAAGGACTTGAAACTGTCAGGTAACTCCAATCTTCTCTCGACCCTTGCCAACGTGGATCCTAGCTTCAACATCGTTACCAATGACTTGATTGGTAGCGACCCAAACAAGCTGCCTGACATCACCATGCGTGGTTCGACGGCTCTCGGCACCGATGTGAAGAGTATGCAGAACAATGCGAGCAGCAAGGTGTCAAGCAATCTTCCTCTCTTTGTGATGGATGGTTTCGAGATTAGCTTGGAGCGATTCAATGACTTGGACGAGAACCAAGTGGAAAGCATCACCTTGTTGAAGGATGCCTCTGCCACGGCTCTCTATGGTACTCGTGGTGCCAATGGCGTGGTCGTCATCACAACCAAGAAGCCCGAGAGTGGTCGCTTACGTGTCACCTACAAGGGAACCTTGACAGTAGAAGCTCCTGACTTGACGGGCTACGACTTGATGAATGCCGATGAGAAATTGCGTTATGAGCAACTGGCAGGACTTTATTCTTCAGAGAATGTCAAGACACAGGAGAGTTTGACCAATCTCTACAACTCGCGCAAGATGTTGGCTGCTCGTGGTGTGGATACCTATTGGCTCAAATATCCTGTGCATACAGGTGTGGGACAGAAGCACAGCCTTCGAGTAGAGGGCGGTGATGACGTGTTCCGTTATTCTGGCAATTTGCTCTACAACAATATCAATGGTGCCATGAAGGGGTCTGAGCGCAATACCTTTACGGGTGGCGTGTTCTTGTCTTACAAGTACAAGAACCTTACGTTCCAGAACGACCTTCAGATTTCCAGCAACAAGTCGAAGAACTCGCCATACGGCTCGTTCAGCGACTATACGTCCATCAACCCTTACTATACTCCATTTGATGAGAACGGCAATTATGCCAAGAAACTGGAGAGTGATACGGAATATCCATCCTTGGGCTTGAATTCGGGCGTGACGGTCTATAACCCTCTTTACAATGCGATGCTCCCTCAGAAGAACGAGAGCAAATATACCAGCATTACCAACAACTTTGCCATCGAGTGGCATCTCAATGATGCTTTCTTCATGCGTGGCTCTTTGGGTATCGTGAGCGAGAAGACTCGAAGCGATGTGTATGTGCCTGCGGAGAATACGGCGTTTGACCAGTATTCTACCAGCGACTATGGTCGTAAGGGTACTTATACTTACGGTACTGGTGAACAGAGCCAGTATGAGTTGAACATCACTGCCAACTATGCCAAGACGTTTGCAGATGTGCATTCTCTGTATGTCGGCTTGGGTTATACCTTGGCACAAACCAAGTATGAGGATTATTCATTCCAGGCTGAGGGTATCACCAATAGCAATATGGCTTTCCTCGGTGCGGCTACGGCATACGCTCAGGGCACTACGCCATACGGTTATGAGAGCACGGTGCGCCGTATCGGTGTGACAGGTAACTTCAACTATACTTATGCAGACCGTTATTTCGTAGATGGAACATTCAAGACGGAGGGTTCATCTCAGTTTGGTAAGGACAATCGTTTTGCTCCTTTCTTTAGCATAGGTGCTGGTTGGAATATCCATAATGAGCATTTCCTCAAGGGAAATAACTTCATCAATGTGGCTCGTCTTCGCTTGAGTTATGGTACGAGTGGTTCGCAATCCTTCTCTCCATATCAGGCTCTCACCAGCTATAAGACTATTGATGGCTATAACTTCAATGGCTTGTATGGTGTCAAATTGATGGGTATAGGCAACTCTGAATTGAAATGGCAAAAAACCAAGCAGTGGAACGTGGGTTTTGATTTGGAACTCATCAAGAATCGGTTTGCCTTGAATTTTGACTATTACAACAAGTTGACCGATGATTTGCTTTCTGATGTCAACCTGCCAACTTCTGCAGGTTTCAGCAGTTTCAAAGGAAATGTGGGACAAGTAGAGAATCGCGGATTCGAATTGGGTGCCAATGCCTATCTTATTCGTGATACCAAGAGACAGGTAATCTGGTCTGTTGGTGGAACCATGATACATAATGTCAACAAAATTAAGAAAATAAGCAATTATCTGGAATACTTGAATTCCTTGATGGAGAATGAAGAGGATGTAAATCCAAGTTTCATGTATAAGGAAGGCGAGAGTATCAATACGATTTTCGCAGTTCGCAGCCAGGGCATTGATCCAAGTAATGGTAAGGAAATCTATGTAAAGAAGGATGGTACGCTTACCTATGTTTGGGATAGCAAGGACAAGGTGGCTTGTGGTATCAGTGAACCAAAGTACCAAGGTACATTTAATACTCGCTTGCGTTATCAGGGATGGCAGTTGAGCGCCATTTTCAGTTATCGCTTCGGCGGTCAGATATACAATAGTACTTTAGCAAGTAAGATAGAGAATAACTATCCTTACAACAATAGCGACAGACGTGCTCTTTATGACCGCTGGAGTCCGGAGAATACAAATGCACGATACAAGGCAATCAACGACTTCTCTACGACATACGCAACAAGCCGTTTTGTGGAGGATGAGAATACCTTGCGTCTGAATACTCTTTCCTTAAGCTATGATCTTCCTGCTACTTGGCTCAAGAAGGTGCATCTGCCATTTGAGTATGTATCTATTGCAGGATATGCAGAGGATTTGTTGTATATGTCAAGTGTCAAGCGTGAGCGTGGTACCGATTATCCATACGCCCGTACTTATACTTTCTCTTTGACTTTGAGATTCTAAAAGGATTATTAATGTAAAACAGAACGTGATGAAAAAGACAATATATTCAATGTTGCTTCTCTTGGGAGCAGCTTCCTCATTGACCAGTTGCAGCGACTGGCTGGATGTAAGTCCTAAGACCGAAGTGAGAGAGGGAGATTTGTTCTCTTCCGAGGCTGGTTATCGCAATGCGATGTCTGGCGTATATATCCTCTTGGGACAGAAGCCTCTTTATGGTGTCCAGGCATCTATGTTTGTGCCAGAGTTCCTGGCGCATACCTGGGCCTCTCCTTCAGAGAGTACCGATGCTTCAGCCTTCTATTTGGCGAAGAATGACTATACTAATTCTAATGTGGAGACAACATTGGACGACCTATGGTCAAACTATTATACTGCTATCGCACAGATCAACAATATCCTGACCAACTTGCAGGGCTCTTCTGTCAGCTTCTCTGGTACCCAGCGCCAGATGATGGAAGGAGAACTTTATGGTTTGCGTGCCTTCCTGCATTTGGACTTGCTGAGATTCTATGGTCCAATGCCTGATGGTGCTGATGGTTCTCAGTTGTGTATCCCATACGTCAAGGAATTGACCAATGATGTGGCAAAACTGAAGTCGGAATCTTATGATGCGGTAAAAGCCGATATTCTCTCCGACCTGGACAAGGCAGAGAGTCTTCTTGCTGTATCTGATCCTATCGTGGAAACCAAGGCGAGTGCAGACGACCCAGACCGTTCTGATGATGCAGACGATACCGATGTTGATTTGAGCGAGAATGAAATCTATCGTCAGTTGCATTTCAATTATTGGGCAGTGATAGGAGCAAAGGCTCGTTATTATTATTGGATAGGTGATAAGGAGAAGGCGGTAGAATATGCCAAGAAGGTGATAGAGGCCAAAGACAAGGCAGGGAAGCAGGTGTTCTCTCTTTGTGATGAGGCTTATTATTCAGCTCATAGCAATGCCAATCTGACCATGAAGATGGAGCAGCTCTATGGTGTCTATAACTCAAGTTTCCAGGATGACATCTATCAGGAGTACTATTCCAATTCACACCCTCTTTTCACCCAAAAGGAAGAATATGTAAAAACGGCTTACGAGTCAACTCTTTATCCTGATGATATCCGTTTTAAGGGAAGTCGCTACTGGAAGAATCAGATGGCTGACAATGCCTCAGTGTCAGACTATCATTTTCTCAAATACCAACACAATGGTTCTTGGTATGGTTACAACACGATGCCAGTGATGCGCCTGAGCGAGATGTATTTCATCTTGTTTGAGGATGCGTCGCTTACAGAGATGAAACCTTATTTTGCCACATGGCGACTATCTCGTGGTTTGGATGCTTCTCTTGATGAAACTTTGACCAGTGAGCCTGTTGTGGTATCTCGTATGGAGAAGGAATGGCGCAAGGAGTTCATGGGCGAGGGACAAATGTTCTTCTTCTACAAAAAGCATAATTATTCAGCTTATTCTTGGCCTACAAGCTATACGGTTCCTGTAGGGGCTTACCAATTGCCAAAGCCAAAGAGTCAAACCATGTATGAGTAATGTTACCATTCTTTTTGAGTAATATTCCAATCAAAAATGTAGATTAAAACATGAAGAAATATATATTTATTCTGATGGCAGCTTTGGGAATATTGACCTTGGCTTCCTGCTCGGAAAACGAGCCGATGGCATACGAGGGGCAACCTGCCTTGTTTTTTGCGAATGATGACATCAATTTCTCGTTCTTCTATGCAGAAGATGACGTGGATAGAAGTTCTGTCGATATCACGGTACATGCGATGGGGCCGGTTTCCGATGTAGATAGGGCTTTTACGCTTTATCAGGAAAATGCAGGAGAGGCTGGCGCAGCTCAGGCTGGTGTGCATTACCTGGGTTTTGATACTGATGAGATGAAACAGGCGATGGTGATTCCTGCAGGCAAGAGCGAGGTAAAATTGCCTATCATCTTGTTGAAAGACCAGAGTTTGGATACACAGACTGTTAATTTGAAGATAGGCATACGCCCTAATGATAATTTCGGTTTGGGAGTTGTGGAACAAGACAGCACGGTCATTTCTTTCTCTTCTCAGGCGATGAAACCTACCAACTGGAAGGCCTGGTATTATGCTTTCGGTGCAAGTTGGGGTACGGTCAAGATGCGCTTTATCATTGACGTTACAGGTATTACCAATTTTGATGAGGTGCCTGAGGACAATGACTATCTCAGCTATTTGAATGGTAAGTTGAAGTCTAAGATGTTTGAATACAATTCCACTCATGACCAACCTTTGCAAGAGGCAGATGGTACACTTGTAGAATTTGAGAATCCTTATGTTTGGGAATAGTCTCTTGACATTCGTAAAGTGAGGATAGAAACTTAAAGTTTAGAAGATTATGACAAACAAAAGAATAACAAAAATGTTGCTCTGCTTGTCAATGGCCTTGGGGCTGTTTACAAGTTGTTATGAAGACAAGGGTAACTACGACTATATCTCGGAAGATGATGCCGCTGGCGTAGTTTTGGGTTCCATGGAAGGAGCCACGGTCAAGGCAAATGATGTATTGAAGATAGAGCCTCAGATGAAAGGTGGTGAAGGGGATAATTTCACTTACCTCTGGTATACTCTTTCTAGTGGTACTTATAATGTAACGAAGGATACATTGTCACAGGAGCGTATTCTAGATGTTCCTGTCAATCTGAAAGAGGGTAAATATACATTGTATTATCAGGTGACCAATCAGTCGAATGGAGTTTTCCGTTCAGTTGAGGCTCCTCTTACGGTAACAGCTTCCGACGTAACAAGCGGATGGTATGTCATGAAAGAAGTGTCTGGCGGAACTGATTTCGATTACTATTCTTTGGATGGTCAGAAGACCGTCAATGATTTCCTGACCTCTTCTCTGGGCATGGAACCTCTGAAGGGCTCTCCTGTCGGTATGGTGTTCCTCAATGCTTCGTATAATCATGAGGAGGAAAATACGAATGGTACAACTACCAAGGAAACAGAACTCTCTGCTTATCATATCATGTCAACCCAGGATTTCATCACCTTGAATGGTAGTGACTTCAGTTTGTTGAAGAATTTGGAGCAAGAGTTTTATGAGGCTCCTTCTCATATAAATTTCAGTCAGCTTTTCATTGATTCTTCTTGGCGTGACCAAGGTCTTGATATTGATCATTGTTATTTGATAAACAATGGCAAACTTCATAAGATGGGTTCCGAGATAGGCAAATGGGGCTATCAAGGAGCAGGCGATTATGAGTTGTATCCTTCGTTAGTATTAGGCTTTATGGGTGAGTTTGCTTATGATATGAAGAATCAGATGATTGTATATTGCAGCATTAATGGAACGGTGAAAAATGCATCTCTCTTTGACGGTGACTTTACAGAATTCAAAGATAAAGACATGCAGGTTTCTGCTGTCGTTCCGCATATTGGCGGTTTTTCTGCTGAATTCTATATTGTTGCAAAGAGTGGCGAGGATGGTAAGTATTATGTAGCTGATGTTACTACTTCCCCTCCTTATGTATATCCGGCTAAATATTATGAATTTGCTGCGGATAGTCCTTTGAATCATGCAAAGATTATGGCTTCTCCTCAGGCTGCCTCTGTCATCTACTATGCTATAGACAACAAGTTGTATATGCACAAGGTTACTACAGGCGAGGATTGTTTGGTGAAGACCTTTGCTGAGGGTGAGAACATTTCTTTTATCCAGAACTTTACAGGTACGGATAAAAATGGGGAAAGTTTCAATGATATGGTGATTGTTACCAATACAGCTACTGGCTATCATGTTTATCAATTCCCGATGGTTGGCTCAGCAGGTGAGTTGAAGACGGATGTCTCTCCATCTATGAGTGGTACGGGAAAAGCGTCTTATTTGATGTTCAGACAGGAATAAGATAGGTAGTAGAATCAAATCCTATTAACGAATGGCAGATGTTGTTCCATGCAATGATATGGGCATACATCTGCCATTTCTTTTTTCTTCTATTAAGCATGGGCGATTACAGATGCTTTTTGCCATCAATATTACAATGCTGTTACAATTTAAAATATTCGTAATAAATATTTCAGAATAAGGGAAATTCTTATTATTTTTGCAACCGAAACGTAACAAACATTTCCACAAATACAAATGAATATGGATACAAGTCAATATCTTGTGATTTTTTTTCAGATTCTCGGTTCTTTAGCTTTGCTCATCTATGGTATGAAGGTGATGAGTGAGGCTTTGCAGAAGATGGCAGGATCTCAGTTGCGCCACATTTTGGGCGCTATGACAACCAACCGATTTACGGGAATGCTTACAGGTACCTTTATTACCTGTGCCGTTCAGAGCTCCTCTGCAACTACCGTTATGACGGTTTCTTTTGTAAATGCAGGTTTGCTGACCTTAGCCCAAGCAATTTCCGTTATTATGGGTGCCAACATTGGTACCACGCTTACGGCATGGATTATGTCGCTGGGCTATAATGTCGATCTCACGATAGTCGTCTTCCCTGCGTTCTTCCTCGGCATCATGCTCATTTATAGCAAGAAACGCCGCTATTTCGGTGATTTCCTTTTTGGTATTGCTTTTCTCTTCTTCGCCCTCGTTCTCTTGAGTGGGGCAGGAAAGAACCTCGATTTGGAACACAATCCTTCGGTCATCGATTTCTTCAGTTCTTTTGATACGAAGAGCCATCTTACCATTATTACATTCCTTCTGATAGGTACGGTCATCACCTGTATCGTACAGAGTTCGGCTGCCGTCATGGCTATCACCATTCTGCTCTGTTCTACCGGCGTACTTCCTATCTATCTCGGTATTGCCTTAGTGATGGGCGAGAATATCGGAACAACGGCTACTGCCAATCTTGCAGCATTGGGTGCCAATGCGCAGGCTCGACGTGCCGCTTTGGCTCATCTCGTGTTCAATGTGTTTGGTGTCATTTGGGTGCTCTGTCTGTTCTATCCTTTCGTCAATTTAGTTTGCTCATTGGTAGGATATAATCCGGATGGAAATATGTCGGCAGCCCAGAAAGCTACGTTGCTGCCTATCGTCTTGGCGATGTTCCACACCTGTTTTAATGTGTGTAATACAACAGTTCTCATCTGGTTTATACCTCAGATAGAGAAGTTGGTTTGCCAACTTATCAAACCAAAGGCAGATAAGGAAGATGAGGATTTCCGTCTGCGTTTCATCCAAACGGGTATCATGAAGACTCCAGAGCTTTCCGTCTTCGAGGCTCAGAAGGAAATCAGCAGCTTCGGCGATCGCATCCACCGTATGTTTGGTATGGTGATGGAACTCCTGGGGACAGAGGATGGCAAGACTTTCGACAAGCTCTATGAGCGCATCGAGAAGTATGAAGGAATCTCCGACAATATGGAGATAGAAATAGCCAAGTATCTCGACCAGGTGAGCGATGCCCATCTGAGTGATGATACCAAGGCGAAGATTCGTGCCATGCTCCGTGAAATCTCAGAGATAGAGAGCATTGGCGATAGCTGCTTCAATATCTCTCGCACCATTAAGCGTAAGAAGGACAACAAGGAGGACTTCACTGAGCAGCAGTACCAGAACATCCACCAGATGTTTAAGTTGGTGGATGAGGCTTTGACGCAGATGAACTATATGTTCACCCACGACCGCCACACGCTCTCCATGACACATACGTTCAATATCGAGACGGAAATCAATAACTATCGCAACCAGCTTCGCAACCAGAACCTGGATGATGTCGATAACCACCTCTATACCTATGGCGTAGGTACAATGTATATGGACATCATACAGGAGTGTGAGAAGCTCGGCGACTATGTGGTCAATGTCGCCGAGGCTAGAGTGGGAGTGAGATAAGTTTTTTATTTCTCTTTCTCCAATATCTCGGTCAGTTCCTTCATTCCCTCAGAAGCACCCTTCATGATGTGTTTTATCTGATAGTACCCGTTGGTATTGACGGCTCCTGGGTCTATCAGGTAGATAGGGATGTGGGGCTTTGTGTAGGAAATCAAGCCGGCGGCAGGATAGACGTTGAGGGAGGTGCCGATGATGACGAAGATGTCAGCATTCTGCACCGCCTCGGCAGCAGGTTCTATCATCGGAACATTCTCGCCGAAGAAGACGATGAAGGGGCGTAAGAGACTGCCATCGCCTGCCTTGGTGCCAGGCTTCACCTCGCAATTATCCTCTGGCAACTCCTTGATGTAGCGATAGTCGTAAGGATTGTCGGAAGAACAAACCTTGGAGAGCTCGCCGTGCAGGTGGATGACGTTCTTGGAACCAGCCTTCTCGTGCAAGTTATCTACGTTCTGGGTGATGACGGTCACCTCGAAATCTTTCTCCAGTTCCTTGACGAGCTTATGCCCCTCGTTCGGTTGGGCGGCATAGAGCTTGTGGCGCAACATATTGTAGAAGTTGGTTACTAGGGTAGGGTCGGCTTCCCATCCCTCGTGGGTGGCTATCTGCTCCACAGGGTAGTTCTCCCACAAACCGTCGTTGCCACGGAAAGTCTTAAATCCACTTTCCACCGACATGCCGGCACCGGTCAAAAATACAAGTTTCTTCATATTCTCTCGTTTTAAAGGGTCATATTTCGTTATTCAGATGGATAACATTACTATTAACAATGCACAAAAATAGTAATTTTTCCGCAAATAGCAACGTTATCTGCCCAAATAATTTTGTTCTTCGCCCGATTTGTCGTATCTTTGCACACGTTTTAAGACATTTTGTTAGATTATTAATCAAAAAAGTATAAATAGATTTTATGAATAAGGTAAGTTACGCTCTTGGCATCGGTATCGGTCGCCAGTTGGCTTCTATGGGAGCTGAAAGTTTGAACATCGACGATTTCGCACAGGCTGTGAAGGATGCCATCGCAGGCAAGTTGCAGATGAGCGAGCAAGAGGCACAAGAGTTGGTACAGAATTTCTTCGCAGAGCAAGAGGCTAAGGCTCAGGCTGCTGCTGCCGAGAAGGGCAAGGTAGCCAAGGAGGCAGGCGAGAAGTTCCTCGCAGAGAACGGTAAGAAGGAAGGTATCATCACTACCAAGAGTGGTTTGCAATATCAGGTGTTGCGTGAGGGCAACGGTAAGGCTCCTAAGGCTACCGACCAGGTGGAGTGCCACTACGAGGGTACGCTCATCGATGGTACTAAGTTTGATAGCTCTTACGACCGTGGTCAGACTGCTACTTTCCCATTGAATCAGGTAATTGCTGGTTGGACAGAGGGCTTGCAGTTGATGACCGAGGGTGCTAAGTATCGCTTCTTCATCCCTTATCAGTTGGGTTACGGCGAGCGTGGCGCAGGTGCATCCATCCCTCCATTCTCAGCATTGATTTTCGACGTAGAGTTGGTTGCGGTTAAGTAATCCCCTCGTAGCAGACTATCAATTGTATTCATCTAGAACAAAGAATAAAAACAATAAGTAAAAATGAAAAAGATTATTTTCGGAGCCATGTTGGCTTTCGCTTCCGCAGCTTTCGTAGGCTGTGGCAATTCTACCCCAAAGGCAGACCTCAAGAATGACATCGACACATTGAGCTACGCTATGGGTATCACCCAGTCTCAGGGCTTGACAGAGTTCTTGGTAGAACGTATGGGCGTGGATACTACTTATATGGATGCCTTTATCAAGGGTCTCAACGACGGTGCCAATGCCGGTGACGACAAGAAGAAGGCTGCTTATTATGCTGGTATCCAGATCGGTCAGCAGATTTCCAACCAGATGGTAAAGGGTATCAACCACGAGGTATTTGGTGAGGATTCTACCAAGACTATCTCTTTGAAGAACTTCATGGCAGGTTTCGTTAGCAATACTACTGGCAAGAAGGGTTTGATGACCATGGAGCAGGCTGGTCAGCTCGTTCAGGTCAAGATGACTGCCATCAAGACTAAGGAGATGGAGAAGCAGTATGGTCCTAACAAGAAGGCGGGCGAGCAGTTCCTCGCAGCCAACAAGAAGAAGCCAGGAGTTGTCACTCTTCCTTCAGGCGTTCAGTACAAGGTCATCAAGGAGGGCAACGGTGCTATGCCAAAGGATACTTCTATGGTGAAGGTAAACTATGAGGGCAAGACCATCGATGGCAAGGTATTCGACTCTTCTTACAAGCGTGGCGAGCCTATCTCTCTCCGTGCTAACCAGGTAATCAAGGGTTGGACAGAGGCATTGGTTCACATGCCAGCAGGTTCTGTTTGGGAGGTTTACATCCCTCAGGAGTTGGCTTACGGTGAGCGCAACCAGGGTCAGATTAAGCCATTCTCTGTCTTGATTTTCAAGATTGAGTTGCTTTCAATAGGTGGCAAGTAATTTTTGTGGGAGCTCAGATATAAGAGGACATAGATAAAAATGAAGAAAATGATAATGATAGCACTCGTCCTCGTGGCGAGTGCTTCTTTGTTTACAGTGGGTGCTGCAAACAAGAAGGACAAGAACAAGGACAAGAAGGCTGCTGCCCCTGTTGAGTTGAAAACGTCAGCCGATTCTTTGAGCTATGCTGCTGGTGTCAATGCCACTCGTGGATTGATCAACTATGTTCAGCAGAGCTATCAGGTGGATACCACCTATATGGAGAACTTCATCCGTGGTTACAAGGATGCGCTCGCCATGGGGGTGAATCCTCAGACCATCGCTTACTCTGCAGGTATGGAGATTGCCAAGTTGGTGGAGAAGCGTGTCTATCCTGGTACCAAGGAGGAACTGAAGAGTGCCAACGACTCTATCAGCCATGCTCTCTTCCAGGAGGGCTTCATGGCTGCATTGGCTAGTGATACCACATTCTTTACTCCTAAGGCTGCCGAGGATTTCCAGAAGGAGGCTTTGGCTGGTGCTGGCGAGAAGTTCCTCGTCGAGAATGCCAAGAAGCCAGGTGTGAAGGTCTTGCCTAGCGGTTTGCAGTACAAGGTGATTACCGAGGGCAATGGTGAGGTGCCAAAGGCTAGCGATGAGGTAGAGGTCATCTACGAAGGTCGCTTGATAGATGGTACTATCTTTGATTCAACCAAGAAACATGGTACGAAGAGTGATAAGTTTAAGGCTGGCAACTTGATCAAGGGTTGGACCGAGGCTTTGACCACGATGCCTGTAGGTAGCAAGTGGCAACTCTACATCCCACAAGAGTTGGCATACGGCGCTCGCCAGGCTGGTCAGATTCCTCCTTACTCTACATTGGTCTTCGACCTAGAATTGGTGAGCATCGTCAAGCCAGAGGTGAAAGAACCTGCCAAGGAGGAGGCTGCTCCTGCTGAGGCTAAGAGCGTGAAGGCTAATACAACAGCCAAGAAAGCTCCTGCCAAGAAGGCTTCTAGCAAGAGAAGAAAGTAAAAAAGGAAGTAGGGAAAATCTATCTCTTTTGGTTAAAAAGAGAACAAAAACTAACAAAAAGCACGAAAAATACAAAATTTTCGTGCTTTTTGTTGTTAGTATCAATTCTTTTTCTTAATTTTGCTATCTGGTATAAGATAATACCATCAAAGATACAATAACATAAAACAAAAGAAATGGAGAAAATAGACAATCTTGACAGAAAGATCTTGGGTATCTTGTCAAAGAATGCCCGCATCCCTTTCAAGGACGTAGCGGCAGAGTGTGGTGTCTCTCGTGCAGCCATTCACCAGCGAGTTCAGCATCTGATGGAAGCTGGTTTCATCACTGGTAGTGGATTCGATGTCAACCCTAAGAGCTTGGGTTACTCTACTTGTACATACGTGGGATTGAACTTGGAGCGTGGCAACATGTACAAGAAAGTGGTGGAGCGATTGCAGAACATTCCTGAGATTGTGGAATGCCACTTCACTACAGGCTCTTACACCATGCTCATCAAACTCTATGCCCGTGACAACGAGCAGCTCATGGACTTGCTCAATAATAAGTTGCAAGCCATCCCAGGCGTGGTTTCCACCGAGACCCTCATCTCGTTGGAGCAGAGTATCAAGCGTGAGATTCCTGTTATTTTGGAAGAAGAATAATATGAAAATGATGGGATGCCTACAAGCATCCCATTTTTTTGTTGGATATTCTTGGAGTTTCTTTAGCCATGTCATTTTAGAACTTCTACATATATATATTAATAAGGTAAGCAAATGGAAACATTTGATTTGGACTCACACCTCAAAGGTGTCTATTCTGTTTTTCCCGAAGCGCAACACCAACCCATCATCGGCATCTCTGCCAACTATGAGGGAGTAGATGCCACGCTTCGTGACCGATATTACAAACAAGTGATTGCAGCTGGCGGCACGCCCGTCATCATCCCTCCTGTGGCTGATGCCGATGTCATCATCAATACACTCCAGCATCTCGATGGACTGATTCTTTCGGGAGGTGGCGACCACAATCCTCTCTGGATGGGCGAGGAGCCTTCGCCACGTCTGCACAACATCAATCGTGAGCGTGACCTAGCAGAGTTCTTGCTCGTTCGTTTGGCATACAACCGCCAGATTCCGATGTTGGGCATCTGCCGTGGCATCCAGACCTTGGCAATCGCCTTGGGTGGAAAGGTGGAGCAAGATATCCACCAAGAGGTAAAGCACTCGCAAGATGCCGATCGTGAGGAACCCACCCACAGCGTGCAAATCGTGAAGGATTCCACCTTATTTAATATATATAAGCAGGAGAAGATATTTGTCAACTCTTTCCATCACCAGGCAGTGAGCGTACCGGGCAAGAAGTTGCGTACCATCGCCAAGTCTTCCGATGGCATCATCGAGGCGGTGGAGAGTAGCGAATATAAATCCATCCTCGGCGTGCAATGGCATCCGGAGTGGTTGGAAGATGAGGGGCTTAAGATATTCCAGTGGCTTGTGGGACAAGCCAACGAGTTCTATGAGGCCAAGCAGTTGCACAAGCGCATCCTCACCCTCGACACCCACTGCGATACCCCGATGTTCTTCCCACAGGGCATCCGTTTCGACCATCGAGATTCCCGCATCTTGGTGGATTTGCATAAGATGACTGATGGACATCAAGACGCTACCACGATGGTGGCTTACTTGCCGCAGCCTAAGATAGGCGAGACCTTCAGCAGCAAGGTGGCGTTTGATGTGGAAGGACCTACCCAATATGCCGACCTCATCTTCGACAAGATAGAGGACATCGTGAGCAAGAACAGCAGTTACCTGAGCATCGCTCGTACACCTGCCGATCTTTACAACGACAAGCGCAATGGCAGAAAGAGCATCATGCTCGGCATCGAGAATGGTCTTGCCCTAGAGCATGACATCGCCAATGTGAAGCACTTTGCCCAGCGAGGCATCGTCTATATCACGCTCTGCCACAACGGCGACAACGACATCTGCGATAGCGCCCGTGGCTGCAACACTCACAATGGCGTGAGCAGCTTTGGCGAAAAGGTAATCCAGGAGATGAACCGCCTCGGCATCATGGTAGATTTGAGTCATGGAGGTGAGAAGAGTTTCTACGATGCACTGGAAATCAGCAGTCAACCTATCGTGTGTAGCCATAGCAGTAGCAAGTTGCTTTGCGATGTGCCTCGCAACTTGACCGATGACCAGATGCGTGCGCTTGCTGCCAAGGGCGGCGTAGCTCATACCACGCTCTATCACGGATTCCTGAAGAAGGAGGGAGAGGCTGACATCATGGACGCTATCGCTCATCTGGAACATGCCATCGATGTGATGGGCATCGACCATGTGGGACTCGGCACCGACTTTGATGGAGATGGCGGCATCCGTGGACTAGCTGATTCCTCAGAGCTCATCAACTTCACCATCCAGTTGCTTCGCCGTAAGTATAGCGAGCAAGACATCGCCAAAATTTGGGGCGGCAACTGGCTCAGAGTGATGGCGCAAGTGCAGAGCGTGAGGTAAGTGAAGAATGAAGAGTGAAGAATTCTAATGCTTTATAACGAGAAAAAGAAAGAAATGAAGAAAATGAAGATGATATTAGGCTTGGTGGTGGCTGCCGGAGTTGTGGCAGGTGGCATCAGCTATAAGAACGCCCACTCGTCGAGTTCGCCAGAGACGGACGAGGTGGAGGAAGCGGAAAAGTTGAACCCTGTGGGTCCTGCCTTTAATGCAGATTCTGCCTTGGCATTCTGTCAGGCGCAATGCGATTTCGGTCCTCGCACGATGAATAGCGAGGCACATGATAAGTGTGGCGAGTGGATTGTGAAGAAGTTTAAGCAATTCGGCTGCGAGGTGGAAACTCAGAAGGCTGACTTGAAGGGATATGATGGAACGGTATTGAAGAACACCAACATCATCGCCCACTACAATCCGAAGGCTACGACTCGCATCATGCTGTGTGCCCACTGGGACAGTCGTCCTTGGGCTGACAACGACCCAGATAGCACCAACTGGCACAAGCCTGTGATGGCGGCCAACGATGGAGCGAGTGGTGTTGCCGTGATGTTGGAAATCGCTCGCCAGTTGCAGATAGACAAGAAACTCAATCCGAGCATCGGGGTCGATTTCATCTGCTTTGATACAGAGGACTGGGGAACACCTCAGTGGTCTGACGTTCAAGACAGTGGAGATTCTTGGGCATTGGGTGCTCAATATTGGAGCGAGAACAAGCCTGATGGTTACTTCCCTCGCTATGGCATCCTCCTCGACATGGTAGGAGGACAAGGAGCCAAATTCTATCGTGAGGGCATGTCACAGCAGTATGCTTCTGCAATCGTCAAGAAGGTATGGTCGGCGGCTCGCCAGGCAGGTTATGGCTCTTACTTCCCTAAGAGTGATGGTGGCATGATTACCGACGACCACATCCCAGTCAACGAGAAGGCGAAGATTCCTACGATTGACGTCATCGCCTATTATCCCGACTGCCAGCAGAGCAGCTTCGGTCCTACATGGCATACCGTGAGTGACGATATGGCTCATCTCGACAAGAACACCATGAAGGCGGTGGGACAGACGATGATTCAAGTGCTTTATACGGAGAAATAACACCTTATTATATATATAGTGGAGGAGCAACCTAGGAAATGGTTGCTCCTCTGTTTGTTTCTAATAATGCAAGATTAAATGCTAACGTTATTCAATAAAAAATCTTTCAGCCCGATGGTTACAATACCACTCTCGTCAACACGTGGTAATATATTATCTTTTACGATAACAATCTTTTTGAACGAATCGGAAATATTGCGCAAAGGTCGCTCCTCTTGATTAACTTTATCTAATGTAGGCAAAGAGAATGCAGACTGTATATAGCAACGTTTTTCACCTTTGTTGGCAACGAAATCTACCTCTATTTGCTTACGAACATATTTGCCCTGTTCGTCTTTCTCATATATCTCAACAATCCCCACATCCACCTGATAACCTCTTATCAGCAATTCATTAAAGATGATGTTCTCCATAATATGAGTCTCTTCTTGCTGTCGGAAGTTGAGACGAGCATTGCGAAGACCAACATCCGTAAAATAATACTTTGACGGAGTCGAAATATATTTTTTGCCTTTTATGTCGTACCGATCAGCTTTCTCTATCAAGAAGGCATCCTCAAAATAGTCCAAATAAGTTTTGATGGTAGCTGAACTCAGAGTAATGTTAGCCATACTTTTAAATGCTCTCTCCAACTTGAGAGGATTTGTAAGAGAGCCAATACAGGACGAAATCATATCTAGCAAGCGTTCCAAGGCTAAATCATTCTTGACATGATTGCGTTCTACAATATCCTTGATATATACTTCTTTAAATAACCGTTGCAAATAGCTTACCTTATCCTCTTCGTCAGCCAACGTTGCCACATAAGGCAAGCCACCAAATTTCCAATACAATTTCCAAGATTCTTCCCATGATAACTCAGGATGCACAGCACAGAAATCAGCAACACTAAGCGGATACATGTGTATCTCATCACCACGTCCTCTAAACTCAGTGATAATATCCTTTGACAAAAATTTGCTGTTACTTCCAGTAACATAAGTATCCAAATTATCAATATGCAAGAAACTGTTCAATACATCTTCAAATTCTGACATGTATTGTACTTCATCTATCAGAAGGTAATACATATCTGAATCTTTGATGAGACTTCTTACATATACCAAACAATTATCTGGGTCACGTAAGTGTTTGTTGATGCGGTCGTCCAACTCTATCTCTATAATGTGAGATGGAGAAACTCCATTATCCAAGAGATGAGTCTTGAATAGTTTGAACAACAGATATGACTTGCCACATCTGCGTATTCCTGTAATAATCTTGATAAGATGATTGTGCTTATGCGCAATCAACTTGTTCAAATAGGTATCACGAGATATAATCATATTTTAAATTTTTGCGAGTACTAGCAATTATTTTAAATAGAAAACGGAAAAACAATAGTTTTATTTTAATTTTTTGCGAGATTCTACTGAAATTTGAAATAGAATAGCATAACTTTGTGGTAATAGCTTCTAATAATTATGATAATTACGCAAGCGGAAAAGAGAAAAATAAGCAAGTAAAAGTTAGCAGATTTCCTATGCAAACAAACTTCTCTTGAAGTGTCAATAAATCTAACTCGTAGTTTCAACATCCAAAACTCATAGCTTTAACATTCCTAACTTATAGCTTTGAGCAAGAGAAAGGATAGTTATGTGAGCGTGTTCTTGCTATTGGGGTAGTCGAAGCTCATTCTGTTTTGCAAAAAGGAAGAAAAATATAATACGGACAAATTGAATTTGTCCGTGTCTGTCAGCCAATGATGCTATCTTGAGTGGTGTCATTTCTGTCAGAAAATCAGCCAAAATGAAGAAAAAAACGTGATTTTGGCTGATTTATTTGCAAGTGATATTTTGTTTAATTACTTCTGAATCAGAACTTTAATTAAGAAATGCTATGGTTGCAACTTCAATAATTTGAAGTCAAAAAGAGATAGATAAATTGTGTTGAATATACTTGATGAAATGAGAGCAACATGTCGAAAGCATTCTTCTTTTCTTGCACTTTTAATTTAAAAAATATTACTTTTTAGGGGCACAAGGTTCCTAACCTTTACGTATTATAGATAAAAAGTGATAAATTATAATGATTCATCCATGATGGAAGACAACCATAACAACGATAGATTTGACTTCGAGATGAGACGTGCCTTGCTGGAGGATTCTCCACAGCCAGATGCCGATCGTGCTTTCGAACAGTTCAAGCAGAGAGCAGGCATCCGCAAGTCGAAGTGGGTAATGCTTCGACCTTATGTCGCCGTGGCGGCAGCCGCCTGTGTGGGCGCCTTGTGCTATCTGATATTCTCCTTGGGAGGAGATGAGGATATGGGGAAAGCTATGGAGGCAAGACAACGCCAGCTGGCAGGAATCGGTAACGTGGTATATGTAGCCGATGATAATAGAAACGTCATCAGTCTGAGTTTGGATGGAAAGACCATCGACCTCGATGCTAAGAGCCAGGGACAGAAGCCGGGTCTTTTGCTTACTGCCGACAAACTCGTCAGGATGTTTGAGATGTCGGAGAGCGACCATGATGAGGCCACCATTTCCGTTCCTCATGGACAGATAGCCACAGTTATGCTCAGTGATAGCACCCGAATCACGCTCAATGCTGGGAGCAAGTTGGCCTTCCCTTGTCACTTCGACAAGAAGGGTATGAGAAAGGTGAGCTTGCAAGGTGAGGGATATTTCGAGGTGAAGCACGACGAGCGGCACCCGTTTGTCGTGAATGGCAAGCAACTGGATGTCACGGTATTGGGAACCGTCTTCGATGTGCGTTGTTTCGACCAGGAGCAAGCTCGTGTGGCTTTGCTTCAGGGAAAGGTGAGTGTGGAAGTGGCTCAGCAGCAAACTATCTTGGAGCCAGGACAGATGGCGGTGGTGGGAGTGAGTGGATTCGTCAGCTTGGAAACTGCAGACATCGACCAAGTGCTGGGATGGAAGAATGGCTTGTTTTATTTCGATGGACAGAGTTTGCGTGAAATCATGATGGAGATAGGACGATGGTACAATATGAGCGTGGTCTTCGCCTCCAACCATCATATCGACGAGCGTCTCCACTTCAGTATGGAGCGCAATGTATCCGTGGCAGAGGCAATTCGCCAGCTCCAGCTCATCAGTACTGCCAGCATCCAGATGAAGCAGGAGCAGAACACTATCATCGTGAAATAAAGTGGTAGAAACCAAAACGAGAGAAAATAACATATTATATCAACGAATAGAGAGAAAGTATGAGTTTTAACAAGAGAAAGCTAGACAACATGAAACGAGGGTGCATGACATTCTCGATGATGCTTGCTATGGCTACGCCTGTGTTGGCGTAGACTGCCAAGCGAGTCACCATGTCGTTTGTCAACGAAAAGGCTTCTTCTGCCCTGCACAAAGTGGAAAAGCAGACGGGCAAGAAGATTCAGTACAACTACGATGACGTCAACTTCAAGGTGACGGTCAACGTGAGAGGGAAGACTGCTGAGCAGGCAGTGGAGGCCATCATCCAAAATCGTCCGCTCAAGGCAATGAGCAAGGGCGAGTACATTGTCATCGTGAAGAGCAGCAATGTGCCTAGCCAGAAGTGGGAGAGCACGGATGGAAGACTCCAAGGTCTGGTGATGGATGAAGCTGGTGAACCTATCATCGGTGCCATCATCCGTGATCGCAAGAACAACCAGAACACCGTGACCGATGCCGATGGTAAGTTCTCCTTGAAGGCAGCCGACCATATCACGCTCGACATATCTTATATAGGTATGAAGAACACGAGTTGGAGTGGCAAGCGTGGCGACTTCGCCTTGGTTGTGATGAAGGACGCTAGCCAAAACCTTCAGGATGTTGTCGTAACAGGTTATCAACAGTTGGACCGCCGTAACCTCACCTCTTCTGTCGTATCTAAGGATATGAGTGAGTTGATGCGTGGTGGTGTGAGCGATGTATCTAAGTTGCTCGAAGGTCAGATTCCAGACTTGATAGCCACCAATGCCAGTGGTGAGGTGAATGCCACCAACAAGATTCGTATTCGTGGTACCTCCACGTTGATAGGTAACCGTGAACCACTCTGGGTGCTCGATGGTGTTATCCTGACCGACCCAGTTAACTTGACTTCCGATGTGCTCAACGACCCAGACTATGTGAACCGTATCGGTAACGCCATCTCTGGTATCAACCCACAGGATATCAAGCGTATAGATGTCTTGAAAGATGCTGCGGCTACTGCCCTTTACGGTACTCGTGCCGCCAATGGTGTCATCGTGGTAACCACCAAGAGTGGTCGTGAGGGTAAGCCTATCATCTCTTACTCTGCCCAGTTTACGATGCGTAAGCGTCCTTATTATACGGATAGCAAGATCAACTTGATGAACTCAGCCGAGCGCATCGCCTTCTCGCAAGACTTGGTGGATTCTCACTACGTCTTCCCAAGCGGTATGCCAAAGACAGGTTATGAGTATGCCCTCTCACAGTACTATGCAGGACAAATCACCCATGAGGAGTTCAAGCAGCAGGTGTATGAGATGGCGAACTTGAATACCGACTGGTTTGATTTGCTCACCCACAATTCCTTCTCACACGACCACTCTGTCAATGTATCAGGTGGTTCAGAGTTGGTGAGATACTATACTTCTGTAGGTTATACCGACCAGGACGATGTCATCAACAATACGACCAACCGTCGTTATACGGCGATGGCTAAGATTGACTTCAACTTGTCGAAGAAGTTCCAGTTCCAGGTCAACATCAATGGTTATCTCAACAAGCGTGAGTATGCAGCTGGTGAAGTCAACTTCATCAACTATGCTTATAATACCAGCCGTGCCATCCCTGCCTACAATGCCGATGGTAGTTATAGCTTCTATAAGCGTCTTAGCGGCAAAAACTGGCTTAACTACAATATCTTGAACGAGGCATACAACAGTTCTACCAATCAGGAGACGAACGCAGTGACCACTACATTCAACTTGCGCTATCAGCCTATCAACGACTTCTTCCTGAATGCCGTCTTCTCTGCCAATGTGCAGAATGCAGACATCGAAACTTGGTATGGAGAGAAAACTTTCCATGCCAGTCAGTTGCGTACTGTGGAAGATGGAGAGACCGTGACCGATTTTGCCAATTGTACCTTGCCATACGGCGGTGAGTTGAGCAAGAACAATACGAAGAGTGTAGGTTGGACGGCTCGTTTGCAAGCCAACTACAATAAGTATTTCGGTGAGGCGATGGCTCACAACATCAATGTGGCAGCCGGTTTCGAGGCTAGCTCTACCCATTACAAGGCCAATAGCTATACCCAACGTGGTTATTATAAGGATCGTGGTATGTCTTTTGCTTCTAATATTCCATCCAAGTTTACGGGCTATTGGAACTGGATGCGTACCAATGTGCCTTCTCTCACGGATAGAAAGACTAATATGGTGTCAGCATACGCCACCTTATCTTATACTTACAAGGATCTCTTCACGCTCAATGCCAATGGACGTTATGATGGTTCCAACCAGTTTGGTAGTCGAAGCAAGGACAAGTTGCTTCCTATCTGGTCTGTGTCTGCTAACCTCAACCTTCTTAACTTGTGCAAGATTAAGAGCGAGAAGATTGATGACTTGCGTTTGAAGGCATCCTATGGTGAGCAAGGTAATATGCTTGATAACCAAACTCCTGAGTTGATTATCAAGAAAGGTAACATGAACTCGTTCTATGATGAGTTCACTTCTAGCGTGGCTTATTTCGCCAACCCAGACTTGAAGTGGGAGAAGACCCGCTCTGTGAATGTGGGTTTGGAATCTAGCTTCTTCCGCAATCGCTTGCAGTTTGAGGTAGAGTACTATTACAAGAAGACTACCGATGCCTTCATGGATAAGACCATCGCCGATGTGAATGGCTATAAGTCGTATGTGGTCAACTCTGGTAACATCGTCAACAAAGGCTTCAACTTCACGGTTACTGCAACCCCAGTCAAGTTGAAAGACTTCTATTGGATATTCTCTGGCAACCTCTCCAAGGTATATAATAAGGTGGAGACTGCTCCAGGTGCAGAGACCTATACCCTCAACGACTTCCTCAATGGTACAGCAGTCGTAAAGGGTCAGGCAGTGGGTACGTTCTATTCTTATAAGTTCTTGGGTCTGAATCCTATTGATGGCGGTCCTATCATTGATGATTTCGAGGATCGTTTCAAGGAGGTGCAAGACAAGGATGAATACACTGTCTATACCAAGGTGCTCGTACCATCAGGAAGACGTGAACCTGACATCACGGGAAGTATCAACAATACTTTCACCTACAAGCAGTGGCGACTCAGTTCCACCTTGCTTTACAACTTGGGTGCCAAGACTCGTTTATTCCGCTTGTTTGATGGTGTCAGCAATGGCGGTAGTGCCTTCAATTCTGATAAGAACATCCACAAGGACTTCCTCAACAGATGGCAGAAACCAGGCGATGAGAATCATACTACGATTCCATCCGTAATGGGAATGGGTAACGATTCTTATTACTTCTACAATAGCCACTGGTCTTCTGGTGAATGGAGTGGTGCTCCTATTGCTACGGGTTCTTATTGGACGATGTATGATTACAGTACGGCTCGTGTCGTGAGTGCCAACTACTTGAAGTTGTCTTCACTCTCGCTGACCTACGAGTTCGACCGCAAGATGCTCGACCGTATGGGACTCAACCGTCTCGCCATTACATTGAGCGGCTACAACCTGCATACATGGTGTGACTCTGCCCTTCGTGGACAGACACCAACACAGGGAGGATTCACGGAAGTTCAACTTTCTGACACACCAAGTTATACGCTCGGTGTAACTATCAATTTCTAAACAAGTAAAGTCATGAATATCAAACATTATATATTGGCTCTGGCAGCCATGATGACCTTGGGCAGTTGTAGCAGCTTCTTGGAGGAATATTCACAAGACAACGATTATGTGCGCTCTTGGAAAGACCTCAATGAACTTTTGCTCGGCGACTGCTATATGCCAGTCAATAATAGCGATTATTTTAAGAACGAGGCGAATGTCGGAACCTTTGTTCATCTCCTTTCAGATGAGGTAGATGAGTGCAGTTCAACAGCAACTAGTAGTTTTACGGGATATGGTGTTCACCACTATCAATTCGGTTATCTCACTTGGCAGTCTCGTGTAGGTGTCGATGAACTTTTCACCACCTACTATACAGAAAATAATACATGGACTAAGATGTATAAGTACATCAATGTAGCCAACAACGTGTTGTCGAGTGTGGAGAATGTGCCACAACGTACAGATGACGAGATAGCCGGTGTCAACTATGTGAAGGGACAAGCTCACTTCTTGCGTGGCTGGTATTACTTCTGGCTCACCAATATGTATGGTCAGCCATACGAGGAGAGTACGGCAGCTACAGCACTGGGTGTACCAGTGAAGACCAGCAAGGAGGTAATGGACGTGAAGTTCACCAGAAATACCGTGCAGGAGTGTTACAACTTGATCGTGGAAGACCTCTTGGCAGCAGAGAAGGAACTGACTGCCGCCAGAAGTATCAGTCGCAAGAGTACCTATCGTGCAGACTCTGTATCCGTGCAGATGCTCCTCAGTCGTGTATATCTCTATATGCAAAATTGGGAGATGGCAGCTAAGTATGCTCAGAAGGTCATCAAGAGATATGGTGACTTGCAGAACCTCAATCGTGACAATAGCTATTTTGCTGCGATAGATAACCCTGAGACGATTTTCACCATGGGTGGTGATGATATGCCAGTTCTGCTTTGCTATGGAACACAGTCTGTGCAGATGACGGATGAGGTATATCATTGGTTTGCCGACAACGACTTGCGTAAGAGTCAGTGGATTTGGCACATGGGCGACTTCACCGGTATTACCAAGGCAGACCCAGCTTTGTGTAGTTGGGGAGCAGGTTATACTAAGGATAGTCCTAGCTATTATAACATGAAGTATTTTCAGTCAATCGGCTACCAGCGTGAGGTGTCTTCCTTGTTCTGGCTCCGTTCTGGTGAGGCTTATCTCAACTTGGCTGAGGCTGAGGCTTACATGGGACATGAGGAGGCTGCGAGAAATGCTATCAATACTTTGCGTGAGAACCGATACATCAGCGGTGCTTCCGATATGCAGATTACATCATCTGGCAGTCAGTTGATTACCGACATCCGTGACGAGAGAAAGCGTGAATTGCTGGGTGAGGGACATCGTTGGTTTGACTTGCGTCGCTATCGTGTGTGCAAGGTACAGCCAGAGAAGATTTCCATCACGCATCATTTCTCAGTATATCAGTCTGATACCTCATCAGATGCACCATTGGAGACTCGCACTTATGTGCTTCCAGAGGACGACCCATCATGGACGATGCCAATCCCTCAGGAGGTCATCAACTTCAATACAGGTATGCCAAACAATGGCAATGTGACTCGTCAGCCAGTGAGCACATCTGCTGAAGAATAACCCATAAAAAAGATGATTATGAAAAGATTAAGAAATATCATATTTCCCTCGTTTCTGATAGCCATGACGTTGTGCTTCACCTCTTGTGGCAAAGAGGATGCACCAGTGGTAGATGTCAACGACCCTACCGACAACTTCATCCCAGGCGATGATGAGACTGATGCCACCGCAGAGATGAGACGAAAGTTTAAGGAGGAAGAAGGCTCTTACCTTCTCTTCAATGATACCATCCAAAAGAAGGAACTCGGTATCGACATCACTGGAGCTACACGCTACTTCGTCGAGGTGGTGGATGTCAATTATAAGGTGGGCGCCACCTCGCTCAACACGCATCCTTATAAATACACTTATCTCAAGACAGAAGAGAAGCGTACTGCCGCTGTGGAATATTTGAAGAAGTATGTGCTAAACCACATCTCCAAAGAAACTCGTCCTTTCTCCATCTTCTTGGCTAGTACCATCACTGGCTCTGATGTCTATGGTCATACAACCAAGCCATACGCAGTGTCAGGTGAACGATGCGTAGCCATGGCATGCGGACAGTTGCATCGCTTGCTGACTGAGGATAGCAAAAATAAGTATGCCAGGAAAATTTTGTTGGTGATGGTTTCCAATATCGCCACCAACAATCCGAATGCTTTCACGAAGTTCAAGGCGGTGAGCGAGAAGTATTATCGTCAAGACATCGTGGTTCCTGATGGTACAGACAAGGAGGATTATGTACGCCAGTATGGTTTCCTTTCTAATATGCATATTACTTACTTCATGGAGTATGCGGAGGATGTGGAGGCCTATGCTTCCATGGTATTGACCTATACCGATGAGAAGATAGCCACCAAGTATGCCGACTATCCTAAGATTATCGAGAAGGCAAGACTCTTCAAGGAGGCGTTGACCAACTTGGGATATATATTCTAATATGTTGAATACTGATAAGAAAAGAAGAATAAAAATGAAAGCAAAATATGATTGGTTGCTGATGTTGATGTTTGTGGGTATGTTTTTTACCCTCACATCTTGCAGCGATGACGATGATACCGTGGCTAAGGTCGTTCCTTCTGCCACTGGCACTTATACCGACCCTCGTGATGGCAATGAGTATCGATGGGTGAGATATGGCAACTTGGAGTGGCTCGCCGACAACTTCCGTTACGATACGGGCGACGCATCTACTTGCATGATTTATGATGGTATCAATAGCAATGGTGCTCTCGATGAGAATGTCTATGGTCGCCTCTATACTTACAAGGCAGCTGTGTCTGCTTGTCCTGAGGGATGGCGACTGCCTACCGATGCCGACTGGCAGAACTTGGAGATGGCGTTGGGTATGTCTGCCTCTGATGCCAACAGTTGGGAGTGGCGTGGTCATATCGCCAAGAACATGATGTCTGTCTATGAGGAGAAGAATGACTTCAATGTACTTATGGCAGGTTGGTACTTCCCTCATACCGTGATGGGTGTGGATATGTGCAGATACTTTGGTACCTACGCCGTATTCTGGACAGCATCCAAGGACGGGGAGCAAGGCAAGGGCGATGGCTTCTACATCTATAGAAAGTTCCTCTTCAATAGCGACCAGGTTTATCGCCAGAGTACTTCCGATGAAATGGGAATGAGCGTAAGATACGTAAGAGATGCGCAGTAAGATTATTACCATATTGCTATTGCTGGGACTGAGTGTCAGCGGAATGGGACAGACCTTGCAGACCACCCAGAAGGTGGATTCTGCCCAGGTGGCTCGTCTCAATCGGGTTGCTGCCAACCCCAACTTCATACAGGCTTATTTGCTTGTCATCAGCGAGGGCAAGGCATTCTATTCCGTTTACGGTCATGCCGCCATCCGTATGGTGTGCAAGGAGAAGGGATTGGACTATTGCTTTACCTTTGAGATGGACATGAACAAGAGTTCGTACCTGGACGTGTTCACGAGAATGGCAAAGGCAGGTTTCGCTCCTGTGCCAACGAGCCAGTTCCTCGACAGCTACAAGCAAGAGGGTCGTGGGGTGAAGGCATTCCAACTCAATCTACAGCCGAAGGAGAAGCAAAACCTCTGGAAGGTATTGGACGAGGAGGCGATGAACGGCTCCGTATGGACATTCGACTATACATCCGTCAACTGTATGTCGATGGTGACTTATGCCATCAACAAGGCGATTGCTCCTGCAGAAGTAAAGTTGAAGACTTTGCCACAGGTGACGCAGGGCGATATGGGAGAGTGGATGGACTATGTGTCTCGTCGCTCCCCTTGGGTACGTCTCATCATGCACTCCGTGCTTTGGAATGTCAAGGATGGCGAGGCTAAGTCGGAAGACTTGCTCACGCCAGAGATGATGGAGGCGGTGATGCCACAGGCGGTGATAGCCGATGCTTCGGGAAAGGTGAGAAGTCTGTCGATAGGAAAGACTTCCACCTTGCTGCCTCAGGTATATCAAGACAATCCTTGCTGGTTCCGACCATGGATGGCGCTTGTCTTGACTGTGCTCGTCATCGTAATGGCAATAGGGTTATATCGAAAGAGAACAACAAACAATCAAAAAGCAAAAGGTAATTCTACAAAATAGAAAGGCTTATGAATACCAAGATGACAAAGTGGGGAAAGCAAATGGCTAGAGCCTTTGCCCTCACAATGGTTTTATTATTGAGCAGTTCGGCAAACGTATTTGCTGGCGGCACTAAATATTATGATTTCTATGCCACCTTGCAGGCTTATCCTACAGGTGCAGGCAAGGTCTATGCTGAGGAACCGGCCGGAGGTAAGACTTCCGATGACGAGGCGAGCGACCTCTATGCCGATATGAGCACGCCTGCTGAGGCTGTGGATGTCAAGTTCATCCTCTCAGGAGCGACAGCCAACTCTACCTATACGGCACATGCCATCCCAAATGATGGATGGATTTTTGCTGGCTTCAGTGTGGCATCGGTGGTCAACGATGGCGAGTTTGACGATTTCGTCTTCAACGATGACATCGTCAACTATGACAACCCAGCGCAGATGGACATTAGCTCTACCACCAGTGAAGATAGCGAGGTGAAGGCGGAGGGTAGTTTCCCATTCTTCTCCGAGGCTTTGCATTATGCCCTCTTCACGCATGTGGCTCCTATCATCGCTACGGGTCAGTTGTTATTGGGCACGGTCAAGTCATCCAAGGTCTGCAATGAGATAGGCGACAATGTGACTCTGACGGCTACGCCAAACGATGAGACGACTACCCAGTTCGACTATTGGTTGAACAAATCCACGGGCGAGAAGATTTCTACGAATCCTCTTACCATCAACAACATCAGTGGCACTGCTTATTACGAGGCTCACTTCAAGAGCACGCAAGCCTTCGACATCGAGTTCCCAGAGGAGGGTGGCTACAAGGTAGTCTATTTCCCGAAGGGATATGACATGCCAGACAAGGTGGTGAACGAGTTGCAGTTCAGCTTCGCCGACATTAGTTATAATTCTCTCCATCCTACCGATGATACTAGCGGTTACTATCTCGATAGCTATGAGTATTCGCAGAGTCTCTATGGCAATGAGCCTCATATCCTCTATGGAAAAGGCACGATGACATTTGTGGCGAATGACAGCTACGATGTGGACTCCTATTCTAGCAATATCTTGAAGTGGAGTGGCGAGAACGGCTGCAATGTCAAGGACTTGACCATCGCCAATAAGTATTACAGTGTTGACATTGAAAACAAGCAGTTCCATCTCCTAGCGGATGATGCTGTGATTGCGCCTAATACGGCTTACTTGGCTTTGCCTATCGAGACTTACAAGGCTTACGACTTGCAGGAGGCTCCTAAGGACATCTATTGGTTCAACCAAGAAGGTGATCCTACTGGCATCGAGGTTGTACTAGCTAACAAACTCGAAAAGGCAGCTGCGCAGGGCATCTATACCTTGGATGGCAAGAAACTGGATAAAATTTCGGGCAAGGGACTCTACATCATCAATGGTAAGAAGGTCTTGAAGCTGAAATAAATGTCTAGTTCTAAATGCTAGGATATAATAATTATATAGTAAATATGCGCAAGATATTTCTTATACTCTCTCTCTGCTTGGGTTGCCTCTCCGTGGGCGCCCAAGTTCAGAGAGGATTTGTCATCAAGGGCGAGGTGAATCTCCCTGATGGTTATTCCGTAGGACTTTGTTGCCATACCGATACGGCTTATTCTACGGAGATAGCTGATGGCTGGACGAAAGGAGGAAAGTTTGAACTGAAAGGGCACCTCGACCACCCTCTCTCCGGTACGCTGATGACCAACAATCTCGAATTGGTGGGCAAGAACAACTGGCCTACCGATTCCATCCGATGGACTTACACGGATGTCTTTATCTCGAATGATGACATCTTTGTGGATAAGAACTTGAAGGTGACGGGAGGACAGGTGCAGACAGACTTCAATGAGTATCAGGCTCTCAAGGCAAAGAATGAGAGCGGGTCGGCAGATTGGACTTTCATCGACTCTCATCCTCAGTCAGTGATTTCCGTCTATCTCGCCAATAACCTCTTGAAGCGAGGCTACAACCTCACCCCTGAGCAGGTGGCGCATCTAGAGCGCACCATCACATCTGTTCCTGGCGATCCTATCCGAATGGAGGAGTTCCGCCAGCGTATCGCTTACGCCAAGAAGACGACCAAGGGCGGCGAGCTGGTCGATTTGGAACTGAAGGACGTGAATGGGAAACTTTGCCACCTTATTAATATAGTACCCAAGAACCAGTATGTATTGGTGGATTTCTGGGCTAGCTGGTGTGGCATCTGCTTGGCTGCAATGCCAGAGGTCAAGAAGTTGGCTGAGGAATATAAGGGCAAGATCTCTGTGGTTGGCGTTTCGATTGATACCAAGCAGGAAGCTTGGACTAAGGCAATGGAGAAGCATCCTGAGCCATGGCCGCAATACATCACGACCGCTAAGGGCTACGACGACCTCTTCCACAAGTATCAAGTGGGGAATGGAGTGCCTTATTATCTGATGATTACACCAGACGGCAAAGTGCTCGGCTCTCCTTCGGGACCGGAAGAAGTAAGAGAAATCTTGCAGAAATATGAATAGTTAAACATAAAAGATAAAGTTATGTCTATAGATTTGATTATTTCCATCATTGCATATATTGTTGCGATATGGTCTGGTTACTTTCGTTTTAAGAAGGAACAGTATCAAACTTGCTTCCATATTTCAAGCAGTTTTTCCGTTTTCTTTCTTTTAATGCATTTGGAGTACAAGCAAGGTTGGCATTGGTTTTATAGTATGGCTCTGCCTTTGGTTATTTATTTCGTGACTATTATGATAGTGAAGCAAATCGCAACGAAAGGTGGAGAGAATCGTAAGTCATAACTGTCTCTAGAAAACAAAGTAAAAATACAAAAATAAGTACAATGAAGAAATTAGTAATTGCTGCTAGCCTGGCTTTGTCTGGGTTGGCAATGAGTGCAGCCAACGGTTACCACATTACGGGTACTGCCGCTGGAGTAGAAGAGGGAGATACCGTATTCCTTTGTGAGATGCAGGGCTTCTTCAGTATGGTTCCGCTCGATACCACTATCGTCAAGAACGGCAAGTTCGAGTTCTCTGGTGATTTCGATGGAGCCGCTACTCGCTTCATCCTTCCTATCCATAACGGCAAGAATACGGCGATGGCTGACTTCCTCTTGGAGAACGCCGACATCGACCTCACGATTTCTGATGACCCTAAGGTGCGCCCTATCGTCAAGACCGAAGGTGCAGCCAACAAGTTGCAGAAGGAGTACGATGCCTTGATGGCTCCTTATGATAAGGAGATGGAGAAACCTTGGAGCATCGTGACCGATAGCGTATCTTCCAAGGAAGACAAGGCGAAGGCAAGAGCCATCGTGGATAGCATCACCAATATCACGAAGTCGTTGACCAAGGTGTTCACCGTAGCTCACATCCCATCTGCCTACAGCGACTATCTCTATGTGATGAACAATAGTAATTTCTCTGCTCCTGAACGTGCCATCATCGAGAAAAAGATGGAGGAGGGACACCACTATTATTACTTCCAGCAGATGTTGGACGAGAAGAAGGCGGAGATGGCGACGGCTGTCGGTCAACCTTACACCGACTTGGCGATGCCAAATCCTAAGGGCAAGACCATCCGTGCATCGGAGTATGTGAAGAAGAACAAATATACATTGATAGATTTCTGGGCTTCCTGGTGTGGTCCTTGCCGTGCCGAGATGCCTACCGTGGTGAAGGCTTACAACCTCTATCACAAGAAGGGCTTCGAGGTAGTGGGCGTTTCTTTCGACAACAACAAGGCGGCATGGGTGAAAGCCATCGCACAGCTCAAGTTGCCATGGCCTCACATGAGCGACCTTAAGGGTTGGGGATGTGCTGCGGCTCCTATCTATAATATCAAGGGAATCCCTGCCAACGTATTGGTGGATAGCAAGGGTATCATCGTGGGTAAGAACTTGCGTGGCGAGGACTTGCTCAACGAGTTAGCCAAGTTGATGAAATAAGCAATAGTAAGACGTAATCGTAGTTCTTGGACATCTCCCGAAGTTGTCGGAAGGCTTTGGTCATGTGTTTGTGAATCATATTCTCGCTCATTTCCAGTCGCTCGGCGGCTTCTTTATAAGAGAGGTGCTCAAAATATACAGCTTTCAGTACTCGCCTATCGGAAGGAGGTAGATTCTCTATCGCTTCCCTTAGGCGAGTAATTCTTTTCTCAAAGTCTTCCACCTCGGCATCTGTGGTGAAAGGGGAGGTCGCCTTTAGGAAGGTGTTGTAGTTGTCGATGGCTTTGCGATGTCGCAGGTGGTCGAGGCAACTGTTTCTCACCCTAGTGTAAAGATAGGCGGCGATGTTCTTCCTTTCATTGATGGTTGCGCCCACCTGCCAGCTTTCCCAAATCTGCAAGAACACTTCTCCGACCACGTCGGTCGCCTCGTCCTCATCCCCCAGAAAGGTTAGGGCATAACGATGCAACCGCACATAGAACTTTTTATAGAGAAGTTCCATCTGCGCCAAGCTGTGATTGTCTTGCATCTTCGCTTCTTGCATCATATATTCTACCTTTGCCGAGTTTCAAAGTGCAAATTTACCACTTTCAGATGAAAAAGCCAAGAAAATCGGTCCGAAAAATATGGCTAGTTCATTTATTTGTGTTATCATTGTACGTATAATCGTATCTTTTGTTTTCTACCTCACACCTCACTAAGATACTTCTATTCGATTGATTTATAGATAGTTGCATGCTGTGTGGTGTCCGTGCCGACACCACACTCACACCTCACTCTATCTCACGTGTGGTGTCGTGTGGTGTGCGTGAGGTGTCTGATGTCACATCTCACTCTATGTAAATATCTGATAATAAGAGTGATAGTGCGTGCTTAGTGATATGTGAGGTAGAAATGAGAGGTAGCCTTTCTAGTTGGAAAAAATAGCTGCCTATGTATAATTCACTGCATGCCTACGGCAGTCAGACTGTTCGCCTATGACAGTCTGGCTGTTCGCCTATGACAGTCGGATGGGATAAGTGGCAGCCATTCTCCGTTGTATCCTTATCTTTGCTATTATTATGCAAAGATAATTATAATACTTTTATAATGCAAGTATAATAATGGGAATATATGAAAGTTTAACTGTTCATTTTTCATTTCACAAGATTTTTATCCGAAAAATATGGCTAGTTCATTTATTTGTGTTATCTTTGCACTCGTATAGCTAAAACCAATGAAAATGGAAATCGATAAGGAAGTCATATTGCAGATGTCACAAGGGGACCAGAAAGCCTACGAACAAGTGTTTCGAAGGTTCTATCCCAAGGTGCATCGTTTTGTGTCGATGCTCTTGAAGAATGAGGATGACGCAGACGATGTCTGCCAGATGATTTTCCTGAAAGTGTGGAACAAGCGAGAGAAGTTCACGGGCATCGCCGACTTCGATTCCTACCTATTTATATTGGCTAAATATACCGTCATCAATTTCATATCCACCAAGCACATCATACCGATAGACATCGACTCTATCCCCGATCCCTACGCCAATGCCGCTTCGCCCCATGAGGATGTGGTGGCAAAGGATACCCAACTGCTCATCGACATGGTGGTGGAGAACATGCCACAGCAGCGGCAAGCCATCTATCGCATGAGCCGAGAGGAGCATCTCAAGAACGATGAGATAGCCTTGCGGCTAGGAATCCAAAAGAAAACGGTGGAGAATCATCTCAATCTAGCTCTTAAAGAAATTAAAAAAGCCTTATATTTGATGATTTTCTTGCCGATGCATTGGGTGTAACATCTTTGAAATATGTCTTATAATTAAATTACAGGTATTATTATGGCAACAAAGATAAGGGATATCATTGATTATTATACAGGACACGAGGTGTCGGACGACATAAAAGATAGAGTGCTGGAGAGAATATCTGGTTCTGCGGATAGCGAGGAGGCAAACGATGCTTACCGTGACTTGTGGGACAAGGCTGATTCGGCTTATATGAGCGAGGATGAAATCTCGGCAGCATACAATCGAATTTTCAGTCAGGATGACGAAAATGAAAAGGCAAATGTCAAAACGCTTCAAATCTTCACTTGGGCAAGGGTGGCGGCGGTTGTCGTGCCATTGCTCCTATTGGTTGTGTTTGGAAAGTTGTATGTCGATATGAGCAACCAACTCAAAGAGTCTCAGATGATTTCGATGCTACAAGAGCATACCATCAGCGATGAGAGCAAGGTCATCTCCTTGGCTGACGGTACCAAGATACATCTCAGCCAGAGTTCCGTGTTGCTCTATCCTTCCTCATTCCAAGGTTCTGCGGAGCGCAAGGTGTTTTTGTCGGGTGAGGCTTTCTTCGACATCAAGCATGACGACAAGCAACCGTTCCATGTCAGCACACCTTATTTTGAGATTACCGACTTGGGTACCTCCTTTGCGGTTTCTTCCTATACCAATGAGGATGAGGTTTCCACCACGTTGAAAACGGGCAAGATAGAGCTTCGGGTGGTAGGACAAGATGATAAGGTGTATAGCATGAAGCCCAACGACCAGTTGATATATAATGTAAGGACTCAGGCGGTGAGCATCCGTCAGGTTGCAGCCGAAGACGATGGTATGAGTTGGCGCAACAAGTCGATAGACCTCAACGATGTCACTTTGGCTGAGGCTGCCCATATCATGGGTAAGGCGTATGATGTGAAGTTTACCTTCCTTTCCAAGCGTTATCAGAACACGAAGGTAACCGTTCACTTCAATCGTGGCGAGACTTTGCAGGGAGCGATGTCTGTCATCCAGAACTTGATTCCGGGCTTGGAATATGAGGTGAGGAATGATACGGTGACAGTGAAATAGTAGGGACAATATAGAATTGTCTTATCCCTCCTTCCATTCATTCACCGTTCCCTCCTCCGAGGAGAAGTTAGCACCGATGAGGTGGATGGCGCGAGAATCAGCCTGATACTCCTTGGCATAGCCCTTGTCACGTATCTGTTGCAAGGCGGCATCAGCGGTGCCATCAAGCTTGAACTCGAAGATATAGACATCCTTAGGGGTCTCTATTACGCAGTCAGCCCTACCCTTGCTCGTCTCCTTCTCATGGAAGACGGTGAAGCAGCTCAGCATCCTGAGCAAGAGATAGAAGGTATATTGGAAATGACGTTCATACTCTCGCTCCGTCTTCTTGCGACGTACCGAGTATGGAATGCTCGCCAAGAACGCTGTCATTCCCTCCATAAATGCCGCTAGATCACCTCGCTTCAACTTGTGTACGGAGTCGATAAGCCAGGATGTGGAGTCTTCTTTGGTCTTCAGATAACTATTCGCCAATATCGTCAAAAGTCCTTCACGCACCTCATTGTTAGGAATGTCGAGAAGATAGGACTCCGTATCACGGTCATAGCCCTTGATGGTGAGATACCCACTCTGATAAATCATCGGCAAAGGCATCTCCACATCTGCCTTGTAATCGTCAAACTGAGGAGCCGCATAATATTTTCCTATCAACTCGTTCAAGTTTTGGTCGAAATGAGAAAGCAAGCGTACTAGGTAAGTGGGTGTGCCACTCTTAAACCAATAACTCCCCAGATTTAACTGACTGAAAGCGTTCAAGATGCTAAAAGGGTTGAAGATGTCTGTCATTCTCTTGCTGAAATGATATCCATCATATTTTCGTTTTAGCAACGCCAACATTTCCTCTGCTGAACACTCATAGTCCTCGGCAAACTCCTTGAGCGGTGCAGAGAAATAGTTCTCCAATTCTTTCTGAGTAATGCCACAGATGGCTTCGTAATCTCGGCTCAAGCTAATGTCTTCGGGTTGGTTGAAACCACTGAACATGCTGATTTGCGAAAACTTGGTGACACCCGTGAGGAAGACAAAGCGCAAGTCGGCATCCGCTCCCTTCAATGTAGCATAGAAGGACTTCATAATATTGCGATGCTTCTCCTCCAAGGTCATCGTTTTGCCCAGGTGTTCGACCTGAAAATCCATGTCCAATACATCCAGGATAGGTTTGTCATACTCATCAATAAGAACGACAGCTCCCAGTCCCGTCTGCTCATGGGCGGCGTGAAGAACCTGCTGAAAACGTTTCCCCAAATCCTCATAAGTTCTTTCCACGCCATATTGTTTTTCCCAGTGAGCGATTTCTCCTGACAACACTTCTTCCAAGGCACCATCATTCAAGTAGTTGCCTGTGTTGAAATCCAGATGGAACACAGGGTATTGCTTCCACTCCTGTTCCAAGGCATCAATGGCAAGTCCCTTGAACAGTTCCTTCTTGCCCAAGAAGTACGCCTTCAAAGTGGAGATAAGTAGGCTCTTTCCGAATCGTCGGGGGCGACCCAGAAAATAAACTTTGCCAGTGTTTGCCAGGCGATACAATAGTTCTGTCTTATCAACATAGACGAAACCACCATTGATGATTTGATCAAAAGTCTGTATTCCTATCGGATATTTCATATTTATATTCTCCTTTACAATGATTTTCTATGTTCTGGCTGCAAAAATACAAAGAATTTCTCAATTATCTGCATCAAGTATTAATTATCTGCCTCATTTTATGCGTCAATGAGGCTGATAAATCGTCAATGAGGCAGATTGTGGGGCGTAATTACTCTCCTCTCTTCAGCCATTCCCCGAAGAACTTGTCATATAGTTCGTAGGTGCCATCCATCTCTGTCACGAAGTCTTTCTCCAACAAGCCCTTGATGCCCCCTTGCACGAAACTGGCGGAGGGGAGGTGGTGCTTCTTGATGAATGCCGCCGACATGATGCTTTTCGCCTTTCCTGCATGGCAGATGGCAAGGAGAAGTTCCTTCTGCTTGGCTGGCAACTGGAAGAGGAGGGCTTGGTAGGCAAAGGCACTCTCGTCGATGATGGTGTCGAGGGCTTGCTGCATCGTTTGCTCATCTGCTTCCTGTCCGGGGAGAGTCAGGGAGTAAATCTTGTTCATCATTCTCTGGAGATACCAGGTGATGCCGTCGAAACGGTCGTATATCTGGTGGATGACTTCTCGTTTGATACGTCTATCACCGAAAAGGCGAATGGCGAAATCGGCATATACCTCCTTGTCGATAGGCTGAAGCGTCTTGATGGCGGTGCTCATATAGAAAGGGCGAGAATGGCTGAGGAACATCTCCGACATCATGTTGCGCTGAGAACCAGCGAAGATGAAATTCGCATTATGGCAATGCTGGATGTATGTGCGCAAGATAGCTTCCACGTTGCCTTCCCGATATGAACTAACGGTCTGAAACTCGTCGATGGCGACAATGCAAGGCTTGTCGGCTGTCTCTAGATAATGGAATATCTCTTCCAGGGTTGTGGAAGGGCTTGTGATGTCACCCAAATCTACTACCCAAGAGGGGTTGCCATTTATGTCGAAACTGATGGAGGAACGAAGGGAGTGAAGGCAGTTGAGGAAGTATTCCACTACCTTTGTGCCCTTCGGTTTCAAGCTTTGTAGGATGCTTCTTCCTAGTTCTTGGATGAAGTCGGCAAGCGTCTTGGTGGCATAAATATCTACCAAGAACGTATAGTACTTCTGTTTGATTTCCTCTTGTGCAAACATGCGTTGCACAAGCCCCGTCTTTCCGATTCTTCTCGGTGCGATGAGCGTGACGTTGTTGCCGTTCTTGATTTCTGTCATCAAGTCGGCAGTTTCCTTGTCTCTGTCGCAGAAGTATTCATCTGATACATATCCACGGAGTATGAATGGGTTTGCTATCATCGTTTCCTTATCTTTGCTATTATTATGCAAAGATAATTATAATACTTTTATAATGCAAGTATAATAATGGGAATATATGAAAGTTTAACGGTTTGTGTGGCTTTTTGAGATAGAGCAAAAACGTTAGATCTGTCCCGACTCCACCTGTCTTACCACTCTCTCGGTCAATCTATCCACGCCATTGGGGTCGTATTTCTTGGTGAGACTGGCACCGAAAGCCCAGGCGAAGGCTTGATAGAAACCGGCTTTCACAGGACCAAGGAAGGCTTGGATGAGCTGATAAGAAGAGGAACTGCACTCGCGATACACCAACTTGATGCAGAGCTTGCCCTGCGCATAGGTGAGCTTCTTCATTCTAGGCGTGTATTCCTCCTTGATGCCTTTTTCCACGAGTTTCATGTGGGCATCTTTCGCCTTCTTGTTGGGGAGGGTTTCGAGGTATTCGCCCGTCTCGATGATGATCTTTCTCACTTCCTTGGCGATGGGGAGCACCTTCTTCACGTTATATACCAAGCGATTGTAAGCTTGGCGCTGCTTATCGTTCTTGAAGGTAGGCTGGGGATAGACATATACATTATTTACTTGTACATACTGTATGCTGTCGCCGCTATACAATACCTTGCCCACCTTCACCATCGGCTCGAAGGTAGGGTTGTCCATATCCACCTCCCTGTCCTCAGGGCGGGTCTCATCGTTCTGGGCATTCATCTGCAAGGTGAGGCCCAATAGAAAACACAGCCATAACAAAAATCTATAGTTCATATCTTAGAAGTCTAATTTCATTCTCATGATCCATTTCTTTCGGAAGCAAGAGCATCCGATGCAAACGACTGCAAAGTTACAGAATAATTCTGTATGAGAGTTCCTTTTTTCTAGTTTTTTATGAAAATGTAGAGAAACGATGCGCAAATTACTGGTAATATGACACATATTACGGATAAAATAGCAGTTTTTAATCAAAAGTCTTGTAATAATAAGAATTTATTCGTAATTTTGCACCGTTTTTAATCAATAGGTACACGCACGCATGCAAATTTGTGAAAAAATGTATAGCGAGGCGTAAGCGAAGAGTCGTTTAAAGATTGTAGCTTTTACCAAACGAGAAAAAAATAAGTATTAATACATTTTATAAACAACAATTTGAAACAAACAAGGATGAGAAGATTTTCCCTATTGCTTGTCTCTCTGATTGTGTTGACTATCCAAACAGCCCTGGCACAGACATTCCGTGTCAAGGGTACGGTGGTGTCTGCTGAAGACAACGAACCGCTGATTGGAGCAACCATCCTTCAAGAGGGTACAACGAATGGTGTCGTGACCGATGTTGACGGCAACTACACCATCGAGGTGAAGGGTGCTTCTAAAGCCACGCTGGTATTCTCGTATGTCGGCATGGAAACACAGAAGCGTCCTGTCAATGCGCAGACGAACACGCTGAACATCACTCTCTCCACCGACTCCAAGGTGATGGACGAGGTGGTCGTAGTGGCGTATGGCGTTCGTAAGAAAGGAACCATCGCGGGTTCTGTATCTACCGTGAAGTCTGAGAAGATTGAGAATGTCCCAGCCGCCAGCTTCGACCAGGCGTTGCAGGGACAGAGTACTGGTTTGCAGGTCATTTCCTCTTCGGGTGAACCTAGCAAGGCGGCGAGCTTCCAGATTCGTGGTACCAACTCTATCAACTCTGGTAAGTCACCACTCTTTATCTTGGATGGTGTGCCTATCTCTAGTTCCGATTTCAATACTCTGAGTCCTAACGACATCGAGTCTATCTCCGTGTTGAAGGATGCTTCCTCTACCTCTATCTATGGTGCTCGTGCTGCCAACGGTGTGGTTGTCATCACATCGAAGCGTGGTCTTGCCATGGACAAGGCGAAGGTAACCCTCCGTGCGCAGTACGGTTTCTCTCAGTTGGCACAGACCAACTGGAGCATGATGAATACCTCCGAGCGCATCCAGTTTGAGAAGGAAGTGGGCTTGGATGCTGGCAAGGACTACAACCTCTTGTCGAGAGTGAATGTCAACTGGCTCGACGAGGTGTTCAACGACCGTGCTCCTCTCCAGAGCTACGAACTTTCCGTCAACCGTGCCACCGACCGCTTGAACTATTATGTATCTGGTGGTTACTACGACCAGGATGGTATCGCACAGAGCTCTACCTTCCGCCGTTACAACATCCGCACCAATGCAGATGTGAAGGCTAGCAACTGGTTGAAGATCGGTACCAACACCATGGCAGCTTACGAGGAGGCACAGCAGGCAGACGATGGTACTTACACCACCGTTACCCCAATCTCGGCTTGCCGCTTCATGCTCCCTTACTGGAATCCATACGCATCGGATGGCAGTTTGGCTTCTCTCGCCGCTGGCAACTGGGCTGGTACGAGCGAGAACCCTATCGTATATATGGCCAAGAACCCTATTAAGAACAAGAAGTACAAGGTGCTCTCTACCATGTATGCCGAGATTTATCCTGTCGAGAACTTGACCATCCGCACCCAGTTTGGTGCTGATTTCACTCACTCCACAGCGTTCATGCAGTCGTTCCCAAGTCTTTCTTCCAATAATGGCGAGGGTACAGCGGCACGCCAGAGCAGTGATATTCTCAACCTCACAGAGACCACTACCGCCAACTACCGCTTCTCCCTGAAGGACATCCATTCCTTCAATGTGATGTTGGGACAGGAGGCAGTGAACTATCACTCTGAGGGTTTCAATGTATATTCCACCGGACAGACCAACGACCTCTTGACCAATGTGTCTTCGGGTACTCGTGCAAGACGTTGGGCTGATTCTACATCCGATTATTCTTACTTGTCATTCTTCATGCGTGGCGAGTACAACTATAAGGAACTTTACTACGCCGACTTCTCCCTCCGTACCGATGCCTCTTCACGTTTCGGTAAGGATCATCGTTGGGGTACCTTCTGGTCTTTGGGCTTCATGTGGAATGTGAAGCAGACCGAATGGCTCAAGAAGGTGAACTGGCTCACCAATGCCCAGGTATCTGTGAGCACCGGTACATCGGGTAACTCCGAGATTCCTAACTACTATCACTTGGCATTGGTATCGGGTGATGCCAACTACGATGATGTGGCAGGTCTCTATCCATCACAGAGTGGTAACGAGGACTTGGGATGGGAGAACACATGGGCGAACAACTTCGCCTTGCGTCTCGGTTTCCTCGATCGCATCAACTTCAGCTTCGAGGCTTACTACAAGCGTACCTCTAATATGTTGATGCGTGTGCCTGAGTCTTACACTGTTACAGGTGAGGGCTACCGTTGGAAGAACGTGGGTGTGATGAGCAACAAGGGTATCGAGTTGAGTGCTGATGCCGATGTCATCCGTACCAAGGACTTCACTTGGAACGTGAGTGCCAATGTATCTTACAACCAGAACCGCTTGAAGGAACTCTACAATGGTGTGACTGAATATGTGAACTCTACCACAGGTTTGAAATATGTAGTAGGTCACTCCGTAAGCGAGTTCTTCCTCAACCGTTATGCTGGTGTCAATCCAGCCAATGGTGAGCAGCTCTGGTATGACAAGAATGGCAACGTGACCAACGAGTTCCGTGAGAGCGACAAGGTCATGACAGGCAAGACTTACGATGCACCTTGGATGGGTGGTTTCGGTACCAGCTTCCGTTGGAAGGGCTTGCAGTTGTCTGCCCAGTTCAGTTGGATTGGTACTCGCTATGTCATCAACAATGACCGTTACTTTGAGGAGGGTGGCGTTACCTTCGGTACCGCTTACAACCAGTCTCGTCGTGTATTGTACAACCGTTGGAAGAACCCTGGTGACATCACCGACATCCCTAAGTGGGGTGAGGTCAACCAGTTGGACGACCGTTATTTGGAGAATGCTTCATTCTTGCGCTTGAAGAACCTCAGTCTCTCTTACTCTTTGCCACAGGCATGGTTGAGCAAGACCAAGTTCTTCACTTTGGTAAGAATCTATGCGCAGGCACAGAACCTGTTCACTATCACAGGTTTCAATGGTCTCGACCCAGAGGTTTCATCCAATGTTTACCAGGCACAATATCCAGCATCCCGTCAGTTTACGCTCGGTATGGAAGTGTCATTCTAAACAAGAAAGGAGATTACAATGAACATTAGAAATATAAAGACATATATCCTGTCAGCCATCTTGACTTTGGCGTTCTCTTCGTGTCTTGATAAGTATCCAGAGGACAAAATCCGCATGGATGAGGCTATCAATACAGTGGATGATATCGACAAGTTGGTGATTGGCATCTATGACAGTTTCAAGAGCAGTGCCCTCTATTCGGGCAACTTGACGATACTTCCTGACTTGCAGACCGACTTCGTGTATTGTGTGAAGGGAAATTCCAATACTTATGGTGACATTTACCGCTGGAACGACATCAAGTCAACCAATACCGACATCGAGGCAGTGTATGCCGACCTCTATGATGTCATCAATCGTTGCAACTACTTGTTTGACAACGTAGATAAGGTGAAGATGAACACCACCAGCGATACACAGTTGGACAAGCTCGACCAGTGTTGTGGTGAGGCTTATCTCGCTCGTGCCATCGCTTATTCAGAGCTCATCAAGATGTTCTGCAAGGCTTACGACAGCGATGAGCAGGCAGAGCAGGAGTTGGGTGTGGTTCTCACCGAGCACTACAAGGGCAATGAGCCACAGAAGCGTGCCAGCTTGAAGGCATCTTATGACTTCGTGTTGAGCGACCTCGACAAAGCTCAAGAACTCTTGAAGTTGGACGAGGACTTCTCTGACAAACTCTATAATGAGATTTATTTCAACGAGTATGTTTGCTATGCCTTGCGTGCGCGCGTATCCTTATATATGCATCGTTACGACGATGCCATCACTTACGCTACCAAGGTCATCAAGAGCAAGTACTACACCTTGGAGAAGGCTTCTAGTAACACCTACTCCAACAGTGTGAACGACTATGCTTACATTTGGCAGTATGGTGACTCTCGTGAGTGCATCTGGAAAGTGGGCTTCACCGTGAATAGCTATGGTGGCGCACTCGGAACCATCTTCGACAAATACGACTTCGTGTCTTATCGTCCTGACTACGTGCCAGAGACTTGGGTCATCAACTCATTTGATAACAATGACCTCCGTGCCGCAGCCATCTTCACGACTCGTGTCACAGGTTATGAGCATGGATTGCAGTGGCCTTTGCTTACCAAGTACTTCGGTGATGCAACCTTCCGTGCTAGCAATATCTACCACGTACACCAGCCAATGGTGTTCCGCCTCTCAGAGCAGTACTTGATACGTGCTGAGGCTTACGTGAACAAGGAGGACTACACGAATGCAGGCAAGGACATCTCTGCCATCCGTACCGCTCGCTACTCTTCCTACGGTGGCAACACCTCTATGAGCAAGAGCAATGCGATGGACATCATCGAGGCAGAGCGTGTGAAGGAACTCTATATGGAGGGCTTCCGCCTGAACGACCTCAAGCGTTGGCACAAGGGATTCGAGCGTAAGGCTTCCGACCAGCCAGCAGCCAACTTCGTGCAGAGCAACCTCAAGGTAGAGAAGGATGATCCACTCTTCGTATGGCCTATCCCTCAGCATGAGCTGGAGGCTCCAGGTTCTGAGATTGAGCCTAATGAAAGTAACAAATAATGATTAATAAAGAGACGATCATGAAGAAAATATTGATGAGATGTATGGCAGCGGTAGCTGTACTCATCGCCCTTGCGAGTTGTTCGCAAGACTTTACGACTTATTCGGGTCCAAGTCATGTCATGTTCTCTGATACGCTCTATCAGTATCCTGTGCAGGAAAGCAATGAGATATTCAATGTTCCTGTATCTGCTACCGAAAAGGCTGATTTCGACCGCACCTTTGCCGTCGAGGTCGTTGACAAGGAAAGCAATGCTGTAGAGGGCAAGCACTATCGCATCCTTAACAACACCGTGACCATCAAGGCTGGTGAACTGGTGGGAAATGTGCAAGTGCAAGGTGTATATGACAACATCGGAAAGACCGACTCTCTCGGCTTCACCCTCAAGTTGGTGATTCCAGAGAAGTACAATTGGACTGAGCTTTACAAGGACTATGCCCACGTGGTAATGCAGAAGTCTTGTCCTTTCGATATCCACAACTTCTCAGGCTGGTGTAAGGTAACATCTACCTTCTACAGCCAGTATCTGAACAACGTAACCAAACGTCTGATCAAGACTGAGGTAGTGGAAGGCGAGGAGAACACCGTTCTCTTGAAGGACGTTTACTACAAGGGTTACGACTTGAAACTGAAGTTCAAGCCTGGCAATGCCTTGGAGCCTTTGGTAGAGATGGACGACCAGGTGGCTGGTACTACTGGCGAGGCATTTGGCACCATCTATGGCGATGGCAAGTTGCGCATCAGTCAGCCAAGCCTCTACACCTCTTATTTTAATACCTGCCAGAACTATGTGATACAGTATGTCAGCTTTAATGTGCTGAATAAGGATGGCTCATCATATGGTAATGTCGGTACTTTCATCTCATTGTTTGAGTGGATTAGCGATGCAGAGGCAGAGAAATTGAAAGAGCAGGGATACTAAGTCGATGACTACCTGCATATTATCAATCAAGCATATAAGAAATAAAGAATAGAAAGAATAGAACAATATGAAAACATTGATTTCAAAATATTGGCTCGTCCTCATGGCACTGGTTTCAGTGTGCATGTTCACCGCTTGTTCTAGCGATGACGATGATGCCGTGGCTCCTGTGTTCCCACAGGTGCAGAAACTCGCTGGTGAAGCTGGCGATCAGTTGGATTTCACCTTTGAGGCAAATACCAACTGGAGCCTCGCTTCTTCTGCCATCTGGTGTAAGATGGAGCAGGGTGAGAATACTGATGCCTTCGTCTTGAATGGTCAGGCTGGTAAGCAGACCATCAAGGTGAAGTTGACCGACGATGATGCTAGCAAGGACTTGAGCGTCGCTCAGTTGGTGCTCACCATGGGTGGTCAGAAGGCTGCTATCGCCGAGGTAAATCGTTCTGCTGCAGGCTACTCTGTCACTGTCTTCGACGAGGAGGGCAATGACATCACAGAGACAGGTCTTGTAGTAGGTTATAATGAATATACCAAGTTCTCTGTTCAGGCAAACTATCGTTTCGCCGTGACCAACACTCCTGATTGGGTAGAGTTGGAAGGTGGCTTCATGGTAGGTCGTGCCAACGAGAATACCCAGGGTGGTGTGATGTTCAAGGAAGGTGTGAAGGACGTCAAGTATGCTATCTCTGCCGAGGAAGGCTACTCCATCACCATCGCTTCTGAGGATGGTAAGGCAGTGAAGACGATTCCTGTTCGATTCAATGGTATGCCTACCAATACAATGGATGTCACATATCCAACTTCTTCTCCATGGGCAAACTGGACTGTGTCTTTGGATGGTAAGACCTTCTCACAGACAGGTTCTAGCAGCGTGGCAGACGATGCACAGACTAACACCTTTACTTTCAGCAACTTCGTTCCATTCACCTTGAAGACCTTCGGTGATGACTTTACATTGGTCGTCTTCCAGAAGCAGAGTTGGGGCTTGGAACCAGTATATGAGCGTTTCGTCACAACAACAGGCGAGGGTGGAGACATCCGTATTGCAGTCGGTGCTACCACTAGTGAGCGTGAGTGCTATGTTTATGCTTTGCCAACAGCCGAGTATGAGAGTCTTGGCAATCCTGAGAGTATGATCGACGAGGATGGCAATGTAAGTTGGCTGTACAACAAGTACTTCCTCATGCACTTCATTCAGAAGGAAGAGACCAAGGGCGATCAGCCAGCAGCCAATGCACCAGTGGTAACAGTAGGTGGTTATCAGAAGGTAGATTGCGTGAAGGAAACTACAGGTATGTATAATGAAATCACTTCTGGCTATCTCGGCTATGAGGGTGATGAGGTTTATGTTGCTACTGTTGCTGTGGGTGACTATGTTACGGTGATGCCAAACATTGCAGGATACGCTCCTGAGGATATGAGTGACATTTATGGTATTAGTAGTTCGGGCACAGAACTTTCTCCTGAGGTAAGCATGGATGAGAGTGGTAACTATACTTTCAGTTATGAAATCAATAATGAGGCTCCTTATTACATTGCATTTAAGCAGAATGGAGTTGTAGTAAGAGTTGTCGTTTTGGAGCGCAACTGGGATTCAGAGAGCAAGCAACATCATTCCATCAAAAGAATTCGTAAGTAATGAAAACATTCTATCAATATAGCAAAGCACTCTTGTTGCTGCTGGTCACCATGCTGACTTTCGCAGCAACAAGTTGCTCGGATGATGAGACCGGAGGCTGGGACGGCACATACGGATATGTGCAGTTCAAGCTCAGCAAGAAGGTTTCTTCAAGAGCTACCCGTGCTGCTGCCCTTGACAAACTTGAGAAATTGGATGATGCCAAGAAAATCAAGGTTGTCATGGAGCACAATGGTACAACGGTCTCTCAGACCCTCGTGCTCAACTCTTACAATGCTGAGAATGCCGAGTATGGTCTGAGAAGTGAGAAACTTAAGCTTGCGTCAGGTACTTACACCATTATCGGTTTCTATTTGTACGATGCTGTGGATGAGGAACTTTTGGCTTCTTCTGCTGGCGAAACCTTCACCGTGATAGGTGGAGGCTTGACTGAGCAACCTTTGACGGTGGAAACCGTAGAGCGTGGTAAGGTGAAGTTCAACTTGGTGAAGGAGTGGGAGAAGACTCGTGCTGCCAACCAAGAATATCTCTTCAGCAATATCCGCTTGGTGGATATCAGTGTAACCAACCTCTTTACTCGTGAGACCGTTACTTTCTCTAACGTGAAGGTGACCTATGAGGAAGATAGCAAGGAGAACCAGAACCCAGACAATGCTGATGACAAGTATATGGACATCGGTAAGGCATACTGCGACTCTACTGTTTGGTTGCCAGCAGGTACCTATCAGGTGACTTCTTATACCACCTATGGCAAGACAGGTGCTGTGAAGACCAAGTATGAGACTCAGCCAGTAAAGGGCGAGGCTTTCGTGGTACAGGACAATGAGTTGAACGATAGCGCAGAGGTGCCTATCCTCTTGTCTAAGACCGCTGAGTATATCAAGGACTATGAGGCTTTGAAGGCTATTTGGGAATCTCTCGATGGCAAGGATTGGAGCTTCTATGGTGATGCAACCTTCCATGGTGCCAACTGGAACTTCAATAAGGAACTCGATATGTGGGGCGACCAGCCAGGTGTCACCCTCAATAGCAATGGTCGTGTCACAGGTCTTGTCTTGGCAGGTTTCGGTGCCAAGGGTATCGTGCCTGATGCCATCGGTCAGCTCACCGAACTTCAGGTGCTCAACCTCGGTTCTCATGATGAGAAGATTGGTGCCAACATCTTCACCGAATACGATGCCAATAATCTGACGGCAGCCAAGAAGAAGGAGATGCGCCACGACTACGAGAACAAGTTCTTGAAGTATGACCCACGTGCCTTCATGTCGGAGATGATTATCGAGAGTGTCAACTCTGATAAGAATCTGAAACATGGCATGACCCGTATCAAGAAGGACAGCCGCATCAACTTGAAGGATGCACAGATTGGTACGATGACCAATCAGATTTCAGGTGTGTCTAAGGCGATCTATCGCCTTACCAAGTTGCAGCAGTTCTATATCGGTAACTCCCCTATCACCTCAGGTGAGGTTTGTGCCAAGTTCTATAATGCAGATGATGCAACTTACGGCAAGTTTGCCTCTGAGTTTACAGATGCAGCTTGGGACAACATGACCAACCTTACTGATATGGAGCTTTACAACTGTCCTAAGATTACCCGTCTGCCAGAGTTCTACTATGGACTCCCTGCGATGCAGGCATTGAACTTGGCACGATGCAAGGGTATCTCTGCCGCACAGTTGCGTGACGATTGGGAGCGTTTGGCTACCGAGAAGACCGGTAAGACGCTCCAGATTCTCTACTTGAGCTACAACAATTTGGAGGAGTTCCCTAGCTCTTCATCATTGAGCAAGATGACCAACCTCGGTCTCCTCGACTTGGCTTACAATAATATCAAGAAGGTACATCCTTTCGGCAAAGAGATAACCCTTTCGTCTCTCTATCTCAACAACAACCAGATAGAGGAGATTCCTGCCAACCTCTGTGGATTCACTGATGATGTGGAGACCTTGACCTTCGCTCACAACAAGTTGAAGAAGATACCTAACATCTTCGATGCCAGCTCAGTGAGAGTGATGGGTTCTGTGGATTTCTCTTACAATGACATCACGGGCGTAGATACAAGCAACGGCACCTACAAGGGTATCAATGCTTCTACCGTGAGCCTCTCTTACAACAAGATAGAGAAGTTCCCTTCAGAGTTGTTTACCGCGGGTTCGCCTATCATCAGCATCGACTTGAGTGGCAACCAGATGCGCACCATCCCTAAGGGAAGCATCAAGGGTAAGAACGCCTACCTCTTGCAGGTAATCGACTTGCGATTCAACAAGTTGACTTCTCTGTCGGATGACTTCCGTTCTACCACCTTGCCATACATTACGAATATGGATGTGAGCTACAACTGTTTCAGCGAGGTGCCAACGCAGCCATTGAACAGTGCCAACCTCCGTGCGTTTGCCATCAACCATCAGCGTGATGCCAACTACAACCGTTGCTTGCGCACTTGGCCTACAGGTATCACTCAATGTCCAAGCTTGATTCAGTTCCAGATTGGCAGCAATGATATTCGCAAGGTAGAGGAGAAATTGACCTATCATCTCTATATCGTGAACATCAAGGACAACCCTAACATCTCTATTGATGTGACAAGCGTTTGTCCTTACATCAAGGCTGGTGCCTATATGTTGTTCTACGATAAGACACAGGATATTCGTGGTTGCGATGCCTTGGATCTCGAAAATTAATTCATCAGAAAGTTGTAACAATGAAATATAAGAATAAGTTTATATGCCTCCTCGCTCTCGGTGCAGGTTTGCTAGCAGCATCCTGTAGCGATGACGATGATGTGAATATTCCTGGTGGCTTGGCCATCGACAAGGAGGAAATCACGATGGGGCCTGCAGGTGGTAGCGAGCAACTCGCTATCTCTGCATCACAAGACTGGGTGGCTAGCGTCTCTGAGCCTTGGTTGATGTTGACTCCTGCCAATGGTGTCGGTTCTACTACCGGTACCGTGAAGATAGACACGACTTTGATGTCTGGTCGTCGTACCACCGATGTCGCTTTCTTGGGAAGCAATGGTCAGCGTCGCACCGTATCTGTTGTGCAGTTTGGCTTTGGCAAGCAGATTGATATCAAGGAGCCAACAGTAGAAATCGAAAACTCCGGTACGTATGATGAGCGTACTTTTGAGAGTTTGATTTCTGCCAATGTACCTTGTAAGATAGGTAGCATCGACTACTCTTTCGAGGGTGACTTGACGGATGCCGAGAAGGCTGAAAATGAGAGCGAGCGTGAGGGCTGGTTGCTCAATAGCAAGGATGAGGATAAGCTCACGGGTACCAATCTCGGTATCGTGCTCGACCGCAAGGATCGTCCTCGTAGCGTGAAGTTCACCTTCCGTTGGGCGATGAATGTGGTTCCTGCCGTTCGTGTGGCTAAGGTTCACTTGGTTCCTACCGACCCTAATGTACAGTTGGTCGATGCCGATGGTAATCCTACTGGCGACGTGGTGCTGACCGTTCGTCAGAAGGCGGCTCCTAAGATAGAGGACAACCGTGCCGGCGACTCTCTCTCTGTCATCATGATCAACCAGAAGTTAAGCAGTATGTACAGCATTGAGACTAGCGACAATATGCGCAACTGGACTAGCGTGACCCTCTGGGAGGCTACCGATGCTTTCGTGAAAGCACATCCACAGGCGTTGGGTCGTGTCAGAAGTGTTCAGTTCAGCATGATTAATCTCCAGGCTGGCGAGAGCCTTCCTAAGGAGGTGCGCAACTTGAAGTACTTGGAGTCATTTGCAGTGACCAGTAACGCCAACAACCAGATACGTGAGGTAGAGTTGGGCGAGGACATCTGCGAGTTGCCTTATCTCAAGAGCTTGACCGTCCAGGCATACGGTTTGACCCATTTGCCAAGCAACTTCAAGAAGTTGGGCAATACCTTGGAGACACTCAATCTCGTAAGTAACAACTTCAACAAGCTCTCAGACATTACAGATGTTGTAAACGAGGAGAATTTCCCTCACTTGCGCAACTTGATTATCTATGCTCAGCGTCGTAACGATGTATGTATCGACCTCAGCGGACTGGATAGAAACAGTGATGGCAACCTCGTCTATAATGGCAATCCTATCGGTCTCTATGGCAACATCAGTGCTGGCACTTCCGACCGTCAGGCACTCTTGAAGCTCCTCACTTGGGATAAGTTGAATGCCTTGGAGTTGTCTTACTGCTACTTGGAGGGTGAACTTCCTACCGATGACGAGATGGATGTGGCATTGGAAGCTGCAGGCAAGCGAACACGCTATAATGCGTCCGACTTCTCTACCGATAAGTCTCAGTATCTCGACAAGTTGGTGGGCGATACCTGTAAGTGGTTGCTCTCTCAGTGGGACAACCCTGTTACTTGCAAGCGCAAGGATGGCACCGTACTCTATGAGGATGTCTATCCAATGAGTGTGCCACGTGTATTGCCAAACTGCCGTTCTCTGACGCTCAACCTCAACTTCCTGACCGGTCGTGTGCCAAAGTGGTTGCTCTTCCATCCACACTTGGTGGAGTGGAGCCCTGCCATCATGGTGTTCAACCAGCAGGGACGAGGCAAGAGTACCACAGGTGCCAACGCAGGCTTCTCCGACTTGACGGAAGATAGTTACAGCTACGACTACTATTATGGAACCAGCGACCCTGGTACCAAGTGGGAAGTTCCAGGCGTGGCATATCCATTGTACTATCGTACTTACGTTGCCGCTGGCGATGTAGATGATGCAACGGAAGCTGCTGTTCTCGCCAAGTATAAGAGAAGCCGTCAGGCAAGAAGATAAGTATCGTAGAAGAATGGTACTGATCTGATGATTATAATAAGAATATTCATAACATATAGAAGCAAACAATGAAGAAAAAGTTTTTCTATATAGCAATGGTCGCTTTAGCTTTGACAGGTTGTGCAGACAACCTGTCGGGCATCGACTCGTCTGAGGGAAAGACCGACATCACCATCCCTGCTGATGCTACCGAGGGTGAGTTGTTGATCAAGTTCAATCCTGAGATGAGCGACATTCTCGACCAGGCACAGAGCACGATGACTCGTGCTGCAGTAGGCACTCGCTCCGGCATCCCTTCTACCGATGAGGTGCTCGACATCTTGGGTAGCTATAGCTTCAAGCGTGTCTTCCCAGTAGATGCCAAGAACGAGGCTCGTACTCGTGAAGCAGGCTTGCACTTGTGGTACACCGTCAAGTTTGACAAGGGCACCGACTTGAAGGCTGCTGCCGAGCGACTCAAGCAGTTGGGTGAGATCTCCAAGGTGCAGACCAATGGACATATCCAGCGTGCTTACAACAAGAACTCCAAGCGCATCTACCTCAACGAGAGTGCGCTTCAGTCGAAGGCTACTCGTTCCTTGGACAATGGTGAACCTAATGACCCTGGTTTCGCTTATCAGTGGCACTACCGCAACTTGGGCGAGGGCAACTATGACTTCGAGAAGTTGAACGACAACAATGCTACCGCTCAGGCAGGTTGTGATGTCAATGCCGCTGAGGCTTGGAAGAAGTGTACCGGTGATCCATCTATCATCGTGGCAGTGCTCGATGAGGGCGTGATGTATTCTCACCCAGACTTGGCTGCCAATATGTGGAACAATCCAGGTGAGACGACCCAAGGTGCCAAGACCGATGGCGATGGCAATGGTTACGAGGGTGACTTGCACGGATACAACTTCGTCGATGATAACGGAAATATCTCTTGGACGGCTAGCGAGGATACAGGTCACGGAACTCACGTGGCAGGTACCATCGCAGCAGTCAACAATAATGGCACTGGCGTGAGTGGCATCGCAGGTGGTGATGGCACTCCTAACTCTGGTGTCAAGATTATGTCTTGTCAGGTATTCTCTGGTCAGAGCAGTGTAACCTTGGCTGGTGAGGCGAGAGCCATCAAGTATGCCGCCGACAATGGTGCTGTCATCTTGCAGTGCAGTTGGGGTTACAACTCTTCTGAGTCTAGCGAGGTAGATGGCTATACCCCAGGTCCTGCTACCGAGAAGGAGTGGGCAGAGACCTATCCTTTGGAGAAGGAGGCTTTGGATTACTTCATCCACAATGCAGGTTCTCCTAATGGTGTCATCGATGGTGGTATTCCAGTCTTCGCTGCTGGTAATGAGTATGCAGGCAATCCTGCGTTCCCTGGTGCTTACTCCAAGTGCGTTTGCGTAGCATCTCTTGCTGCAGACTATACACCAGCTTGCTATACAGACTATGGCTCACTTGTTACCTTGAGTGCTCCGGGTGGTGACTTGGAGTACTATAGTAAGATAGGTGAGACCGACGAGGAGTATTGGGGTGAGACCAGTGAGGCTAAGGGCGCAGTGCTTTCTACTATGATTCAGAATGGCAAGCCTGCCTATGCTTATATGGAGGGTACTTCCATGGCTTGTCCTCATGTATCGGGTGTCGCTGCCTTGGGCTTGGCTTATGCTGTCAAACAGCATCGTCACTATCGTGCTGCCGATTTCGTTAGCTTGATGAAGAAGTCGGTGAAGGACTTGGATGGCTACTATGGAAATGGTGCTACCAAGACTTATTACATGAACCATACTACCGTGGGTGCTTCTCCTGACATCATGGATTTGTCTAAGTACATCGGCAAGATGGGTACAGGTTTGATAGATGCAGCCAAGCTCCTCCAAGGAGTAGAGGGTAAGGAATATAGCTCGGATATGAAGTTGCCTAACATCTATGTGGCAACCGAGAAATCGACTTCCTTGAATCTCGCTAGCTACTTCGAGGGTGGCAGTCAGCCTTATACCGTGGTTGTGGCTGATGCCAACGTGGCTTCTGCTTCTGTAGAGGGCACAACATTGGTAGTGAAAGGCTTGTCTGTAGGTAGCACTACCTTGACGGTGACCGCTGCCGATGGAACCCAACAGATTGCTACCATCACGGTACGTAAGAAGGCTAACAACAACGGTTGGATGTAATCAGTGTAATTATTACTGAATTCAGTGAAATCATTACTGAGATGAAACAGATAATCACATTCATCATCGTCCTTTTCTCGATGGCTGCGATGTCAAGTCGGGCGCAAGAGCCTAGAAATGAAGGCTTGCTGAAGTTTGACCAGCAGGTCATCGAGGCAGGGACGATGACCGAGGATGATGCTCCACGTACCTATACCTTTGTGGCCAGGAACGTGAGTGGCAGTGTGCAAGAGATCGCTCGCATACAGACCACTTGTGGATGCACCAAGTCGAGCATTGACAAGATGAAGTTGCAGCCGGGAGATAGTTGTAAGATAGAACTCACGTTCACTCCCAACGGCTATCCTGGTACCATTGACACAAGGGCTTTCATTTATCTGAAAGAAAAAGGGGTTTTGAAGATTGGGTTGCATGGCATGGTGCTTCCTAGTGCCGATGTTTGGTATCGCTTCCGCTATCAGATGGGCGACTTGCGATTGAAGCAAAACATGGTCGCCTTCAAGGAAGTGAAAGCAGGCACCCAACCTGCTGCTCGCATCCTCTGTGGCAATAGTGGCAAGAAAGCCTTGCATATCACGAGTTTGGTACTTCCTCAGTATGCTCAGGTCAAGACAGAGCCAGAGGTGATAGAACCAGGCGATGAGGCTGATTTGGTCATTACGCTTCTCGTGGATAGAATACCGCCGATGATGAAGCCCGACTTCACCTTCCCGATTATCTTGGAGGGCGTGGATGCCAAGCCTTCCGACCGCACCATCACGGTGAGTGTGAACCGTAACAATTAAAAAGAATCAATGATATGAAACATATAATTAAACTTTTCACCTTGTTGGCAGCCTTGCTTCTCACGACAGGTTTTGTATCTTGCAGCAGCGATGATGATGAGCCAAAGGAGCAGTCTTTGGCTGTGACACCAGCCAACCTGAATGGTGTTTGGAAGATGATTGCTTGGAACAATGGTCAGCCGATGCCAGAGGGAACCTACTGCTACGTGATTTTCCATCGTCGTGACAACACCATGGAGATGTACGACAACCTCAACAGTATGTATGCCGTTCATACCACAGGTAGTTTCAAGGTGGAACAAGACCCATACTTGGGTTATGTAGTGAGTGGCAGTTACGATTACAACCTGGGTGACTGGAATCAGTCTTACATCGTAACCAACCTCTATGCAAGTGGTTCGATGATTTGGACTGCCAAGGATGATGCTAGCGATGTATGTCGCTATGAGCGTTGCGATGCCGTGCCTTCCGACATTATCAAGGAGGCAAGCGACATCGAGTAATCATCTCTCGACTCATTTGAGAATCAATATACAAAGACGTATGGGCGTTATCTTGCGCTCGTACGTCTTTTTTCTTGGAAAATATTTGGTAGTTATCGAGAATAATCGTAACTTTGCCCCCGATATGACGATTATTGCCATATTGTAATTTTAGTGACTGACAATTTATATGTGAAAGCCAATGAATAGACTTTTATCTTATCGGAGAATGATGGGAGTGCTGCTTTGGATAGGCGGCGCTCAGGTGATGAATGCTCAAAATATAGAGCAGCGACCTTGGCAGCCATATCTCGAACAACTCAGCGAGATGGAGGATTACGAGAGCGTGGCTTGGGAGGACTATGAGGCGGTGCTGGAGGAATATGCTGAGCATCCCTTGAATATCAATACTGCCACGAGGGAGGAACTGGAGCAGTTTCCCTTTCTTTCGGCTGGGCAGGTGGAGGATATTCAAGCCTATGTCTATCAGTATGGGGAAATGAAAAGTCTGGGCGAGTTGGCGATGATTGAGTCCATCAACTGGTATCAGCGTCAACTTTTGTCGTGCTTCGTCTATGCTGGGGAGGTGCCGAAACCTTCCTTCCCCTCCTTGTCTAATATAATAAGGTATGGCAAGCACGAGGCGGTGGCGGATGTCAAGATTCCTTTTTATCAGCGAAAGGGTGACGTGGAGGGCTATATGGGGTATCCACTGAAGCACTGGCTGAGGTATCAGTTTCGAAGGAGCGACTACGTGAAATGGGGCTTCTTGGCTTCGCAAGATGCAGGAGAGCCATTCTTCGCCGGCAAGAACAAGTGGGGATATGATTTCTATTCCTTCTATCTGCAAGTGAAGAAATGGGGGAGATGGAAGAACATCACCTTGGGCAGATACCGACTCAGCGAAGGCATGGGACTGATATTGAACAATGACTTCGGCTTTGGCAAGCTCTCGGCTTTGTCTTCCCTAGGTAGGATGGGAACCTCCATCCGTGTGCATTCCTCTCGTTCCTCTGCCAACTATCTGCAAGGGGCTGCGGCAACCTTGAATGTCGCCAAAGGGCTCGATGTGATTGCCTTCGTGTCTTATCGCACCATCGACGCTACCGTCAAGAGCGATTCCATCTCTACCATTCAGACGTCTGGTTTGCATCGCACGGAACAGGAGATAGAGAAGCAAGGGGCGGCGAAGGCCTTCTTGGCAGGTGGTAACTTGCATTATTCTTTTAAGGGGTTTCATGTCGGGGCGACGGGTATCTTTTATTCCTATTCGTTTCCGCTATATCCCGACAAGTCGCAACTATATAAGCGCTTCGCCCCCGAAGGGAAATCGTTTTGGAACATGAGCGTTGACTATGGTTATGTCTCTCATCGGCTCACGATGCAAGGAGAGACGGCTATGGGCGATTGTGGTGTGGTGGCGACCGTCAACAGTATGAGCTATCTCTTCTCGGAGAAGTGGTCGCTTCTGGCTCTCTATCGCTTCTATCCTTACCGCTACTATGCAATGTACAGTAATAGTTTCAAGGCTGGCAGTGATGTGCAGGATGAGAGTGGTGGCTATGTCGGTATGAGATGGACACCTTCTGCCAAGTGGATGGTGGAGGCATATGGTGATGTGGCTTACTTCGCTTGGCCGAAATATCATACGACTGGGAGTACCTATGCCATGGATTATCTGGTGAGTGCCGTCTGTCAACTATCTAGTTTCATCAGTTTGGGTGCTCGGTATCAATACAAGTGGAAGAACGAAGCCACCACGCAGCGTGCTCGCCTATATCTGCGCATGAATCGAAGTGCGTGGAGCAGCAAGATGCAGGTGGATGCCACTTGGCTGTCGGGCAGTCGGGGCTATATGGCGAGTGAGGCTTTCGCCTATCGCTACAGATGGCTGAGACTTCAAGCCTCAATGGGGTATTTTCATACGAGCGATTATGATAGTCGGGTGTATGCCTTGGAACCGGGAATGCTCTATACGATGAGTTTCGGGAGTTATTTCGGTGAGGGCATCCGATGTGCGCTCTTGGCGAAGGTGGATGTCGGCAGTCACTGGCTGCTGGCTTGCAAGTGGGCGATGACTCAATATTTCGATCGCAATCATATCTCCTCTGGCTTGCAGCAAATCAATGGCTCCTGCCAGTCAGACTTGGAACTTCAACTGAAGTGGAAGTGGTAAGCGGCTTCCTGCAAACTCAAAGGGTGTTTCTGTAAACAAAATGCCGATACAATGCAAGATAATGGAAGTTCTTGCGTTAATAATAAAACGAATGATGTAAAGATTCAACGAGAAGATGAAGATAAATATCGTAATTCCATGTTATAATGAGCAAGAGGTATTGCCGAAGACCCTGGAAGTCTTGGGCAATCTTGTGGTACGCATCAAGCAAGAGACGGGGGCGGAGACGGCTTTGCTCCTCGTGGATGACGGAAGCCGTGACATCACTTGGCAACTCATCAAGGAGGCGGCTGAGAAGCACTCCTATGTGAAGGGTATCAAACTCTCCCACAACCGCGGTCACCAGAATGCCCTTTGGGCTGGTATGGAGGCTTCGGTCGATCATTGCGATGCTATGGTGAGCATCGATGCTGATTTACAGGATGACGAGAATGTCATTGTGGATATGGTGAAACAGGTGCAGGAAGGCAAGGACATCATCTATGGCGTGCGGAAGGAGCGCAAGACGGATACTTTCTTCAAGCGTTTCACCGCCCAGGCTTTCTATAAGTTGATGCAGAGCGTGGATAAGGAGGTGGTGTATAATCATGCCGACTTCCGTATGATGACCAATCGCACGCTGAAGGCGTTGATGCAATATCCAGAGCGCAACCTCTTCCTTCGAGCCATCGTTCGCCAACTGGGCTTCCGTGAGGGATTCGTCTATTATGACCGTAAGGCTCGTGAGGCAGGCGAGAGCAAATATCCGCTCACAAAGATGCTCAGTTTCAGCATCGACGGTATTACGTCCTTCTCCGTGGCTCCCCTACGTTTCATCACCTTCATGGGATTGGCGATGACCTTGGTAGCCATCATCATGATTATTTTCGCACTGGTGGAGCACTTCCAAGGGAAGACCATCCAGGGATGGACTTCCATGCTGGTGTCACTTTGGTTTATCGGTGGCATCATCACCACTGGTGTCGGCATCACAGGTGTATATATTGGCAAGATATATACAGAGGTGAAGCGACGTCCGAGATACTTTATCGAAGAGCGAGTGTAGGCTCGCTCTTCACAAATCGATAGAATCCTATAGGACTATGCCATTCCACGGCTTTCTTAATCTCCCAGTCCTTTTGGAAGACATAGCCCTTACCGTATTTCTCCTTGAATTCCTCAAAGCAATCCTCTGGAATCATCAGTACGCCATCTTGTGGCAATACTTTCTCAAACTGCTGTATCTTGTCGCCCAAATAGAAGTTGAGGCTGAAGAAGTGCAAGTCCTTGATAGGTATGTAAGAGTATAGCTTGTTCGTGTCGAATCGCTGCTCTATCATAGGGGCAAGTGGCTTGTCTGCCTTGGTGTTGAGCACTGCTGGTTGCAGATTGGTATCAAGCAAGAGGAATAGACCGATGATGGTGGCGAGGGTGCTGCCACAGATCTCCCTCACATCCTTCTTTTTCAGCGATACGATGATTCTGTATGCCAGGTAGAGTGACATCACGACAAAGATGTAGCTGGCGATAGGATAGTCGGCGAGTGCATGGAGCATGGCGACATTGTCGGCGGCATGCTTGCCATGGAAGATGCTGTCTGGAACTGCCCCCCATCTTACGGCGAGATATGCCACGTTGAGGATGATGGTGAGCACGGCTATCACCCAGGCATAGACCTTCAGCGCACCTACCTTCTCCTTCATCATCCATACGATGTACTCGGCGATGAGATAAGCCATGAATGGATAGCAAGGCAAGAGATATACGCTACGCTTGCTCTTCGGAATGCAATAGAAGAAGAGTACAAGGAGGAAGGCGAGCCATGTGAACACCTGGAGTGGGGTGGCTTGCTTCATGTTGGCTACCAACTTGCCCTTCGCAAACTGCTTCCAAGGCAGGATGAAGAGGGAGAACAATAATAATAAGGTATAAGGGAGCCAACCCGTGATGAGGGTGAGCAGATTATACCACGCTGGGTTCTCATGCGAACCATACGACATCTTGCCGAGGAATCGGTCGATGTTCTCCTCCTTGACCAAGTGTAAGAAGGCATCACCACCTTGTTGATAGGCGGCGTAATACCAACAGAAAGGGATGATGAGCGACAGCACGGCAGTGAGTGCCATGCGCCAGACGATGCCCCAGAAATTCTCTCGCTGGGTGAGCATGAATACGCCCATCACAAAGCAAGGCAGGATGATGCCCACGGGACCCTTGGTCAGTGTGGCACCGCTCATGCAGAGGATGGCAAGCCAAGGCAACTGCTTCTTGCCCTTCTCCCACCAGCGATAGAGCAGATACATCGCTCCTACCATGAAAGCTGTGTTGACCATATCCACACGACAGTTGACGCCGGCACGGTGCACCTCGAAGGAAGTGAGCGTGAGGATGGCGGCGATGAGGGCGGTCTTGGTGTCCTTGCGCTTGGCAAAGAAGGTGAAACCACCGATGGTCATCAAGACGAGGGAGATGGCGGACGGCAAGCGAGAGGTAAACTCGTTGACGTGACCGATGAAGAGACTGAAGAAGGCGATGCACCAGTGGAAGAAAGGTGGCTTGTAGGGGATGTCGCCTCCGTTGTTGATCGGCAATATCCAGTTGCCATGCTCCAGCATGGTGTAGGCTACGACTGCCTCGCGTGGCTCGCCCTTCGTATTGAAGTCGGTGAGTCCGAGGAAAGGTATCAGCATCAAGATGGCAAGGATGCTGATATACCAGAATGCTTTGTTGTATTGGGTGTTCATATTGATGATATATATTCTGCTGCAAAGGTATTGATAAAAGTTGTAGAAATGTTGAAGTTCTAACTCAATGTTTGACAATCTTGTCATATCTGATGAGAAGGTCTGAAATTCGGTGAGCTTCGGTCAACCTCTTGATTTCCTTGTCTGCGACATTTCCTGTTTTCTCCACGTTCATGTTGTCTGAGCCTACGGCGGCAGGTTGCTTGGCTGGGTCGAGAATGCTCTGTCCCATTCCTTTCCATTGATAGCTGTCAAGATGCAGGAGGTTGAGGATGGTAGGGTATTGGTCCACTTGTCCCAGTACTGGCTTGTAGATGCCACCCACCGGCGCATTGATGACGATGAAAGGTGTCAACTGCTTGTCGCTCACGATACTTTTGGCGGCAGATGATGCGCAAATGGGCTTGCGGTCGGCGGCAAGACCCTCGTGGTCACCGATGATGACAATCATCATATCCTTGTAGTCGGGGCGAGATTTCAAGTAGTTGAGTAAGATGCCTAGTCCATGGTCGGTATAGTTTGCCATGGTCATATAGTCACGCATCTTCTCTGGATAATCGCCCTTGAAGTGGATGCGCTTCAAGTTGTCGGGCAGCACAAAGGGGTTGTGTCCAGAATAGGTAACGATTTGTAGAAAGGTGCTTTTTCCCTGGCTTAGGATATCACTGCTGCTCAACTTCTTGACGATTTGCTTCATGAACGACACGTCGCCTAGCTTCTTTCGGCTACCCACTTTCTCGTCGTTCACCCAACTGTCGTTGCAGAAGAGGGTGTCTATGCCAAAGTTGTGAGCCACAATCTCTTGATTCCATGTCACGGGCTTGTCAACTGTCATCAAGTACGACTTGGAGTGGTATCTTTCCTTGAGAGCCTTGGCTAGTGATGGATAGGTGGTGCCAGGGTATTGCATGGCATAGCAGCCGTTCATCAATGGTAGAAGGCCGGTGTTGACCAAGAGTTGGCCATCGATGGAGCGTCCTCCCTTCACTTGTGTGAGCACGTTCGGGGCATAGAGTGTGTGGGCATCGGCGATGGATGCATTGAGGTTCGGTGTAATCACTTGTCCCTCCACCTTCTTATTGATCACCCAGCTCTCCAAGGACTCACAGAAGATGACAATCAAGGTCTTCTTGGATGCGATGCTGTCGGAAAGTGGTTGATAGGCAGGCTGTTGCTTCATCCATTGGCAGATGTCGGCTTGCATCTTGGAGGTGAAAGGCGATTGGGTCTGCATGCCTTGGTGGATGAGGTTGCCAAAGATGGTGTACATGGGTACGGCGCAAGTATAGTAGTTGGCGTTTTGCAGCCTCTCGAAAGCCTTTTGCCATCCACCTCTGCAAATCACTTGGATGGCGGAGATGAGAAATACGATGAGCGTGGTGATGCCATATTGCTTCAGTCGCAAGGCAAAGTTGGCTTTCGGTAGCGTGGCATTTATTGCCGAAGAATCCTTTTGCAACCCCTTTTCCCCCTTTCTAAGAAAGATGATGCAAGCAAGGGTGGAGAGTGGTAGCAGTAGGTCGATGAGTCGCATGGAATCGACTACGCTGGCAGTGAAGTCACTCAGGTTGCCTGCCAGAAGATAGCTTTCCAGGGGTATCGCAGAGTTGTAAGTGCGGCTATACATCAGATTGCTGATGAGCAATCCGTCGAGGATGAACAGGAAGAGGTATTCCCCCCATTTCTTGCCAGTGAGCATCCAGGGAAGTATGCACAAAAGTGCCATCAAGATGGTGTTGACATATACTTCCAGGATGGAGAAGGACGAGAAGGTGGTCTGTAAGCACCAAATGATGTCAAACAAGATGAGTTGGACAAAGGCGCAACCCCATAGTGAGGTGGTGTCACGGTTCCACAAAGTGCGTGGGAATATTCGATTCTTTATTTTGCTCTTATTCATTCACTTATCCCTCTTCGATTCTAATTTAACGGATCTCCATACCCAAAACTTTTTCGATGATAGGAGCCATGTCGTAGTACTTGTACTCTGCTAGGCGACCGCCAAAGATGACATCTTGCTCTTGCTCGGCGAGTGCCTTGTACTGGGCGGCAAGCTCGGTGTTCTCCTTGTCGTTGACTGGATAGTATGGCTCCATGCCGTCCTTCCATTCGGTGGAGTATTCCTTGGAGATGACGGTCTTCGGACAATCATATACCTCTGCACCAAACATCTCGAAGTGCTTGTGCTCGATGACACGGGTGTAAGGCACCTTACGCTCGGTATAGTTGACCACAGCGTTGCCCTGGTAGTTAGGTTTGTCGATGATTTCCTGCTCGAAGCGAACGGTACGGTAGTTCAGTTTGCCGAACTGGTAGTCGTAGAACTCATCTATCTTTCCTGTGAAGACAAGTTTGTCGGCGATTTCCTTCCAAGCATCCTTCAGAATGGCTTTCTCGCCATTCGGCATTTCGTATGGAGTGCTGAAGAAGTCGATGGAAGTCTGGCACTCGATGCCTTCCAACAAGCCTTCAGTCAACTTGTTGTAGCCTCCCACAGGTATGCCTTGGTACTTATCGTTGAAGTAGTTGTTGTCGAAGACGAGTCGCACAGGCAGTCGCTTGATGATGAAGGCAGGCAACTCCGTGCATTTTCTTCCCCATTGCTTCTCGGTATATCCCTTGATGAGTCGCTCATAGATGTCCTTGCCAACGAGAAGCATCGCTTGCTCCTCCAGGTTGTGAGGCTCGTTTGGAAGTCCCAATTCTTCGTTCTTCACTCTCAACTCTTCACTATAAGCCGCCTTCTGCTCGTCGATCTTGGCTTGTGCCTCCTCAGGAGTTGTCACGCCCCACATCTGATAGAAGGTGTTCATATTGAAAGGCAAGTTGTAGAGCTTGCCTTGGTAGTTGGCTACAGGCGAGTTGGTGTATCGGTTGAACTCCACGATGGAGTTGACGAAGTCCCATACCTGTTTGTTGGAGGTATGGAAGATATGTGCACCATACTTATGTACGTTGATGCCCTCTATCTGCTCACAGTAGATATTGCCACCTAGGTGAGGTCGCTTGTCAATGACGAGACATTTCTTACCTTGCTTGTGGGCGAGGTGGGCGAATGTGGCTCCGAAGAGACCGGAACCCACAATGAGATAGTCGTATCTTTGGTTGTTCATATTCTTGTTCTTATCTTAATGATTGATGAATGTTTCTGCAAAGATAATGAATTTTAGTCAGATACGCAATGTTTTCTTCCTTTTTATTGCAAGTGCTGTACGAATATGTCGTTCATGATGTTTTCTCCCTGAGTCGTATGGTAGGCTCTCCTCAGCCGTATGGTGCAATGCCCTCCATTCTTGTGATGAAAGAACTGCGTCTCGCACATCTTTTGGCGGTCGTCAAAAGATGGTGTGGCGACCGCCATCAAATCGTCAAGCGGTCGCCATAAGATGTTTCGGCGGTCGCCAAAAGATAATTTGACGCTCGAAAATGTATAAATAATCCTAATTCTTTTCACCAATTAGTACAATGTCTAGCATTATTTGCTATATTTGCAATAGGTTTCAAGAACAACTGTTACCACGAACTATTGATGTAAAACCAAAAACTTTATCGTATGGATTTGAAATATGACATTTATACCATCAAAAACTCACAAGGTACTGGGGAAAATCGCCAATACGTCAGGCTCGTTCAGCATGAGCCGATGACGGACAAGGAGTTGGAAACTGCTATTCAGAATCGGTGCTCGCTCACCAAGGGAGATGTGGCGGCAGTCCTCAAGGAATTGCATGACATCTGTGTGCAGGAGTTTACGATGGGGCGCCGAGTTCACATCCCGGAGTTGGGTTATTTCTCCTTGTCGGCGAGTTTGGAGATGCCTGAAGAACAGCCTGATAGAAAGATTACGGGTAAGGAGGTTCGTCTTGCTGGCATCAATTTCCGTCCGGAGTCATCGCTCATGGATGAGGTGGAGAGAGGAATGCACTTCATCCGTTCTGAATATACCACGCAGTCTTCCCAATATACGGAGGAGAAGCTTTTGGAGAAAATCAAGGAATATCTGGAAGAGAATCGTTTCATCACCACTCGTGCCCTGCGCCTCCTTTTCGGCTTGACCCAATATACCGCCCAGAAGTGGCTCAAATATTTCTGTGAGAAGGGTATCATGGTGAAGGATGGGACGAGGCATTCGCCCATCTATTTCTTGAAAGCAACTGGTGAGGCATGAAGTTGTTTGTGAGAGCGATAGAAATGTAGTAAGAGTAACATTCTTCTTGAAGAATAATATTGACAAAATCGAAACTGTGAATCCGATGGATAATCTTGAACTTGATGTGAAGACCTTGCAGAAAAGGCTTAAGGGGTGTATAGTCAAGATTTTGGAATAATTAGAATTATCTAAAAGTTTCTCTCGAATTATTTGGTATTTTGCAAATAAATGATTAGTTTTGCATCAGCATTGTTATGTTATAATGATATAGTAATTGTTTATAAAATGAATGAAGAGATAATAAAGACGAAACCATCATTTCTCTCAAGCGTGAATGATATTGTCGTCAGTATAGTTTGTGAGGTGTATAATCATGAAGCTTATTTGCAGAAATGCTTGGATGGATTTGTCATGCAGAAGACAAATTTTAAGTTTGAAGTGTTGATTCATGATGATGCGTCAACAGATGGGTCGGTTGAAATTATCAAACGGTATGTATCTTGTTATCCTGGATTGTTTAAGCCCATTCTGCAACGTGAAAATCAGTATTCTCAAGGAATTAGTGTTTGGCAAAAGTTTCAATTCTCGCGAGCTTGTGGTAAATACATTGCTTTGTGTGAAGGAGATGATTATTGGACAGATCCACAGAAACTACAAAAGCAAGTAGAGGTGTTGGATAGCCATCTGGATTGTACGATGGTATTTGGTCGAGTTCTACATTTTTCTCAAAGGCGAAATGCTTTTGTATTTAATAAACAATATAAAGGTGGAACAGGGTATGTTGATAGTCGAGATGTTATTTTAAAGGGTGGTTTGTTTGTGCCTACTTGCAGTATTATGTTTCGCCGGGAGTTAGTACATGCTCTTTATGAGAAAAGCTATGTTTGTGCATGTCATGTGGGCGACTATCCTTTGCAGATATTCTGTGCAATAACAGGTCATGTATATTTTTTGGATGATGTAATGTCTGTGTATAGAGTGGAAAATTCATCTTCTTGGCTGGGTAGGCAAAAAAAAGAAGATATGGAATGGCGTCTAAAAGGATTAGAATCGGAGTTAGATATGTTGAAGGGATTCTCAAATGACTATCCGAAATATGGCGTAATATTAAAAAGGAGAATCAATTATGCTATCAATTCTTTATATCGTCCAGAAAATATTCCTCAATATATAAGAACATTTGAAAAAGTTAGAATACGATATGCAGATTGTAGGACAAAACTATGGGATTTAGATTTGAACTTGCGAACAGTGAAATCTTTGGTGTTGCGCAAAATATACCATGGTTTGCGTTTTTTGTATCGTGATTTCAGAATTTAAAGACATGTCATAGACCTATTGAAGAAATATTGAGTAAATATATAACCTTTTTATGGATAAAAAAATTATAACCGTGACATCGCCACTGTTACCGAATCTTGACGACTTCACGACAGAACTCAAGAAGATTTGGGACAGCAAGTGGATTACTAACAACGGTAGTTATCACAAAAAATTGGAGCAGGAACTAGCCACCTATCTCAAAGTGCCATACGTGAGCCTTTTTACTAATGGAACTCTGCCATTGCTTACCGCCTTGCAGGCACTTCGTATCACGGGAGAGGTCATCACCACACCTTATAGCTTTGTAGCTACTACTCATAGCATCTGGTGGAATGGTTGCAAGCCGGTTTTTGTTGATATTGACCCAGCCACAGGTAATCTCGATCCCAACAAGATAGAGGCTGCCATTAGTCCTCGTACTACAGCCATAATGCCAGTGCACGTATATGGCAAGCCATGTGACACCAAAGCAATTCAAGATATTGCCGACAAGTATGGTTTGAAGGTGATTTATGATGCAGCTCATGCCTTTGGAGTGGCAGTGAATGGCGAGAGCATTCTTAACGCAGGTGACATTTCCACGCTGAGTTTCCATGCCACTAAGGTGTATAACACTATCGAGGGCGGAGCGATGATCATGCACAATGAGAAGACCAAGAAGCGCATAGACTACCTAAAAAACTTTGGCTTTGCAGACGAGACGACAATTGTTGGTCCAGGCATCAATAGCAAGATGGACGAGATGCGAAGTGCATACGGTTTGCTGAATCTGAAGCAGGTAGATGTAGCCATCGAGGCACGTCATCAGGTTGCTATCAAGTACCGTGAGGCTTTACGACCAGTGGAGGGCATCACATTCTTTGATGATATGCCAGGTGTAAAACACAACTATAGTTATTTCCCAATTTTTGTAGATGCAGAGAAATACGGTCTGACTCGTGATGAACTCTATGCTAAGATGAAGGCTGCGAATGTCTTGGGGCGCCGTTACTTCTATCCATTGATTAGTGAACTTTCTACATATCATAGCTTAGAAAGTGCGGATCCAAAGAATCTGCCGAATGCTCACAAGATGGCAAGTAGTGTGATATGTCTTCCTATGCATCATGCACTGAGTGATGAAGATATTTATAGAACATTGGATTGTATAATAAAGTAAATTATGAATATATTAATAACGGCAATAGGCTCTATGTCAGCTTTGTGTGCAATAAACAAGTTACATGAGGCAGGACATAAGGTGATAGGATGTGATATTTATCCTAAAGAGTGGCATTTTGAAGCGTTTTGCTGTGATGTCTTTGCTCAGGCTCCTTATGCGAATACCAAAGAGTATATACCTTTTTTGATAGATTTAGCAAAGAAAGAGAATGTAAAGTATATATTCCCATTGACTGATTTGGAGATAGATGTTATTAATGAGCATCGTGAGATTTTTGAAAAAAATGATTTGGTGGTATGTATATCCTCGTCAGAGACCCTATGTGTTGCACGAGATAAATATGCTCTTTTCAAAGTTTTTGAAAATGATGAACAGGTACTTTCAGTTCCTACGCTAATAGAGGGTGATGATTTGAATAGAATGTCGTATCCTTGTGTGGCAAAGCCTAGAAATGGAAGAAGTAGCGAAGGATTGTTCTTTCTGCAAGGTAAAGAGCAGTTAAGTAATATTGGAGATATGACAAACTATTTGTTCCAAAAGGTAGTGGAAGGAAATATATGTTGTGTTGATTTAGTTAGAGAACCAAAAACGGGGACAAGTTTTTGTGTTCCTCGTGAGGAGTTATTGAGGACGAAAAATGGAGCAGGTACGACAGTTCGTATCTTTAATGATGCAATTCTAGACAGACTTGTAAAATATATAGGTGACAAATTAAATATTTGCGGTGTCGTAAATATGGAATTCATCAAAAACGATAAAGGGTACTATCTCATTGATATAAATCCTCGTTTTTCTGCAGGAATTGCATTTTCTTGCAAAATAGGTTATGATTTTATAAATGCACATTTAGACTGTTTCTCAGGTGTACAGATACCGGCACCATTAAGTTTCTATGATAGAATAGAAACTAAATACTTCGTTGAAAAATAATACTTATGAATATGTTGAAGGAGGGCTAATAGGATAGCTCTCCTTTGATAATTCATCATTAAATGAGATGTTTTTTTAAAATATATAATTTAATCATATAATAAAGCACTTTGCTATTTGGGGCTTTTTGCCAGTGTCTTATGTAATGATAAGGGATAATAGGTTTGCTCAGTTTGATGTTTTTTAAGTTTGCATATAATTTGGGTAAGTTCACTTTTAAGTAATTATCAAAGTCTCTCAATACATTGTCTTCGTCAGGATATTTTTTTAATAAATAACCTTTATAGATAAATTTTGTGAGATTGAAGATTCTTGTATATAATAGTTGTGTGATGGGATTTGGTATATCTGTTGGTAAGTCGCAAAAACATTTAATGATATTTTTTACGCAAATAACATGATGCTGAAAGTTATGCGTCAAATAATCTGTACTAACAGTTTGTCCGACTCTTCCCAAAGAGTATAAGTATAGAACTTTATGGATATAGAAGATGTTTCGAACATATGCCAATGGAGTAAATATCCATTCTTGGTCTGTATAAGAGATTCCTTCCGTTTGATGGTAGTTGATGTTCTGAACTATACTTGTTTTGTATATGACTGAATGCATCCAAAGATGTGTGAAATCCTTGGAAGTACAAACGGCTGTAAAAGTTAAAACCTGGTTTGGCTCCACGTTGAATGATATTAGTTTGGATTTTCCATTAGAATAGGCCATCTTGAAATCTGTGAGAATCATGTCGACGTCAAGTTCTTTTATGATATCTAAAACGTTTTCAAGATTGTGTGTGTCAAATAGGTCATCGGCATCTAGAATTTTGATGTATTTGCCTTTGGCAAGTTTGAGACCAGTATTGATACAAGAACCATAATTCCCATTTTCTTTATCAATGACACGGATTGAGTTGGGATATGATATGGCGATGTTTTTTGCCTTTTCAGAAGAGTCATCTTTGCTACCATCATTGACAACAATGATATCTAATTTTTCGATTGTCTTAGATAAAATAAGAGAGTTCATACATCTTTCGATGTACAAACTCATGTTGTATGTTGGGATAATTATTGATAGAAGTTTTTCCATATTGTGTGAGTGTATTTTTATATTCTTATAAAAGAAGATTGCCTTTCTTGGTATCTATTCCAAAGAAATTTGATGCGTTTGATGAATCTGTTCTCCTTCTGTGGAACTTGATAGGGTGGCATATGGAAATTAGTATAGGCTTTTTCTGAATTCAATTTGATTTCATTCATGCAATCTTGTGTAAAGCAATGGATTTTATAGAGCTTAGCATTGCTCTTCCATTGTTCGCTTAGGATGTTTCCATATTGTTCCAAAATATCTGCTTTGTCGAGAACTTTTCGTTGGGGTCCAAAAGCAAAATGAGCAATGATGGTATTTCCACAGAAACAATTTGTTTTACCTTCTATTGTTGGCTTAATACACGACATAAACTCTTCGTCATCTCCTACGACTTCTCCTTTGAATTCTTTCATATCTTCGCCAAACCATGCAATGGAGTTGATGGAAAAGCGAGTGATGCCCATCGGATAGTCTTGGCAGTAAAGCTTTTCCCACTTTTGTGGCTTTAGGTAATTATGAATGAACCACTTATGAAGGTCTCGTGCAAATTCTCCACTTTTCCACAAGACCTTACTAAACGAATCTGCTCTTTGATATCTTGCCAGTTTTATCTTGCCTAGAATTTGAAAGAGATAGGTGGTTTTGGCATTGTTGATAACAAGAGGAGAAACGACAAAATATTGAGGATTGTCGATGCGGAATTTCACAATTGTCTCAAAAAAGTTGGGGGCTAGCCATACAATGTCATCATCTAGTTTGATATATATAGTTTGGTCTTCAATGCAATCTTTATAGAATGCATTGATGGAACTAATGCCATTGACCATGTTATCTGGTTGCCAAACTAAATGAATCTTACTGTATTTGTCTGCTAGCATTTCAAAGAATGCAATATCTTTCTTGTCTGTTGTGTTTACCCAAATATCATATCTATCTACGATGTCAGAGCAGATAACTTGTGGAATAAGATATTGCATGTATCTTCTTCTGCCAGCGGCTGTATTACATACGATCTTATAATTGTTGTACATAAACTAATTTTTATATTCTAAACCAATAAGTAAACTTCGTAATTAGTAAAACCTTGCATCTGAATATTTCTTTTCAGACTATATGATGGTTGCAAAAGTATAAAATAATATTTAAAGTGTCTATAATATATGGTGTAATTTATGATATTTTATTAGAAGAAAAAGAAATTTTCCTTTTTGTTGCTCTATTCCAATATTTTTCGTAAATTTGCAAATTGATAGACGCCATATCGGTTTCTAGCACAAAAGATAATAGGAATGACAAAGGAAGAACTTATCAAGCGCATTGATGATTTGGAGTGGGAAGACTTCGAGGTAAAGGAAGCGAAGAGTGAACTGCCGAAGAATATTTGGGAGACAGTTGGAGCTTTTGCCAATACTTCGGGAGGTTGGATTGTGCTTGGAGTAAAGCAGATAGGCAAGAAGTTTGAAATGATAGGTGTAGATAATGTAGAAAAGCTAGAGCAAGATTTTCTTGGCACCCTTCGTAGTCAGAAGTTTAATGTTCGCTTGTCGGCTTCTTCTTTTCGATATGATATAGATGGGCATAAGATACTTGCCTTTTATGTACCATCTTCTGCTTTGAAGCCTATCTATTATGGTAATCCTTCTAATACATTTATTCGAATGGGAAGTGGAGACCAGAGAGCTACGGAGATGGAAGTGATGCAGATGTATCATGATCAATCATTTGGTATTCGCTCAGAGTTGTCTATCCCAGATACTGATATGGGTATGCTCAATATGGATACACTGCATAGCTATCGTGCTTATCTGAACGTAGATGGTGCCTTGCCGCAGTGTAAGGATATGAACGATGAGGAGTTTTGCAAGAAGTTGAATATCTTGGATGCCAAAGGTTTGTTGACTTATGCTGGTTTGTTGATGTTTGGAAAATCGCCATACGTGACAGCCTATGTCCCAACATTCTGTATGGATTATATAGAAATCCCTGGCCCTACAGTGGAGGCTGCTTATACCAGATATACATATCGTATTCCTGAGCAAGAGAATCTGTGGGAGTCCTACCTTATTATATATCGCAGATTACGTACATTGATAGATACTCCTTTCAAGTTGGATTCTGATAGAGGTGTTAATGTGGAAGATAAACGACAGTGGGACATCTTGAGAGAGGCTTTGGCCAATATGTGTATGCATACAGACCATTTCAGCCCTGTCCGTTCGTGCATCCATGCTTTTACAGACAAAATTGAGTTTGTGAATGCAGGTTCTTTGCCGATGCCAGCAGAGCAAATGGTGCGTACATTCTATTCTAGCTTACGCAATCCAACGATAGCTAAGCTTTTCCGCTTTGCCAATATATCAGAGAATGTAGGATTTGGTATGGGTAAACTTTTCTCCTGGAAGCAATTGACGGGCAATGAGGTCACTTGTAAGAGCGATAGAAATGTAGTAAGAGTAACATTCTTCTTAAAGAATAATATTGACAAAATCGAAACGGTGCATCCGACTGAAGGACTCGAACTTGATGTGAAGATCTTGCAGAAAAGGTTGGGAGAAAAGTTGGGTGTAAAGTATAGTGTAATTGCCTTCTTGAATGAAAAGTTGGGAGAAAAGTTGGGCATAATTGAAGAAGAATGCCAAAAGGTACAGCGTAAGTTGGGCATAAAGTTGGGTATAAAGTTGGGTATAAAGTTAGGTATAAATCAAATGTCAATATTGCTATTGGTTCATTTCTATCCAAGAATAACACGAAACGAACTATCTCAACTACTGGAATTTAGTTTTACATCTGTGGATGTAAATTTGAATAAATTGAAAGATTTGTATTTGCTGGAAAGAGTAGGAGCAAGGAAAAATGGTTATTGGCAGATAAACTTAGAATCTGAACATGATGGTGAAAATAAAAATAAATCCGAAATATAGTCAGTTGGGCAGTTTCATCGAGCGCATACCTGATGTGTTCGAGCAGGAGGGGAAGGTCATATTCCAAGGGCGGAATGTGATCAAGAGTCTTGTGGCTCATACTCCAGAAGGCGATATGACCGTTATCGTGAAGCGGTATAAGCGTCCCAATGTTTTTCAGAAAATAGGATATAGCTTCTTTCGTTCCACCAAGGCCTGCCGCGCTTATGAGAATGCACTGGAGTTGCAGCGCAGAGGATTCGCTACTCCAGAGCCATACGGCTATATCGAACAGAGAGAGAAGGGACTCATAGACTATTGCTACTTTATATCGGATGTAGATGATAGTCATCCTATCTCAGAGCAACTCAATGACTCAAAGGAATTTAATCATGTCTTGGCAGAGGACTATGCTCATTTCGTGGCACGATTGCATCAGAAAGGTGTTATCGACATAGACTTGAACAGTGGCAATGTGCTCTACCGATTGCAAGATGATGGACATTACACCTTCTCGCTCATCGACATTAATCGTATGACATTTTATGCTGATACTGAATATCCTCCATTGGCGGAATGTATGGAGAACTTGACGAGATTCACGGGGCGTATGGATGTGTTTGAATATGTGGCTCGTGAATATGTCAAGGCTCGTGGAATGGATGAAGGTATGGTGCAGCGATTCGTGGAAACCAAGAAAACCCATGATAGAAATTGGAAGCGTCGCAAGGCCATCACCCATCCATTTAAAAAGTAATTATAATCCATAGTAAAATATAATATGTACAAAGTTAAACTTACACCATATAGAGCCTCATTGGGCACCATCATGCATCGACAAACCAAGAATGATTCTCTGATGTCGCTGGATGGGAGATATAAATTTTATATTGATGAGGAAGTCGAGGACCCAGACTTTTGGGTGGTACAAGGAAAAGGATTGCGACAGACTGCCTCTTGCCATGTTGCTCCCGAAAACACTATTATGCTCACTACTGAGCCTCGTTCTATCTTGGTCTATCCTAAGAAATATCTAGGTCAGTTTGGCATGGTATGCACTTGTCAGGAGAAGACGAAGCATCCCAATGTACACTTTGGTCCAGCCATTTTACCTTGGTTTGTGGGCTATACTGAAGATGCCAATGGACATTGTGAATATACAAAGGATTACGATTCCTTCAAGGCTGGCGAACCTGCCAAGAAGGAAAAACTTATCTCGGTGATAACGAGCAACAAGGCTTTTACTAGTGGTCATATCAAGCGCATCAAGTTTGTGGAGCGATTGAAGGAGTATTATGGGGACAAGTTGGATGTCTTTGGTCGTGGCTTCCAAGACTTTGACGATAAATGGGATGTCTTGGCTCCCTATAAGTATCATATTGTGATAGAGAACTCTTCGCAAGATTATTATTGGACGGAGAAATTGTCTGATGCATACCTTTGCGATGCTTATCCGCTCTATTATGGCTGTACCAACGTGGAAGATTATTTTCCAAAGGATAGTCTGACTCGAATAGACATCGATGACTTTGATAAGACTGTTGCCATCATTGACAAAGTCATTGCAGAGGATACTTTTGAGAAATCCCAAGCTGCCATAGCAGAGAGCAAGCGCTTGGTTTTGGACAAGTACAATATGTTTGAATATATCGCCTCCCTGTGCGATACGTTGAATCCAAATGCCGAAAAGCAAGAGGTTACGTTGGAGCCTTGTCATTCATCTGAGGACATCCGTAATTTTTGGAATTATACCGTGATGCGTGGTCTCTTCAAACTCAAGATGAAACTCATCAACTTGTTCTGTGGTAATAACTTAATGAAAAAATAGAATGAGGCTGTGAAATACAGCCTCATAAGTTTAGTAAGTCTCCTTGATCCTTGTAGCTGAGTTTATTCAATCTTCTTCCAGTCTAGCAGCCCCTTGCCCAAGTCTTCCAACTCGATGGCGAGTCCTATGGCTTTCCTGTTCTTGTCAGCCTTGAATGGCTCTAGGTATTGGTTGTCCCTTATCTGCTTCTCTGCAGCGGCAACACCTCCGTTCTTGGTGAGTTTCAACTCTATCACATAGGTATAATGGGGAGTGATGCAGAGAATGTCGATTCTGCCAGTGGAGAGCATGTGTTCCACCTCAGTGCGGAAGCCGATAGCATTGAGGATGCTGCTGATGATGAGGCGGTAACGCTCCTCCATATCCATGCTTGCCAACTTCTTGTTGCTGTAAGGTACGTCGGCAATCAATGCCTTGAGGGATCTCAGGGCATCAGGCAATTGGCAGAGTCCCAACTGGCGGATGAGAGCCGCTTGTAGGGTGGATGCCTCTTGATCTTTGCGCATTGTCAAGGCTGGAATTACCAACTCGTAGAGAGCTTGTTTTACTTCTTCGTTTGGAAATCCCAAGATGTAACCGAACTCATCTGATGACTTGATGGTTAGGTAGCCAGATTGGTAAAGAAACAACTCTGGCCCTCCGCCTGTGACATCGGATGTTTCCAAGGTGTGAGGCATGATAGGACAGCTCTCGAAGTCTTTCAGCCGCAATTCCATGTGATCTACGAATTTGGGCAATAATGTTGTCGCGCCTGATGAAGCCCAGAAATTTTGAATGTTGCCACTGGATAAGGCTTTGATCAAGCTGAAAGGGTTGTAGATGTCCGTCATGTTGCCTTTGCTGAAGTGATAGCCATCATAGTAATTTTTCAGCTTGTTATGAGTTTCTGGTAGAGTCCATCCATTGTCATGTGCCATGCCTTCTAGCTCAGGCATAAAGTTTTCCTTGATTTCCTCTTCGGTAATACCACAGACGGTAGCCCATTGCGGGTTGAAACTTTGGTTGGTTAAGTTGTTGAGTACAGAAAAGAGAGAAATCTGTGTGAACTTGGTGATGCCAGTAATAAACACGAACTTTTCATATTCGTCAGCTTCCTTGAGAACGGCAAATACCGTGCGATACACCTCGGTACACTCTTCATGCTGAGGTGTCTGCCATGAGTGCTGCAGAGGGGAGTCATATTCATCTACCAACACGGCAACCTTCTGACCGCTCTGTTCTCGGGCTGTCATAATGATATTCTTGAAGCGTTTTGATAAACTCTTTGGAGGAGTTATGATGCCATATTTCTTCTCGTATTCTTCGAAAGAGTCTTCAAAGAAAGAAGTGAGCTGTTGGGCTGTTGTTCCAGCTCCGCTCATATCGAGTCGGATGACAGGGTATTTTATCCATTCCTTCTCTTGTTGCATGATTTTCAGTCCTTCAAACAGTTCTTTTCTTCCCTCTAAATAGCATTGGAGTGTATCGACAAGAATAGACTTGCCAAATCGACGAGGACGACTTAAATAGTTATATTGGTCGCCTTGGTTAACGATTTGCCATACTATGTCAGTTTTGTCAACGTATGCATATCCTCCTTCGCGAATTTTTGTGAAGGACTGTATTCCTACAGGAAGTCTTCTTCTCTTGATTTCTTTCATTGCTCTTCTTTTTTGATGAGTCTCTATTACTTTTCCACTCTCTTCCACTCCAGCAATCCCTTGCCCAAGTCTTCCAACTCAATGGCAAGTCCTACTACTTGTCGTGTCTTGTCTGCCTTGAAAGGCTCAAGGTATTGGTTGTCCTTTATCTGCTTCTCTGCAGCGGCGACGCCACCGTTCTTGGAGAGTTTCAACTCTATCACATAGGTATAATGTGGAGTGATGCAGAGAATATCGATTCTGCCAGTAGAGAGCATGTGCTCTACCTCTGTGCGGAACCCTATGGCATTGAGGATGCTGCTGATAATGAGGCTATAACGCTCCTCCATATCCATGCTTGCCAACTTCTTGTTGCTGTTAGGTACGTCTGCAATCAATGCCTTGAGGGATTTCATGGCATCAGGCAACTGGCAAGTATCTAGAGCTAGATAGAGTTGTGCTTGTATGGACTGTATATCGCCTTCTGCTCTCATGGTTAATGCTGGCAACACTGTCGTTCGCCAAATCCCAGACGATATCACTCTTGTCAACGTAGAGATACCTTTCTTCTCTTATTTTCTTGAAGGACTGTATGCCTACAGGAAGTCTTCTTCTCGTGATTTTGTTCATCCTCTTCTTGCCACTTTTGTTTTGTAAGACTACAAAGATATGAAATATTCCCCAAAGTCGCTATGTAAGAGTGGCTTATTTATGAAAATTTATCAAAGCAAGTGAAAAAATGTCGGAAAAACTTGTCTAAAATGCGATAAATTGCTACCTTTGTAGCAGTATTAACTTTTTAACATGTAAAATGATGAACCTACAAAAGCTGAGATATAAGTTTCATAGCGGCAAAAATAGTAAGCCTTGGTATTATGTTAAGGAGTATGTCAACCTGCATTTGCCCACGTCCTATCTGATGTGGCGAAGAAAGCATCTCTTGGAAGCTGCGAAAAAGAGAGATGACTATGGTTATATTCTGCAAAGGGTGGATTATTATAATAAGTTGGATGCAGAGAGCCTACATCTCGACAAGGCGCTTTGGGACAAGAAGGCTGTTTGCATCAAGGACCAAAAGATGACTCAGCAAAAGGTGTATTTCTTGGATACAATGGAGTATGCCAGGGCTTTTGATGGCAACAACAAATGGAATCTGCTGGAAGGTGACATCATCTATGTGGAGGGTATTCCTACGATAGTGAAGAGCCGCCCACTGAATGACAAGAATCAGAATTCTGTATTGCTAAAGATGGATAAGGTGCGCCATTTTATTTTCGTCAAGGATAAGATTCCATTCACGGAAAAAATAGACAAGGCGATATTCCGTGGAAAAATCGCAGGCAAGGACATCCGTTTGAAGTTCTTTGAACAGTATTTTGGCAATCCTCGCTTTGATATGCGTACCATCGACTTGATTAAACCTGAGTGGAAGGGGGAGAAAATCTCCATCTATGACCATTTGGCTTTCAAGTATGTCTTGGCTTTGGAAGGAAATGATGTAGCTAGTAACTTGAAATGGATTATGTCGTCCAACTCCATTGCTATCATGCCTAAGCCTACTTGCGAGACCTGGTTCATGGAGGGCGCGCTCAAGCCTAACTATCATTATATAGAGGTGAAACCAGACTTATCGGATATGGAAGAAAAAATGGACTACTATACTTCTCATCCTGATGAGGCACAAGCCATTATCGACCATGCTCACGAATATGTAGAGCAGTTTAAAGACAAGAAACGAGAGGAAATCATCTCGCTCCTTGTCTTGGATAAGTACTTCAAACTTCTGAAGTGAAATATTCTTGGAGTGCTTGGCGAAGGAAATGTCCAGAATTGAGTTCCTTTGCCAAGCGCTTTGCGTTTTCTTTCATCTGGTGGTATTCCGTTGGTGTCAAGGTCTTGAGTCTTTCGTTCAGTTCTTGTGGATCTTTGATGGCGAAACCTGCACCTTCTTTCTCTATGATGGAAGCCACTGCCGCTTCTTGCCAGATGATAACGGGTAAGGCGGAGCGGAGATAGAATGAAACCTTGTGTGGGGAATTCCATTTGAGATATTCGCCAAAGACTCCAGAGCAAGTCTCCAAGGAGTCGCCATCCCAGACCAGTCCGAAGTCGGCATCCACTGAATGGATGAAGTCATCGGAAGCCATAAAGCCTTGGTGGTGAACACGGGGATTCTCTTTCCATCCCTGCAAGCCGTTTTTGTTGCCGAAAATATATAAGTCCCATGATTTGAGAACTTCTGTCAGTTGGATCAAGAACGGATTTTTCTTGATGTGTAAGGCTCCGGCATAAGCTACCTTTATCTTTTGTGGATTGAATGTGCGATCATGCTGGTTGAAGTTGGCGGAGCGATAATCAAATAATCCTAATGCTCCCATGGGCTTTTTCATGCCATGTGCCTTGAGCCATTCTGTCATTTTCGTGTTGGAAGCCAAGATGTAATCGCTATGTGATAGTCGTTTCACTTCTTGGGTGGGTGTGAGACGATGGGTACGTATCGAACCGATGTCATGGATGAGCGAGATGGTCTTGGCTCCTTTCATTTTTGCGATTCTGCACAAGAACGTAAAGTATTTCTTGACAGGATATTGCAAGAACAGGGTATCGCCCCTCTTGAGCAGCAGACAAGCGCGGATGATGCCTGCTAAATCTATAAAGAAGGCGAGTATCTTACTATTTCTCACGCTACGTTGCAATCCCAAGTTGACGGCACCCATCTCGGCGAGGGTATCTTCATTGTCGGCTTTCGCCTTGTTGCCAGCTGCTGTTAGGTTGTAATAGTTGCGGCTGATATAACATAAACGATGTTGTTGCTCCATAATGGTTATGATTGTTGTTATCGTGTTTGTTTTCTTACAATTCTAGTTGAAAAGGAATCTCGTGCTTTTTGCCATACTTTGTCCAAAACTTAGCACGCTTCTTCATTACATATTTCACCGCCTTATTTACGTCTGTGTTCCGAAGCAAGGCATATTCCGTCACCAAGATGCGTATGAAATCCTTAGGTCCCCAGAACTTTCTGAGGTTGAAGAGACCTTCCTGGATGCTGACTTCGCCGAAATTCATGCGGTTGATATCCACCAACATGAAGTGGAAGCCTTCGTCGTCTTGCTTCCAGAGCACGTTGCCGGGTGTGAAGTCCTTGTGCAAAATGTTGTGATCATGTATGTTGGCTGCAAAGTGGGCGAGTGCCTTCGCTAGATTCTCGTATTCTCCAGGTTGTGCGTTCCCTACTTCGTAAAGCGTATGTCCATAGTCGCATTGGATGGTGATGAGATAGCTATATCCCAACAAAAAGAGAGGGTTCCTTTCTTCGATGAGAGCGATAGGCTCAGGAGTTCCGATTCCTTTGTCTTTCAGTATCATTGGGTAGGCGAAGGCTCTCTCTCCCTTGGGCTCCCTGATGCCCCATGAATAGATAAGGCGGTTGGGACCATGAGGCACATGGTAGCGCTTCACATTTATCTGTGTGCCATCGGGGGCAGTCAGCACCTTGATGAGGTTGCGCTTGTTGTATATCTCAAAACCTTCTTGCTCGAAAACATCAGGGATGCTTTCTATATAACTCCTTAGATGTTCGTATTTGGGGTTGATCTTAATTCTTCTCATGGTTCTTTGCTATAACTTTGCCATTTACGATGTCATATAACTTGTCAAATTCCTCCTTGGTTCTCTTCCATCTGTTGTGCGTCCACAAGTAATAGGGTGGGTTTTGGCGGATGGTCTCTTCGAGCATTTGGAAGAAACGACGAGTAATCTCGTGCTCAGGGAGAGAGTTGGGCTCTCGGGTGATGAGCTTGTAGGTAGCTGTATAGTAACCTCGCTTCGGACGGCTCATCTCCACATAGAATACGGCATCGTTCATCTTTCGCATGATTCTCTCGCCACCCGTAAATACTGGGGTCTCGGGATGATTGAGGAAGGGTAGCCAAAGGTGGATGTTCTCCCATTTGGGACCTTGGTCGCTGATATAGCCGAAGATGCTGTGGATGCCCTTGCGCTTGTAATCCACTAGATAGCGAAGGATGTCTTTCTTTGGAACAGGGATGCCATTCTCCTCATGGGAACGGATGCGCTTGAAGAGTTCATCGAAAGCATGATTGTAGAGTGGGTGATAGATCAAGCCCATCTTGCGTGACTTAGGCAGTTCGATACCTACGCACGATAGCCACTCCCAGTTGCAGTAATGTCCGAGAATAGCTGCTACGTTCTGCCCCTCTTGGAAGCATTGCTCCACCTCCTCGCTATTATGGACGGTGAATCGGCGGCGTAGTTCCTGGTCGCTGATACTGAGCAACTTGACTGCCTCGAAGAAGTAATCACAGAACCAACGATAGAATTTCTTCTCGATAGTCTTGATTTCAGTAGCGCTCTTCTCTGGAAAAGAAGTGGTGAGATTCTTACGCACGATACCTCTTCTATATCTGATGACATGATACATCATCAGATATTCAAAGTCGGCGATGCAATAGAGTGCCCAAAAAGGTAGCAGCGATATTGCATAGAAGAAGGCGTAAACAATCTTGACCATTATGCATTATTAATTCTTAATAGACTTTATACTTGCTGCATGTCGTGCAACTTCTTGTAGTATCCATCCTTGGCGATCAATTCGTCATGGCTTCCACGCTCCACGATTCGACCCTCATGCAAGACGCAAATCTCGTCTGCGTGCTTGATGGTGCTCAAGCGATGGGCGACAGCCACGGTGGTACGTGTCTTCATCAACTTTTCGAGGGCGTCTTGTACTAGTCGCTCACTCTCGGTATCGAGTGCGGATGTCGCTTCGTCGAGGATGAGGATAGGAGGATTCTTCAGGATGGCACGGGCGATGCTAATACGTTGGCGCTGACCTCCAGAAAGGCGACCACCACGATCACCGATATTGGTGTCGAAGCCTTTTTCTGACTTGGTGATAAACTCGTATGCATTGGCAATCTTGGCAGCGTTGGCAATCTCCTCGTCTGTGGCATCTGTCTTGCCAAAGCGGATGTTGTCCTTGAAGGAGGCATTGAAAAGAATAGCCTCTTGGTTGACGTTACCTATCAGTTGGCGAAGGTCGTGTACGGCGAGGTCTTTCACGTTGATGCCGTCGATGAGCACTTCACCTTCTTGTACGTCATAGTAACGAGGTATCAAATCCACCATTGTACTCTTGCCGCTACCACTCTGACCTACCAGTGCCACGGTCTTTCCCTTAGGGATAATCAGGTTGATGTCCTTGAGGACATATATGAGTTCGTCGGTCTTGTTGTCGGTATAAGCGAACGATACGTGGCGGAACTCTATCTGGTGCTCGAAACTTGCGATATGCTCAGGGTTCTCCTTGTCCTTGATCTCAATTTCGGCTTTGAGAATCTTGTCGATACGTTCCATGCTGGCAAGTCCCTTAGGGATATTATAGCTAGCTCTGGAAAATTCCTTCAATGGGTTGATGATACTATAGAGCATCACCAAGTAGAAGATGATGGTAGGTCCATCGATACGACCATAATCCAATACTAGGATGCCACCAAACCATAAAACGATGACGATGAGGATGGTGCCGAGGAACTCGCTCATAGGATGTGCCATCTGCTGACGGATGTTCACTCTCTTAACATTGTCACGGTATTCACTGTTCACTTGGTTGAAACGCATATTCATCTTGTCCTCAGCACAGAAAGCCTTGATGATGCGCAATCCGCCTAGGGTCTCCTCCACCATGCTCATCGTGTCGCTCCAAAGGGATTGGGCACTGATACTTTGCGCTTTCAACTTTCTTCCGACAAGTCCCATGAACCAACCGAATGGTGGCACGAAAAGAATCGTGAAAAGAGTGAGCTGCCAACTGATGAAAACCAGTGTGCAGAAATAGAAAAGTATCAAGACGGGATTCTTGAAGAGCATGTCGAGGGATGACATGATGCTACTCTCCACCTCTTGTACATCACCACTCATGCGAGCTATGATGTCACCCTTTCGTTCCTCGCTGAAGAACCCCAAAGAGAGGGAAGTAATCTTCTGATAAAGTTGGTTGCGAATGTCTCGTACGATACCAGTCCTTATCGGGATGATGGTGGCTGAAGAGAGAAAATAAGCCGTAGTCTTCAGGAAGGTCATGAAGGCGAGGAACAAGCCGATGACCAGGAGGGCGGCAGACGCACTATGTGCCACGATGAACTCTTGGATATAATAATACAGATTGTTGGTGGCTACCTCCTTGATGGTGCCCCAGTCGCCATCCCAAGTCATGTAGTCGTTGGCACGAATGCCACCATCCACTTGAAACAAGATTTGCAGGATTGGAATCAAGGCTGCAAACGAGAAAATGTTCAATATCGCCGAGAGGACATTGAACAAAACCGATAGTCCCAAATACTTCTTGTATGGAGGGACAAAACGTCTTAATACTTGCAAGAATTCCTTCATAGGTTGCAAAGATAGCATTTTTAAAGAAAACCGCCAAATTTTTGGCGGTTTTCTTTGTCTTATTAGCGGAAAAAGGATGATAATCCCTTTAAAAGCGTCTTATTTGATTTCTTCTCCGAAGAGGGTGGCAGAGGTGGAACCTGTGATGCGAACCTTTACAAACTCACCGATATGGTGGTTGCCCTTGTCGATGACAACAGCCTTGTTTTGCTCAGTACGACCCATCATCTGCTCACGGCTTCGCTTGCTGAAGTTCTCGATGAGGATGGTGAACTCCTTGCCCTCGTCCTTCTTGTTCTGCTCTGCGCTCACCTCGGTTTGCAACTTGATGAGTTCGTTGAGGCGTGCTATCTTCACGTCTTCTGGCACATTGTCTGGCAAGTGCTTGGCTGCGTATGTGCCAGGACGCTCTGAGTACTTGAACATGAAGGCGCTGTCGAACCCTACTTCCTTTACCAGCGAGAGGGTCTGCTGATGGTCTTCCTCTGTTTCGTCGTGATAACCCACGAAGATGTCGGTAGTGATGCCGCAACCAGGGATGATGCGCTTGATGGCATCAATCTTCTCCAAATATTCCTCACGGGTATATTTGCGGTTCATCAGCTTCAATATCTTGTTGCTTCCGCTTTGTGCTGGGAAGTGGATGTGCTTGCAGAGGTTTGGCTCATCGGCGATGGCGTGGAGAATGTCCTCGGTCATGTCCTCTGGGTTGGAGGTGGTGAAGCGCACACGCATGTCTGGCACAGCTTCGGCTACCATTCTCAATAGCTCGGCGAAAGATACACTTCCTTCCTCACGCTTGCCTGATGGAGAGAGACCATAGCTATTGACATTCTGACCGAGCAAGGTGACCTCCTTGAAGCCACGGTCGTGCAAGTCGCGCACCTCTCTTAATATACTCTCAGCGTCACGACTGCGCTCACGACCACGGGTGTAAGGCACGATGCAATAGTGGCAGAAGTTGTTGCAACCACGCATGATGCTTACGAATCCGCTCACACGATTGCCACTGATGCGCTGTGGTACGATGTCACGATAAGTCTCTGTCTTGGATAGCTCGATGTTGATGGCATTGGTGCCCATTTCGCACTGTGCTATCATATCTGGTAAGTTGAGATAACTGTCTGGACCACATACCAAGTTGGCGTAGTGGTTTTGGATGAGGTCGTCCTTTACTCGCTCAGCCATGCAGCCCAATACACCGAGAATCACCTTGCGTCCCTTTTTCTGCTCAGCATGTAGGGTGTCGAGGCGATGGTAAATCTTGTTCTCAGCGTTTTCTCGTACACTGCAAGTATTGAGGAAGATGGCATCAGCCTCTTCTTCTTTCTCGCAAATCTCGTAGCCAGCCATCTGCATCACGCTAGCCACGACTTCACTGTCTGCCACGTTCATCTGGCAGCCATACGTTTCGATAAATAGTTTCTTCATTGTTCTAGATGAATTCTAATTTATTGCGTTATTTAAATCTATATTAATTAAGGTGTTGGCACTATCTAAATGATAGTTTCCCTGTACTCGATTCCTTGCTGACCATTCCCTTGGAGCAAAACATCAGGATGAAATAGACGACAATGGCTGTCAGCAATCCTGCGATGGCATCGACAAGATAATGTGCCTGGATATAGACGGTGGCAAGGCAGAGGAAAACATAGAAAGGCAAGAGAATATAGAATAGCTTGCGATTCTTGGTGTGCCAAGCCAGCATCATGCAAACGGTGCTGAGGCTGACGTGCGAACTAGGGAATGCTGCCGTCGGTCGCTCGCCTGCCGCCTTGGCATCCTCTACCAACTGATAGAAGATTCCGTCCTCATATCCTGGGGTAGGAAGGCAGTCGGTGTGGGTGTTGAAGTAGTCTCCCATCGCCGGGAAAACGCCCTTGGCTATCTCGCTCACTCCTACTGCATGGTAGTAGAAGGTAGGACCTGCCACGGGTACGAAGATGAAAGCCACATAGTATAGGAAGAATGAGGCGAGTACCACGAAGGAAACACGCTCAAACTCATTATATCTACAGAAGAAATAATAGAAGATGACGATGGCAATCATCGGGTAATACATGACATAGCCCATGTCCAACAGTTCGCTGACTATCATCCACGGCATCGCCTTCGCCCAATATAGGGCAGGTTGACAACCGAAGATTTGTTGCTCCCATCCAGCGAAGACGTGGTCTAGGTTGGGCAGAATGCGGTTGAGCTCGTAGGTGTCGGGGTACCACCATGCCAACAGTGACATCTGTGCTACCACTCTCACCATCTTGGTCATCCTACATGGTATCATGCGATACACTGCCCATAAAGCCCCCGTTATCACCAATACACGGATTCGCCCCCAAATCATGGATTCGGGATTGACAAGTTTGGTGTAGGTGAAGAGCATGACGATGATGGTGAGTGCCATGTAGGCGAGCATCGCCCATTCCAATGCCATGAGCCCTTTCTTCGGGTTCTTCTCTATCTTAAAATAATCTTTGATATTCAACTCTATATTCTTTTTATGATTACTCTATAACCAGCCATTCTCCTTATACCACTTGATGGCGAGTTTCACTCCTCGTTCCAATGGATAGTGAGGATGGTAGCCTAGCTCGTCCATGGCTGGTTCGATGTCGCAACGCCAGTTGCGCTGCTTCAGGATGTTGTACTTGTCATTGTTGAGCGCCGACATCTTGCCCGTCATCCTTCCGATGTATTCACCGAAGAAGGTGACGATGCGAAGTACCCAGATAGGAGCCTTGATGCGCAACATCCAAGGATTGCCTAACTCTTTTCGTATCAAGTCGCTAAAGGTGGTGGATTGATAGACCTCGCCATCACTCAAGAAGTATTTGCGTCCATTCATGCCATGGTCGAGGGCGAGGAATACTGCTTGTACCACGTCCTGTACATAGACGAATGTGATGTCTTGGCGCTGGTATCCCACGGCGAAATCCACATGCTGCTTGATGCTCTTCGCCATGAGGAAGTAGTCTTTCTCCCTTGGACCATACACGCCCGTAGGACGCAGGATGATGTAAGGGAACTGGATGCCTAAGCTATCGAGGTATTTCTCTGTCTCCCATTTGCTCTTGCCATATGCCGTGTTGGGCTTTGGTGTGTCGTGTTCCGTGATTTCTTGATAGGGTTGCTCTTCACGAATGGCACCGAAGATGCTAAGCGAACTGACAAAGACAAATCGCTTGATAGGCATCTTGAGGGCGATGAGTGCCCCGACCAGGTTCTTGGTTCCCTCCGTGTTGACCTTGTAGAAATCATCAGCGTGCAGGCACTTGGTAGCACCAGCGGCGTGAACCACGTAGTCGAACTCCTGTCCGTCTAGTTGGTTTATCAGCTCTTCCTTGGAAGAAAGATTGAGGTTGATGAAATGGATGCGTTCGTCTTGCAGGTATTTTTTGGAACTGGTAGGGCGTACAGCTGCCCATGTTTCCATACCCTGCCTAAGGGCTTCTTCAACGATGAAGCTCCCGATGAATCCCGACGCACCCGTCACTAAAATCTTCATTAAATATAATCAAATTGCAATTTAGGGTGCAAAGATACGCTTATTTATAGAGATTACAAAAAAAATTTTCCTTTTTTTGCTTTATCTTTCTCTTTTTCTGTACGTTTGGTAATTGTCTTCTGGATTTTCAAATGCCTCATTGGATTTGTTCTCTCCTTTGGCTCCCAGTTGTATGAAGGATATCGGTGCTTGAAGCGAAAGCTTGTCCCATCGCTGTTTTGGATAAAAATTTATTCTATTACACTTCCTCCATTCTCGCCAGTTCCCATCCCTTGAACTGCATGATAATCTTATGGAGCTGGGTGCCTTGGCGCAGAGCCTCAACACGTGGGGCGACGGCATAGCGATTGATTTGCTCCACTGCCTCCTGCCATTGCCTCTCTGCCTTGGTAATCGGTGAGCCATCCTCATGCTTGGCACCTTTCTCCTCCTCGTCAAACTCCTTTTTTGACAAGACCTTCAGTTCCAGGATGTAACTATGCTGGGTGGCATAGTGGGTGAGGTCGGGGAGGAGGAAAAAGTCACAATAGCCGTGGCTTAGCTCTAGCTCAGGGGCTGTATAATAATATGTGTTGAGATTCAGATATGCCATGAAGAACCCCTGTAGATTTCTCTCTGCCTCGATGCCGTCACGCACGGATGATACCTTGGCATAGGCATCTGCCATAAACTCCAAGGCCTCACGCCATTTCCCCCTGAGAGCCATGTAGGTGTATTTGGTCTCCAGGTCGTTGGTGTTGATGTGTCTGGCGGCTTGGTACTCCTCCATCAAGAATCCATAATATTGCTTGCGTACATTATTGTTAGGGATGCCAAGGACAAGTTGGTTGCCAAACGCTTCCTTGATGGTGAGCATGCCATAGTAGAACAGCAGGCTAGGAAATACCTCTGGTTTGACAATCTCGTAGGCAGGGAAGGTCTCGAAGAGTTTGCATACGATTTCCCCTTCCTCGGAAATGGTGCGTATCACGCCCTTGCGGTCGCCATCCAACTTATCAAGCTGTATGAGTTTTTTCATCTTGTTGTAGTTCGTCTTCGTGTTCGGATCGATCATTTCCTCTGGTCCCTCTCCACGGCCGACATAGTTGCGCAGATAGTAGAGTACCATATCACAGTTGAACACACGGCTTTGGGTATCCAAGGCTCCTTTGGCGAAGCAATAGTTGTCATACCAAGGCTTCATGTCGTTCATGATGGCCTCGATGTCCCTGTCGGCAGGAATCTCTCCTACCTCTTGGTAGTACTTGAACATATCCCTGACATCCTCGGTAGAGAATCCGAGCATTTGGTTGAACTCCTCCTTGGTGGAGATATGCCAGCCGATGTTGAAACCACTGGTCACGTCATCAAGAGTGACAGGACTGACACCTGTGATGAAAATCTTCTCGAAGGAACCCTTGAATTTCTTGAAGATGTCACGGTAGATGCCTTCTGCATGGGGCATGGCATGATACACCGCCTCGCCCTGCTCATTGAGCACGGTATTGGTAAAGTTGTCGTATTCATCAATGATGAGGTAGAGTGGGTAACCTTTTCTTTTGGCTTCATTTTGGATGAGTCCAAGCTTTCCACCCGCATAGTCTGTTGCCTTCACGTTTTTTTGTGTTTCCTCAGAATAATATTCGATGTAATCATTGATGAAGCCATCCAACTCCATACCAAGGTAGAAGTTGAAGTTCTCCTCCAACTTGTCGATGGTTCCTCCCACCTGCGAGAAGTCGAGATGCAGCACTTGGTATCTCCCTTGTTTGGGTGTGGGATGCTTGCCTATCCACAAGTTGCCAAACCACTGTTGGAACTTGTCCTTCGTGCGGCAATCATAGTACGCATGGAGCATACTGAGGAAGATGCTCTTTCCGAAACGGCGTGGACGTATGAAGAAGAGGTTGTCTGCTTCCTCTTCCAAAAGTGGTATATACATTGTCTTGTCCACGTAATATTGGTTACGTTCCATGACATTTACAAAGTCTGATACGCCGTATGGTATGCGTTTTACAGCTTTCTGCTCCATGATGAATCTTCTTGTGATTTTGTTATTTACTGCAAAGTTAGTCAAAAAAAAAAAACGATATGGCAAGTTTTTCTTGCAAAATATTTCGTATGGCAACAAGAAAAGCTCAATCCATTCGATACCTATTCCTTTCGGAGTATCAAGAGTAGATGCTGAATGGCTCCAGTACTTAGTATGGAATACTGCAGTACTTAGCATAGAATACTCCAGTACGCTGTAGGGGGTACTGAGAATGAGTACTGGAAGAGAATTTTGAAGGTGTTGTATCATAATAATTCCCTTGCGATCCAAGCGCAAGCCTCAGCATCTGCCAAGGCGTTATGGTGCTGGGTGAGGTCATATCCGTAATATGCCGCTACCGTCTGAAGTTGGTAGTTGGGGAGGCGAGAACCGAGCTTGTTTCTCGAAGCCCTGCAGGTGCAGAAAAACAGATAATCGGGGTAGTCCATCTGATACATTTGGAACACAGCCTTGAGGCAGCTTTCATCGAAAGGCGAGTTATGGGCCACTAGTGGAAGTCCCTCAATCTTGGGCGCAATCTCTGCCCATACTTCCGGAAACACCCTGGCATTCATAGTGTCTTCCATGGTCAGTCCATGCACTTGCGTATTCCAGTAGAAGTAATACTCAGGCTCTGGCTTGATGAGGGAGTAGTAGCTATCCATTATCTCGCCATCCCTCACAATCACTATGCCCACGGAGCAAACGCTGCTGCGCTCACTGTTGGCTGTCTCAAAATCTATTGCTGCAAAATCTTTCATGTTGTCAAAGTTTCTTGTTTTGTGATGAAATCCTAATCAATTCATTGATAACAGCTGCAAAGTTACAAGAAATCTGAGACAAATCGTGTCATACATCGAAGATATTTCTCCCGTATCATCATCTTTTGCCATCATTTAATGAAATTATCCCATAAAAGTTTGGAAGAACCGATTCTTTTCATTACTTTTGTACTTGTCATTCTGCGGATTGCTGGCGATGAGTCGCTGGCGTGAATCCAAGGCTTGGCCTATTTTAACAAGAAAGACGTTTGCTTTACGTTTTCTTCTGATCAGTTGAAACCTAGGAAATTTCAATTATGCGTTCAGAGGATGACAGCGGTGGGCGTCTACCCCATCGTGTATATACACATGGCATAGGTGTGCCCTTTCGTAAGGAAGGGTACGCTCTGTGCTATCATATATATACCTGCTTGGCGTAGGCATCTGTTGCTTCTTTTCCTTGACGCATAAGGTTTTCCTAGGACCTCAACTGACAAGGATAATGAAAGTGATATGATTCCTACGCCATTTCTGTTTTTATAGTCTTTTAAATGTAGTACAATATCTCCAGTTACAAGGAATCAACTTGAGATACTTTTGGTTCGCGAGTAAATGGAAACCTTTAACATTAGTAGTCGTCGTTATTTGGGAAATAAATATAAACTGTCTAGTTGGATTAGAGAGGTCGTTATGAAGAATTGCGATGATGTGCATTCTTTCTTTGACGTTTTTTCTGGTACAGGTAGTGTTGCTGCAACATTTTTAGATAAGCGTCTTGTGGTTTGCGATATGATGTACTGTAACTATTTGGCAGCTTTGTGTTGGTTTTCTGCACAACAAGTTGATAGAAGCAAATTGGCAAACTTGTTGGATTACTATAATTTTTATGATGCATCCAAAGAAGAAAATTATATGTCGAAGAACTTTGCTAATACTTATTTTGATCTGTATTCTTCACAAAAAATAGGTTTTATTCGTGAAGATATTGAATTTCGATATTTGCACAAAGAAATTAATGAAAGGGAGCGAGCAATGGCTATTACCTCTTTGATTTATGCGATGGATAGGATAAGCCATACTTGTGGTCATTATGATTCTTTTATTCGAGATGGAAAATATCATGGAGATTTGGTGCTGAAAATGCCAAACAATAATTATGAACTGAATTCTGAAAATCATATTTATTGCGCAGATTCAAATATGATTGCTTCTACAGAAACTGTTGATGTTGCGTATTTAGACCCTCCATATAATAGTCGCCAATATTGTGATGCATACCATTTGCTGGAGAATGTAGCTCGTTGGGAAAAACCACAAGTGTATGGAATTGCAAAGAAAATGGATCGATCACAAATGAAAAGTAATTATTGCAAGAGTGTTGAAGCTGTCAAATCATTAAAAGATCTTGTGGCTAAATTAAATACTCGATACATCTTACTATCATACAATAATAATGGTAAGAAATTGCAATGTCGCTCTAATGCAAAGATGACAGATGAGGAAATCTTTGATATACTTTCATTACGTGGAGAAGTAAAAGTCTTTACTATGGATTATAAAGGCTTTGATGCAGGGAAAAGTGAGTTTAACAAAGATAATAAAGAAAGGTTGTTCTTATGCAGCGTAAACAAATAAAACAATACATTTCGTCTCCTCTGAATTATCAAGGTGGAAAGGCTCGTATCTTAGACCAATTATTGCCAATATTCCCAACAGATATAGATATATTTGTGGATCTATTTTGTGGTGGTTGCAACGTTGGTATGAATGTTGAAGCAGAAAGAGTAATTTATAATGATTGCTCAAAACCATTAATTGGATTACTTAGGGCTTTTAGAAGAATGAGCAAAGAAACCATAATAAATGGAATCAATGCCTTGATAGAAGAGTTTGGTTTTAGTCAAACTAGATATCATAATTTTGCTTACTATGGAGGAGGCGCAAATTTAGGCGTGTCGAAATATAATCGAGAGAAATACCTACTGCTGAGAGAACGATTTAATTCTTATCAAAAAGTTGATGACCAATATTATATTATGTTATATACACTAATATTGTTCGGGTTTAATAATCAGTTGCGCTTTAATGTGAGGGGGGAGTTTAATTTGCCTGTAGGAAAACGTGACTTTAATTTAGTTATTGAAGGTAAATTGGTACGTTTTATGGATGCTTTGAAAACTCAGAATTGCAAGTTTAGAAGAGGTGATTTCCGGACATTTGATATAGGAGAATTGACAGATAAAAGCGTTGTGTATTGCGACCCTCCTTATTTGATAACGACTGCTACCTATAATGAGAAAGAGGGCTGGACAGAGAAAGATGAGCGTGAATTGTTGCAGTTCTTGGATTGCTTGAATAAGAAGAATATCAAGTTTGCTTTGTCAAATGTTCTGACACATGAAGGTAAGCAGAACTTATTGTTAGGGCAATGGATAGCTCAACATAGCTACCATGTTCATCACCTATATATGGACTATCATTATAGCAATTACCAGAAGAAATCTAAAAAGGCAGATTCAGAAGAAGTTCTTATTACTAATTTTTAATAGGAGAATTTATTATGGAGTACGAAAGAATACCCTATACATCATTTATGTGGAAGTTTGGAACGACTTCTTTTCGAACCAAAGAATTCAACTTTAAGACAGAGAGACAGTTGGCTTTGTTAGATGATTTTTGGAAAATTTCTGAAAATTCGGACCAAGGTTGGGAGAAAAAGTACATGGCACCAGGCCAAAAGGATATTTATGAGATAAAGGTTCGATATTATGATTATTTGGTGGAAAATGGCTTCATGACTGGTGGAGAACCTTGGCACCAAAAGTATAAAACTGCCCGTGAAAAGACTAGCGGTCTTTATGACATGGGGCTTATTAACGAGAATCACCGCTTAACAGAAGTTGGTGAGTATCTCTTGGAAATGTCAAGAACAAACTCGTACAATGATAAGACTGCTTTGGGAATCTCTGATGATAGCATATTGTATTTAGGTCAATTATTAAAAACGAGTCAAAAGATAGGAGGTAATGTTGTGCGTCCATTAATTATAGTCTTGTATCTTTTAAGTAAACTAGACTATTTATCTTTAGATGAGTTTAGGTATTTGGTACCTCTTTGTACTGACTCTATCTCAACAGAAAACATCTTAAATATGATAGGTGAGCTGCGTAGAGGCAATGGTAGCATTGAGGAAATGATAAAGAACTTTTTATGTTCAAAAAATAATTATTCGTTAGGACTGAAGCGCTTTGTTGGAAATGATTATTCTCCTGAGCTTTTACTATCTGTGGGGATGAATCGAAAAAGTGCTAATTATGATAAACCTTATGCAAAATTTTATGAAGATTTTCATGCGGTCTATATGGAGAGCCAGTTTTCTCTAGTGGAAAAGTTGTTCGATGATTTGAAGCCATTTCAAGCTTCTATAGCGATAAAATGGAAAAAACTATTGTTCACATCTTCACTTACAACAAATATTAGGAAGAAAAAAGCAACAGCATTGAAACCTCTGCCCTCAAAAGTTCTAGAAAGTGAGGAGAGTTTCCGTGAATTTTTCTTCCTGACGATGCATTTGTATAAAACAATGGCGACATTGGAGGATTATTTGGACTTAAATCGGAGATATTTGGGTTTGACCAATTGCTTTGTCTTTGATGATGACCAAGTAAGGCTGGATATTGTCCCAAAGCAATTCTTCTTTAATGCCATTGACAAATTATACAAAGATGCTTATGAACCATGCAATTTGTTAGAAAAGAATTGCTCTTTGGTTGATATATGCCCAGCTTTGGTGTTTGACAAACACGTTATCATCGATGGTGTAAACAAAGATTTAGGTACATCTATCAATACAATAGATGAGGCTTTTGATGAAGTAGATAAGATTCGTTATCAGCGTTTGAATAAAATGATAGACGATAAATTCCCAGATGTAATCTTGGAGCAATTGTTAGATGATTTTGAAGTTCGAAATGATGCGGAAATCACGAATCTTGTGACAGACAATGCAGATGTACCAACTATTTTTGAGTATATCCTAGGAATAATATGGTACAAGATTAGTGGTAGAAAAGGGAAAATTTTACATTATTTGAAATTGTCCTTAGATGCAAATTTGTTGCCTATAACACATGCTGCTGGTGGTGAAGCTGATATTGTGTATGAATATCAAGGTTGTGATAGCTATCCGAATCATGGGTTGCTTTTGGAAGCAACTTTAGCAGATAGTACCAATCAAAGACGTATGGAAATGGAACCTGTGTCAAGACATCTTGGTAATTATTTGTTGCGCACTAAGAATAAGTATAGTTATTGTGTCTTTGCGACTAGTAACCTAAATATCAATGTAATCAGTGATTTCATGTGCAGAAAGTTTATGGCTTATTATGATACTTCCAATCCAGATAAGTATGTAGAGAGTATGAAGATAATTCCTCTATGTACAAAAGATTTAAAAAACATGTTGAAGTATAATGTCAATTATGGAGAGTTGTATGAAATATTTGATAAGGCCTATAAAACAGATGAGCATCATGCGCAAAAATGGTACGACAATTATGTCAAGATAGAAACAACGTATCCTAGCATGAAACGCAAAATGGTTGATATGGGTATGGTAGCAGATCCAGTACGTAGAAACGAATAATAACTATTTTATGATCTCTCCCTTCCTCATCATTCCATCTAGATAGTTGGATTTTCGTCATTGGAAGGGAGAGACATATGAGTAAGCTATACCTATTTCCTTGTCACTTTCTTATATTTCTGATTGCTTGCCGTAGGATTTTCTGGATTGGTCATTTGCAAGTAGCCTGCTGCGACAAGGGAGCTGATGTAACGCTCTCGGTTTTTTGTTTGATTAGATAGTCCCAAGCGTTCCATAATTTCTGTGGTCGTACGAGGTACAGAACAGAAATTGACAATGTCCCTTTGTTTATTAGACAATGACACTTTTGGAGTGTCAGAGTCTTCGACTTGGTTACTTTTTTCCTCGACTTGGTTACTTTTTTCGTCAACTTGGTTACCGACTTGGTTACTTTTTTCCTCGACTTGGTTACTTTTTTCGTCAACTTGGTTACCGACTTGGTTACTTTCTTCCCTCCACACCGTGATCACAAACTCTTGGGCACTTGCATTGTTATTAAACGTCACGTTGATGTTTTCGTCAAGCGCACGAGTTATGCCACTGCCCACACCTGTATATGGCAGCAAATAGATGGCATTGTTGAAGAGGAACATGTTGCGAGGCATGGAAGTGCCAAGTTTGATGTCATCGATGGTGAGACCATTAGGCAAGTCGCCAGGACTATGTATCTCCACACGATTGTCGAAGATGAAAATGCGAACTGGAGCTTTCAAGTTCAGTGAGCGATGGACCAAGGCATTCACCGTGAACTCGACAAGGCTGCTGTATGGTATCTCCAACTTGCCCATAGAATTGAATTCATCTCCAACCTGCACGTTGTGTAAGTTACGAGTGAAAAAATCCATGATGGTATTGAACTGATGGAGCAAGTTGCCCTCCATATCGGCATCATTCACCTTGTCACGAAAAACCTTTCCTCCAATGCTATTTCCTGCAAAACAGATACATTTGGCGGTCATCACAGGCAACCAACGCTGAGTATATTTGCCAAATAGAAGCATGGCTGCCATAGTCAGTTTACCATCGGGACGGATAAAGCGCAAGTTGCGGAGCATCCTCTCGCAATCGTGGCCCTTGGCAATGGCTGAGCAGATGGTATCGAGTGAAGCTTCGTTGAAGGCATCGCCAACCAATCCTTTCTTTTCTAGCACTTTGTCAAAACGATTTTCCAAGAATACCTTAATGGTATTTTCATCAAGATCGTTGATGGTAGCACCATTGACGCTTGCTTCGTCTGGAGCGAAACTACCACAATCCGTCATCATCTCAGCTAGTTCGGCATTGTCAAACACCTTGCGCTTGTCAGAACCATTCTTCACCCATACGATACCCTTGTTGTCATGGTAGGGTTTGTTGACTCCTTCCTTGATGGTAGCTACCACCAAGTTTCCGTCTTCCACGGATATGGTATCAATCTTTATCAGAATGGATGGCACAACATTCTCTGAGGCTATGTCGCTCAGAAGATTTGTTGTTTCCTGAACTTCCGAATAGGACAAAGCATTTATTTTGCCTGTCTTGTCGTTAATGCCAACAACCAATTTGCCGCCATGAGCATTACTGAAAGCGACTAATTCACAGGCAATATCATACTTGTCGAGAGTGCGTTCCTTGAATTGCACCCCCGATACCTCACCAGCTTTTATCTGTTCTAGTATATCGTCCATCATTCTTTGCACAAAATGTAAAATTACTGCAAATGTACGGTTTTTTATTGAGAAATGAAAAGATTTTCCTCAAAAAGTTCGATTGTGCCTATCAAATTGACATGATGGCTTTTTCTTTCTGCTTATCCCAAGATTTGGGAAGCGTGCTCCTTTACCTCACTTTCCTTTATTAATAATGTATATGCCCATTGTTGCCAAAGCACCTGCCAACACATACTTCCAGTAGAAACTCTCGCCCAGGCAAAGACAAGAGGTAATGGCTCCCACTACAGGAATCAGGGAATTGAAAATGGCAACCTTCCCTACAGGATTGCAACTTAACAGTTTGTTGTAAAGGGAGAAGCCGATGGTGGAGATGGCAATGAGCAAGAATAGGTCGATAATGCCCATCAAGTTGATGACAGGAAGATAACCTCCTGCCAGTAAACCCGGAATCACCAACAAGGCTCCACCGATGCTCAGCGAATAGCCTGTGCCCACAAATACATCCATTCGCTTGCTCAAACCTCTGGTAAGCAGTGAGGCACTCGCCCCACAGAGCGCATTGAGGATGATCATGCCATCGCCCAGGAAGGTAAATCTGCCGCTGTCTTTTCCACCAAGATTCAAAGCGAGAATGCCGAGAAATCCGATGGTACATCCCAATGCCTTCCTATAGGTCATCTTGTCACTTTTGAAGAAGATGCAAGCAAGGATGACCACCGTGAATACACTCATGGAGTTGAGTATCGCCGAACGTGCTCCTGCATTGTGTGACAAACCAAAGTAGAAGAAGGCATAGTGCAAGGTGGTGTTGAGCAGGGAGTAGAGGAGGATGAACCATGCGTCCGCAGGCTTTCTGATACCGAACTTGCGATGGGATGGCTTGGCAATGGCAAGGATGATGAGTCCAGAGATAAAAAATCTGATGCCGGCAAACAACATCTTGCTGCCAGTCATGTCGGGCTGTATGCCAAAATTCCTCATTCCCATTTTGATGAGTGGGTAAGCCCAACCCCATGCGATGGCTGCGGTTAGGGCAAAGACCACCACCCAAAGTGGACGTTGGAAGATGCTTCTTTTTTCTATCGTTTCTTGTGTCAATGTCATTTCCTGCAAGGTGCTGAAGGCATGACCAGAGGCAATGGTATGTGTATGTACGTCTAATAGAGTCTTCATTGTTCTTCTTAATTTCTTGCAAAGATACTGCCAGCGAGCGCAATGAAAGCTTGCTTTCTAATTGCCGAGTGCAGCAAATCTTCTGCAAAGATAGCAAGAATAGTTGAGAATAAAGAAACCCAATAAGATGTTTATGATATTTTTATGGAGAAAGATGTCCTGAGTCATTACTTCTCTTTCCCCGAAATCTATCATGGCATTGAATAGGCTCACTTTCTCGGCTTTCATCAAGTCATCAACAGTGATGTCGGCCTCTTGAATGATACCATTCTCCAAAAGGGCGGCTCGCTTGGTTCCCAAGAGCAATGGGTGCTTGGGAGTGAGCCACTTGCCATCCTTATAGATAGCGATGTTAGTAAAGGAGGTGTCTGTCACCAATCCATTTTTGATGATGATGATTTCATCACAGTTCCCCTTTGTTGCAGCGAGCCAGTTCAAGTCTGTGCGATCCGTGCTCTTGAAAGAATAGTCGATGTCATCATCCCTTACAATCTTCAATGTATGAATCTCTTTCATGGAATAGAGGGCATATTGGATGTCTTCAATACCTTTCTCTCCATATACAACCCTTGCCTTGTAGAAGTCCATGTCGTGTGTTGAAGCAATCACTTCCTCCAAGCATGGTATATTCTTGCCAGGAAAGAAATGCTGCATGGTTCTCTTCATCCTTTCCTGATGATAGGGAAGTGCCATAGCATTTCCATTCTTTATCTTCACAAAGGTCTCTGGCGAGAAACATACGAATTTCCCAAATCTATCATCACTATTATTCATCCACAGCTTGTATTTCCCTTGGAAATAAAAGAAAACATCTTCTAGCGAGAGATTACATTCGATGAGAACCTGGCAAGTAAGGTTCGTGAGATAACTATTGCCTGCCATGATGTTCCTCTTCACAATATCAAAGCTATTGGCATATTCAGAAAAGGAAGGAGCCATTGCCTTCCAACTGATTTTGGATGGCAAGCCATTCGGGGATAAGTCCTTGGTGTTCGTCTTGCCATCAAAATCATAGAGGCATTCATGAGTATCTATCTCTGATAGCTTCTTGATATATACCTTATCGCCATGGTAATTGATGACGAAGAGGAAAGGTTCTCCCTCTCTAACCAACTGATTGATATGTTGTATAATCTCTTGTTTCATTTACGGAAAAGTCTATTTTCAAAGAATCACTTCAAATACCAGTCCTTGATATATCCAGCATAGTGCTTGGCAAACTCCTCTGCCTGTCCTGGGGCGCAGTCCTTCACCTTCTTGGCAGGAATGCCTGCCCAAATCTCATGGTCAGGAACTTTCGTTCCATGGGTGACCACTGCGCCTGCGGCGATGATGGCACCTTCACCGATGTCAGCCTTGTCGAGAACTGTGGCATTCATACCAATGAGCGCACCCTTGTGGACAATAGCTCCATGAACCACCGCCCCGTGTCCTACCGACACATCATCCTCCAAGATGCAAGGCATGATGCCTGTCTGGTGGATGCAAGCGCAATCCTGGACGTTTACACGATTTCCACATCTGATGGCATCCACGTCAGAGCGCAACACCGCACTATACCAAACGCTACAGTCATCCCCAAGAACACAGTCACCCGTAAGTGCCGCATTCTCAGCTATGAAACAATTCTTGCCCCAATGAGGGGTCTTACCTTCAACAGTTTTGATAATAGCCATAATTCTACTTTCTATCTTTCTTGTTTTGAGCTTATTTTATACAAAGGTAATGATTTGATTACAAATATGGGCAATTCTTTACAATTCTTATATCAAGATGGTGTGTTTTCAATAATTATTCGTAAATTTGTACTTAAATTTAGCCTGGGAAAGTTATGAAGACACGCTTGCAAAGGTATAATGGCACTATGCAGTCTTTCTGTGAACCCGAACTCACCTTGTCTTATATATGTATATGCCTTCATCTTATCTGCGAAATATTATGAATTATTAAATATACGCCATTCTTGTCAGCAATGATTAAATTATTTATCCTTTACTGCCAATCTTGCTTGCCTGCTTGCCAGTTTTGGCAAAAAGTGTTCACCCATGGTTACATTTTCCGTTGGCACGCTTGTTGCACAAAGATAGAGTGAAAGCTGAAACCTGAGAGGCCAAGGGGACTGAAAGCGAACCCTAAAATCATTAAACTCTGAGGGTTTCGAAAGATTCCCGAAAGCCTTGACAGCCGATGCAATCATTTAGAATAGGATAAAAAAAGAACGGGATAAATAAAAGAACAATTAGAAATCCCGACGGAGTCGAAAGACGAAGAGAGGACGAGAAAAAGATAATTGGAGGTTTTACATTATGTTGTTAGCTCGTAGAAATCAGAATGTTTCAAATTGGTTGAACAATTGGTTTAATGATAACTTCTTTGATACTGACTTGATGCCTCGCATGAGTGCCACAGCTCCTGCAGTCAACGTCAAGGAGAATGCCACTGCCTACACAATGGAAGTTGCCGCCCCAGGCTTGAAGAAGGATATGGTCAAGATGAACATCGACAAGGATGGTTACTTGAATGTATCCATCGAGCAGAAGGCCGACAAGAAGGATGAGAAGAAGGAAGAGCATTACTTGCGCCGTGAGTTCTCATACAGCAGCTACTCTCAGAGTTATGCTTTGCCAGAGGATGCCGATGCAGAGAAGATCTCAGCTGAGGTTAGCGATGGTGTCTTGAAGATTGAGATTCCAAAGGTAGCCAAGGAAGAGAAAAAGGAAGACGTAAAGCAAATTGAGGTGAAATAAGCCTTCGCTCCAGAAAGCCAAATCGCTTCGATAAATCGAGAAACAATAATTAAAGCTGGAAGGGTAAGTTCCCATAATGGGAGCCTACCCTTTTTGAGGTACTTATGGCAGTGCTATTCGCAAAATACGTAATTCTTTTTGCTTGAAATATTAGAAAATACGCAAATCTTCTTTATGCCTCATGCTGTCTTACACCCATACGAGCCTCGACTACATTCACCACGTAGTCGCCGAGCTTCTCGCATTCCTGGATGATATCCATGTACATCGTGCCGATGGCATAAGTATAGAGGTGGTTATTCACGTCGTTGATGTTCTGACTCTTCAACTGGTTGCGATAGTTGTTGATCTCGTTCTCGATGTTGAAGGAGAGGTTGGCATCGTTGTCGCCCTTGTGTCCCACGAGGGTGATGTTCATCTGGGTGAGCGCCTGGTCGGTCAGCTCCATCATCTGGTGCATGTGTTGGTATTGAGCAGGGATGAAGTCCTCCTTGCCCTTGATGCGGCGGTTGATGGTGCGGGCGATATTGTAGCAGCTGTCACCGATACTCTCTATCTCGGAAATCTCACGGAGCATGGCACGAATCTTTGCCTTCGTCTCGTCGCTCAAGTGGGAATCGCTCACCTGGTCGAGATACTTCGCAATCTCAATCTCCATGTTGTCGGAGATGCCCTCGTACTTCTCGATGCGAGTGTAGAGCTTCACAAACTTGTCCTCGTTGGTCTCGCCAAGCAGCTCCTTCACCATGCCGAACATACGTTGGATGCGCTCGGCAAAAGAGTGAATCTCCTTCTGAGCCTCCAAGACGGAGATTTCTGGGGTCTTCATGATACCTGTCTGGATGAAGCGCAGGCGGAAGTCATCCTCGTCGGCGTTCTTCTTAGGACGGATAATCTTGCACACCAACTTCTCTATCTGTGGGATAAACCATACCAAGATGAAGGTGTTGCTGAGGTTGAAGGTGGTGTGGAAGGCGGCAAGCACGAAGGAAAGCTTGGCGGCGTTGGCATAGAAGCCCGGCTCACCCTTTGCCATGTCGGTATCATAGCCTACCCAACCGCAAACGAGGTTGATGAATGGCTTGAATACACACAGAATCCATAGCACACCGAAGATATTGAACACCATGTGGGCCATCGCCGCACGACGAGCCTGTGTGTTTGCCGTGAGGGCAGCCATGTTGGAAGTTACGGTGGTACCGATATTCTCACCCATCACGAGGGCGATACCCTGGTAGATAGGCAATACGCCTGTAGAACAGAGAATCATCGTGATAGCCATGACTGCGGCAGAGCTCTGTACGCACATGGTGAGTACACTACCGATGACGAGGAAAGTGATAGTCGTGAGGAAACTTTGTGGGTCAAAGCTTGCGAAGAAATCGAGAACAGGCTGATTATGAGCCAAGTCCATGTCGATGCCGGTTTGTCGTAAAGTTCCCAAACCGAGGAACATAAAGGATATACCAAAGATGAAATCGCCTACAATCTTGCGCTTCTTGCTATAGATGAGGATGATGGCGAAGAAGAAGGCTGGCCATACGAAGTCGGTGATGTTGAAGGAGAAACCTGCACTCATGATCCAAGCGGTGAGCGTGGTTCCGATGTTGGCACCCATGATGACTGAGATGGCTTGCGCCAAGGTCAAGAGACCAGCGTTGACGAAAGACACGGTCATCACCGTGGTGGCTGTGGACGACTGCACCGCAGCCGTGATGAGCGTACCCGAAAGAATGCCCGTCAAGCGATTGGTGGTCATGGTTCCTAACACGTGGCGCAGCTGAGGGCCTGCCATTTTCTGCAAACTGTCGCTCATGGTCTTCATACCGAACATCAGTAGGGCGAGTGCTCCGATAAGCCTAAAAAATATCCAAATCGACATATTTTAATTTAATTTATGTTTTCAAAATCACCGTAGTTGCGAATTTCTTCTTATCTTTACCGCACGGTAAATGGATTCACTTTAATGTGAATAGATTGTCTAACATTGTAACACGAACGTAACGCAAATGAAACAGATGATACAAATCCGTTGCAAAAATAATAAAAAATCTCAGAAAGTAGAAATCGGAAGCACACTTTTTGATATTTTTTCTGCATTTGGTCTCCAAATGGAGTATGGACCGGTGTCTTGTAAGGTGAATAATAAGGTGGAAGGCCTTCATTATCGTGTGTATAATAATAAGGATGTGGAGTTCCTCGACATGACTTCTCCTTCTGGTTCTCGTGCCTACACTCGTACGCTCTTCTTTGTGCTCTGCAAGGCGGTGCAAGACCTTTATCCTGCCCACGATGTCATCATCGACATCCCTGTGTCGAATGGTTTCTATGTAGATGTGCGCTTTGGTCGCCCTACCACCGATGAGGATGTTGATAAGATTCGCCAGCGTATGCAGGAGATTATCGATGCCAAGATGCCTATCCGCAGATACATGGTGCCTACGGAGGAAGCCATCGCCCTCTTCGAGGAGAAGGGTGACGTGGAGAAGGTGAAACTCCTCAAGACTTCTGGTTCCATCTATACCACTTATTATAAAATAGGTGAATATGTCGATTTCTATTATGGAACGCTCCTCACCAATACTTCCGAACTGTATCTCCTCGGCTTGGAGAAGTATTATGATGGCATGTTGCTTCGCATTCCTTCGCTCAAGGACCCTAGCGTATTGGGCGAGTTGACCAAGCAAGACAAGATGTTTGAGATATTCAAGGAGCATCATCGTTGGCAGGACATCCTGGGCATCCGCACGGTGGGTGACTTTAATCAGGCTGTAGGTGCAGGCTTCACTACCGACATCATCAACATCAGCGAGGCTTTGCAGGAGAAGAAAATAGCCAAGATAGCCGAGGACATCGCCAACCGCAAGGGCGTGAAACTTGTTCTCCTAGCAGGTCCTTCGTCTTCGGGCAAGACTACTTCTTGCAAGCGTCTCTCCATCCAGTTAGCCGTGAACGGCTTGAAACCTTTGCAGATTTCCTTGGACGATTACTTTGTGGATCGAGAGAAGACCCCGAAGGATGCCAATGGCGAGTATGACTATGAGAGCATCTATGCGCTCGACTTGCAACTCATCAACGACCAGTTCAACGCCCTCTTCCGTGGCGAGGAGGTGGAATTGCCGAAGTATGACTTCCAGACGGGTAAGAGCAAGAAGAGTGGCAAGAAGCTGAAGATGAACGACAACAATGTCTTGGTGGTGGAGGGCATCCATGCCTTGAACCCAGAGTTGACATCTCAGATTCCGAATGAGCAGATATTCCGTGTGTATGCCTCGGCATTGACCACCATCTTGCTCGACAACCACAACTATATCCCGACAACCGACAATCGCTTGCTTCGCCGTATCATCCGTGACTATAAGTATAGAGGCGTGAGTGCCCAGGAGACCATCCATCGTTGGCCATCCGTGAGGGCAGGAGAGAACAAGTGGATATTCCCATTCCAGGAGAATGCCGATGCGATGCTCAATACGGCGATGCTCTATGAGTTGGCGGTCATCAAGACGCAGGCGGAGCCTTTGTTGCAGCAGGTGCCAGAGAATTGTGAGGAGTATGCTGAGGCTTATCGCCTCCTGAAGTTCTTGAAGTATTTCAAGGGCATTCCTTACAATAACTTGCCTCCTACATCATTGTTGCGAGAGTTCTTGGGTGGAAGCTCGTTCCACTATTAAGTTTGTGGGATGGATATTAGAAAAGGCAATATGATTGCCTCTTTTCAAAAAGAAATAGTAAAAGGGTGAAGTTTAAAACGAATACAGCGTTTTAAGCTTCACCCTTCACCTTTTCGCTTGAAAGCCCGATAAACACTAGGGTTGCGAGGGTGAAGGGTGGTTGTTAAGGGTTCACCTAGGCTTCACCACCCTTCACCTGCTTGGAGGAAAGGAAGGCATCAATTCTTCTTCCGTAAATCGCTACGAATGCAGACTTACTTATTTCTGAATCGGCTCGGCGTGGATATAATAGTATTCGTTGTTGAAATTGACCTCGTCATGATGGTAAACAAGGGCGATGCGTGTGTTTGTCGTCTCCCAGTAATATTTGATGTCCGACTTTTCTGGCAAGGCATAGAATAGTGTGCGATAGTGCTCTGCTTGCTTGCCAATGTCGGTGCCCTTTCCGTAATTCTTCGTCATTAAATCTGCCAGTTCCTGGCATTCTTTCAATAAGATGGCGACATCATTACCCTTGCCTTTCTCTTCCGAATTGTAGCGCAATTCTGCATACGGCTTGCTGATGTCGTCGTTGTAGGCTCTTGGCACGTACACCGTGAAGCTTCTAGATTTGTCGAGGAGACAAGAGGCGGTATAGTCTCGTGGCTTGCTCTGTGCAATGATGTTCCAGTCGTAACACAGGAACTTGTCGGCGTAGATGTTGTGCTGCATTTCGTAGGTATAGACGACACGCCCATTCTTGTAGCCCTCCAAGACGGTTGCCAAATTAGGCTCTTGGTTGAAGAAATAGGTGCTCCATTTCACGGTTGTCTGCGCTTGACCTTGTTTATGGCGATGGATGACGTAATGGTCGGGAAGGTCGTGTGAATTGCTTCGCCAAACGATGGAGTCGAAATACTCCAATGCGGGGTTGGGGAGAATGGCTGTGCCGAGGTGGTCGGTCAGCGTGAACTCCACTTTCCCGAATGTAACGATGACGGCTCCATTGGTGTCTTCCTCAAAATCATCAGGATTATAGTACCTTGCGCTTACTCGGAATTTGCAGTCGTTAGGGACGGCACCGGTATATTCGGAGTTGGCATCGTAATTGAATATTTTCTGCGTTTGGGAAAGTTCGCTGTCAGTCATGCGCTGATAGATGACCAAGCCGTAGAATGGTTTCGTATTGCCATTTCCGTCAGATTGGACACCAAGTTGCTGCATCGTGTACATCTGTCGATAGATGTTTTCGGTTTTGTCGAAACGCAATACTTGCATATAGCGGTTTTGTATGCTTTCATTAGCCTTGCCACACAGGATGAATCCCTTTGTTGCATCATAGTTCCAGTTTGTGGTGTCGTAATTGTTGCCAGGAGTATCTCCATGGATAAAACCTATAAGACGACTGTCGGATTTAAACCAATAGTCGGTGTAACCACTGCCCAAAACTTCCTCGCGGTAGTCTGTGCGTGAGAGCTTGCCATTATCCTGCACCGCATACATGCCAATCACTTTCCATCCATATCCCTTCACCTCGTCATTGATGACATCGGCACTGATAGGTTCGGTACCTTCTAGTATGCAGCAACCATCGCTAGTTGTGGTAAACGTGCGGTCGAACAAGTTGCCTGGGTTGATAATGGGATTGTCAGGACCATTGTTCACCTTGTCACAACTTGTAAAAGTAATAATACTGAACAAGGTCAGTATGAGAAACAAAATTTTTTTCATATTTCCTTCAGTTAGTGATTTTACTCGCAATATGTTATATTGTGTTGTTTAACTGTTGCAAAAATACACCAATATTGGAAAATACGGAAATCTTTTTGCTTAAAATATTAGAAAATACGGAAATCTTTTTGTTTGAAATATTGGAAAATACGGAATTTTGGCTAGTCAGACTGACTGATACTAGAAAAAGTTTAAAACGCATACTGCGTTTTAGCCTTCACCCTTCACCTTTTCGCTTGAACTCCCGATAAACACTGGGGTTGCGAGGGTGAAGAGTGGCTGTTAAGGGGTCACCTAGGCTTCACCGCTCTTCACCAACTCTTTCATAATCAAATGTTTATTTGCTTGCAAAGATACGTTTTTTAGAAATCTCCAAGAAAAAGTGAGTTTTTGTTCATTCTGAATGAGTGATTTTATCAGTTTTGCTTGTTTTCTGCTCCTAACTCTCAGTGAGACGAGTCTGTCTCTGAGCTTTATGACTTTATCTCCGAGCTTTGCGATTGCTTGAGCTGAGAAAGAAAAAATTGTTTGCCTAGGGCAAAGAATTGCCTTCTCTGAGGGCAAAATACTGCCCTAGTCAGATAAATATCCAAGGGTAAGGATTGAGCTATCGCTAGCTGTCATAGACGACTCTTGCTGGTCATCATAGATGGCTTTGTGGGTGGTGAAGGGAGGTGAAGCCTAGGTGAACCCTTAACAACCACTCTTCACCCTCGCAACCCCAGTGTTTATCGGGGGTTCAAGCGAAAAGGTGAAGGGTGAAGCCTTTTCTCGTATTCATGTTTTGAAAAAATGCTCGAGGCTATTTCATCGTGCTGATGCTGTTAGGTTTCTTGCAGGCAGCATGAGCTGCTTTTTGAGCGATGTTCTTGTGAGCATCATCCACGCCCTTGGGTACAAACTTGTTGCCGATTGGGTTGATGCCAAGCACGGCTTCAAGCCAAGTACAGGCTGCCGTGTATCTTCCGTAATGTACTTCCAAGTGTTGCTTGTCTCGATTCATGTTGTCGCCAATGAAACTTGTCCTGGCGTTTTGGATGGCCGTGCCAACTGGTACTATCTTGTATAGCTTATAGTCTTTCTTTGCTTTCTTGGATGCCTCGACAATCGCATGGTACATCGTCAGTTGATCTCGATTGTAATTGGCGAAGCCCGATAACTTGCATCCCTCCGCATATGCCCATGTTTGATGCCAAAGCAGCTTCGTATGAGCAGGAACTCGTTCCTTTACATATTTTATAAGGTATGAAAGATAAGGGCTGAACGTCTCATACTTGCCAGAGAGGGGACTTGCTTGCTGGAAACAGACATAATCCCATTTCTCATCAGTCAGCGCACTGTCCAGCGTGGTACTTCTATATTCTGTTTTCTTACCGTCTATCGTAATCTTGCGATAGGAATAGGCTGGCTTGTCGTCTTTTGCGTTGTTGTAATGTCTTTCCAGCGAACAGCCGCCTATATACATGTTGGCAATGATGGTTTTCACGCCAGCGGAGTCGGCAAGTTGATGAAGATAGTTCTCGATGGCATCTTGCGAGAAACTGTTGCCGATAGCCAGGATTTTGATGACTTTCCCTTTGTTACCAGCCATGGAAGGGATGGTACATACTAAGGCAAGGAGTGCCATCATAAGGAGTCTCTTGAGATTTTTCATTTTGATAATGTCTTTAGTTATACATGATTTTCTGTTAAGATAGACGTGATATTTGAAGTTCTGTATAGGTGGAAAGTGATTTTTTTGAGTTCTGACCTATATCTTTCCTTTTTTCTTGCGACTTAAAGAGTAAACAACTTAAAATGTTCTGAAAACCTAAAAATGAACGCATATGAAAAGATTTACTTTATTGATGGCAGGTATGCTTTGTGCATCCGCTAGTTTTGCGACCGACTATTATGTAAGTGTTGGTGGTGCAGGTGAGAAGGATGGTAGTTCCGTAGAGAATGCGCTTGATTTCGCAACTATGTATGCGAATGTCAATGCGTATGCCAATGGGGATGTATTCCATTTCGCAGGTGGCACTTATTATGTGCCAGCTAATGCGCCAATCGTTACCAATGGTTATACTTTCATCGGCTCTACTTCGGGACAGCCTACTGTGTTCTCTGGCGACTTGAATGCTGATGGCATTGCCAATGCAGGTGATGCATCTACATTACTCGCAGTTCAGATGAATACTGTTCATGGAAATACTGCCAAACATTTCGTTTTGAAGAATATAACCTTTAAAAATGCTTTCGTCAATGAGGCTTCTAAGGCAGCTTTAAAGTTGGACAATAGTGGATGGGTAGATGTGGAGAATTGCATCTTTGAGGATAATGTCTCTGCTTATCAAACAGGAAGCGACTATGGGGGGGCAGCTTGCTGGTCTTATCGTAGTACCGTCAACTTTTCCGATTGCAAATTCCATGGTAATAGTGCTGCAGGTAGAGGCGGAGCCATTAAGTTGACATCTAACGCTGGGACCAAGGGCTATACAACTTTGAATCGTTGCCAGATATATGATAATGAGGCACAGGTAATGGGTAGTGCTATATTCTTGCACCATGGAGTGAAGTTGGATATCATCAATACGACCATTACTGGCAATAAGTCAGGGACAGAAGGTGAGGTTGCTGCTGTATTCGCAATTGGCTCAGATGGTACTTATGCTAGACAAATCACCATCATCAATTCTACTATCGCAGGCAATACGGGTGGCGCCCAAATCTTGGGAAGAGAGAAAGCGGATATTCGTTTGGCAAATTCTATAGTTGTAGGTGAGGGAGATAATCCTGCTATTTTGATAGCGACAAATTCTGTACCAAAGGAACCTAAGCAGTTACTCTCTGCTGGCTATAATATAATAGGTGTCTATAAGGATGGTGCCTCTGCCGCTCCAGCTTGGCAATCTTCTGATTGGGTAAGCTCTGACAACACCTTGACCAGTGTCTTCGGGCAGAATGGCGTGGCTGAAGGTCCAGCTTCCGCTCCTTATGGCGCGACGGCTCCGCAGTTAACCGCTGCTCTTTCTGAATGGGGTATCGACCAAGACTTGACAAAAGATGTCAATGGAACTTCTCGTGGCGAGTTCTCAGTGCCAGGTGCTGTAGTCGCAGAGCCCATGACTGCTTCTTTTGCCATCACAGATGCCAAATATGCCACTTATTACCACGACTTCGGCTATATCATGCCTACCGATGTGAAAGGTGGTGTCGTGACGGGTGCGAATGGAGAATCATTGAATATTAATTATAAGTATGCGGCAGGTTCTGTTGTTCCTGCCAAGTCCGCTTTGTTACTGAATGGTGCAGCAAACTCATACGAGGTCGCCTTGAAGTTGGAGGGCACTTCTGAGAATACAGAAAACTTGCTGAAAGGCACGAGCAAGGATGCCGACACGACTTCGGATGATACAGAGGCAAAATTCTATAAGTTGGCTAATGACCCTCAGCATGGAGTAGGTTTCTATTGGGCTGATGCCAATGGTGGTGCTTTTACCAACAAGGCGCATTGTGCCTATTTGGCTTTGGCGGGGGAAAGTGCCGCAGCAAAGGCTTTCGTCTTGGATGGCAGCGCGACTGGTATTCATGGCATAGCTCAGGACGAGGCAAGCCAAAGCGAGATATACAACTTGCAAGGTATGAAGGTTAATGCATCTTTGGAAAACTTGTCTAAAGGCTTGTATATCGTCAATGGAAAGAAAGTCATCGTAAAATGATAGGCTATGCAAAAGGTACAGTATGAACCGCCTACGTGCGTCATTCAAGCTATGTCGCAAGATTCTGCCTTGCTGGCAGGCTCACCAGGAAAGTTTGACCAGGTGAGTGATGCGGAGCAGTTGGCAAAGCCAACCACCCCCAAATTCATGGACGAATGGGATGACGAAGAGGAGGTTGATGACTCTACAACGTATGTTTGGGGTATCAAATAAGTATTTAGGTTAAGATATGTTTGTAAAAAGGTTTATGATGGCAGTTGTGTTCCTGGTGGGCACAACTGCCTTGGTTATGGGACAGCAGAAGCGTTTCACGGTGATGGGGCTAGGTGACTCTATCACTGAGGGTGGACAATCATTCTCGTCTTATCTTTATCCGCTCTGGGAACGACTGTTCGCCGCAGGATATGACTTTGATATGATAGGACCTCGTGAGAGCGAGTGCAGAATAGGCAAACTGGCGCATGGTGGTTTTAGTGGCAAAAACATAGAGTTCCTAGCAGAAAGGATAGATAGCATCTATCGCAAATATCCAGCCGACTTTGTGTTGCTTCATGCCGGTCATAATCATTTCGTGGAAGAAAAGCCAGTCGATGGGATGATAGCAGCTTATCGCAAGGTCATCGCCTCCATTTTGCAAATCAACCCTAAGGCTCATGTCTTGATGGCGCAAGTGGTGGAAAGCGGAAAGTTGCCGAAGTATTCCTATATACCTGATTTGAATAAGGAGATAGCCAAGATGGTGAAGTCCTTGCATTCCAAGCAAGTGGTACTCGTGAACCAAAGCAAGGGCTTCGACTGGAAAACGATGACGATAGCCGACAAGGTACACCCTAACCAGAAGGGGCGTGAGCAGATGGCTCAGGCGTGGTTCGCCTCCTTGCGAAAGCTTCTCCAAACGCCTCCACATTCTTATTCGGTAGAGTTGATGCCTTATAAGGTGTTGCCATCTGGCGATAGCCTTTACGCCCATGTCTTTCGACCCAAGAAAAACTTGGCTCGGTCGGCTGTGGCATGGCTTTTCGCTGGCGGATGGAAATACGGTTCTCCCCTCCAGTTCTACAGGGAGTCGGCTCACCTAGCAGAAAAGGGCGTGCTGGCAGTCTCATTCGACTATCGTATTTCTTACCTCTATCATTCTTCCCAGGAGAATGCTTTGGAGGATGCAAGGGATGCCATCGAGTGGCTGAGAAGCCGTTCCGAAGACTTTGGCGTGTCTCCTGCCAAAATCTGTTGTGGGGGAGCATCGGCTGGAGCTTGTATGGCTGCCTTGCTGGCAAGCCAAGACCCTAATGGAAAAGATAGCTTGTCGATACCCAACTTGCTGTTGTTGGAATATCCGCCATTGGCAAAACCTCTTACTTGTGTTCGCAGCAAGATGCCTCCTATGTTGTTGTGTATGGGAACAAAAGATGAGTTTACGAAAATAGAATTGGCGGAAGAATATGTGAGCAAGGTACGCCAGCTCGGTAATGAGTGTGAGTTTCATCCTTTTGAGGGGCGGCATCATCCCATCTTTTATTATCGCAAACCGCTTACGTCCGATTATGACAGGCTGTTGTCTCTTATGGATACATTTCTGATACGACACGGCTACATGATGGCAAAATAATGATGTTAAAAAGACAAAAAGATATTTTTTTTCCTTTTTTGACTTATAGATTTTTTATACCTTTGCGTCTCTATTGGTAGAAGGGCATGAGGAATGCTTCGAAATAAAACCTATAATAGCTAAGCAATGGAAGATCTGGAAAGAGAATTGTTACTGATAGCTCAAGGAAACGAGCTTGCCTTTAACAGCTTTATGAACAGATATATGGATGGTCTATATTACCATTCATACGGCATATTGTGTAACAAGGAAATGGCAGAGGAAATCGTCAGTGACGTATTCTTTGAGACATGGAAAAACAGAAAGAAACTAGCTGAGATAGAGAATATCAAGGCTTGGCTCAATACATTGACTTATCGCAAGTCGATCTCTTATCTAAGAAAAGAGAAAAAGAGGAGCAATGATGTGTCAATGGATGATTTTACCCAATTCAGTTTCCCCGTCACGGAGACTCCTGTTGACAAGCTGATTTCGGTAGAAGAAACGCAGTCGCTTAACGAAGCCATCGAAGGCTTGCCGCCCAAGTGCAAACACGTTTTCTTCCTGGCAAAGATAGAGGGACTTCCTTATATGCAGATTGCTGATATGCTGCGCATCTCCTTGCCAACGGTGAATTATCACGTGGGTTTCGCAATGGCAGCATTGAAGAACAAACTTAAACATGGTTAAGATGGAAAATAATATCAATGAATATAAATATGGTGATTCTGTGGAAGACCTCAAGTTGAAGGCTTTTGTGGAACATGCAACTCCTAAAGGTATGGATTCAAACGCTATCAAACAAAAGACATTTATGAAGATTCGCAACGAACAACGTCGCCAGCGCCGTCGCTTGCTGACTATTCTTTCCGTTGCGGCTTGTTCATTGGTGGCAATCGTTGTTGCTAGTGTTTGGGCTATCAAGGGAGGCGTGGGCGATGAGGTTTTGTTCTCTCAAGTCAAGCCTGTGGCAGAGATGCAGCATGTCACGGTGCCAGTGGGCGAAAAGATGACTATCTTGCTTTCTGATGGTACCAAGTTGGTAGCCAATTCTCGTACAGAGTTGTCTTATCCCAAGAGTTTCCAGCAGGCAGACCAACGTGAAATATCCATTAAGGGTGAGGCTTATTTGGAGGTTGCCCATGATGCGGAGCACCCATTTGTGGTCAATAGCGGAAAATTTAAGATACGAGTATTGGGTACCCGATTCAATGTTTCTAACTATGATGATAGTGAGGCGAGTGTGGTCTTGGCACAAGGTTCAGTGGAAATCACCACTGCCAATAAGGATAAGGTGATGATGAAGCCTTCTGAGAAAGTGGATATCAAGGATGGCTCTTTCGTATCCAAGCAGAAGGTGGATGCACTGGATTATACCAGTTGGATGAATGGTATCATCTGTTTGCAAGGCGAGAATATCCAGGATATAGCCAAGATGCTGAGTCGCCATTATGGAGTGAAAATTGTCTGCGACCATACAGCTCCAACTCCTCTCTATGGCAAGCTTGTACTTCAAGATTCCGTCATCGATGTCTTGAAAACTATCAGTGGTATGGTGAAGATGAAGACCATTCAGCGTGGGGATGAGATACACATCATGTCTAATTGATAATCGTTAACTTTTGTTTGCTAAACTTCTGCCCTTTGCTGGGTAAGGGGACTTTATATCATTTAAAACCTAATTAGAGTATGAAAATTAATGAACTTTTGCAATCTATAGCATTCGCAGGTATGCTTTTGGCGGCTCCTTCACTATCGGCAAAAGAGAAAATTTATAGCTTTTCTCCCGATACGGTCAGTATGCTGAAAAATCCACTCACTGGTTGGGTGATGTACTTGGGAAGAAATTGGGATGATCACTTTTGGTCGCAAGAAAGCTACGATGCCATGCCCATAGGCAATGGTAAAACGGTCAAGGTTTCTGATTATGCAAGCACTTGCTATTTGCGAACTAGCTGGAGTTCCTTGGAGCCTGAGGAAGGAAAATATGTATGGCTAGACAAGAACTCTCGTATCAGCAAACTCTTGCAGAGCGTGAGAAATCGCAACTTGCGTTTGGCATTTCGTATCGTGATAGATAGCCGCGACCAAGGACAAAATACACCTCTCTATGTCAAGGAGGCTGGGGCGAAGGGGTTCCAGGATCCTAACAATCCTAAGATATGGTCTCCCTATCCTGATGATCCTGTCTTCCAGGAAAAGTACGGAAAGTTTATACAGGCATTCGCCAAGTACTTCGACGATTCAGACATGGTGGATTTCATCGATGCTTATGGCTTGGGCAAATGGGGAGAGTCGCATGCGGTAAGGTATCAAGATTACAATAACAAGCAGAAAGTTTTCAGTTGGATAACCGACATGTATAGTCGTACATTTAAGAAAGTACCACTCATGATCAATTACCATCGATTGGTGGGTGATACATTGAGTTGGGCAGCTCCAAATCTTCAAAGCAAGCAAATGCTCGAAGAGGCGATAGCGAAAGGGTATAGCATTCGCCATGACGCATTTGGGATGACAGGGTATTATATGGATTGGGAGAAGGATTTTGCCAAGGAATGGTTCTTTCGCCGTCCCATCGTTTTTGAAGGTGGGTGGATTACCAAGGCCCACCATCGTTATTGGATAGACCCCTGCGGAAAATATCGTGAAGGTCACTCTGAGGATGTAAGAAAGGGTGAGTATGAAATTGCTGGGGAGACGCATGTCAATATGATGGACTTGCGCATCAATGATGAGACACGCTCCTGGTTTGGAAAATGCTTTGACTTGGTGAAACGCTTTACGAGGGAAGGTGGCTATCGCCTCTATCCTGTAGAGGTGGTTGCGCCTGACAAAGCCTGCAAGGATGGCATGATCAGTATTCGCCATCGCTGGAGAAACTTGGGGTGGGGGTATTGCCCTACCAACATCCCTCAGTGGAATCAGAAATATAAGGTTTGCTTCTCTTTGGCAAAGGGAGATGGACAGGTTGTCAAGAAGTTTGTCATAGAGGATTCCGACCTCTCCAAGTGGATAAAGGGAAATGATGGAGAATATACGTCAACCCTTCGTTTGCAAGGGATTCCAAAGGGAACATATACTTGGCAAGTGGCTTTGGTGGATACCACAAAGCAGAATGAACCAGGCATCGTGATGGCTGTCGATAAGACACATCAAAAGCAAGGCTGGCTTCAGCTAGGAACATTGAAAATCAAATAAAAACTAACAACTATAAATTAATAGCTTATGAACCTAACATCAATTGTTGGAAGAACAAGTGGTGGCATGAAAATGCTATGCTTGGCAGGTTTGCTGTCATTTCCTGTTATGTCGTTACAAGCTGCTTCTGTCACGATGACCGAAACTGGGGGGACAATGCTTTTAAAGGCAGATGACTCTACAGTGAAGCAAGTTTTTGATTACATTGAGCGTCATAGCAAATATGTGTTTGTCTATGACCAGAAAGTGAAAAACCTTTTGTCGAAGAAAGTCAACATTCAAACAAAAGGAAAGTCTGTGGATCAAGTCTTGGCTGACGTTTGTTCGCAGATAGGTTTTAAATATCAGGTCAAGGATCGTCAGGTGACGATTTCCTTGGGTGAGAAAAAGGCAGCTCAGCCTTCGTTTCAGAACGGTAAGAGAACAGGTAAGAAAATCAAGGGTAAGGTAGGCGACAATCAAGACGAACCATTGATTGGTGCTACTGTCAAAGTAAAGGGCACCAACATCGCTACCGTCACTGATATGGATGGTAACTTCGAGTTGGATGTTCCTGCTGGTGCAGAACTTGTGGTTAGCTATATCGGTTTCAATGACCAAACCGTCAAGGTGAGTGGCTCGAAGAGTTCTTATGACATCGAGATGCAGGAAAACTCCAATAGTTTGGATGAGTTGGTCGTTATTGGTTATGGTACGGTGAAGAAGAAGGATTTGACGGGTGCAGTAGCTGCCGTCAAGGGAGACGAGTTGGTCAACAAGCGTACCACCATGCTTTCCAATGCCTTGCAAGGTACTCTTTCTGGTGTCACGGTATCTCGTAACTCTTCTGCTCCTGGCTCAGGTGCCAGCAGCATCCGTGTGCGTGGTATCACCACTATTGGTGAGTCTAGTCCATTGGTCATCGTGGATGGCGTGGAAAGTTCGCTTGACTATGTGAATGCCAATGATGTGGAGAGCATCTCTGTATTGAAGGATGCTGCCGCTGCTAGTATCTATGGTTCCAAGGCCGCCGCTGGTGTCATCTTGGTGACTACCAAGCGTGGTAATGATACTGGAAAGATAGACTTGAAATATAACGCAGAGTTTGGTTGGGAAATCCGTACCAAGCAACCTAGTATGGTGGGTGTCACTCGTTATTTGGAGATGAATAATGAGATGCTGTACAATGACAACCCTTCGGGTGGCTTCTTCCAGGTTTACACCGCCGACCAAACCAAGAACTGGGTGAAGTATAACCAGACGGATCCTGATAATTATCCTATTACCGATTGGCAAGGCTTGATACTGAACAGCAGTGCTCCACGTATGACGCACTCCCTGACCGTATCGGGAGGTAACAAGGCGGTGAAATCAGTGGCTACTTTGACTTATGACGAGGTGGATGGTCTGTATGATGGCCGTGGCTTCCAACGCTATATGTTCCGCTCTAACAACGACTTTAATATCAATAAGAAGTTGAGTGCTTCCTTGGATGTCAGCATTCGTCATGCCAAGAGTCGCAATCAGATTTACGATCCATTTTCGACCATGCGCTTGATGCCTGCCATCTATCCAGCTATGTGGAGCGACGGTCGTATTGCCTCAGGTAAGAGTGGTGCTAACCCTTATGGCTTGTTGAAGAATGGTGGTAGCACGGTATCTCATAGTACCCAGTTGGCAGGTAAAGGTTCCTTGACTTATAAGCCTATCAAGGGATTGAGCCTTTCGGCTGTGATTTCTCCATTTATCAATTATCAGAAGAGCAAGCAGTTTAAGCTGGCTTGTTGGTACACCTTGCAAGATGACCCTGATGTCATCGGTGGTTATTTGGATGCAGGTTCTCTTTATGCTACCAATAAACTTTCGGAAGGACGTAATGACAACTGGCATGTAACGAGCCAGCTGCTGGCTAACTATATGCGTACTTTTGGTAAGCACGACTTGACATTGATGGCTGGTTTTGAGAACTATTACATGAAGTCAGAGTCCTTGTCTGCTGCTCGTGACCAGTATGAGTTGACCAATTATCCTTACTTGAATATCGGTTCAGAGGATTTCCAAACCAATAGTGGTACTGGTTCGGAATACACCTCTAACTCTTTCTTTGGTCGCTTGCTTTATTCTTACGCCAATCGTTATCTCTTCCAGGCAAATGTACGCCGTGATGGAAGCTCTCGTTTTGCCAAGAATTATCGTTGGGGTACATTCCCTTCATTCTCTGCAGGTTGGGTTGTGTCAGAAGAGCCGTTTATGAAAAAGGTAAATATGCCTTGGCTCTCATACTTCAAGTTGCGTGCTTCATGGGGTAAGTTGGGTAACGAGCGCATCGGAAGCAACTACTTCCCTTACATCGCCTTGATGTCGTTTGGCAGCACCATATTCTATATGGCAGATGGCAGCGTGGTTTCTGGTTCGACAGCTCGTCCGGCGGTTCTCGCAGTTGAAGACATCACTTGGGAGACGACAACCAGCACTGACTTGGGATTTGATGCCAATTTCTTGAACAATCGCTTGCATGTCAACTTCGACTATTACTGGAAGAAGACTACAGATATGTTGCTTGCTATCCAGATACCATATACGATGGGTTACAACCAGCCAAATACCAATGCTGGTAAGATGTCAACTCATGGTTATGACATTGACGTGAGCTGGCAAGACCATATCGGCGACTTCAAGTATGGTATTAGTGTCAACTTCTCTGACTATCTGTCAAAGATTGATTACTTGAACAACTCTGATATTATATCAGGAGGAAAGGTAAAGCGTGCAGGTGTGCTGTTTAATGAGTATTATGGCTATATCTGTGACGGAATCTACCAAACAAAAGAGGAAGTCAACAATTCTGCTAGAACCAGTAGCACTGTGACTGTGGGTGACTTGAAATACAGAGACATCAGTGGACCAGACGGTGTGCCAGATGGTAAGATTTCCCCAGAGTATGATAGAGTACCACTCGGCAACTCATTGCCTCGTTATCAGTATGGCGGCAACCTGAATGCTTCCTGGAAGGGTATCGACTTGAGCATCGCTTTCCAAGGTATAGGCAAGCAAAACTCTTATCTGTCATCAGCTATGGTACAGCCTTTCAGAAACAACTATGGTAACGTACCAGCCATTATCGATGGAAAATACTGGAGTCCTTTCAATACGGATGCAGAGAATGCACAGGCAAAATATCCTCGCCTATCTAATGTGTCGAAAGACAATAACTATGCCACCTCTAGTTACTGGCTCTTTAATGGAAGATATTTCCGTTTGAAGAATGTGACATTGGGTTATACGCTCCCTAAGCAATGGACCAAGTATGTGGGCATCGACCGTACTCGCTTGTATGTGAGTGGTTCCGATTTGTTCTGCATCAGCAACTTCCCTAAGGGGTGGGATCCAGAAATGGGAACAAGTGCTTATCCTATCACCACTTCATTGGTTGTAGGTATTCAAGTTAATTTTTAAAAGAGACGGATATGAAAGTTAAGATATTTTTAGCTGCGTTGAGTTTGGGACTCGCTTCTTGTGAGAGCATGGATTTGGTGCCAAAGTCACAGGGAAATACAGCTTCGTGGTACACGAATGAAACAGAATTGTCGTTGGCTGCCAACGAATTTTATATCTTGGGTTATTGGCAGGAGCCTTTGTCTTCCTCTGAGCAGTGGAGTGACAATTCCACCTATCGTTTGCAAAACCGAAACCCTGGAAGTGGTGGCACCATCCTAGATGGTACGATGAATGGTCAGCAATGGGAGGTATATAGCCTATGGCAGCAGAGCTATAAGTTGATAGCTCGTGCCAATACCATGTTGGAGAACATCCACAAGTCAGAGGGACACGTTAGCCAGTCGGCAATCAATAGATATGCAGGTGAAGCGTATTTCGCTCGTGCTTGCAAGTATGCCGACTTGATATTCTTCTATGGAGATGTTCCTTATCTAGAAAATACGGAAACCATCACGGAGGCTGAGCAGCAAGGTCGTCGTCCAAAGGCGGAGCTGATTCCTTTGGTATATGCAGATTTCGATAAGGCGATAGAGGGACTTCCTGTATCCTATGGAACTAGTGAGACAATACATTTCACCAAGGGTGCTGCTATGGCGATGAAAGCTCGATTCGCCCTCTATATGGGGGATTACGAGATGGCTGCAAAGGAAGCAAAGGCTTGTATGGACTTGGGTATCTATTCATTGGAACCAAATTATGCTAAGCTCTTCAAGCAGAGCACCAAGGTCAACCCAGAGAAGGTGTTTGTTTTGCCTCGTTCTATCGAGAATGATGTTGTGTTGGATTCTTGGATTGTGAAGAATGGTCTTCCTCGTAATGCGGGTGGCTATGGTTCTTATAATCCTTCTTGGGACTTGTTGGCTTCCTATCTCTGTACGGATGGTTTGCCTATTGACGAATCGCCTCTCTTCGATCCGCACAACCCATTCAAGAATCGTGACCCTCGTTGTTGCATGACAATAGTGCCATTCAATACAGAGCATTGTGGATTTGAGTATGATCCTAGTCCTGCGGCAAAAACAATCATGAATTATACGACTGGTAAGACGCAATCGAATCAAGATACAAGAATCGTCAATCAGTATGCTTCTTACACGGGTCTTCTTTGGAAGAAGGGTATAGATGCTTCTTGGATGGAGAATGGTATGAAAGTAGAGTCTGATTATATCATCATGCGCTATGCTGATGTTCTCTTGATTTATGCTGAGGCGATGATAGAGCAGAATCAGATAGATGACTCCGTGCTGAAGGCAATCAATCAAGTACGTGCTCGTGCTTATGGCGTGGATGTATCTCAAACTTCGGCTTATCCTGCTATGCAGATGGGTAGTCAAGAGGAACTTAGAAAGGCGGTTCGCATCGAGCGTCGCATGGAGTTCGCCATGGAAAACCAACGCTTGCAGGACTTGATGAGATGGAAACTCGCTTCCAAGGCTTTGAATGGTTATAACTATATCATGTTGCAACCTAATGACTTGCTTTCCAATGTGGTAGAGAAAGGACTTTGGTTCTGGGGTATGACACCACAGATTGATGAAGATGGCTTGGCTGACTTCTCACATCTCTTCAATGCTGGTTATTGCACGACAGGTGCGCAACGTATTTTCCCTGACAGAGAATACTTGTGGCCTATCCCAACCCATGACATGGAGTTGTGTCCTAACTTGACCAACAACCCTGGATATTAAAATCGGATGAATATGATATATCCATTGTGTAATTGTATTTAAAGAAATTGCAAATGAAGACAAATAATATATTAAAGACAGCCGTTTGGCTATTGGCTTCTTCCATGAGCTTGTTGACGATGTCTTGCAATGATGACATAGACAACTCGTATTCTAGAAACCAATCTGTGATAGAACTCCAACCATCTGGTGACTACATCAAGTTGGATGAGAACAATCCTGATGCCACAGCGTTGACCTTGGATTGGACAACGGCACATGATTACGGCGATGATTATATCACCACCTATAAGTATGAGATGCATGTGAGCGGTAGTACTGCTGATGAAATACTGGAGTATGAGGATGATGGACATTTCTCTCGTTCCTATACCAACCAACAGTTGCAAGAGCTTTTGGTGGAGCATTTTGGGCAGTTGACCAGTACGATTCGGGAAGTGCAGTTTACCGTGACCGCCTCTTTTGAGGGACCACGCTTGGTGATTCCTGATATTGCCACTGCGAAGGTAAAGGTGAAGACATACGGACCAAAACAATTCAGCGCAGATCAGTTGTTTATGGCTGGTACAGCGGTAGGAGATGCAGATGTCTTGTTGGAGGCAAACAATGATGGCACTGTTTATTCCTATACCGGCAAGTTGAGTGCAGGAAAGATTAATTTCCCTGTCTTGTTTGGCGATGAAGAGAATGCCATAGGCCCTTCTGAGGCAGATGAGGCTTTGACATTGTCTGATATGCCTGCGATTGTTACCGATCGTAGTGAGGCAAACTCTTGGATTATTCCTGAAGATGATACTTACCGTATCACAGTGGATATGACCAAGCAGACAGTCAAGATTGTGGCAGCCGGTGCCGTGGTGGATGCAGACCAAATCTTCTTGGCAGGTACAGCCGTTGGCGATCAGGTGGAGATGCAGCAGACTTTGGAAAATGAGAACTTGTATGCTTGGCGAGGACAACTCTCAGCAGGAACTCTTTATATTCCATTGACTTATGAGGGCAAGCAAGAAATGTCTATCGTTCCAATGCAAGAAGGTTCACATGACATCAACGATGGTCAGTCTTCTTCATTCACTCAGGTGGCAACGAATACAGCAGCTTCAGCTCGTTATTGGTCTATCCCAAGTGCTGGTACCTATCGTATCGTATTGAATAAGGAAGAGAAGACTATCATTATTTATTCCGACAAGACGGACTTGGAGTCAAAGTCTGTAAGCTGGAATAATACAAAATTAGGAATTAATCCATATACAACAGTCATTGAGAAACTGTATATGTATGGTACCTTCAATGCCTTTGACCATGATCCGGGAGCCTTTACGGGATACCAAGACAAGTTCAACTTGCTTCCAAGTATTGCAGATCCATGTGTCTTTGTATATAAAGGTGACGCACTTCCTCGAAGTTCACAAAAAGATGAGCGTGGAAATACGGTACAGGCATCTGTGAAGTTTACGGTAGATAACACAAATAATAATGTTTATGCTTTCGGTTCATCAGCCGATGCTAAACGTAATGACCATAATGGTTATATCACGGCTAAGTTGGGTACAGAAGAAAAGATAGTCGCAGGTCAAAGAGATAACCGCTATGCTTACTTCATCATCCCAGAGGGATGTAATTTTGTGGTGGTCAATATCCGCAACAATACCGTACTGTTTGATAAAAAATAATCAATAACTAGAGACTATTATGCAAATGAGAAATTATATGTCTAAGGTCAAGATGACAGCCATGTCTTTGGCTCTCATCACATCTATTCTCTTTATCGGAACTTCATGTTCCGATAAAGATGACTTGGATGCGACAGGTTATAGTTGGAATGTAGCAGGCAACAAAATCGTGAATATCAAGCCCGAACGTAGCAAGTTCCTGAGAAATCCATTGCAAGGATGGAACATCTATACGGGTATCGGTAGTGGTATGATGGACAACTTCTGGGACATCTATGACAACTTTGACTCTTCGGAAGGTAAGGTGAAGGTTTCTGATTATGGAACTACCCTTTATATCCGTGGTGCTTGGAGTGACTTCAACCCTGAAGAGGGTGTTTATATCTGGCAAGATGGAGTTAACACGGAACCGGCCAAACGTTTCCGTATGTTGGTGAATGGTGCCAAGGAGCGTAACTTGAAATTGGCATTCACATTCGTGGTGGATAGTCGTGACAAGCATTATAACTTTACACCAGACTATGTAAGAGAGGCTGGATGCAAGGGATATGTGACAACTACAGGTAGTGTGCAGGTATGGTCTCCTTACCCAGATGACCCCATCTTCCAAGAGAAATATGCTAAGTTCTTGCAGGATTTTGCCGCAAAATATAATGACCCAGACCTCACCAATTATGTCAGTGGATTTGGTTTGGGTAAATGGGGTGAGACTCATACTTTGAAATATTGGGCAGTAGATAATAAGGAAAAGACAGAGAAAGAGACTAAGTATGAAGTCTTTGAGTGGATTACCGACTTGATGGCTAAAACTTTCACTAAGGTGCCTATCTTCATCAACTATCATCGTTGCTTACTGAGTAGTTCTAGTTTTGATGGTGCCAATCTCGATGATACTGCCGACTTGATTGACCGTGCAGTGAAGAAAGGCTTTAGCCTTCGTCACGATGCCTTTGGTATGAAGCAATATTATAAGGATTGGGAGCGAAGAATCGCTACCACTTATCGCTATCAATGTCCGTTTATCATGGAAGGCGGCTGGGTGAAGTCTTCTCATGGCAGCTCTATCAAGGGTGATGGGTATGCCGACTATGCTGAGGTGAGAAAAGGTGAGTTTGATGAAGGAAAGGGAGCCAATGTCAATATGATGGACTTCCGCTTCAGCTCTAGCCCACAGACAGGTGAGACTCATTCTTGGTTTAACTCCGCCTTCAAGTTGGTGAAAGAGTTTATTGCGGATGGTGGTTATCGCCTTTACCCCGACAAGATTTCTTTGCCAGAAAACGCATCCTCAAATGGTAAGGTGGTATTGACACACCGCTGGTCTAATCTGGGATGGGGCTATTGCCCTACCAATCTTCCACAATGGAATCAAAAGTATAAGGTGGCTTTTGCTTTGTTGGACAAGACTACGGAGAAATCAGTCAAGGTATTTGTGGATCCTAATCCTGAGATTTCAGATTGGGTACAAGGAACTCCTCATACTTACAAGACGGAGTTGACTCTATCTGATGTTACACCAGGTCAATATGAGTGGGCTGTAGGTATTGTTGATACCACAAAGGATAATGCCATCGGTATTATCATCTCTGCCCGTGATGAATATCAGACAGAAGACGGATGGGTAAAACTATCCGATGTAACAATCAAATAAAAGAATTATATATGTACAAGAGATTCGTCATCGTAATCTTTACTATTTTTAGCTCCTTGATGGCGGGGGCTTCAGACATCTTTGTGGAGTCTGAAAGCTTCCACCATCTGGGAGGATGGGTAGTAGATCAACAATTCATGGACCAGATGGGGTCTCCATACGTGATGGCTCATGGGATGGGGAATCCCGTGGAAGATGCAAATACCACGATTCAGGTAGAAAAGGCTGGGGTGTATGATGTTTATGTCAGAACCTATAACTGGACTTCTCCTTGGAGCGATAAAATGGGTCCTGGTCGTTTTGTGCTTACCGTGAATGATAAGCGCTTGCCTAAGATGTTGGGCGCCGAAGGAAAAACTTGGGGCTGGCAGCTGGCAGGAAAGGTAACTCTTAAATCAGGTGAGGCAACTTTGGGCCTTCATGATTTGACAGGCTTTGATGGTCGCTGTGATGCTATCTATTTGACGACTGACCCTAAAAAGTCGCCATTAAAGATGAACACCAAACAGACAGAACAATTGCGCCAATCTCTTAATCCTATCCAGAAAGTCAAATCCAAGCACTTCGACTTTGTTGTAGTGGGAGGGGGTATTGCTGGAATGTGTGCTGCTGTAACCGCAGCTCGTTTGGGTAGTAAGGTGGCATTGGTGAACGATCGCCCGGTATTGGGGGGTAATAACTCATCGGAAGTAAGAGTACATTTGGGAGGTGTGATAGAATTGCAACCCAACCAAGGACTTGGTAGGATGATTCGTGAGTTTGGACACGAACGAGGTGGCAATGCGCAACCAGGAGACTTTTATGAAGATAGCAAGAAAGACTCGTTTGTCTTGGCAGAGAAAAATATTACCTTGTTCCCTTCCTATCGTGCCATAAAAATCAAAAAGAAAGGTAATCGTATCAGTTCTGTGCTCATACAGCAAATACAGTCTGCTGAAAAGATAGAGTTAGAGGCACCTCTTTTCAGTGATTGCACGGGAGATGGAACGATTGGCTTCTTGGCAGGTGCAGATTGGCGGATGGGAAGAGAGGCACAGGATGAATACCATGAGTCTTTGGCTCCGATGAAGGCGGACACGATCATGATGGGCTCTTCTATCCAATGGTATTCTGAAGATGTCAAGCATCATACTCGTTTCCCCGATTTCTCTTATGGAATAAATTTTAATGAGAGCAACAAAGAACCTGTCGTAAAAGGTGAGTGGACTTGGGAAACTGGCATGAACAAGAATCCGATAACGGATGCAGAAAGAATCAGGGATTATGGGCTGTTGGTTATTTATTCCAATTGGAGCTTCTTGAAAAACAAGGCAAAGGAAAAGCAAAAATACCGTAATCGCTCTTTGGCTTGGGTTGGCTATATTGCAGGTAAGCGTGAGTCTCGTCGTTTGTTGGGCGATTATGTCTTGTCCGAAGAAGACATCAACAAGAATGTGCAACACGAAGATGCCTCGTTCTCCACATCTTGGAGCATTGATTTGCATTTTGCCGATAGTTTGAATAGTGTACGATTCCCTGGAAATGAATTTAAGACCCGGACGGTGCATCGCTGGATTTATCCTTATGCTGTGCCTTATCGTTGTCTATATTCTCGCAATATAGATAATCTATTGATGGCTGGAAGGAATATCAGTTGTACCCATGTGGCTTTGGGAACTGTGAGAGTGATGCGTACGACGGGTATGATGGGCGAGGTCGTAGGCATGGCGGCAGCCCTATGTCATCAGTATGGTATAGAGCCAAGAGATGTTTACAGGAACCATCTACCAGAACTGAAGGTGATGATGCAAAAGGGCATAGGAAAAAAGAATGTGCCAGATAATCAGCATTTTAATGAACCCAATGTCTTATTGGAAAAGCCAAGGGCATTTATGAATCAGTAAGCGCAATGAAGAGAAGACTTTTGATACTTTTGCTATTATTAGGAGCGTGGCATTCTATGGATGCCATGCACTCTTGTTATGCAACATTGCAGAAAGATACGCTTCGTATAGGCAATGATGTCTTGGAGAGATGCTTTCTTTGGAATGGAGGAGCATTGAAAACTATATCTGTTGTGGATAAGCGGATTCATTCAGTGCTACGAGCTATGGGGAAGCAACCAGATTTTGCCATCGCCAAAGGCAATGCGGAGCAAGGAAGTATGTCTAGCCGTTGGATAGAATCTAATGGCGTTCATTCTGGCTATCTTTGTGTAGAGGTCTCTTATCTCCAGGGTAGTTTGAGCATCAAACGTATATTCCGTGTTTATGGCAATGCTCCAGCAATAGCTTGTGATACATATCTAAAAGGTGTCATGAAAAAGGTTGGCAATGATGTGGTAGCATCCAATGTGGATAGGAAAAACATAGAGTCTGTTGAAGACATGGCAACCGAATTGAAGACACCTACATTGGATCGTCTCCAGTTGTCGGGGAATCATTGGCAGACGAAAGCGGTGGAGTTCTTTGACTATACCGATTGGAATGACAATCTTGTGCTAGAGCGCAATTTTATTCCTTATCGCAAGAATGGATGCAGGGGAAATCTGCTGTTTGCAAAAGATCAGTTGTCGGGAAATGGTTTCTTCTTTCTGAAAGAATCTCCAGTTTCTAGTACTCAACTACATTATGGTGGTGCAGATTTTATAACCGATTTCAATGATTTTATGGTAGTTGGGACAGGTGTTGCTGCTTCGGATATATCCAAAGATGATTGGACTCGCCTTTATGGATGTGTGCTCGGTGTATTCAATGGGGAAGAAAGGAATGCTCTAGCTTCTTTGCGCACGTATCAAAAGCAGTTGCGTATGGAAAAGTCTGTCTCTGATGAAATGATTATGTTGAACACTTGGGGCGATAGAAGTCAGGATGCCAAGATAGATGAGGCTTTTTGTTTGCAAGAATTGGATCGTGCAGCTCGATTAGGTATTACTGTATTCCAATTGGATGATGGATGGCAAACAGGAAAAAGTCCTAACTCCAAGTCAAAAGGTGGCTCATTCCGAGATATATGGAAAGATAATACTTATTGGACGCCCAATCCACACAAGTTTCCTCATGGATTGAAAAAGGTAGTGGCAAAGGGCAAGAAATTAGGCATTCGGATAGGATTATGGTTTAATCCGAGCATACAAAATGATTTTGCCGATTGGGAAAAAGATGCACAAGCCATGGTGTCCTTATATCGACAATACGGCATCTCTTGCTTCAAGATAGATGGTTTGCAAATCCCAACGAAAAAAGCTGAGGAAAATCTGAGAAGAATGTTTGATAAGGTGGCTACTGAAACCAATCATCAGGTCATCTTCAATCTGGATGCTACGGCGGGGCGTCGTGGAGGTTATCATTCGATGAATGAGTATGGAAATATCTTCTTGGAAAATCGCTATACAGACTGGGGAAATTATTATCCATATCGTACGTTGAGAAATCTGTGGCAGCTTTCTAGATATGTACCAGCCGAGAAGTTGCAGGTGGAGTTCTTGAACAAATGGCGTAATGTGGCAAAATATGACTCCATGGATGTTTTTGCGCCAAGAAACTACTCTTTTGATTATCTTTTTGCCATTGCGATGCCAGCTCAGCCATTGGCTTGGATGGAGGCTGCCAATTTGCCCGAGGAAGCTTTTGAAACATCGAAGTTGATAGGGACATATAAGAAAGTACAGCATGAGTTTCATTCGGGTATCATTCTCCCGGTAGGAGAAGAGCCATCTGGGCGTTCTTGGACTGGTTTCCAATCCATGACAAAGAAGGATTCTGGATTCTTTATCATATATAGGGAGGATAATGAGCGAGCTAGTGCAAGTCTTCAGACTTGGTTGACACCTGGTGATAAGGTTCGATTGGATAAAATTGCAGGTAGTGGAGATTCCACAGTCGCCATCGTTGATGAAACTGGAAAGTTGAAGTTTGCAATGCCAGATAAAAATCAATTTACTATTTACCAATACAAGATACAGAAATGAAAAAGATAGGCTTGGTTATCTATTTATTGCTTGTTTGCTGTGGCATCGTTTCTGCAGCAAGCACCTATTTGGCAAATGTCTATGGCCGCCAATACGAATTGTTGAATGGCAAATGGAATGCTATTCCAGATTTGTATGAGCGTGGCGAGGAAATGAAATTGTATTTAGATCAAAAACCACAAGGAAAGACCGATTTCTTTGAATACTCTTTTGCTGGAGGATTGCGACTGAATGTGCCTGGAGATTGGAACTCTCAGAATGCAGAATTGAAATATTTTGAAGGTTCTGTGTGGTATGCGCGTCATTTCAATGTAAATAAGCAAGGAATGAAACGGCAATTCCTTTGTTTTGGCGGCGTGAGTAATCGTTGTAAGGTCTATCTGAATGGCAAAAAAATAGGCGAGCATGAAGGTGCATTTACCCCTTTCCAAATGGAGGTTACGAATGCTTTACGTCAAGGAGATAACACTTTGATTTTGGAAGTCAATAATCGTCGAATGAAGTCTGCTATTCCTGCATTGTCTTTTGATTGGTGGAATTATGGAGGAATCACTCGTGATGTGATGCTGGTATCTGTGCCCCAATTATACGTGAGTGATTATTTTATCCAATTGGATAAGCACCGTGCGGATTTGATTCATGTTACGGTCAACTTGTCTGATGCTTTGGCCAATCAAGCTGTTAGCGTGGAGATTCCTGAACTGAAAAAGAAGTTGAATCTTAAAACGAATGCTGATGGAGAGGCAAAGGGTATGCTGAAAGTATCTCATTTGCAGCGTTGGAATCCAGAAAATCCAAAACTTTATCAGGTCAGAATCAAATCTGGCTCTGATGAAGTGACGGAAGACATTGGCTTTCGAAATATAGAGGTGAAGGGCACAAAGGTCTATCTGAATGGAAAACTGACATTCTTGAGAAGTATTTCTTTTCATGAAGAAATACCACAACGCATGGGACGTGCTTGTACGGAGGGAGATGCTGATATGCTGTTGGCTGAAGCCAAGGCTTTGGGTGTTAATATGATAAGGTTGGCCCATTATCAGCAAAATGAATATATCGTTCGTAAGGCAGAACAGATGGGAATGATGCTTTGGCAAGAGATTCCTGTTTGGCAGGCCATAGATTTCTCCAATCAAGAAACATTGCAAAAAGCTAAAGGTATGTTGACGGAAACGATTAAGCGCGACAAAAACCGTTGTGCAGATTGTTTCTGGGGAATAGCTAATGAAACTCGTCCTTCGGAAGCAAGAAATGCTTTCTTGTCAGAGCTATTGCAAACGGGCAAAGATATGGACACAACCCGTTTGTTTGTTGCGGCTTTTGATAACGTCTATTTCAAGGAGGACTCTCAACTGTTTGAGATGGAGGACTCTTTTGTCAACCAATTGGACATGATAGGTGTCAATAAGTACATGGGATGGTATGCTCCATGGCCTTTGAAACCAGCGGAGTGTGTTTGGAAAGTAGCAGTCAATAAACCATTGCTGATCTCTGAATTCGGAGGAGAGGCATTGTATGGTCAGCATGGCGATGAAACGATAGCTTCTTCTTGGAGTGAGGAATACCAAGCTAAGTTGTATCGTGATAATTTGCGCATGTTTGAGAATATCCCAAATTTGGTGGGTGTTTCTCCTTGGGTGCTCTTTGATTTCCGTTCTCCATTCCGCTTCCACCCGACCAATCAAGATGGTTGGAACAGAAAGGGATTGGTATCCGATCAAGGGCAACGGAAAAAAGCATGGTATGTCATGCACGACTATTATCATCAGAAACAAAAGGAATATCACAATTAAAAAGTTTGCCTTATGAAGAAACAGCTAAAACTTATCTTGTTGCTTTTGCCATCAGTCTTGATGGTATCATCTAACCTATGCGCAAAGAACGAGGGAAAGATGTTGTACAAAGATGCAAAAGCTCCTATTGAAGAAAGAATAGATGATCTTTTGTCTCGTATGACTCTGAAAGAGAAGGTAATGCAGTTGAACCAATATACATTGGGTAGAAATAATATCGAGAATAATAAAGGTGAGGAGGTGAAGGAGATTCCTGCCGAGATAGGTTCTTTGATTTATTTTCCGACCGACCCAGAACTGCGAAATCGTATGCAACGTCATGCGATGAAAGATTCCCGATTGGGTATTCCTATTTTGTTTGGCTATGATGCTATTCATGGCTTTCGTACCATTTTCCCTATCCCATTGGGGCAGGCATGTAGTTGGAATACGGAATTGGTGGAGAAGGCTTGCCGTGTTTCTGCGCAAGAATGCAGGATGAGTGGCGTGGATTGGACTTTTTCTCCCATGATCGACGTGAGTAGGGATCCACGATGGGGACGTGTTGCGGAAGGTTATGGGGAAGATCCTTATGCCAATGGCGTGTTTGCGAAAGCTTCCGTGAAAGGTTATCAAGGTGCCAACTTGGCAAATGGCATGTCGGTAGCGGCGTGTTTGAAGCACTATGTGGGGTATGGTGCTTCTGAGGCAGGTCGTGATTATGTCTATACGGAAATATCTCGACAAACTTTGTGGGATACCTATCTACCACCTTATAAGATGGGCGTAGATGCTGGTGCTGCTACTATCATGAGTAGCTTCAATGATATCAGTGGCGTGCCAGGTTCTGCCAATCATTATACATTGACCGAGGTGCTTCGAAACAAGTGGAATTATAAAGGAATGGTTGTGTCTGATTGGGGAGCTATCATGCAATTGCAAAGCCAAGGACTAGCCAAGGATTTGAAAGATGCAGGCATGTACGCCATGAACGCTGGGTTAGATATGGATATGATGTCTCATTCATATGATGCTTATTTGGAGGCATTGGTGAATGAAGGAAAAGTTAGCCTTGCTTCAGTAGATGAGGCGGTGAGAAGAGTCTTGAGAGTGAAATTCCAATTAGGATTGTTCGAAAATCCTTATACGCCAACATCAAAGTCTTCAGAGCGTTTTTTGAAATCAGAAAGTATGCAGATTGCTTCTCAGATGGCCTCTGAGTCAATGGTCCTTTTGAAGAATAATGGCATTTTGCCTTTGAAAGGTGTAGGCAAAATCGCAGTAATGGGGCCTATGGCTGATAATGCGCATGATATGTTAGGATGCTGGTGGGGACATGGCGAGAACAAAGATGTTGTCAAATTGCTGACGGGGATTAATCAGGAGTTTGGCAAAAGTGCCGAGGTGATATATATATCTGGATGTGATTTTGATGGTGATGACCAATCTGACTTTTCTCAGGCGAAAGAATTAGCCAAGTGGGCTGATGTCGTCATCCTATGTATGGGAGAAAAAGGAAGTTGGAGTGGTGAGAATAATTCTCATGCCAAGATTGAACTTCCCGAAATCCAGCAGCAACTCATCGAAATCGTTCACAAAGCAGGAGGCAAAATTGTGTTGGCGTTGGCAAGTGGACGTCCCGTGATTTTGGGCAGTGCTGTTCAAGCATCAGATGCAATTTTGGAGATTTGGCATCCTGGAATATTGGGTGGTGAGGCTCTAGCAGGAATACTTTCAGGACGATATAATCCTTCGGGTAAATTGGCGATGACTTTCCCTTATTCGCAAGGTCAGATACCTATTTATTATAATAGAAGGAATAGTGCGCGCCGTCACCAAGGATTTTATAAGGATATGACTAGTGAACCTTTGTATCCATTTGGATATGGTTTGAGCTATACTCATTTTACGTATGGTGTGCCCGTTGCTGATAAATTGACTGTATCTAAAGATGACCATTTTAGCATAACAATACCAGTAACCAATGATGGCGGTATGAATGGCAAGGAAGCCGTGCTTTGGTATGTATCTGTACCTTATAGTTCAATAACCCGCCCTTGTAAGGAGTTAAAATTCTTCGAGAAAAAGATGATTCGCAAGGGAGAAACTGTGAACTACGTCTTTGACGTGGATGTAGAAAGAGATTTGGGGTATGTGGATGACCAAGGACATCGCTTTGTAGAGGCTGGTGAGGTTTCTATTTTGGTAGGCGGACAGAAATTGAAGATTCATATAAGATAAATCGTCATGAAAAGATATTGTGTATTATTTTTCTTATTCAACTTTGTGTTGTATACAACTTTCTCTCAACGTTATGAACAAACATTGAGAGATGGTTGGATGTTTGCTCGTGGCGAATATCCTTTGGCTGAGCGAATGGATTATGATGATAGCTCATGGATAAAAGTATCGATACCTCACGATTATGCTATCAGTGGTCCTTTTGACGAGCGAAATGATTTACAGGATGTCATGAATGTCCAAAACAAGGAAACAAAGGTTTATCGTAAAACGGGACGAACAGGAGGGCTTCCTTATGATGGGGAATCTTGGTATCGCCGTAGCTTTAGTATTAGGGGGAAAGGTAAGACATTCTTGTATTTTGATGGAGCAATGAGCGAGGCGATGGTTTATGTTAATGGAAAAGAGGTAGCCTTTCAACCTAATGGATATGCGGCATTCTTTGTCGATGTGACTCCTTTCGTGAACAAAAGAGAAAAAAATGTGTTGGCAGTCAAACTTTCTCCTAAGGCACATTCTTCCAGGTGGTATCCAGGAGCAGGGCTGTTTCGAGAAGTGAAGTTGGTGGAAACGGCTTCTACGTATATATCATGGTGGGATTCAAAGATTACTTCAAGGGTGATTGACTCAAAAGCGGCTGCCGTAAGTCTGGATGTAGATATACAAGGAGAGAAACAGGATGGTTTGCTGCTTCGTGTTGATTTAGTGGATCAAAATGGTCGTTCCGTCAAATGCTTGGAACAAAAGTTAAGTAAAAATGACCAAATCCTTAAAACTGGGGAGAAGAAGACAAAGTTGGCACTTAAAATTGATAATCCACAGCTGTGGAGCCCTGAAACTCCCAATTTGTATTCTTTGCACTTGACTTTGTTTAAAGGCAAAAAGACATTGGATCAAGTAGAAGCGCAAGTTGGCATCCGTAATATAGAGTTTGTAAAAGACAAGGGTTTTTATTTGAATGGACAGCATCGTCAAATACAAGGTGTTTGCATCCATCATGATTTAGGTGCAATAGGTGCTGCAGTTAATGAGTCTGTATTGCGGTATCGTTTGAAGATGTTGAAGGACATGGGGTGTGATGCTATTAGAACATCGCATAATTTACCATCTTCGCTATTGCCCAAACTTTGTGATGAGATGGGGCTGATGCTGATGATAGAACCTTTTGATGAGTGGGATACCCCAAAATGTGAGAATGGCTTTCATCGTTTTTTCTCATCACAAGCAGAAAGACAGGTCAAAGATATGGTACGGCATTTCCGTAACCATGCTTCGGTTATTTTGTGGGGGATAGGCAATGAGGTGCCCAATCAAAGAGATGCCGATGGCTGGAAATGGGTGAATCGTTTGCAAAAATATTGTCATGAGGAGGATTCTACCAGAATGGTTACCGTTTGCATGGACCAAATACCTTATGTGTTGGCTAATGGATTTGCTAAGGACGTGGATATTCCTGGTATCAATTATAACACTTGGAATTATCCTAAGGCTGCTGCTACCTGGACACAAGGACTGATATTGGGTTCAGAGACAGCCTCTACTGTGAGCTCACGTGGGGTCTATAAGTTCCCGTTGAAGCTAAAGTCCATGGCAATGTATGATGATCATCAGTCTTCTAGCTATGATGTGGAATATTGCTCGTGGAGTAATACGCCTGATGTTGATTTTGCATTGGCAGAGAAAAATCCATGGTATTTGGGGCAGTTTGTATGGACGGGATTTGATTATTTGGGAGAACCGACTCCTTACAACAATGATTGTTGGCCGAGCCATAGCTCCTTGTTTGGTATAATTGACTTAGCGAACCTTCCCAAGGATCGGTATTATCTTTATCGTAGTCAGTGGAACAAACGAGCGCATACCTTGCATTTGCTGCCACATTGGACATGGCATGGACGAGAAGGGCAAGTTACTCCCGTGATGGTCTATACTGATTTTCAAGAAGCAGAACTTTTCTTGAATGGAAAAAGCTTGGGACGTAAACGAAAACTCTCTCTTCAAGAGGCTGAGGCTTTGGTAGATGATAGCTTGGCTCTTCTGCGTCATTATCGCCTGATATGGGATGATGTAAAATATGAACCAGGTCAGTTGGTCGTGAAGGCTTTTGATGAGGAAGGTCGTGTGGCTTTGGAAGATTCTGTGAGTACAGCAGGAGAACCTTTCCGTTTGGTAGCAATAGCGGATAAGAAAGTATTGAATGATAGAACGGATGAAATGGCGTTTGTACGGATAGAGGTGGTTGATAAATATGGACACCTTTGCCCAGAAAGTGATTGCTTGGTCAGTCTTGCTGTAGAAGGCGATGGTCAGTTTGTGGCATCTGCCAATGGTGATCCCACAGATTTGCACCCATTCTATCTGCCACAAATGCCCGTGTTTAAAGGCAAACTTATGGCATTGGTCAAAGGATGTGGTAGAAAGGGAAATATGTGGGTAGAGGCTAAAGCTGCAGGCTTGGAATCTTGTAAACTAAATATAAAAATTAAGTAGAATCGGATATGGAAAAAATTCAGAATCACAACATCAAGAATCTCTTGAATGTGGTATTGTTGGTAATTATTTTAGCAACTTTGCCAGTAGAAGTGCTTGCACAACAGATAGATGAACAAGCACGAAAAAGAGCAAAAGAATTGGTTGCTCAAATGACATTGAGAGAAAAAATAGATTATTTGTCTGGTGAGACATCCTTTTCTCTAAGGGCAATTCCACGCTTGGGTATTCCTAGAATCTTATTGGCAGATGGGCCTTGTGGAACCAGAAATCATTCGGAGCATAGTACTTTGTACCCTTGTGGTATATTGACAGCTGCAACTTGGAATCGTGATATGGCTTATTTGTTGGGAGAAGGCTTGGGGGATGATTCGCGTGCTCGTGGTGTGGGCATCTTGTTGGGACCCGGAGTCAATATTTATCGTTCTCCTTTGTGCGGACGTAATTATGAATATTTTGGAGAAGATCCATTTCTCACATCGGAAATCGCTTGCCAATATATAAAAGGTGTCCAAGATAAGGGAGTGATAGCCACGATTAAGCATTTTTGTGGAAACAATCAAGAGTGGAGTCGTCACCATGCGAGTTCTGATATAGATGAGAGAACGCTTCAAGAAATATATTTCCCCGCATTTAGAAAAGCTGTGCAAAATGTACATGTGGGAGCGGTCATGGATAGTTATAATCTTGTGAATGGCGTTCATGCCACAGAGAATGCGTGGTTGAATAAAACGATCTTGCGTGATACTTGGGGATTTCAAGGAATATTGATGTCTGATTGGACTTCTGTATATTCAGTGATCAATACTGCGAATCATGGCTTGGATTTAGAAATGCCGAAGGGAAGATATTTGAATTATGAGAACCTTTATCCTGCTATTCAAAAAGGTTTAGTAACTGAGGCTACCATTGATTTGAAAGTTCAGCATATTCTTCAGACCCTAATATCGTTCGGCTTGTTGGATAGAGAACAGAAGATCAAGGCATTGCCTCTAGATAATCCTGAGTCGCGTAACAAGGCACTTCAAGTGGCTCGAGAAGGTGTCGTTTTGTTGAAAAATGAGAATCAAGCTCTGCCATTGAAAGGTCGTACTGCTTTGGTGGGAGAAAACGCCAATATGATAGCTACAGGTGGTGGCAGTGGCTTTGTCAGTCCATATTCTTCAACGACATTGAGTAAGGCTTTGAAAAAAATGAAACCCAATTTGGTGGTTCTCACAGATGACATCATATTTGAGGATGTTCACAATTCTGTTTATGTAGATAAGAATTTGACCCAGAAAGGTTTCTTGGCTTCTTACTATAAGAACCAAAAGTTGGAAGGCAAGCCTGATTCTACGCATATAGACTCTCGTATTGCTTTTGATTGGGGGTATGATTCTATAGGAAACGGTTTCCCTAAAGATCATTTTTCTGCAAGTTGGTCTTTCTACTACAAAGCGGAAGAGGATGGCTTGTTGCGTGTTTCGATGGGAGGTGATGATGGTTATCGTTTGTTTGTGGATGATCATTTGGTGACTGGCGATTGGGGAAATCATTCCTATTCAAGTCGAGAGAAAACTTTCAAGATTTCTAAGGGGAAGGTGTACCATTTCTTGTTGGAATATTTTGATAATATATCTTCTGCTTCTGTTAGATGTGACATCGCACGCCTTAATGAGAAAAAGCTATATGCAGGCTTGGATAAAGTCGATAATATAGTCTATTGTACAGGCTTTAATTCTAATGTGGAAGGGGAAGGCTTTGATCGTCCATTTGCTTTGAACACTTATCAAGAAGAGATGATAGACCGTCTCTCTCGTGAAAAAAAGAAATTGACAGTTGTTCTTAATGCTGGTGGTGGTGTTGATTTAAATCGTTGGATAAATAAGGTTGATGGATTGTTAATGGCTTGGTATCCAGGACAAGAAGGCGGCACGGCATTGGCGGAAATCTTGACTGGGAAGATTTCGCCGAGTGGAAAATTGCCTATATCGATTGAGAGAACATGGGAAGATAATCCTTGCCATGATAGTTATTATGAGAATAGAAAAGGACGTGAATGTAAGACGATTGAGTATAATGAGGGTATTTTCGTAGGTTATCGTGGCTATGATGCAAATGGAATAAAGCCATTGTTTCCTTTTGGCTATGGTCTTTCTTATTCAACTTTTGAGTATTCAAACTTGAATGTTAAGAAAAAAGACAATGTGTGGGAAGCGTCTTTCGATGTTACAAATACAGGAAAAATAGATGCTTCGGAAGTTGCACAACTCTATGTAGGATGTATGAAACCATCTGTGGTTAGACCTCAAAAAGAATTGAAGGGATTTGAGAAAATCAAACTGAAGAAAGGAGAAACTAAGCATATACATATTCTTCTTGATTCAGATGCTTTTTCTCATTATGATATGGATAGCTATCAGTTTGTTACTGATCCTGGTGATTATAGGATATGGGTAGGAGGAAGTTCTGACTCTTTGCCTTTGGAAGCAAAGATACGCCTATAGATGTCTAAAATCGGGTGAAGGGTGGCGAACCCTTCACCTTTTTTAAAGTTTGTTTCCGTAACACAGGTCGCCGGCGTCGCCGAAGCCTGGCACGATGTATTTGTGCTCGTTCAATCCCTCGTCGATGGAAGCGCACCAAATAGTGGTCTTATCATCAGGGAAGGTCTTCTTGATGTGCTCGATGCCTTCAGGGGCTGCCAAGACGCAAGCCACGTGGATGTGCTTAGGATTGCCCTTGGTGAGAATCGCCTTCAAGCCCATCTCCATGCTGATGCCGGTGGCAAGCATCGGGTCGGCGATGATAAGCGTCTTGCCCTCAATCTCAGGGGTGGCAAGATATTCGATGTGGACACCCACCTCGGTATGGCTCTCGTTGGTATATTCACGATAAGCACTCACAAAGGCATTGCCAGAGTGATCGAAAATGTTGAGAAAGCCTTCGTGGAAAGGAAGTCCGGCACGGAAAATAGTGCCAATGACAATCTTGTCGGTAGGGAGATTGACCTTTGCTACACCAAGTGGTGTAGTCACGTCTTTTGTTTCATAATCGAGAGTCTTTGAAATCTCAAAGGCCTCATACTCGCCGATTCTCTTGATGTTGTTGCGGAAGAGCAGTCGGTTCTTTTGGTACTCGCAGTCACGCATCTCAGCCAAGTAGCGGTTGATGATGGAGTCACGCTCGCTCAGGTTATTAATCTTCATAGTCGTAGTGTTTATGCCTTTATTGCCTAAATTTTTGCAAAGATACAATCTTTCTGACAATCTACAAAATATTTGGGAAAGAAAGTTAAT